>Ga0134123_10000508_pt1 | contig 25601 bp, 25 predicted proteins | sample KB303_FD_96460 | JGI IMG/M metagenome (GOLD analysis project Ga0134123, IMG submission 96460) | Terrestrial soil microbial communities without Nitrogen fertilizer from Kellogg Biological Station, Michigan, USA - KB3-0-3 | ecosystem: Environmental > Terrestrial > Soil > Unclassified ...
ATGGAGCCCACGCAACGCGAAACCCTTTGTCGCGGTCAATTGCGTGGCGCTGCCTGAGAATCTTCTCGAGAACGAACTGTTCGGTCATGAGAAGGGATCCTTCACCGGGGCGGTCAAACGGGAACCGGGCAAGATTGAGGTGGCGGAAGGCGGAACGGTGTTTCTGGATGAAATCGGGGACATGCCGCTCCCCTTACAAAGCCGCCTGCTGCGAGTCCTTCAGGATCAGAGCTTCTATCGTGTCGGTGGAACTCAGCCCGTTCTCACCAATGTGCGGTTCATCGCGGCCACGAACAAAGACATCAGGCGCGCGATCCAGCAAGGCACGTTTCGGGAGGATCTGTACTACCGGCTCGCGGTGATCACCGTCACGCTCCCACCCCTGCGTGAACGGATGGACGATATCCCTGCGCTCGCGCAGCATATCCTCACGCGCGCGATCGGAGTCGTGACCCATCGCCCTTGCGCACTGAGTGACGGCGCCCTACGGATTTTGCAACAGTATCCGTGGCCCGGCAATATCCGCGAACTGGAAAACGTGCTGACGCGCGCGCTCATCCTATGTCCCAAGGATACAATTGAACCGGAATACCTGCATCTGGCAGATTCACTATCCCTCTTGGCGACCGAGGCCAAGACTGATTCAATGCCTCGACATTACCATGAAAGCATGGAAGCCCACAGTCGGCAAGTCCTCGAAGAGGCGTTGCGAAGAAATGACTGGAATCAAACACGAGCGGCTGAAGAGCTTGGCCTTCAACGAACCTACCTCACAAAACTCCTCCGTCAGAAAGACATCTCTGGCAGGCAACCCAAAGACTCTTCCTCGTCTTCTGAAGAAGGCGGAGTATGAGTCTCTTGCGCCAGGAAGGCGAGACGAGCGAGCAAGGCGAGACACGCAAGAGCTTCTGAACTCAGAGCTTCCCCCATTCTTCATTTCTAATTCCACATTCCTCATTTGCCGACTCAGAACCTCCGCTATCCCATACGAGTCGCGCCGTTCACGCCTGTCTCGCTTTTACGCGCATCGGTACCGCATGCGGCTGCCGTGGAGCAGAGACAATTCGATCTCACTGGCGGACAGTTCAGCGGGGAAATAGGCGCCGGAAATTTTTGCACCATTGATGCTGGCGCCTTCAAGCCGCGCATTGCGAAAATCGACGCTGCGCAGGTCCGATTGGCGAAAGTAAGAGTCGCTGAGATCCAACCCGTCGGCATCCAACCCCCGTAGATCAAGCCCCCGCAAATCGCATGCTCGCAAGTCGGTCTTCTCGCCTGCCGCCTTCTTCGCATTGAATTCCACAATGCAACCTTCGCGCAGCAAGAGATACATCGGGTCGTTGGGAATTCGCAGCTTGGAGCGGGTGGAGTTTGCGGTTTCCATAAAGCCTTCCTTAGTTTGTTTGGTTTATTTAGTCCTCCTACCCCAGCGGGACCGTGAGGATGACCTCATTTCCCTTATCGTTGTATGAAATGTCAGGAAAGAACGAGTGCGCAAGAAAAATGCCCCGCCCGCTGGCATCGCCTGTGGGGCAGACATCATGACAGGAGGCGACCCGCGTCTTCCAATTGAACCCCTTCCCTTCGTCGGCAATCCGGTAGGTCAATACCCGTCGTTGCTTGTCGTAAATGGCGCGGATCGTCACCCGGCGGTCACGGAAACGACTCTCTTGTCTGCGTTGCCGGATCAGATCATCATATTGATCTTTTGCCATGGCTTCGATTTTGTCATGATAACGGAGTTCCAGGCAGCCATGCTCGACCGCATTCATCACGAGTTCTTGCAACGCGGCCCGAAGATGGAGCTGGCGAGCCTCCATCAGCCCCATGGCCGACCCTTGAACAAGCCAGGTTACCGTACTTTCGACGTACCCAGGGTCCGGACCCATGACGAGCACATACTCCAAACGTTCGACGCCAGGCGCGTCGTCCACGGAAGCAGGCAGTGAATGGATCGCCCGATTCAGCACTTGCGCAAATGCGTCGTGATGAATCGGCTGCTCCACATAATCCAGAGCGCCGGCTCGTAAGCCTGCTATCGTCGACTCGGCTTGCCCCGCATCGGTGAGGAGTAGGACCGGGCAGGTCGGGCGACGTTCGTGAATCTGCTTCACCATCATGACTCCGTCCTGCTCGGGCAAAAAGAGATCTGTAATCACGATATCGGGCTTCGTCATGTCGAAGGTCGACAACCCGAGCGCCGGGCTCGAAGCAGAAATCACCGAATGCCCCTGGGCCCTCGCATGTTCCAATATCACAGTTTGCGTATCGGCATTGTCTGCTACGACGAGCAGGGTACGTGCCTGTATTGGCGAACCAGTTGTAGCCACCATGATGGCAATCCTCCAGCGATCAATTCCCGAAGTGCGACATGCACCTCGGCCAAGCGTGTCTCGACATCCACACAGGCCGATGAGGCCTCGGCAAACTTTTTCTGCCGCCCCAACTCTTCCAGCCGTTTCACGCTGGCGAAGAGACGCGGCGAACAGATGTTCACGGCGGACACATTCAGCCTATGCGCGGCGTCTGCCAAACCTGTGCCGTCCTGGCGCTCCAGCGCCGCACGCGCCGCCGCGGCCTCCTTCGGACTCTCCTGCACAAATAGCCTGCCTGCGTTGTAAAACAGGTCCTGATCGCCACTCACCCGGCTCAATGCTTCACACAAGTCCAATACCACAGTCTCATCCACGGTGGAGGCCGGCAGCGAATGGATCGCCCGATTCAATGCTTGTGCAAATGCGTCTTGACGAATCGGCTGTTCCACATAATCCAAAGCGCCGGCTCGCAATCCCTCCTGCGTGGTTTCGTCATGGCCGGCGTCGGTCAGGAGCAGGATGGGGCAGCTGGGACGACGTTCACGAATCTGCTTCACCAGCATAATGCCTTCATGATCGGGCAAAAAGAGGTCAGTGATCACAATATCGGGCTTCGACATGTCGAAAGTCGATAACCCGAGCGCCGGGTTGGGAGCGGAAATCACCGAATGCCCCTGGGCCTCCGCATGTTCCAGTATCACGTTCTTGGTATCGGTCTTGTCGGCCACGACCAATAGTGTTCGTGCCTCTCTGTCCGATCTCTTTGTCTGACTCATGAGGGCAATCCTCCGGTGATCCATTCCCGAAGCGCGGCATGCACTTCGGCCAGGTGTGTCTCGACATTCACAAAAACCGATGAGGCTTCGGCAAACTCTCCCTGCCGCCCCAACTCTTCCAACCGTTTCGCGCTCTCGAACAGGCGCGGCGCGCAGAGCTCCATCACTGACCCTTTGAGCTTATGGGCCGCCGCCGCCAAACCAGCTCCATCCTGTCGCTCGAGTGCTGCACGAGCTGCCACAGCCTCTTTTGGGCTCTCATCCAAAAAAATCTTGGCCAGGGCGATGAATAGGTCCTGATCACCATCGACTCGGTTCAAGGCCTCAGGAAGATTCAGCGCCATCGTATGATCCATCGTCTTATCCATTAGCACTCCCTTACGAGCCACCGGTGAGCTCAAGCCCGACAATCGCGGCGTCGTCTGGAAAATGTTGCGCTTGCTGCCATGCACGTGCTCCGGAAAAACATGCCGTGATCGTCGCGGACAGAGATGCCCGCTTTCCTCGCTCGATCACATCTTGGAAACGCTCGCGCCCCCACAGTTCGCCGCTTGGGGAGGGGGCTTCGTAAATGCCATCGCTCAACAAGAACAGCCGATGGCCATGCTCCAATTCGACATGCTCGCATGCAAACTGTGCGGAGGGATCAAAACCAAGGGGAAAGGACGATCGCGCGAGCCATTGAGGAGCGCCTTGAGACATGCTAACCAAGGCCCCGGAATGGCCTGCAGAAGCATATGACAAGCGACCTGTCGGCAGATGCAACTGTCCCACCCACAGGGTGAAATATTCTCCATCGGCGCTCAAGGGAAACCGTCGATTGGCCTCGTTCAACACCTTCTCGGGATCATACGACCCTAATAGCTCAACAATGTGTTCAGCCCGCAGAAATGTCATTAGCGAGGCCGAGCGCAGGGCGGCGGCCATCCCGTGTCCCGAAGCATCAAGAATATAGATCCCAAGATGATCCGCATCGAGTGCCATCACGCCGAAGAGATCGCCCCCCAACATTAAGGACGGCTGATACTCCCACGCCAGTTCAAGATCCTGGGCGATTCTCCCTTGAGGAGGAAGGACCGAGCGAACGAATGCCGCTGCCGATTGAAGGTCGGCCTCCGTTTCCGCCTGTTTCTTGTGTAGGAGCTGAAGCGACGATTCCAGTTCCTTCCCGGTCGTTTCGAGTTCCCGCACGAGCCGGCTCGTGCGCAGACCGGCCAACACACGCGCGATGATTTCCTGTTTGCTGGCCGATTTACTCAAAAAGTCGTCTGCCCCTCGCGCCAACCCCTCGGCAATCTGAGCCGGCTGGTCGTGAGCGGTCATGAGGAGAAGCTGGCCGGATTTCAGCAAGGGGTCACGGCGCACCGTTTCACAAAAGGTCGGCCCATCCATTTCCGGCATCATCCAATCCACGATATAGAGATCCGGCCGCTCGCGCCGAGCGACATCCAGCGCCACCAGTCCGTTCTCTGCCTCAAGTACTCGATGTCCCAGCCGCTTCAGCCGCGCAGCCATACTCGTCCTGGTAACTGGTTCATCCTCTATAAGCAGGATCGTGGCAGCAGCTTCTGGTTGCGCAGAGAAGTCGGCGGCTTGCCCGATGCGTTGCATAGCTTGTGAACCTTTCATCTCCCCCTTAACCTCAACCTCAACCTTCCGGAGGACTGGCTAGGCCGCACGTGCAGTAAGTACCGCCTCCTCGCTCTCATAGATGGGAATCATCTTTGGAATATTGGCGAGACTCATGATCTCCCGCACGTACTGCTGCGGTTTCAGCACGCTAACTTGGGCCTGTACCAGTTTAAAATTCTGCGAGACAAGCACGAGCAATCCGAGTCCTGCGCTGTCCACGAATCGTACCTTCTCCAAATTCACAATGAGATGTTTGCAGCCCGCGGTTTTTGCCTTATCGACAGCCGCGCGAAAGACGGACCGATTGGCATAGGTCAGGTCCCCCACCACGTCCAAGATTATCCCTTGTGGCACGACACGTTCGTTGATTTGCATGTCATCATCCTTTCTGTTGTGGACGTAAGAAACGGTTTATTTGGCTCATTTGGTTTTTTTGGTTTACCGGAATCGTTCCGTTCGACTAAACAAACCAATAAACAAAATGAACCCCCTCGGTCTTTTAGCCCTTGCACAATGAGGTCAGAATTCCGGCGGGAATCTCCGCCAGCGGCAATACCTTATCGACCCCGCCGAGCTTGATCGCCTCCTTCGGCATGCCGAACACGACGCAACTCGCTTCGTCCTGAGCGATGGTGTAGGCGCCGGCCTGTTTCATCGCCAACATTCCCTTCGCACCATCGCCGCCCATGCCCGTGAGAATAACGCCGATGGCGTTGGCTCCGGCATGTTGTGCGACAGAATCGAACAGCACATCGACCGACGGCCGATGACGATTTACAGGAGGATCCTGATTGATACGGACACTGTATCTGGCTCCACTGCGCACGAGTGACATGTGATAACTCCCCGGCGCGATCAGGGCATGGCCCGGCAAGACACTGTCGCCGTCCTGAGCTTCCTTGACGGAGATGCAGCAGTGGCTGTTCATGCGATCGGCCCAGGTTTTCGTAAACCGCTCCGGCATATGTTGGGTAATCACGATCGGAGGCGTATTCGGCGGCAAAGCCATCAGCACATCCTTTACTGCCTCCGTGCCTCCGGTGGACGAACCAATGGCAATGATCCGATCCGTGGTCTTAATCATGGCGGTGGGGACTGGCTCCGCGAAGCGGTGCCTGTCCCCGCTCTCGGAAGGAGGACAGGCACCCGCCCGCAGGCGGGAGCCAGTCCCTTTCACCTTCGCAATGGCGGCAGCTTTCACTTTGGAGATAAGGTCCTGAGCCACCTCCTCCATGCCCTCACGCAGATCGATCTTCGGTTTGGTGATGAAATCCACTGCCCCTAATTCCAGCGCACGTAAAGTAGTTTGGCAGCCGGCCTCCGTCAGTGAACTCACCATGACGACCGGCATCGGATGCCCCCGCATTAGCTTCTCAAGAAAGGTCAATCCATCCATCTTCGGCATCTCAACATCGAGGGTAATCACATCCGGGTTGAGTGCTTTGATTTTTTCACGAGCGATGTAGGGATCGGGCGCCGAGCCAATCACTTCAATATCCTGGTCCTTTGACAGCAGGCTCGCCAATACCTGCCGCATCAGCGCCGAATCATCGACGGTCAATACGCGAATCTTGGCCATAATCCCCTCGTATTTCGTCGTTCGTGAGACGTGAGGCGTCCCGCGAGAAGCTCGGGACTCCCTCTGACGCTTCACGCCCCTAGAATAGCGTCACGTCCTCTGCCGCTTGCTTCTCGATCTTCGCTATGGTTGCTGCGTATTGGTTTTCACGATCGAAAATCGTCCGGTTCTTGATCCGTTCAATCTTCTTCATCAAGACGCGCCCCGATTCGGTGAAATAATAAATCTTCCTGGCAAAGACATCGCCGAGATCAGTCTTGGCTGGCAGAAGGCCCTCCACCCGTAGATAGCTCATCACCCAGTCGGCATTGCGAGCCCCCACGTCGATGTTCCCTTCATAGATCTTGCCCGCACCGAAGAGCTTCACCTCGAGCCGGCTCTTCACCCCGCCTTGCTTCAGAATTTCGTTGATCAACGACTCCATGGCGTAGGACCCATACCGCGTCGATTCCCCCCAGGTATCGTGGGCTTTCTCTTTCGGTTCCGGTAACATGAAGTGGTTCATCCCCCCGATTCCGGCTACGGGGTCTCGAATGCAGGCCGAGATACACGATCCCAATACCGTGTACACGATCATCGGATCGGGGCTCACGAAGAATTCTCCCGGCAGGATAGACGCGATTTCGTGCGGAAAACGATTATCGCGCATGCGACGGATGTGGGCGAACCGATCCTCCTGCGTGACGCGGGAAGCGGGAAGCGTTTCGGGCACAAGAGTCACAGCAAATATCCTTCAATATTCGATCGTCGGCATGCCTATGATCTATTGGTCAGGTTCCGTAGCACATTTCTGTTCCACTATCCGAGGTCGACTGTGATCTCCATTTGTGTTTCCAGTTCACTCTCCGACGCTTCATCTCTCCTTTTGGTAGATCGTAGGCGCGACCGGTACAAGCGGCTGATCGAGCCTCTGCAGACTCTCCGAATGTCCGATGAAGAGAAAACCGCCCGGTTTCAGGTAACGGTAAAACTTCGTGGCCAATTGCGCCTGCGTCGGCCGATCGAAGTAAATCATCACGTTTCGGCAGAAGATGAGGTCCAAGGGGGCGCCGATCGGATAGCTTTCATCCATCAAATTGATCCGGCGAAAGCGGACCATCTGGGTGAGATGAGGCTTCACCTTGACCATACCGATGTGGTCACCAACCCCCTTCAAAAAATGCCGCTCCACAGTCTTCTTCGGAAGCGCCCGCACACGATCTTCTTCGTAGACGCCGGACGCAGCCCTGACAAGCACGCGCGTCGAAATGTCCGACGCCAGAATTTTAAAGTCCCATCGTTCGGGATCGGACACCGCGTCATACAACGTCATGGCAATCGTATAGGGTTCCTCGCCGGAGGAAGATGCCGAAGACCACACCCGGATGCTCCGAGTGGCGCCCAATTCAGGAAGAATCCGTTCCCGCAAAAATTCGAAGTGCTTGGGTTCGCGGAAAAAATCGGTTTTATTCGTCGAAACTAGATCCAGAAATAGGGTAAATTCATCGCTATCTGTCCTGCCCGCGATCAGATCGTAGTAGGCTTGGAACGTGTCCAGTTGCAACGTGCGCAGCCGTTTGGACAGCCGGGACACCAGGAGGGATTGTTTATTTTCATTCAGGCTGATTCCCGACTTCTTATAGATGAGCGTCCGAAACTTTTCGAACTCATTTGGGGTAATCCTATACTCCACGTGCAACTAGCCTCCATCAGTGGCACATAGGGGTGGAAGGGACATGCCCCATCTATCTGGTCGTCTATCCGATTCATTCGGTTCTTTGGGTCCGACTGACCACAGGTCGATCCCGTCCTACCCGTCGTTGCTTTATCGGTCGGTTATGGTTGATTCTTGACCCGAATGGAGGCGGTGCGTCATAGATCTGCAGATGCGACGCAAACCTTGGAGCGAATTGACGGAACTGATGATGTTTTGGCCCCTGAGATGGTCTCACCAGCTTCCTCTGCGAGCGTGCAGCATCTCTTGCACTTCACGCTTCCTAGAATTCCTCAAACTCGTCGCCCGAACTGCGGCGATCCTTGCCATTCCCTGACGCGATGCAGACCGGCTCCTTGGCCGCATGAGTCGTCTCTCGTGACGTCGCGTTCGTGAAGCGTATTTTGTTTTCGGATTCGGACGGGTCACGCTTCCCGTTGTACGTTGCTTCACGCTTTACGAGACTGGCTTTACGCGTACCTGTCGCTTCCGATCCTGCATGAATCGCTTCGGCCGTAGCCTTTCTGGCAGACGCCACGGTCGGCATTTCCGCCTTCTCCTCTTTGCTCACGCTGATCTTGAACGCGGCCACCATGCCCATCAGTTCCTTCGCCTGCCCGGTCAGGGACTGGCTGGCCGAGGTAGTTTCTTCCACCAAGGCGGCGTTCTGCTGGGTCGTCTGGTCCATCTGAATGACCGCCATATTCACCTGATCGATTCCGCTGGCCTGCTCCTGGGACGCGGCTGAAATCTCGGCAATAATATCGCTGACATGTTTCACCGAAGCCACGATTTCCTCCAACGTTTTGCCGGATCGGTTCACCAGATCGCTGCCTTCCTCCACCCGCGCCATGGACTCGTGGATCAATCCCTTGATCTCTTTGGCCGCCAGCGCCGACCGCTGTGCCAAATTCCGCACTTCAGTCGCCACGACGGCAAAACCACGCCCATGTTCTCCGGCTCGCGCCGCTTCTACCGCCGCATTCAAGGCCAGCAGATTTGTCTGGAAGGCAATCTCGTCGATCACGGTAATGATGTCGGAGATTTTCTTGCTGCTCTGGTTGATCTCCGCCATCGCCTGGACGGCTTTGGTCGTGACCGCGCCGCCCTTGTTCGCCACATCGCGCGCCGCCATCGCCAGCTGATTTGCCTGCTTGGCATTATCCGCGCTCTGCTTCACCGTGGAAGTAATCTCTTCCATCGCGGACGATGTTTCTTCCAACGAGGCGGCCTGCTGGCTGGTCCGCTGTGAGAGATCCTCGTTGCCCTTGATGATTTGATCCGCACCAGTCGCCACGCTCTCCGCGGACTCACGCATGGCAGTCAGGGTCATCCTCAACTTGGAGACCGTGCCGTTCAGGCTGCTCTTGATCTGCTCAAGATTGCCCTCACAGGGATTCTTCATTTGGTCTGTCAGATTCCCCTGTGCCAGATTCGCCAACACCCGCTGCGCCTCCAGCATGAACTGGTCCATCTTGGCTGCCTGCTCCGCTTCCTTCGTCACCTTTTCCTGGATCTGCATGCCCATGTGGTTGAAGGCCTGCGCCAACTGCCCAACTTCGTCCGTCGTCGTCACCGTTGCGCGCGCTGCAAAGTCGCCGCTGCCAAGCCTCTGCGCGGTCGTGACCACATGCGCCAGACTGCGTGATAGGGCCCTGGCGATCAGCCAACCGATGACCAGCCCTATCACGATCGCCACCACAGTTCCGACGGCCAGCGTGAACAATGCATTCGCCGCCGTTGCCCTTCCTTCGGCATTCACATCCTTGGCAACCTCTTTGACCGTGGCGATCAATTCATTCAATGCGACAATGGTCTCTTCCATTTTTGGCCCGAGATCACGGATCGCGCTGATGCGAGCCTTGGCGCGCAATGCCTCCATTTCAGGCTTTGTCTGCGCATCCCAGGACTGCTTCAGGAGCTCATACATCCTGTCGTCTGCGGCCACATACGCCTCATACGCCTCACGAAACTTTTGGAGATCCTTTGCCTCGTCCTTACCAGTCTTTGAAGTTCGAAGAACGGTCGCCGTATAGGCTTCCAGCGGCTGTTTTACCGAGGCGGTGATTTCTGCATCACGCCCCATCACCTTCTCGAACTCTTGTTGTGTGGGAGCCTCAAGCGCCAGGAAGTCATTGGTCCTCGTCCGATTCAAATTGCCCGCGACGCTGGCAAGATCCGTTCCGGCTACGGTGTAATCCTCATAGACGATCCGTAGACTTTCACGAAGCGAGAGCAGGCCCTGGCCTGCAACCAAGCCCAACACAGACAGGGTCACGCCCATCAGCGCGAAGCCGATCATCAATTTCCACAACGTCTTGAGATTCCCTAACCAAGTCATCATGATCGATGTTCTCCCTCCATCGTCTCTAAAACCCCCTCCCGCCACAAAACAGCGCAGCCAACCTTACTCTGCGACGAGAGCATTCGGTTGCGCCTCCAACTGGCAGGTGCATAATGAGCTGGAATTCCTCGAAGGGATCGCCCGAACTGCAGCGATCCTCGTTGTTGTTCCCGGCCGGTTTCATTGACCACCGGCGTCACCCCATTGGTATGGATCGACGGCTCGCATGTCCGGTGCACACCTATTGAGACGTCTGCACAATCACCGCATACCAGCCAAGCCCATCGTACTCCTGGTAGCCATGCGTCTGCGCAAACGCGATCATCTCATGACCGGCATTGAGATAATGGCCTTTGCGTTGGCCTTGATGTTCCAGCACAAAAGGCGCGAGGATCCCTTGGTTGTCGGATGAGGCAATGACACGCAACTTATTATCCAGTAAGAGCACACGGCTACGCGTCCATTCATCTTCGGTTAACGCCGGTTCGGTCCGAACAATCGTTTTGGCCTGTTCTTCCCAATCGAAGAGGACCGCCAGGACGCCGACGATCTTTCCCTCTCTATTCCCCTCCGAGCGCACGGCGGCTGCATAGATGGCCGTCAATTTATTGTCATGGAGCGGATCGCCAGCAATCTCGTCGACCACATACTGATCGCCGCTCTTCGTCGCCATGGCCTTCTTGAACCAGGGAGCGGCGGATAGATCGGTGCCGATGACCTTCTGAAATTTCGACGGCTGCGAGCAGGCCATGACTTTTCCGTCGATCCCCACCAAGACAAGGTTCAGATAGACGGAATAGTACCGGTTGATGAGGCCAAGACGAGCGATCGCATGGTCAATGGAGACTCGATCTCGCGACTCCAGGCAGCGAAAGAGCGCCGCATCCGTCGCCCACCAACGCACGTCGGCGGTGCGTTCATACAGATTGCGCACGATGAGCTGCACCAGGGTCTGCGCCATGTCCGAGAGACGGTCACTTTCCTTCTCAGCGAACTGACGATGTAATTCACTGGTATCGGACCGTATCTCACCCAGTTCTTTCGAGGTACTGCATGCCCGCGCAGCAAGCGTCTTGACTTCGGTGGCTACCACGGCAAATCCCCTGCCGGCATCACCGGCCCTTGCCGCTTCGATCGTGGCATTGAGCGCAAGGATGTTAATCTGACTGGTAATGCGGTCCGTTACGAGCATGTGCTCGTTGATCCGCGTTTCGATGTTCCCTATGATGTCTTCGATATGGACGCTGCTCATGTCCATCCCTTCCGCCGGTGAGAGTTTCGCGTTGCGAGCTTCTTGTTTTAAGTCTCCAGGGACGAACTCGCAACCAAGACTAGAATTCCTCAAACTCGCTGTCCGACCGGCGGCGATCCTTGCCATTGCCAGCTGCCACACAATCCGGTTTCTGATACGCGTGAAGCTTCTCTCGTGAAGCTTCGTTCGTTCCGGATTCTGAGGCTTCGCGCATCGCGGAATACGCTTCACGAGTGTCTGTCGGTTCCGTTTCCCCATAGACTGTATGAATCGCCTCGGCCGTAGCCTTTCTGACCGACGCCACGGCAGGCATCCCAGCCTTCTCCTCCTCGCTCACCCTGATCTTGAACGCGGCCACCATGCCCATCAGTTGCTTCGCCTGCCCGGTCAGGCACTGGCTGGCCGAGGTGGTTTCCTCCACCAAGGCGGCGTTCTGTTGAGTCGTCTGGTCCATCTGAATGACCGCCTTATTCACCTGATCGATTCCGCTGGCCTGCTCCTGGGACGCGGCTGAAATCTCGGCAATAATATCGCTAACACGTTTCACCGAAACCACGATTTCCTCCAAGGTTTTGCCAGACCGGTTGACCAGATCGCTGCCTTCCTCCACCCGCGCCATGGACTCGTGGATCAAGCCTTTGATTTCTTTGGCCGCCAACGCCGATCGCTGCGCCAGGTTCCGCACCTCAGTGGCCACCACCGCAAACCCGCGCCCATTTTCACCAGCGCGCGCAGCCTCCACCGCCGCATTCAAGGCCAGCAGATTCGTCTGGAAGGCAATCTCGTCAATCACGGTAATGATGTCAGAGATCTTCTTGCTGCTCTGGTTGATCTCCGCCATCGCCTCGACGGCTTTGGTCGTGACCGCGCCACCCTTGTTGGCCACGTCGCGGGCCGCCATCGCCAGCTGATTCGCTTGCTTTGCGTTATCCGCACTCTGTTTCACCGTTGAGGTAATTTCCTCCATCGCCGACGACGTCTCCTCCAACGAGGCGGCCTGCTGGCTGGTCCGCTGTGAGAGATCCTCGTTGCCTCTGATGATTTCGTCCGCTCCCGTCGCCACGCTCTCCGCCGATTCCTTCACGGCTGTAAGCGTCATCCGGAGCTTGCCGACTGTGCTGTTCAGGCTGCTCTTGATCTGCTCAAGATTGCCCTCACAGGGATTCTTCATTTGGTCTGTCAGATTCCCCTGGGCCAGATTCGCCAACACCCGCTGCGCCTCCACCATGAACTGGTCCATCTTGGCCGCCTGTTCCGCTTCCTTCGTCACCTTTTCCTGGATCTGCGCCCCCATCTGATTAAACGACTGAGCCAGGATGCCGATTTCATCCCTGGACGAGACCGAGACACGAGTTCCCAGATCCCCCCCGGCCAGTTTCGCCACAGCCTGGCTGACCTGACCTATGCCACGCACTCCAATTCGTCCGATGAGGACACCGAGTATCAGGATAATCACCAGACAGACGAGGATAGCAATCAGCACGTTTCGATTGATCGCCCGGGCATCGGCGATCGCATCTGCGTGATCGACCACGAGAAGGACCGACCAATTCATGCCTGGATAGCCTAAGGCGCCCTTAAGGTGCGTGTACCCGATCAGTTGAGACAACCCGGTATGGGGATGCGGATCGGTCGTGAAACCGGTCTTTCCCGCAACCGCCCCGGTTGCAGCCGTGATTCCTCTGGTTGCCAGGTTGTCGGTCATCAGAACCGTAAAGTCATGACGGATCCTGTCTGTGCCCGTATAGACGGGATCATAATCCATGAGGATCTTTCCGTCTTTGTCGAGGAGGATCAAGCTGGCGTTGTGGAAGCCGTCTTTCTTCATGGTCACCTGCGCCGATCGCATAATGTCTTCCACGATCGCGAACTTTGTCCGATTGCTCCAATAGGCCACGACTTTTCCGTCTCGATAGACCGGGGCTGAAAATCCCAGCGTGAGCCCGTCGTCTCCTGGGTAGGCATCCTTCACGTCCGGATCGATGTGGAGATCTTCGATGTAGGTGCCTGTCACGGCCATATTTTCCGGCGCCGAAAAAGGCATCGTGGTTGTAAACTGCTTGCCCTTTAGCGCACGGAACCACGCGGTCTCTCGAAAATTTTTTCCATAGAGGCCTTGCGATTGAATGCGTTTCCCATCGGCATCCTTGGAGTTCACCGCAATCACGCGCCCTTCCAGATCCACCAAAACGGTCAGATAGTAGAGGTCGTAGGTGTCCACATATTGGTCCATGACCTGAACGATGGGATTATCCTCGATGGCGGTGCTATACCAGTGGTTCTTCTGATCGAGTACGCTGTTGAAGCCGAAGGCTTGCACATCGCCATACCGTTCGAACAGGTTGCGGTCGATCTTGTCCGCGACTCCCTCCGCCTGAGTTTGAAATCTGGTCCCGACTGATCCCTCGATCGTCTGGCTCGCGTGGTAGGCGATCAATCCGACGACCGCTACCGGAATGAATCCGAACAGAATAAAGAGTGTGGTGAGTTTCGCGGTGATCCCCCACCTCGGTGACGCATGTCTTTCAGGCTTCATGGTAGTGGTCCTCTTCATAGCGCCGGAAGATCGAGACGATTCCCGTCGACCGCGCTGAACATCGGTTTAGATCTGGTTTTGAGACTGTTTCATATATGCCTACAATGTTTCTCTTCGGAAAGGAGGAGCGAAATCTTTATCCCGGTGATGTCCGAGAGCCAACTGTCCAGCAGGGACAGCCTCGCTGACTCGAGGCTTTCCTGGCACACTGTCAGGCTGTTCGAATTCGACCGACTGCTTCTCCCACTAGGCCGCAGCCGCTGCCACAGTGACTTCCGGCACGTCTCCGTCGGTCGACAGGCGGTCCATGTCTAGCAAGGCGATCAGTTTGTCTCCAGACTTCCCGATGCCATTGATGAAGGTGACATCAACCTTAGCACCGAACTGAGGCGGCGACTGGATGTCCTTTTTATCGATATTCAGCACATCCGACACGGAATCCACGACGAGTCCCATTACCTTATCCCGCACGACGACTACGATGATGACCGTAAACGTGGTGTAGTCGATCGTCGGCATGCCGAACTTGGTTCTCAGCTCGATGATCGGCACGATCGTGCCGCGCAGATTGAGGACCCCCTTGATATAGGCCGGTGTATTGGGAATCTTTGTGACAGCTGTATAGCCTTTGATTTCCTGGACGCGGAGAATATCCACACCATAGAGTTCTTCGCCCAAATTAAATGTCAAAAACTGGCTGCCGTCGGTAGTGAGCCCGATCTGTGGATTGAGCTCTTTCGTCGTGGTTTCAAGCGTTGCGGCCATCGGACCCTCCTTCGTGGTTCGTCATTGCTCCAGACAAACTTTCCCAAGACTCAGATACTCCCAGCTCGAAACCAGAAACTATTCAACTCGAAACTTGCCTCGCCCCCTTACGCCGGCACCGCTTGTTCCCGGCGGGCGATTTCCAACAGACCGCGCACATCTAGAATGAACCCGACGGTGCCATCGCCGAGGATCGTGGCACCGGCGACACCTTCCACTTTGCGGAAGTTCTGTTCCATGCTTTTGATCACAACCTGTTGCTGTCCCAGAATCTCATCGACCATGACCGCCACCCGCTCCCCTTCCGTCTCCAGGATGAGGAGAATGCATTTTGCGGGGTCTGTATGCTCTGGCTGCAAACTGAATACCTCATATAGCCGTACCACCGGCAAGTAGGTACCACGGACATCGATCAGCTCACCCTTGTCGATGATCGTCTTCATCGATTCGCGTTTGGGTTGGATCGATTCCAGAATCGAAAGCAAGGGCACGATGTATGTTTCCTGTCCGACACGCACGGTCATACCCTCGATGATGGCGAGGGTCAGAGGCAGCTTGAGGATGAACGTGGTCCCCTTCCCCTGCGTCGTCTTGATGCTGATGGTGCCTCCCAATGAATCAATATTGCGTTTGACGACATCCATCCCGACACCGCGCCCCGACACATCGGTCACTTTTTCCGCCGTCGAGAATCCAGGCTTAAAGATCAATGCCCAGATTTGGTCATCGGAAATCTTCTCGCCATCGGCAATCAATCCCTGTTTGACGGCTTTCGCCAGGATCTTCTCTCGATTCAAGCCGCGCCCATCGTCTTCGACCGTGATGCAGATATTGCCCCCTTCGTGATAGGCATTAAGACGGACGATGCCGAGCTCGGGTTTGTTATTGTCGAGACGCTCCTCCGGCAGTTCCAATCCATGATCGGCTGAATTGCGCACGAGATGTGTCAGCGGGTCCCCGATCGACTCGATCACGGTCTTGTCGAGTTCCGTTTCCTCGCCGGACAGAACGAGCTGAATCTTTTTACCCGCTTTGGCCGATAGGTCCCGGACCAGCCGCGGGAAGCGAGCAAAGGCTGTCCCAATGGGTAACATGCGGATACTCATGACACGCTCTTGGATTTCGCGCGTGTTTCGCTCTAACTGCGCCATCCGCTCCAACAATACCGGCATCTGACGCATTTCAAACCGGGACCCCAAATCGCTCAACATCGACTGGGTAATAACCAGTTCGCCCACGAGGTTAATGAGTTTGTCGATCTTGTCGGTATCCACACGGATCGAGCCTGTATCGGTTTTCTTTGATTGGGCGACCGATTCCCGCTGCTTCTGTTTCTGTAGCGCCTGTTCGATCTGTTGTGGAGTAACCGCATGTTGTTCGATCAGGATCTCGCCGACCCGTTTCTGCTGGGCCAAAGCGTGATCCAACGTTTCACGTGAGACAACACCGGTCTCGACAAGGATTTCTCCGAGCGGTTTGGGCTCGCCTGAATCGAAGGTTGAGACTGATGTTGAGGTTGGGATCGGAGCTGAAGTCGCTGTCCGAGAGGATTCACCCGACTTTTCCTCAATCCTGACCTTAGCCTCAACCTCCTCGATAGTGAGCAGACTGTCCTCGCTAACAAACTCAAAGACTCCTTCCACGACTTTGCGATCCTTACTGGTCTTCAGCTGTATGGTCCACGAGAGGTAACATTTCTCCGGGTCCACCTCGGACAACTCAGGTAACCGGGATACGTCCACCATAACCTGTGAAAGAGTTCCGAGGTTCCCGAGTTCCTTGAAGATCTGCAATGGATCAAGGCCACGCTGGAAAAGCCATTCAGGCGGGGTCCAGGCAATAAGAAAGGTTGCTAAGGAAGAGTCTGAAAGGCCACTCTCAACCTTCGCCTTGGCCTCAACTTTCAGGTCGCTTGCCGCGGCCAGTTCAACCGTGAGCCGTTGCACCGTTTGGTCATCCACGGGCTCGTTGGTCTTGGCGGCGTCAATCAGCGTTTTGAGGCAGTCCGTCGATTTCAGCAGCAGGTCTGCGACTTGCGGCGTGACGCCTTTTTGGCCGTTCCGCAACAGATCGAGCAGCGTCTCCATCTTGTGGGTTAACTGCGCCACGGCGTTGAAACCGAACATGCCGCTCGTCCCCTTGATAGAGTGCGCCGAGCGAAAGATTTTTGCGAGCAGGTCTAAGTCTTTGGGATGCTGTTCAAGCGCCAGCAACCCCTCCTCAATGATGGCGAGGTGCTCCGCCGCCTCCTCAAAAAATGCTTCTTGAAATTGCGCAAAATCGTCGCTCATCTTCAACCTCGTCGTTTGTCGTTCGTCATCACCCCGGCAATACCTTGGCGATGATTTTCAATATTAATTCTGGGTTGAATGGCTTCACGATCCACCCCGTCGCTCCCGCTTCTTTCCCTGCCTGCTTCTTGGTCTCCGCCGATTCCGTCGTCAGCATTAGGATCGGGGTGAATTTGAACGCTGCCATTTTGCGCAGCTCTTTGATAAGCGTGATGCCATCCATCTCGGGCATGTTCAGATCCGTGACGACAATGTCCACCTTCGATCCGTCCGCGACCTTGCTGACCGCATCCCTCCCATGTTCGGCTTCCACAACTGTGAAGCCGGCATTGGTCAAGGTAAAGGCCACCATCTGCCGCATGGTCGGCGAGTCGTCCACAATCAGGGCTGTCTTACTCATACTCTTCCTCCATCTCTCTGCCTGTCGGTCTCGGCCTTCCTGGTTCCGGTTTCGAGTTCCCTCGTTTCTTAGTTGAACGAGGGAACTAGATCTATGAATCCCGGAACTCGAAACCCGAGACCCCGAATCAGAACAGCGTGACTGAATCCGATTCCTTTCCCCTCTGGTCCGTTCCAATCGACACCGGCTCTTGATAATCCTGCGTCATGGCCGCCGCATGAAGACGGCGTTCCTCTTCCATGGTGTAAATCTGTTCAAGCCGTTCCATCGCGGCGATTTGACGCTTGGCGTCTTCATCCAACGGCCCTTTCAACAGGGCGTGGAGGTGTTGCTGCCATTGATCCAGCGCCTGACTCACATGTTCCAATTTCTGCCGCGTCATGTCTTGGAACTGCATCGCCACGATGACCTTCGACAAATCCGTCTTCCGGTCTTCTTTTGAGGCCGTCGAACCGGACGATACGAGGGCTCTGATATGCACCATTAAATCCATTGCCGCACGTTCTGTCTGGTGGGTCACGCCTTCCATTTGTTTCACTAAGACCGGAATCATGGACACAGCGTGAGCGGCAAAGGCATACCACGCCTGCTGATGGTCTTTGAGAAAGCCAAGCTCCCTCGACTCGCCGGCGATTGACGCAAGGCGTCCAGAGCCTTGGACGTTTCGCAGTGACCAGAACGTCAGCCCCGCTCCGATCACAGCTCCGGCTAGTGCCCAGAGGCAGTACTCCACCCATGGCGTCGTCATATCGAGACTTGTACCCTTCAGCGCGTTAGGCGAGCAGTAGAATGTGTCCCCCGTCTCGCGATCTCGAACCGCTACTCGCTGAGCGGTTCGGAGAACCCGAGCAGAGCCAGTTTCGTCTGCAGCTCCTGCGGGATGCCGGTGACCAGGAGCCGGCCCAGCTTTCGGGACGCCCACATGAGCTGGATTGCAGCCGTATCCACACGCGTGATCTCTGAAAGATCCAAGCAGACCAACCCCTCGTTCGAAAGCAATGTGGTCAGTGACTTTTTGAACTCTCCCACTTCAAAGATTGTCAGTTCGCCGGATGGTTTGCAGAGCTTGGAGTCGTTTTCCATAGTCCCTCTGGAAAAATCCTGAAAGGTCTGTCTAGTCTATTCAGTCCATCTGGTGCCTTCGGTCTGACCGACGAAACAGACGAGACAGACCAGATCAACTGGGTGCGAATCTATGGTTCCGTTATCGGGATACTCATGGCGATTCTTGAGGTCCGGAAAACATGACGTCATTCCTGGACGGACGACCTACCCCCTGAATCCGGCGGCGGCTGCAAGGCGGAGGGAATCTCAGCTTGAGGGACGGCAAACATCTCCAAGGCGGTGCGTGGTGTTTCCACGTCGACCGGCTGTGGGATTGGCTTGCGTTCTTGCACGACGATTTCCACTCGCCGGTTCTTTGCCCGATTCTCAGGCGTCAGATTGTCGACTAAGGGGCGTGAATCCGCGTAGCTGGCGGCCGAAAGGTCATTGGGGGGCACGCCGTATAGTTCGCTCAATGCTCGCACAACCATCACAGCCCTGGCAGCGGAGAGTTCCCAGTTCGAAGGAAATTGAGCCGTTCGGATAGGTACATTGTCGGTATGTCCCCGCACCGTGACTTGCCGATCGAGTTCCACCAGCGCTCCAGCCAACGCCTGTAGGAACGGCATGGCCTCTGAACGGATTGACGCTTCGCCGCTTTTGAACAGGGCCTCGTCAGGAAGCGAGATGACAATGCTATCGTCTCGCAGTTCAACCAACTTGACCGTTCCGACGGATGCGTCACGATGAAACGTCTTGATGACCTGACTCAGCCGTCTGACCGCCATCTCTTTGGTGGGAACCAAATTGGGGCTAATCGCCGTTGGCTTGTTAGTGCCGACTTGAAACGGCACCGGGGTAGCAGGCGGACTCACGATCGGATGCAAGGCGGCTTTGATGGACTCGCTCACCGTGCGGAATCGTCCTTCGTTCACGGAGGAAATGGAATACATCACGACGAAGAACGCGAACAGGAGGGTGATGAAATCCGCATAGGACACGAGCCAACGTTCGTGATTTTCATGTTCCTCGTGCTTCTTCTTGGCCATTTCCATATAAGGGATACAGGAATTACTACTTACTTCTTATCTTCTTTCGTTCGTTCCGACTCCGGCAGATAACCTTCAAGTTTTTCTTGCAAGAGGCGTGGATTTTCGCCTTGCGCTAGTCCCACGAGCCCTATGGTGATCATCGTGCGCAGGGCCGCCTCTTCCTTCAGCTTGAATTTGATCTTGTTCGCGAGGGGAAGAAAAAACAGATTGGCTGCCCCTACACCATACACAGTCGCTACAAACGCGACCGCGATCCCGCTTCCAAGCTTGGACGGATCGGCCAAATTTTCCATGACGTGAATCAGACCGAGGACTGCTCCGATAATGCCGATGGTCGGTGAGTATCCGCCCGCCGCTTCCCAGACCTTCGCCCCGCTGAGCCCTGCTTCTTCTTGCGATTCGACATCGATCTCCAGGATCTCATGGACCGCTTTCGGGTCCGTCCCATCGACGATGAGTTGCACGCCCTTCCTGAAAAACGGATCATGGATATCTTTGAGCTTTCCCTCAAGCGCGAGCAATCCCTGTTTGCGGGATATATTGGCCAGATCGATGATCGTCGTAATGGTTCCCTTGTTGTCATGTTTGGGATTCGTGATGCCGAGTTTCAACAAGGAAGCCCCTTTGAGCACCACAGAAAGGGGATTTTGAACGCAGATGGCTCCGATGGTTCCGCCTATCACGATGACGAAGGCGGTGAGCTGCATGATCGAGTCGAGATGGCCGCCTTCAAGGACCTGCCCACCGAGGATCGCTCCGAGCGCGAGCACCATGCCGACGATCGTTGCAATATCCAATTTGGCTACATCCCTCTGTTCGGTCTCTTTGGTCTATCTGGCCTATCTCATCAATTCGGTCAGTCCGGTCTGTTCGGTATATGATTCCTTTGGTCTAACCAACGAAAGAAACGAGATAGACAAGACAGACCGGAGAGATCAAGTCACTACTTGAATCCGAACTCCGATAGCAGCTCGTCCGCGAGTTCTTGCTTCATCGACGTAGATTTTGACGCTTCAAGCTGCTTCAACATCTCATGGGCCTTCCCCTGGGGATCCGCATCGGTGCATTCTTGTTTCAAACCGAATACAACCACGAGTTCTACGAGCTTACGGTGAACATCCTCGATGATGGTGACGAGCTTCTTCACTCGTTGAGCGACTAGATCCTGGAATGAGAGGGCCGTCATAATGTCCATCAAATGCTTTTCGTCCTGCGCGAGATCCTGCGCGGTCTTCCCCAGACATGCCGCGAGCGTCCGGCAATCAACTGTTTCCAATGCCGATATCGTCATGGATAGTTCCTTGGCAGCCCGAGCGCGGTTATCCTGAATAATCTCGGTCAAACGCATCACTTCCATCGTGCCATTTTCCGTCATGGTGTTGAGATCGAGCAGATGAGCCGTCGCTTGAGGGAGTTGCGCGTTGTTGGCTACCAGTGGGGCACCGACCTCCGCCATCTTCTTCATGGCGGTATCGAGATAGCGGGCCAATTCACCAAGTTCGTCGTACAGTTTGACATTGCCGTTTACCACAGCGGCCTCCTCCGTCTCTTAGCGGATGCTGCACAAAGTCACTCTATCTGGTCTGTTTAGTCTAGATAGACCAGACAGACTCGGCTTGTTTCACTTAAAAATCTTGCCCATCTTTTCCTGCAATACTTCGGCAGTAAAGGGCTTCACGATGTAATTGCTCACGCCTGCTTGAATCGCTTCGACAAGATTCTCCTTCTGTGCCTCCGCCGTTACCATCAAAACAGGAATGGATTTCAGTTTCTCGTCGGCCCGAATCGCCCGCAACATATCGATGCCGGTCATCACAGGCATATTCCAATCGGAAACGACAAATCCATAGGGCTCTGCCCTGAGTTTGTCGAGCGCATCCTGGCCATTCTCAGCCTCCTCGACATTCGCGAAACCGAGCTGTTTCATGATGTTCTTGACGATTCTCCGCATGGTCGACATGTCATCCACGACGAGAATCTTCATGTTCGGATCGGCTGGCATAGTTCGAATCTCCTTCCTTCTGGAACGTCACGCGTACCCTGCATGGGAGTTTCTAGCTTCCAGTGTTGAGTTTCACGTTGACTTTGCACTCGAAACCACGGACGACGGCTGGCCGGAAAGCGCACGTCTACCGTCTTTCCACACAGGCGACCAGCTCAGGCAGAAATAGAATCGTCAGCCTTGCTGGGAACGACCGCGCAGCCACTCGTGGATATCGTGACGGAGAAAGCGCCAATGCTTTCCAATCTTCGACCCCGGCAATTCGCCGACCCGAACGAGCTTATACACCGTGGACTTCGGCACCCGGAGGAAACGGGCTACGTCCAGGACTGTCAAGATCGCATCGTCCGTTGATGGCGCACCGTTCGGTTGGAACATCGTTGCTGTAGGAAGTGGTTCGTTCATCGTGAGTGCGATATCGGTGCTGCCGATAGAAAACTTGAGTCGTCGATGCTGTCTGTTGTCATGAGGGACAATATCGGGACGTGAAGCGCGAGGCAGACGCGACCAGCGAGACGCGTACAGATTATGGTTTTCGCTCATCTTGCCTTTCCCGCCAGTCTCGCCCAACACGCACGTCTCGGACGGGCCACAAACCATCACCAACCGACAGGAAACCGTATCAATCGGTGGGGGAAGGGGAGAGATCAGAGGGAATAGGATGTATCCGTTACAGGAAAGGCGGACAAGAGGAGGTTCTGAGTTTTGAGTTCCGAGTCTGAGTTTTCAGATACTCTGAGGATTTCGATGGGCCGAGAACGATGCTGGCGGCCTTTTTCAGCATCATGCTAGCTGGTCTTGCGGCGGGCGCGCAGCCGTTCCGCCTGGGCCTGAATGATATGGCGGATCAGATGTTCTTGATCGTCCGGATTGAGCTGGGTAAATTCTGTCGCAATCTCGTGATTGATACCGTCTTTGGCCTGGACCGATCGAATCACCCGCGCGGTCGTCTGAATCGGCGTAAAGGGTGACAGGACTATTTTCATCGCGAGCATATCGTCGACGGCAAAGGGGCGAGGCGAGAGAAATCCGATGCCGCCCCCGCTCAGCGTCACATCGGCAACTTGCGCGATCGCAATTCCCTCCGGTTGCATCTTCGCAAGGGTCTTCACGATGATTTCCAGCAGCCAATCCACCTTCATGATCCAGGGAAGAAGCGGAGAATCCGCCAGTTGCTCGCTGCTGCGGAGCAATAAGTCGGATGTCGGCTTGGCAATGACAGCCGCAATTCCTTCCTGATCTACCGGTGGAATGCCCGGGGTAGGCCCTTCGATAGGGTCGGTGACTAACCGATACTCCAGCAACACACGATCGTCGATTCGAATCCATTCCCGACGTTCGTCCGACAAAGCTTTGGCCGTTTTGGTGGATGGTGATAGCATGGCCGTCGTCATTTGATAGAAGACCGTTTGTTTAGTGTGTTTGGTCTATAGGATTTATTTGGTTTCGTTTCGTGCGAATGGCTGCGCTCATTCTTTGGACCGAACCAATTAAACAAATCAAATACACCAATAAACTGCTCAGGCCTGCTGGTCCATGAATGTGGGCTCAGATTCTTTCAGCCTCTGCCAACCACGTAGCCCCTGTAACTTCCGGCGGAGCTTTACCGTCTCCCCCAGCTGCAACTGGACGGCTGAACGAACGTTTACAATTCGAGCTGCGACTACCCCGTCAAGTTGAGTCAGCTCTGTGGCCAGCGACGGAGAGATCAGATAATTGCTGAGCTGTTCCCCCCGCAGCCGGTAACATTCCTCAACCAGATCCCAGCGTCCGAGTTCCGCTGCCTGACCTGCCTGTGCCGTCAAGTCGCGCAAGTTTTGTTCCCGGGCTGTCGTACTTGATTGACTCATCCTTCAAAACCCTGCTGATTCGAGAAGCCTTCGTCGCTTGAGGTTTGCTGGCAAGTTACGGTTTTCCTGTTTTACGTTTTGAGAGACATCCCGACCAACTAGAAACTAGAAACTCGAAACTCCTGACTGCGGCTGACCCTGCTGCTGCGCCACTGTGTGCCAGGCCCCGCGCAATTCTTTGAGGCAACGTAGCGGACCGGCGAGGCGGCTGGCGTCGTTGCGCAAGTTGGCCTGTGTAAACTCCGAGAGCATGTAATCGTAGAGACGGTACAACGACTTGGCGACCTCCCCCCCTTTCTCGAAGTCGAGGACGCTGGACAATTCACCGACAATGCCAATTGCCCGCCCCAGAAACCGGGCTTTGTCTGACTGATGCCGTTTGGCAATCCCGTCGCTCGCAAGTTCGACCGCCTGGATGGCGGAGTCATACAGCAGAACAATCAATTGAACGCCGGTTGCGGTCAACACTTGCGTTTGCCGATAGTGGGTGGCGGCGATTGCGGGTGAATAGGTAGTCATTATTTTACCAGTGAGTTGAGGTAGGTGGTCTGCCCTTGCAGTTGACTCAATAAACTATCGAGTTTTGCGTACTGGATCTTGAGCCGTTCTTCATACGCCGAGAGGGCGTCTTCTTTCCTGCTGATCTGGTCCGTCAGGCTATTGATTTGGTCGGTCAGTGTGTTCTTTCGGACAGTCAGTGCGCCAGTCACGGCATCATCGATCGCATCAATGGCCTGGTTGACCCTCTGAGCGACACCAGCCACCGTTGGCTGATTGACGAAGAGCGACTTGACCGCATTGTAATTGGAACTCAAGGCACTATCGAGCTTGGTGCTATCCAAGGTGATCGTGCCGTCACGATTGGTTTGGAATCCGATTTCGCCCACCGAACCGTATGTGGTCAGGCCGCTGACCGGAGCGGAGAGCGCCGATCGGAGTTGGGAGACAAACCCTTTGACGCTAGCTTCGTTGTGCAAAATCGCTCCTGTTTTTGTCGTCACATCGTACGCCGTATCCTTATTCACAAAGGTCACGATATCATTGAAGGCCTTGACAAAATTATCGATGTTGGTCTTCACCGCTCCATTGTCGCGTGTCACATTGACGGAGACCGTGCCGCTTCCCGTGGTGTTCGTGAGCGAGAGCGTGACGCCTGGAATCGCATCGGCAATCACATTGCTGCTGCGCTGCAGCGTCACAGCGTTCAGTGTCGGGTCTCCGACAATGACAACGGCATCCTGCGCAGCCTGCAAAGTATCGACGCCACCTGTGCCACCGCCATTGGCAAAATCCAAGGTGGTTCCGTCGGCTACGATCGTGATTCCATTACTCGCTCCTGACGCAGTTGCCGTAAGAATCAACCGGTACGAGGGAGCCGCGTCGCTGCCGGCGTTGATGATCGATGCCGTCACGCCCGCACCCAAGTCGTTGATGCTGGTCTTTAGATCTTCGAGCGTGGCGGTGTCACTCAGGGTCACAGTCTGGTTTGTTCCCGTTCCGACGCGGAACGTGAACGTGGCCGACGCGCCACCGACGATGTCGGTGGTGGAGCTAGCAACGGCCGTGGCTCCCTTATTGGTGATCTGATGGGACTGGGCCAATTGCGTGACACGAATGAGATAGGACCCGGGAGTCGTCGTCGAGGATGCGGAGGCGGTCATCGCGGTCGGGTCTGATACGGTTGTGCTCGACCGATCGAACGCGGTCGACAATCGCAATCTGTCCCCTGCCGTTTGCAACGCCAGGAGCTTGTCGGTGATGGATCCGTACTCCGTGAGTTTGGACTGCAGCGTCGTCTTCTTCTGGGTGAGTCCATCAATGGGAAGGTGTTGAATTTTGACCAGTTGATCGATCACCTGGCCAAAGTCTACTCCGTTTCCCAGTCCTCCGAACGAAATCGTTGCCATAACTGCAGCGTTCCTCTGTTACGCTCGTTCCCGAACCAGAAGACCTTTCAGGTCATCCAGACGCTCGGACAGGTCCAATAGTTCTTGTGCGGGAATCTGGCGAATGACTTCTCCGGACTCCGCGTTGCGAATCTTGATGACAACCTTATCCATCCTTTTCAAA
>Ga0134123_10000510_pt1 | contig 25554 bp, 21 predicted proteins | sample KB303_FD_96460 | JGI IMG/M metagenome (GOLD analysis project Ga0134123, IMG submission 96460) | Terrestrial soil microbial communities without Nitrogen fertilizer from Kellogg Biological Station, Michigan, USA - KB3-0-3 | ecosystem: Environmental > Terrestrial > Soil > Unclassified ...
CAGAACGAGACCGAGTGCAACGTCCCGCAACAGGTGTCTGTCGCCGGCGGCAATCTGACCATCACCACCTCGGCGCAGGCGGCGACGTGCGGCGACTTCAACGTCGACGGCAGCGTCCGGCACGCGCCGGCGTCCTGGCCGTACATCACGGGCGACGTGCAATGGAAGACGCGCTCGTTTCAGTATGGGACGATCGAAGTGCGCGCGAAACTGCCGGACAAGGCCACGCGACTCTGGCCGGCCATCTGGCTGCTCGGAAGCAACTGCCAGAACACGAACAAGTTCACCGCCGATACCGGTTATTCGACGTGTGCCGCCATCGGCGCCGACAGCTACGACGAAGTCGACATCGTCGAGTGCGATCTCCAATCGTGGTGTCACATCGCCCTCCTGGACAAGAGCAACACCTGGGCGATGTGCACGTTCTCGCCGGACACCAGCTTTCACACCTACACGCTGACGTGGACCGCGACGTCGCTCGCGCTCGCGATCGACGGCCACCCGAGCGGATGCGGCTGGGATTCGTCTCATCGAATTCCGCACGCGCCGATGTTTCTGATGCTTCAAACGCAGACGGGGGGTGTCGGAGGCGAGCCGAATAATGCGATGTTGCCGGCGGGCTTCGTGATCGACTACGTCAAGGTCACGCAGCCTTAGAACCGTCCCGCTTTTTCCGGCCTGCACGCGCGCGGCCGGCAAGCGCGGCGAGCCCGCCGACGAGCAGCGCCACCGTGGTGGGCTCGGGCGTCGGCAGCGGAGCCACGGACACGCTGTCGAGATAGTAGTAGTCCCGCAGCTCCCGGCCTGAGAATCGGAGCGTCGTCTCGTCGCCGCTCGCGGTCGTCACGAACGAGTACGACGTCTGGCCGAACTTCGGCGCGTTGGTCAAGTTGAGCAGCGACGTCGAATTCCACCACACGTTGAAATCGTTGGCGTGGTTCGTCGCGCCATGGGCGAGCCAGAACGTCACGACGTACGACTCTCCGGGCAGCGTGGCGAACGTCTGCGAGAGCGAGTCGTCGTGACCGCTAATCGCGCCGAACCAGGCCGCTCCAATGCCGGAGTGACCGTGCCCTGCGACGAACAGGGCCGACCCCGTGGACGCAGGATCGACAATCCAGTCGCTGAAGTTGCCGGTCTCGAAGTCGCCGTTCAGGATGGAGTTCGCGGCCGCAGGGGCGGGCAGGAGCATCCCTGCCAGGACGACCGCCGCGAAGAGAAGGCGACACCGCACGACCGAATGAGCTGCAAGGGGGGTGCCCCGGCTGGCGGCGGGCGACTTTCATCTAACCCGTGCGTTTACAATGAGTTAAAACGCACATGTTCGGAGTCGCGCTTCCGTAGTCAACCCGACAGGTGACTAACGTTTGTCGAACACGATCGCCCTGTCAGCGCACCACGGATGGCGATTGCGCTGCGGGCGCCAGGACTCGGGCCGGCCCGCCGCCGTCTATCGGCGCGATCCAGACGTCCGTCGTGGCCGAAGCCTCCCGGGGCACCGAGTACAAGACGTGTGAGGTGTCGAGCCACTCCATTTGATCGTCGATGTTTCGCGTTTCCCCCGCGATCGGATGCTCGTCGAGCGATGGCAGGTCGAGCACGTAGGCGCGCCACAAGCCCGACCTCGGGCCTTCGCGCTTCTTGAACGCGATGTGTTTTTCGTCTGGAGAGAGTGAGGGACACTCCACGCCTTCGCGCAGGACCGTCAGTTTGCGCAGGGCGAGATCGCCTCGGACGAGGAACGTCCTGCCGCCGGTGCCGAGCGTGGCGTAGAAGCGGCTGCTGTCGCGGCCGAAGGTCACACCCCAGAAGTTGAAGTCCTGGCCCGTGAATCGCGCCCCGTCGCGCCACGTCGAGAATTGCTCGAGGTCGCCCAGCGTATCTCCACTGGCCATGTCGATCAGCGTCGTCTTCGTGGAGAACGGCGAGGCGTACGAGTGACCGGCGACGAACACGGTGATCGCGCCGACGCGGCCGTCCGACGCCACGCGCGCTCTGCTGGGATTGCCGGCGAGCTCCCACGACGCGAGGGTTTTGAACTGGCGATCAAACATGATCGCGCGGTACTTCGTGAACACGCCGCGTTGAGCCTGCAGGCAGAGTCCGCGTCCGTCGGCAAACGCCACGCGGTCACACGACAGTCCGAGCGAGACGCGCCGTCCCGCGGGGTCTGCCAGCGCCGCGATCGAGAGCTTCCCGTACTCCTGGTCGATGAGCGTATGCCGGAACAGCAGGTGCGGCCGATCCGCCATCGCGACGCCCTCGCTGGTCGGCTGCGCCGCACCCGTCTCTGCGGAGCGCAGCGAGAATCCGCTCGTCAGCGCGGCCACGACGCAGAGTGTGGCGAGCACGACGCGCTGTGTGCCCGGCGCGTGTGGATGTGCGCTCGGCTGCGAGGCGCGGCGCGCGCGGAGGGTGACGACGACAGCCGCGATGAGCGGCAGGGCAATCAGCAGCCAGGCAAAGTACCGTCCGTACTCGCCGTCCGGTCCGTAGGGTTCGGTCGCCGCGTGCAGGACGTCGCTCCACGGGAGGAGCCTGGCTTCCGCGGATTCGTGAAACGCGTAGAGGGCGAGCTGACCGACAAACAGCACCGCGAAAACCGCGGCCGCCGTGTTGAACGCGCGGGTGCTCAGACGCCGGCCGATGGCCATCCACGCCCCCACGGCTCCGAGCGTCAGGAGGGTCGCGGCGACGATGGCCAGAACAGGCGCGGCCGATCGCACTTGAAAGGCGGCCACGGTGAACACGGCGCCGATTTCCATCGTTTGACGCGTGACGAGGAGCAGCGTTGTGCCCGCGATCATCAACGAGGGCAGCGCGCGGTGGCGTGTCATTCTGCGCAGAAGCCACGCGGTCGTCGCCAGCGCTAGGAGCGCCAGGCCGGCTTCCCAGCGAGCCTGGTACGCGGTGCGCTGAAGGAGCAGGCCGGCGGGAATCGTGGCGATGGCGGCGACGAGAAGGCCCCAGCGGGCGGCCGCGATGGCGCGAGCCTGGTTGCTCCGCCTGAGTGTCAGCAGGCCGAAGGCGACAGGGACAAAGGCTTGGAGGGCCTGGGACGCGGTGCGTACAAAGAGATCGACCATGAACCGGTTGTGCCGGCAGGCATGGTATCGGGGCCGGGCGAGTTCTCTGAACGAAATTCAGGAGCCGCCCGCGGGACGGCTACATGTGGAGCGGTTTTGAGACGGCCTGGTTGGGGACGTGGATGATCTGAGTCGAATCGAACATTCCAGCCAGCCAGGCCTCGATCGAGGTGATGACTTCGATGGAGCGTGCGTCAGGCTTCACGTGAAGCACGACGTCGCGTTGGATCGACCCGTTGGCCGCCGACAACTGCACCCACCGATCGTCGCCCTTCTCGTGAACCCCCCAAACCGTCAGGTGCCAGCGCCTATTGCTGAGCTCGATGAACGAGTTCTCGAGCTGCTCGCATAGGTCGTCCGTTGCGACGGATGCACCCGGAGTGTAACTATTCTTACCATCCGAGTGAATAGTTGGGAAGCGAGTCCCCGCACTGTGAGGGGTGTAGTCTCGGAATTCGGCCGTAATACTGCGATTCTTGGGTGGGGTGTGTCGAGCCACACCCTAGGCCCAGCAATAAACGCGCCGGTTCTGACGAGCTGTTAGACGGCCGCCAGTGCCTCCGCGGTTGCGCGCACCGGGACGGGAGCGCCGAGCCTGTAGACGTGGGGATGCCGGCCCTTGATGGCGTCCCGCGCGTCGACAATCAGCCGGGAATTCGCGACCATGTCGTCCCACGGGAAGCTCGAATGATCCGTCAGGATGACCACGCAGTCGTACGCCGCAAACGTCTGCGGATCGAGCGACTCGCGCTGAAGCTCCCAACCGCCGGCCCACTCGTGTCTGCCTACGCAGGGAACAAACGGATCGACGTAGGCGAGTTGCGCGCCCCGCTGATGCAGCAGCCACATGATGTCCAGGGATGGCGATTCGCGAACGTCACTGACGTTGCGTTTGTAGGCCACGCCGGCGATGAGCACCCGCGAGCCGTTGAGCGGTTTCCGGTGCTCGTTGAGGGCCACGGCGATCTTGTCGACGACCGCATGCGGCATCGCCGCGTTGATTTGTCCGGCGAGCTCAATCAGCCGTGGCTCGAAGCCCGTCTGCTTCGCCTTCCATGACAGGTAGAACGGATCGATGGGGATGCAGTGCCCACCCAGGCCCGGACCTGGATAAAAGGGCATGAAGCCGAACGGCTTCGACTTCGCGCCGTTCACGACTTCCCAGACATCGACGCCGAGCTTCTCGCACATCAGGGCCATTTCGTTGGCCAGACTGATGTTCACCGATCGGAAGGTGTTCTCGAGGAGTTTCACCATCTCGGCGACGCGCGGAGAGCTCACGGGGATGACGGTTTCGATCGCCGCTCCGTACAAGGCCTGCGCGAGCGTCGAACACGCCGGCGTCATGCCACCGACGATCTTGGGCACGTTGTGCGTGTTGAACGTCGGGTTGCCCGGGTCGACGCGCTCGGGCGAAAACGCGAGGAAGAAATCGACACCCGCCTTCAGCCCGCTCTCTTCGAGGATGGGCTGCACGACCTCCTCAGTCGTTCCCGGATACGTCGTCGATTCCAGGACGATGAGCATGCCGGGATGGAGATGCGCCGCGACCGCCTGCACCGCGGAGACGACATACGACATCTCCGGGTCCTTGGTCTTCCGCAGCGGCGTCGGCACGCAGATGTTGATGGTGTCCAGACTCGCGACCACGCCGAAGTTCGTCGACGCCGAGAGGCGGCCGCTGGCGGTAAGGGCGCGCACATCCTCGCTGGACACATCGCCGATATAGGACGTGCCGCGGCTGATCGCCTGGATCTTCGAAGCGTCCAGGTCGATGCCGACCGTCTGAAAACCGTTCTTCGCGAATTCGACGGCGAGCGGAAGGCCAACGTATCCCAGACCGACGACGCCGACGCGGGCGGATCGGTTCTGGATGCGATTCAGAAGTTGAGCGGACAACGACACGGCGGATCCTTAAATGGGGGCCGGGCCGACGGCCCGCCAGGCGAAATCGCCGACGTCGGCGCGAGGCGGCGGCTGCCGTCTCGCGGCGCTAGACGCGGCATGGACAACGGCGCCGCGCACGCTGCGAAGCAGCTCGGGGCCAGAGACGGCGAGTTCGTGAAGCACTTCCTTCGCAAGCGGTGCGAGCCACTGCTCGCCGGCGGGCGTGAGCGAGATGAGAAAACGGCGGCGGTCTGCCTTGTCGCGTTCCCGCGCGACGAATCCGCGGCGCACCAGGTCTTCGACGAGCTCTGAGAGCTCGGCACGATTCCAGCGGAGCGTGGCCACGAGCTCGCCGATCGTCGTGGGCGTGCCTGCGGGCTGCTGCCGCTTCAGCGCGAGCAACAGCATGAATGTCATCGGCTGCAGGCCGGACTGACGCGTGCGCGTCGTCGTCGATTCAATCGTGCGCTGCAGCTGTTCATGGAAGAGAGCGAGAGCGGTGTAATCGGCAGAGCCAAGATCGTCGGTCATGCTCAGCCTTAATCGCAAGAAGTCAGCCAGACGGGTGACGATCATCGGGCGGCAGGTCGAGAAGTGGAAAACCTCTAGGAAAAACGGCCATGACAACGTGTTCGCCGAGGGTGAATTGGCGCGCCCGTTGTCGTGTGTAGGTACGTTTTGGACAGGATGTCTGTGTGGAGCCGGACAAGTACCCCGATGAAATCAGACTTGTAATCAGGCGCGTGTATCAATTCGTTTTCGGACGTGTATCAGCATGCCGCGCTGTAAATGGGGCGTATCTTGTCTGCTCGCGCGACGACTAAATCGGCGCGCCAATCGAACAGTCGTCTTTCTGGCTGCATTCTGACGATCTGGACGTGGCATTCATGTTGCCATTTCGATTCTCATGTCACACGCGACCGAACGCGAACCCGCCGACGCGCACGAGGATCTGCCGGAGCAACTGCCCGTCGTGCTGGTCGTTGAAGCCGTCCACTCTCCGGGCGTTTCCTACGAGCATCTGTTGGAGCGCGCGGGATACACCGTGATCGTCAGCACGGGAGAACAGGCGATGTCTGTATCTCAAAAGATGCAGCCGGCCCTGATCATTCTCCAATTCGATCCGGCCGTGTCCGGACTGGGGCTGGTGCGCCAGCTTCGGACGCAGCCCGACACTCGCGCCACGCCCGTCATCACGATCGTGCCGTTCGACGATGGGCACATGCGCGAGCAGATCGTGCGCGCCGGCGCCACGGCCATCATGATCGAGCCGGTCAAGCTCCCGATGCTGTTGCGGCAGATGCGCCGTTTGCTGGCGAGGATGGGCGGCGCGAGCCACCCGATGCCGGCGGCGGCGTCCGTTCGCTGAAGGCCGCGTCATGAGTCCCACTTCGTATCTGGTGACCGGCGGCGCCGGCTTCATCGGCTCGCATCTCGTCGAAACGCTGCTGCGACGCGGTCACCGCGTGCGCGTGCTCGACAACCTGTCGACGGGCAAGCGTGCCAATCTCGCCGGCTGCGCCGGCGCCGAATTCATCGAAGGCGATTGCGCCGATCCGGAAGCCGCGCGGCGCGCGGTCCGCGGCATGGAGTTCGTGCTGCATCAGGCGGCCGTCGCGTCCGTGCCGCGCTCGATCGCCGATCCCGTCTCGTCCCACCGGGCGAACGTCCAGGGCACGCTGACCGTGCTGCTCGTCGCGCGTGACGAGGGTGTCCGACGAGTGGTCTTCGCCGGCTCGTCGGCGGCCTACGGCGACACGCTGGTGCTGCCGAGCACGGAGGATCTTCCGACCTCGCCGCTGTCGCCGTACGCGCTGGAGAAGATTGCCGGCGAACAGTACTGCGCGCTCTTCACCAGGCTGTACGGGCTCGAGACGGTGACGACACGCTATTTCAACGTCTTCGGTCCGCGGCAGGATCCCGCGTCGCCGTATTCCGGCGTGATCGCGCTGTTCGCGTCGGCGCTGCTCGAAGGACGGGCGCCCATCATCTACGGCGACGGCACACAGACACGCGATTTCACCTACGTCGCCAACGTCGTCGACGGCGTCCTCCGCGCGTGCGAAGCGCCCGGCGCCGCCGGGGCGACCGTGAACCTCGCCGCGGGCGGCCGGGTGTCGCTGAATGATCTTGTCTCGATGATGAATCGAATCGTCGGCACGAACCTCCAGCCGATCTATCGGGAACGGCGCGCGGGAGACGTGCGTGATTCTCAAGCCGACATCCGGAAAGCGGAAGCCCTGCTCGGTTACCGTCCGTTCGTCAGCTGTGAAGAAGGGTTGCGACGCACGCTCGACTGGTACCGCGAAGAGAACGCGGCGCTGAGCGGCGCCGGACTCCGAGCCAGCGCCTGACGCTACTCCTGCACGACGCGGCGCAGCGGACGGAAGAGGATGATCTCCGTCGTGTCCGCGCGCCGCTTCGCCGCGCACTTCGCGCAGAGACCAATGGTATCCGCGTCAGGAGCAAAGCCTCCGCACGTGACGCAGATACTTCGACTGATCGCCCACGAACGGCACTGGCCGAATTCTGTATTCGTATACGAGTCGAGCCGGCGTAACCAGTCGAGATCGACCTGTTTCGATATGCGTGTCACGAATCGATGGCCATCATATCGATCCGCATCCTGCCCGCACGCACTATTTTTCAGTCTTTTGTCCACCTCGTGAGGCAGACTTCCGGCGCTCCGCGCCGGCGTGGCCCCTACGCGTGGTCGTGCCGCTCGGCGAGCGACGCGCGCGCGCGGCGGACGTCGGCAATCGCGATCCGGGCCCGCTCGATCAGGTCATCGTGGTGGCGGCTGTCCGGACATGAGGCGAGCTGCCGGTACAAATCGCGCAGCCGGTCCAGGCGCACCATCAGCGTTTCCCCGCTAGTCGTGTCCATCTCGTAATCCTCCCCGCGCCGCGGTCCCTTCCAAACCGACAAAGGGACCCGTTCGGCCCGCGAACCGTATGGAGAAAGGCGCGGTTTCGCAAGGCAAATTCAGATTGGGAGCAAGTCGTTTGAGATGAGTGAGTTACGACGCCTGTTTGCGGATCGTTGACGCGAATTGTCTTTTGCACGCGAACTCTGACTCCGAATCGACGCGCGGGCGATACAATCTGCACGCGTCCGAGACAACGTCGAGTTCGTTGTTGAACGGGACCGGCAGCCACCGGATACTTCGCGCCGCAGGGTATCAGTGAGCACCGAGCAACCGATAAAGTGGACAACCGATGATCTGGCGCGATCAGATCGCAGAACGCCCCCGATGACTCGTTTCAACAGTTCCAGACCTGGCGAACCCGCTGATCGGGGCGCCGCGCCCTCCCTCATCGGGGAGAGTGCGCCCATGCAGATCGTGCGCGCCGATATCGAATTGGCGGCGCGATCGACGGCCAAGGTCCTGATTACTGGAGAAACCGGCACGGGCAAGGAAGTCGTGTCGCGCCTGATACACAAGCAGGGCGCACGGCGAGCCCAGCCGTTCCTCACGATCAACTGCGCCGGCGTGCCGGACACGCTGCTCGAGTCGGAGTTCTTCGGGCATACGCGCGGCAGCTTCACGGGGGCGTTTCGTGATAATCCCGGCCTCTTGAAACAGGCTGGCGGCGGCACGGTCTTCCTCGACGAAGTCGGCGAGATGAGCCTGCGGATGCAGGCCCTCTTCCTGCGGTTTCTGGAAACCGGCGAGATCCAGGCCGTCGGCGGCGGCGTGAGCACGGTCAGCGACGTTCGAGTCATCACCGCGACGAACCGCAATCTGCTCGAGGCCGTGGCGGCCCGGGACTTCCGCGAAGATCTCTACTACCGGTTGAACGTGCTGCACCTGCACCTTCCGCCGCTGCGCGAGCGCTCCACGGACGTGGTCGAGCTGCTCGAGCACTACGGCAAGGTCTTCGCTCAGCAGCACGAACGGCCGGTGCCGGTGTTTTCGCCGGCCGCGCTCGAACTGCTGGTGCGGTACGCCTGGCCCGGCAACATCCGCGAGCTGCGGAACGTCGTGGAGCGCCTCGTCGCGCGCGTCGGCGACGTGATGATCGAGCCGTCCCATCTTCCTGCGGAAATTGCCGGGACCGACACGCAGCCGGACCGTGGCGGCGTGGCCTACGCGATGTCAAATCCGGCGAGAGTCACCGCGCTTGTCGAACGGCTGCGCGTGCGGAAGGAATCGTTCTGGAGCAGCGTGTACATCGCGTTCATGGCGCGGGACATCAGCCGCGACGATCTGCGGCACATCATCGCCGGCGGTCTCGAGGAAACCCAGGGCAGTTACCGGCTGCTGCTGAGCCTGTTCAACATGCCGCCTGACGATTACAAACGTTTCCTCGGCTTCCTGAGCCAGCACGAGTGCCACATTCCGTTCAGGCCGTTTCGAGCGACACGGAACCAGGTCTCCGCCTCGGTGGGGCGGGAGTCGGGCGCGACCAAAAGCGTCTGAACCCGCGTTCGTCTTCAGCCGCGGGGATCCGACGTCTCGTGCAGAAATTCGAGATCCTGTTCCGGGATCAGAAATCCTTCGAAGTTGTCGTCAGTTCGCCACTCCAGATACAGCGCCTGGCCGGCAAACGGATGATCGTTTGCCGCGATCCCCGCAAAGCCGAACTCGAAGACACGTCCGGTCGACCGAGTCAGCACGTCCGGCAACAGTGAACCGTTGCGCGGCTTGAACCGCGCCCTCCCGGCGTACATCCCGGGCACCCGGAGTACGCCGGCGCTCGAGCGCGCCTTGCGCGGCTCCCAATGCAGGATTGACATGTCCATCGAAAAGGCAAGTGGAGTGCCAGTGGGCGCCCGACGATTTGACGCGCTCGCCGTGTGAAAGCCACCGGAAGCCGCGAGCATTTCATGCGGCAGGCAGAGAAGTGGCGGAGGAATGGAGACCTAAGTTACTCGTGATCGCGGGAGCCCGGGCCGGGTGGCTCGCGATGCAGGGCGGCGAACACGTTGCCGTGCTGGTCGAAGCGAAGCACGAGCCGCCCCTTGAGCCCCGAGTTCCCGTCCCCTGAGACAGGGAAGCTCAGGAGGACGGTGGCGTCGGTCAGAATGCTTGTTTTGGGTATCGGGCCCGGACGGCCGTCCAGGGAATAGACCCAGGAGCACATGCTGGAAAACGAGGGTGCAATCATCAGTCCCGGTCGGGTTGCGACAAATGCGGAGGATTCGCGTGTCGGAGGGCCGGTGCGGCGGCCCGAACGTCGCCGGAACTGAGACTAAGGGTAGACGCCGCGACGCGTTTTCGAAATGACGCGACATCTGTCGTCGTTCGGGACACGAACCTGCGCAGTCGTTGTGCCCGCGCCTCCGGACCGGTACCGTTTGCCCCATGTGCGGAATCGTCGGATACATGGGGCCGAAGAATGCAGTGCCGGTGCTGGTCGAGGGGTTGCGGCGGCTGGAATACCGCGGCTACGACTCGGCCGGGGTGGCGGTGATCAGGAACGGCGAAATCGATCTGCGCCGAAGTGCGGGCAAGCTCGCCTGCCTCGAACAGGTCATCGCCGACGATCCGATGACCGGCGCGTACGGCATCGGCCACACACGCTGGGCCACGCACGGACGGCCGACGGAAGGGAACGCCCATCCGCACCGGGACTGCACCGGCAGGATTGTCGTCGTCCACAACGGCATCATCGAAAACTACCTCGATCTGAAGCAGGCGCTGCAGCGTGACGGCCACACGTTCGTCAGCGATACGGACACGGAAATCGTCGCCCACCTCGTCGAACGTGAGATGGCGGGCGATGGTCTCGAGAACGCGGTGCGACGCGCCCTGCGGGTCATGCGAGGCCTGTTTGCGCTCGTCCTGATTTCCGCCGATGACCCCGAAAAGATCGTCGTCGTGCGCAACGGCCCCCCGATCGTGGTCGGCCTGGGCGACGGCGAGTTTTTCGTCGCATCCGACGTGCCGGCGATTCTGCACCATACGCGCGACGTGGTGTTTCTCGGCGACGAAGAGATGGCCGTGATCGTCAGAACCGGCGTGGACTTCACGGATTTCTGCGGGCGCGCGGTCGCCAAGACCACGCAGCGGGTGCTCTGGGATCCCGTGATGGCGGAGAAAGCCGGATACAAGCACTTCATGCTCAAGGAAATCTTCGAGCAGCCGCGCGCCGCCCGCGATACGGTGCTGGGCCGGGTGATGGACGGTCGCGTGTGCTTCGATCAGGTCAGTCTGTCCGACGCCGACCTCGCGTCGAAGAATCGCGTGACGATTCTGGCCTGCGGCACCTCGTGGCACGCCGCGCTCGTCGGCAAGTTCATGATCGAGCAGATCGCCCGCGTGCCGGTCGACGTCGATTTCGGATCGGAGTACCGGTATCGACGCCCGATTGTGTCGAAAGACATGCTCGCCGTCATCATCACGCAGTCGGGCGAAACCGCCGACACCCTGGCCGCGTTGCGCGAGGCCCGCGCAGGGGGTGTCGCCAGTCTCGCCATCTGCAACGTCGTGGGCAGCATGGCGACCCGCGAGACGGACGGCACGATCTATACGAATGCCGGTCCCGAGATTGGCGTGGCCTCGACGAAGGCGTTTACTTCTCAGCTCGTGGCTCTGTATCTGCTGAGCCTGCGTCTCGCTCAGGCTCGCGGCACGCTGACCGACGCCGACGCGCAGTCACACTTCCACGCGCTCCTCGCACTCCCGACGCTTCTCGAACGCGTGCTCGAGCTGGCGCCGCGGATGGAGGAGATCGCGAACCGCTATCACTCGTACTCGGATTTTCTGTACCTCGGTCGCGGCATCAACTATCCAATCGCCCTCGAAGGCGCATTGAAGCTCAAGGAGATCTCCTACATTCACGCGGAAGGGTACCCGGCGGGGGAAATGAAACACGGACCCATCGCGCTGATCGACGAACAGGTCCCGGTGGTCGCGATTGCGCCGCGCGACGACTCGTTCGAGAAGATGATGGGCAACATTCAGGAGGTCAAGGCGCGAGGCGGCTCCGTCATCGCGCTGACGACGGCGGGGGAAGCGCGCCTCGGCGCCATTCTCGACCCCGCGCGCGACGCCATCGTCGAGCTGCCGGACGCGTCCGGGCTGCTGACGCCGATTCTGATGACGGTGCCGCTGCAGCTGCTGGCCTACTACATCGCCCTTCGGCGTGGCTGTGACGTGGATCAGCCGCGTAATCTGGCGAAGTCGGTCACCGTCGAGTAACGGCCTCAGCGGTCCAGGCGGACCAGCGCGTTCGCAATCTCGAGACGGACCTGATCGGCCGCCAGGTGATCGTTCTGTGCGATCCAGCGCATGTCGCTCGCGCCGGCAGCGTGCAGGACGCGAGCCGCCGCCGTCTCGAGCAGCCGCCGCGCCTCGCTCAGCCCCGGATGATTCGGACTGGCGGCGGTGAGCGAAGCCACACGATCCCGCAGCATCGTCAGGTACTCGACGTCTTCCTGTCCCTCGAGAATGGCCTCGCTGTGCTTGGAGATCGTGACGTCGCGGGACGACAGGAAGAACGGGCTGTACGTCGTGCGTGGGGCGGCGTATTCGTTCCACGAGCCGGCGCCGTCGATGAACGACCAGAAGAAGCTGGCGCTTGCGCCGACGTCGGCAGCGACCCAGGCCTGCAGCCGATGGTAGGTGTAGGGATCGAGCAGGCGGACCGGTCCGGACGCGTTGTAGACGTCGAGGACCTGTCCGCGCGCGCGGCGCCGCTGGAAGAACGCTGCGAAATGGGTCCCGTGCCGATCCATGAGCGATCGTTCGACGGCGACGATGTCGCTCAGGTCGAATATCGCCGCATCGGCGCGCTCCGGTTCTGGAAAATTGGGATTCTCCCAGATCTTCACGCCGGTCTTCGCTCCGCGAATCGCCTCAGCCCATGCGACGACGCGAGCCGCCTGGTCGGCGGTCTTCGGCTCGTCGACGATGAGAAGACCCAGCTGAGAGGGCGCGATCCCGAGAGTCGCGGCGTGAGCCGCCCAGAAGGCGATCCAGTCTGAAACGGCGCTGCGGAAACCGTCGTCGGCGACGCGAACGTCGCCAAGCCGGTCTGCCGCATCGATGAAGATCAGATAGCGGCTGGCCCCTGGCCATGACGATACCCATTGATCGAACCTCGAGGTGTCCGGGTCGTGCCGCCGATTCCCGCCGGCAGGGCGGGTCGGCATCACCTCGCGTGTGGCCCACGGCGCATCGACGCCGAGCCGCTGGAGCGCGCGCAGCAGGGGCGCGGCGTTTTCGGACGTCAGCCCGTAGAACGACTCCCGGTTGGTGTAATCCCAGCCGCCCAGGTGGAGATGAAACCGCGTGGGAAAGCTGCCACGCAGCACCTGCACGTCGACCGGCACTGTCGTCCGCGATCCGTCGCCGGCCGTCGCCGTAAGCATGGCGTGCACGGTTCGAGGCTGTCCGTCCGGTGGCGTGACGCTGATCCAGATCTGCCGCGTCATCCCGGCCGGGACGACGAGCGTGCCTTCGGCGCCTCCAAGCGGCACGAGGGCATCGGCCACCGGGATCGATTCCCGCGTGTCCGTCCAGACCACCTCATACAGGTGCATGCCAGATGCGAACGACCGATCGCCGGCAACGGTGAGGCGCAGCGTGACCGTCAGAGGTCGATCTGTCGAGTTGGACAGGTTGACCGCGCCCGAACGTGTTTCACCGGACATCGCGGCAATCGAGACGCGAGTGAGCGCGTTCGAAGGCGCCTCGGTTGGCCGCAGAAAGTCCCAGGGCCCGGTCGCCCAGGCGGAGAGTGGCGGCCGTCCGGCCAACGCGGCCATCGAACCTCGAGCCGCGAAGATCCTTGCGTGAGTCGCGTTGAGCGGGAGCACGGCCCTGAACGTTCCGTCGATCGAGGGCGTGAGGGTTGAAATCTCGCGCGCGAGCACGTCCAGTTCCGTCTGCAGTCGCAGGCGTTCGCGCTCGGGCACCGCCGATTCCCGCAACGTCGCTCGCGCGGCGTCGAGGTCGGCCGTCAGACGCCGTTGGATGGCGACGCGCGTTCGCGCGTCGTTGAAGGCCGTCCCGAGATCGGTGACCGGCGTTTCGGGGTGGCCGGCGGTGACCCAGTCCGGATCGCCCGCGTAGACTTCGATCTCATCGCAAAAGGCAAACGGACCGGACGGATCGACCATGACCGCCACGTATCGGCCGTGCGTGCGCAGCGAATGCGTGGCGAACAGAAAGCGCCTGTAACGGGGAGTCTCCGGGGCGTCGGACAGCGCGGCCAGGTCCGCGACGGGAAAGAACTCCCGGCCATCGTCGCTGACGAGCACGAACAGCGACCGCGGCCACTCGACGTCTGCGGTGCCTGCGGCCGTGTCGAACGACACGCCTGAAATCGGCTGGACGGATCCAAGGTCGATCACGACCGTCACGCGGGACGCGTTGGCCCATCCCACCGTGCCGCGCTGCGTCCACAGCCTGCCGGCGCTATAGACCTCGTCGGTCAGCTGGCGCGAATCGTCAGGGTCGGTCGTCGGTGCGTAGTTGGGAGGCGGGTCAAGGGTGTACGGCCGGTGTCGCGCCAGGTTTGCCCGCTGGCCCGGGATGCGGGGCGAGGCATCCGCCGAGAGGCCGGTCGACCTGACGGCGGCCGCGAGCAACAGGATCTCCACTGTCGCCAGCACGACGGCAATGCAAGAGATCCGCGAACGCACGTCGCGTCAGCGCGGTTGACTGTCGATCAGGAAGACGCCGTCGGCCGTGCGCCGCAGGAATCGCTTTTCGACGAGCTGTTCGAGGACGGTCCTGCAGTTGGCCTGGTCAAGCCCGAGCAGGCGTCGCGCCTGCGGCTCGGTGAGGCGCAGCCCGGGCATCTCGACGAACTCGCTCTTCGCCCGCCGCAGCAGGTCCTCGCGGGATGTCAGCGTCATGGTTCGATCTTGCCTTGTTTTCCGGAGCGCCGGACGACGCGGGGCCGGACCGCATCACGTGTCTGAAGAGGGATACAGGGTCTTGCGCGACGCCGGCCGGCTGCTAGGCGCTCAGCCGGCCGCCCGACGAGGACGCCCGATGGACTTCGGCGCTCGAGACGCGAAGCGCGCGGAAGCGCTGAAACGGCAGATGGCAGTCGTGCTGTTTCAGGAACGCGAGAAAGCGCTTGTAGTCCGACGCCGGCATGTTGAAGAGGCCGAGCAGGACACGATAGCTCCCGCGCGTCTGCTCCAGGCCCATGTGCACCAGCCGGCGGATGTCGTCGCGGACGATGTCACGCGAGATGAACGCCGCGTACGCGGTGGTCCAGAACGACTCGCGGTGCACCATGATCCGCTCGAACAGGGCGTCCACCTGCGGGTTCGGCCCGCCTGTGGCGGCGGGAGCGGCCGCCTTCTCCGAGGCGGCGTTGACCGCCGTCACGAGATCCTTCGGCAGATCGACGACGTCGATCACATGTTTCGTCGCCCGCGAGACCACGCGTTCGGTCAGATTCCGGAGTTCGCGGATGTTGCCCGGCCACGAGTGCCTGCTCAGCACGTCGAGCGCGGCGTCGGTGAACACCGGCTCCGGCCAGCCGTGGTTCTGCGCAAACAGCCGGCCGTAGTAATCGAGCAGCATCGGCACGTCGCCGCGGCGATCACGCAGCGGCGAGATGTGGACGTGAAAGACGTTCAACCGGTAATACAGGTCCGCGCGGAATTCGCGAACCGCGACGGATTCGAACAGGTTGCGATTGGTCGCGGCGACAATCCTGACGTCCACGTGCGTGCGGGCCATGCCGCCGCCGACGGTCTGCAGTTCGCCCGTTTCGAGGAAGCGGAGCAGGAGCGCCTGCAGTCGCAGGCTCATCTCGCCGACTTCGTCCAGGAACACCGTCCCGCCGTGCGCCTGGCGCAGCAGGCCGGGATAGTCGCGGAACGCGCCGGTGAAACTGCCGCGCACGTGTCCGAAGAACTCCGATTCGAGCAGCGTGTCGGGCACGCCCGCGCAATTGATGGTGACGAACGGTCCGGCGTTCCGGCGGCTCTGATGATGAATGGAATTCGCGACGACTTCTTTGCCCACGCCGGTTTCGCCCGTCAGGAGCACCTTGGCGTCGGACCGTGCCGCCGATTCGATGTCCAGGCGCAGCTGGTCGACACTCGGACTGGTGCCGAGCAGGACATAGCGGCCGTTCAAATTTTCATTCTCTTTCATCTTGGATGATCACACTGCCTGAGCGACGACTGAGGATGCTGCAGATTGCCCGACAGCGCAAGCCTCCGCCGAATCTCGATAACGCCTGTTGTCTATTTGATGACGTCGACCGATGTCTCGGGGTCCACGTTCATCTGCAGGCCCCGCCCGCTCTCAGCGATTCCTGATTATAGCCCGCGGGCTTGGCGGTCGTGAAACGGCCGCTTTATCCGGTCCACAGGTGATGTTGTTCCTGCCTGGCGGCGACCTTTGTCCGGGCCCGTTTTGACACCTCCGTTCGCGCACTCCACAAAAGCTCGCCGCTAAGTTGCTGTTGAATCGGTTGTTGTCGACAACCTGAAATTGTGTTGACACGCCAACTCGGATTTATAGAATGCGCCCTCCTCACGGTAGTTCTCCGATCCCGACAGTTGGTGTGCGGGATCGAACCGTGGGAGTCAAAGCGATTTCCACGGTTCGCCCGCGAAATGGGCTTCATCCGGAATAGGCCGGATGTAAGTCAAGGGGCGAAGCTCTGGCCTCACGGCCGCACTTACTTACACTTATGTCCATCACATTTGTTTCCCCTGACTCTCCAGCGCGTGATTCACGTCTCCGCAAAGTGTCCACGATCGTCTTCCTGGACTGCCCGATTGAGCAGCGGGCGGCCTTCGATCGCGCGATGGCGGCCGCAGGCGTGAAGGTGGTGTGGGCTGACTCGGCGGCCGCCGTCATGGCCGACGGACGGCTGCGCGAACTGCCGGTGCTCATCGGCTTCTCGCGGGGTGCCGGTGCACTCAAATGGATCGCAGAACTGCGCACGCACAACGTCCCGGGGCCGCTGTTCGCCGTCATCGACGTCGATCGGCCGGACCTGGCGACCGAAGCCGTGCTGGCCGGCGTGGCGGACGTGCTGATGCCCGACGTCACCGGGCCGCGGCTGGCGGCGGCGATCGCGCGCGAGCGGCGTGAGCCGGTGAGCGAGGGCGCGGCGTCCGTCACGGGGCTTCACGACTTCTATCGGCACTCGTACGCGATGCGTGAGGCCTGCGAGGCGATGAGCCGCGTGCCGGCCGCGCGCTCGAGCGTGCTGATCCGTGGTGAAGCGGGCACCGGACGCGAGCTGGCCGCGCGCGCGCTGCACGCGGCGACGACGTCGGCGCGGGCCGGCGCGTTCGTCAGCGTCGACTGCGCGGCGTTCGAACCGCAGCAGCTCGACACGGAGCTGTTCGGCGTCTCGGCGCGCGCCGAGGAAGACGGCCTGCCCGCGCGGGGGCTCGAGCGGATCAGCACCGCCGGCCGGCTGTATTCGGCGATCGGCGGCACGCTGTATCTCGAGAACGTGGCCGACGCCTCGACGCGCGTGCAGCGCCGGCTCGCGCGCGTGCTGCGCGACCGCGAAGTCGTCGTCGACGGGACGCCGGTCTCGCTCGATGTCCGCTGCATGACGGGCGTCGATCACAGCATCGCGACCGCGATTCAGGATGGCCGCCTCGACGAGAACCTGTACCGGCGCCTGTCCGCGACGCGCGTCGACCTGCCCGCGCTGCGCAATCGCCGCGAAGACATCCCGGCGCTGGCGAACCGCTTCCTCCGCGATGCCTGCGCGGCGCGAAAGGTGCCGGTGAAGGCGCTGTCGCGCTCGGCGCTGGCGCTGTTTGCCGCGCTGCCCTGGCGCGGCAACGCGACCGAGCTCCGCGAGCTGGTGGAGCTGATCGTGAGCCGGTCCACCCGCGGCGGCATCGGCGTCGAAGAGGTGCTCGTCCACGTCCGCCTCGATACGGGCACCGTCACCGTCCAGGAGGGCGGCACGCTCCGCCAGGCGCGCACGCGATTCGAGCACGAGTACATCGCCGGTGTGCTGCGCCAGCATCGGGGCCGCATCACGCAGGCCGCCAAGACGCTCGGCATCCAGCGGACGAATCTCTATCGCAAAATGCGCACCCTCAAGGTCGCGCAGCCGCGGGTCCGATGACGTCTCCCGGCCACTGCGTACGTGTCGCGGGTGATACGCAATCTGAATCGCGTTTGCCGGAAACGCCGGGGCGTCCGATAGTGCCACGGACGAGCGCGGATTGCGTTCGGATTTGCGCGGGCTTGCCCGCAGTGAGGTATGACATGCGTCGTGTTTTGGTTGTTGCGCTCGCACTCGCGCTGTTCGCACCGGTGACGTCGGTGCTGGCGGCCGGTGACGGGACCTCGGGCACCGCGTCGATCACGGGATCGGCCAAGGGCGCCGTTGCGAAGGCAGCGGCAAAGGCCACGGTTCGTCTTCGTAACGTCGCCGACGGCCAGGTGGCCGCGTCGACGACGGCGAATGCGGCCGGGCAGTTCAGCTTCACCGGCCTTGCCGCCGGCAACTATGCGGTCGAAGTGGTCAACGGCGCCGGCACGGTCATCGCGACCAGCGCACCGGTGACGCTCGCCGCGGGTGCCAGCGCCTCGGTCAGCGTGTCGGCCGGCGCGGCCCTGGCGGGCGCGGCAGCCGGAGGTTCCAGCTTCCTGGCCTCTGGAATCGGCATTACCACGCTCGCCGCGACGGGCGCCGCCGTCGCCGGCGTGACCGTGGCGGTCGCGCAGGCCAGCAGCTCGAAGTAGTTCGGTCGTCGACGGAGGCTCGCACGCGGGCCTCCGTCTCTCACACACTCACTCAAACCCCTCTTCTCGACTCGCGACTCATTGCTCCCGCAGGTGAATTCCTGATGCGATACATGCCAGCCATCGCGGTTCTGTCGGCGTGCCTGTGCTCGATGCCGGCCGTCGCGCAGACGCCCTCGACCGAGGGCGGCGCGCCCGCGCGCGTCCACTGGGGCGCGGTCTACGTGAACCCGACGTTCGCGGTGACCAACATCGGCGTCGACACCAACGTGTTCAACAGCAACGAGGCCAATCGGCCGCAGAGCGATTTCACGACGACGCTGACGCCGGGCGCGGACGCCTGGCTTCACGTGAGGCGTTCGATCGTCACCGCGTCGGTCAAAGAGGACCTCGTCTACTACCGCCAGTTCGCGTCTGAACGGTCGGTGAACGGCTACTACAAGGTCGGCGCCGTCGTTCCGCTGAACCGGCTGTCGTACAACCTCGGCGCCGGCTGGCTGTCGGCGCGGGATCGGCCCGGATTCGAGATCGACGCCCGATCGCTGCGGACGGAGAGCGACGCGCACGCCGGCTTCGAGCTGCGCGCCTGGGGCAAGACGTTTCTCTCCGGCACCATCCGCCGGTCGACGGTCAGGTTCGATGAGGGCGCCGAGTTCAACGGCGCGAATCTGAATCAGGAACTGAGTCGCGTGGTCACCGCCGCGGATGTTTCGCTCCGCCATCTCATCACGCCGGTGACGACGCTGACGGTCGACGTGAGCCGCGAGCAGGATCGCTTCCTCTTCAACCCGGAGCGCGATTCGACCAGCACCCGGGTGGTGGGCGGCGCACGGTTCGGCACGCGGCTGGCGGGATCGGCGGCCTTCGGGTACCGCGCGTTCGAGCCGCACGCCGCCGACCTGCCGGTCTACCACGGCCTGGTCGCCAACGCCGACGTGTCGTTCACGACCGTCGGATCGACCCGGCTCGGCGTGCGTGTCATTCGAGACGTGGACTACTCGTACGACTTCCGGCAGCCGTACTACGTGCAGACCGGGGCCACCGCGTCCTACACGCACAGCCTGTTCGGCCCTCTCAACGGCAGCGCGCGGCTCGGCCTGCAGCAGCTCGCGTACCGCGGGCGCCTCGGCCTGGCGGTTCCGGTCGCGGATCGGACCGACCACATCGTCCTCGTCGGCGGCAGCGTCGGGTATCGCGTGGCCGGGGGGTGCGAGTCTCGTTCAACGTGGATCAGCAGCAGAGGAATTCGGATCTTGCAGGCGCCAGTTACGGTGGCCTGCGTTATGGAACATCGGTGACGTATGGTTTCTAACTTTCGACGTGTGCGTGTGCTTGCGGCCGCGGTGTGCGCGGCTCTCCTGATTCCTTCTGCTGCGGCAGTCCTCGCGCAGTCGGCGGCTCAGACGCCGCCGGCGCAGGAGGCCGCCTACTTGATTGGTCCTCACGACGTCCTGACGATCACCTCGTACGACCAGGCCGATCTGTCGGGCAAGTTCGTCGTCGAGGCCGATGGGACGTTCACCTTTCCCCTCATCGGTCGCTTCAGAGCCGGCGGACTGACGCTGCGCGTCGCTGAGAATCGCCTGAAGGCGCAGTTGAAGGAGGAGGGCTACTTCAACAACCCGCAGATCACCGTCGCGGTGGAGCAGTACCGCAGCCAGAAGGTGTTCGTCGTCGGCGAGGTGCGCTCGCCGGGTTCCTATCCCGTGTCGGGAGACATGAACCTGGTCGAGGCGCTGGCGCGCGCCGGCTCCACGCTGCCGACGGCCAGCGGCGAGGTGATCATCGTGCACGCCGCCGCCGGTCAGGCCCCCGTGGGTCCGACGCTGCCGTCACAGGACAACGTCGACAACGTGGTCCGCGTCGATCTTCACGAGCTGCAGAACGGCGCGTTCGTGAACAACGCGGCGCTGCGGGACGGCGACACGATTTTCGTGCCGCGCGCCGAAAGCATCTACGTCTTCGGGCAGGTGCGGAATCCCGGCGCCTACGCGCTGCAGCAGCGCAACACGACGGTGCTGCAGGCGCTGTCGCTCGCCGGAGGCGTGGCCGACCGCGGCTCGATGTCACGAATCCGGGTCGTCCGCATCATCGCGGGCTCGAAGAAAGAGGTTCGTGTGACCTTGGCCGACGTGGTCCAGCCCGGAGACACGCTCATCGTTCCCGAAAGGTATCTGTGATGACAGCTCAACCGCAGCGCGAAGAAATTCATCTGACCGACTATCTGAAGGTGCTGTCGCACCGCCGGTGGGCCGCCCTGACGGCGTTCCTGGCCGTGATGGTCGCCGTCGTGGTCTACACCTTCACGGCGACGCCGATTTACAAGGCGCGTGTGCAGCTGCTGATCGAAAACGAGAACCCGAACGTCGTCTCGTTCAAGGAAGTGATCGAGCAGGAAAAGTCGACCAACGACTACTACCAGACGCAGTATCGAATCCTGCAGAGCCGGTCCCTCGCGCGGAAGACGCTCGATCGACTCGGCCTGTGGTCGGTGTTCCTGCCGAACGACAGCACGACGGCCGCCGGCCGCTCGGTGGCCGCGGTCAAGTCGTCCATCACGGGCCTCTTCTCACGCCGCAGCGTCGAGCCCTCGGCGCCCGGCGAAACGGCGGCCCAGTCGAAGGCGCTCGATCAGTTCCTGCAGAATCTGGCGATCGCGCCCGTGCGCAACAGCCGGCTCGTCGACGTCGAGTACGCGTCGCCGCGTGCGTATGTCGCGGCCGCGGTGGCGAACGGCATCGCCCAGGCCTACATCGACCAGAGCCAGGAGTTCAAATACACCTCGTCGAAAGAGGCCTCCGACTGGCTCGGTCAGCGCCTCGCCGAGCAGCGCCGGCAGGTGGAGCAGAGCGAAGGCGCCCTGCAGCGGTATCGCGAGCAGAACGACGCCGTCTCGCTCGAAGAGCGTCAGAACATCGTCGTCCAGAAGCTCGCCGATCTGAACGGGGCGGTCACGAAAGCCAAGACCGAGCGAATTCAGAAGGAAGCGGCGTACGCGCAGATCCGGAACGTCGAACGCGATCGCTCGGCGCTCGACTCCATTCCGGCGATTCTCTCGAACCCGTTCGTCCAGCAGCAGAAGACGCAGCTCGCCGAGCTGCAGCGGCAGCAGGCGCAGATGTCGGAAAAACTCGGCGCGCGGCATCCGGACATGGTGAAGCTGCGACTGGCCATCGAGACCGCGGACGCGAAGATCCAGGGCGAGATCGCCAAGGTCGTGATCTCGCTGAAGAACGATTACGAGACGGCGCTGTCCCAGGAACAGAGCCTGATGCACGCCCTCGATCAGCAGAAGCAGGACGCGCTCGTGTTCAACCGCAAGGGCATCGAATACGGCGCGCTGCAGCGCGAGGCCGCCAGCAACCGCCAGATCTTCGAGTCGCTGATGCAGCGCACGAAGGAGACGGGCATTTCCGGCGAGCTGAAGACGAGCAACATCCGTATCGTCGACGTCGCTGAAGTGCCGCAGGCCCCGTCAAGCCCCAATAAGCTGATCAACCTGACGGTGGGCACCCTGGGCGCGCTGTTGTTCAGCTGCGTGTGCGTCTTCTTCTTCGAGTACATCGACGACCGCATCAAGTCGCCCGTGGAAATCCGCTCGGAGCTCGGGTTGCCGTTCCTCGGCATGGTGCCGGCGCTGTCGGCTGTCGGCGACGGCCCGTCGCCGCTGCTGCATCGCGGCGTCCAGCCCGGGTTCGGCGAGGCGCTGCGCACGCTCCGTACGAGCGTCCTGTTCTCGTCGACGGCCGACGGAGGACAGTCGCTGGTCGTGACGAGCAGCGGACCCGGCGAAGGAAAGACCGTCGTCGCCACCAATCTGGCGCTGGCGCTCGCGCAGACCGGACAGCGCGTGCTGCTGATCGACGCGGACATGCGGCGGCCCCGCGTGCACGAGGTGCTCGAGCAGGCCCAGGAGCCTGGACTGTCGAACATCCTGACCGGCGACAAGACGTACGACGACGCCGTGCTCCAGATCGAGAACACCGGACTGTCGGTGCTGACGGCCGGCCACATTCCGCCGAATCCGGCGGAGCTGCTGGGGTCGAAGCGCTTTCAGAACCTGCTCGAGACGTTGAAGACCCGTTTCGAATGGATCGTCGTGGACACGCCGCCGGTCATGGCCGTCACCGACGCGCCCGTGGTGGCGCACATCGCGGACGCGGCGATCTTCGTCGTCGGCTCCGGGATGACGAGCCGCGGCGTCGCTCGGACCGCGGTCGAACAGCTCGTGGGGGCGAACGCGCACGTCATCGGCGCCGTGCTGAACCGCGTCGATCTCGATAACAACGGCTATTACTACTCGCAGTACTACCGCAGCGAATACAGCAGCTACTACGTGAAATCGGCCTGAGTATTCGGGCCTTCACCGTACTCCTTTTCTTTCTCATTCCATCGAGGGATTCATGAAGCAAGTGCTCATCCGGCGCGGCACCGTCCTCACCGACGACGTGCCGGCGCCGGCGTGCGAGCCCGGAACGGCGGTTGTCGCCGTTCTGCGATCGTGCATTTCAGTCGGGACGGAACTCAGCGGTCTCAAGCGCAGCGGCCAGCCGGTGTGGGAACTGGCGCTGAAGTATCCCGACCAGACGCGCAAGGCCATTCAGAGCGTCGCGACGCTCGGCCTGGCCCGCACGTGGCAACTCGCGCAGGACCAGCTCTGGGCCGCGAGACCGGCCGGCTATTCGGCCGCCGGAATCGTTCTGCAGGTCGGCGAGGGCGTCGAAGGCATCCGGCCGGGCGACCGCGTCGCGTGCGCCGGCGCGCAGTGCGCCAATCACGCGGAGATCATCCGTGTGCCCCGGAACCTGATGGTGCCGATCCCCGATGCCGTCGGATTCGACGAAGCGAGCACCGTGACGCTCGGGGCGATCGCGATGCAGGGCGTTCGGCGCGCGCAGCCCACGCTCGGCGAGACGTTCGTCGTGATCGGCCTTGGCCCGCTGGGCCAGCTGGCCGCGCAGATGCTGAACGCGAACGGCTGCCGCGTCATCGGCGTCGATCTCGATCGCCGTCGCATCGACCTGGCGTTCAGTCTCGGCATGGCCGCGAGCCTGGATCCGTCAGACCCGGCGCAGGTCGAGCAGGTCGCGAGACTGACCGGCGGCGTCGGCGCCGACGGCGTGATTATCACGGCCGCGACGGCGTCCGACGAAGTCGTCTCTGCGGCGTTCCAGATGTGCCGCAAGAAGGGTCGCGTCGTGCTCGTCGGCGACGTCGGCCTGAACCTCAAGCGGGCCGATCTCTATCAGAAGGAACTGGATTTCCTGATCTCGTGCTCCTACGGACCCGGCCGGTACGACACGAAGTACGAAGAGGGCGGCGTTGACTATCCGATCGGCTACGTGCGCTGGACCGAAAACAGAAACATGGCCGAGTACGTCCGGCTGCTGGAGCAGCGCCGGGTCGTCGCCGCGCCGCTGATTTCGGAGACGTTCCCGGTGGAACGCGCGACCGAGGCGTACGAGGCGCTGCAGTCGCCCGACCGGCCGATGCTCGTCGCGCTGACGTACGAACAGTCCGCCACACCCGAAGCGGCCTCCAGAACGATCCGCAACCCGACGCCGCGGCCGGCGCGGTCAGGTGCGGTCCGCATCGCGCTCGTCGGCGCCGGCGGCTTCGCCAAGGGCATGCATCTGCCGAACCTGCACTCGCTCAACGGCCTGTGTCACCTGCGGGCCGTCGTCAGCCGGTCGGGCCACAACGCGGCGGCGACCGCCCGGCGCTGGGGAGCGACGTACTGCACGACGGATTTTCAGGAAGTGCTGGCCGATCCGCAGATCGACGCCGTCATCATCACGACGCGGCACAACCTGCACGCGACGATGGCGCTGGAGGCCCTCCAGGCGGGCAAGCACGTCCTGCTGGAAAAGCCGCTCGCGCTCTCGGAAGCGGAACTGGGCCAGGTGGCGCAGTTCTTCACGGACACCGCGGTCACGGAGACGGCTGCGCCGATTCTGCTGACCGGCTTCAACCGGCGGTTTTCACCCCACGCCCGTCGCATCCGCGAATCGCTGGTCGGCCGGTCGAACCCGATGATCCTCGATTACCGGATGAACGCCGGACACCTGCCGGCGGATCACTGGACGCTTGGTCCGGAAGGCGGCGGCCGCAATCTCGGCGAGGCGTGCCACATCTACGATCTCTTCACCTATCTCACCGGGGCGCGCGTGGTCGGCGTCACGGTCTCGGCGATCACGCCGAAGACCGCGTATTACCGCGCCTGCGACAACTTCACGACGTCGATCGCGTTCGACGACGGCTCGGTCGCCAACCTTATATATACGGCGCTCGGCTCGAAGGACCACGCCAAAGAGCGTCTTGAGATCTTCGTCGACGGCAAGGTCATCGCGCTCGACGACTACAAGACGCTGACCGTGTCCGGCGCCCGCGGCCGCGGGCTGCGGACGAGCCGTCCCGAGAAGGGGCAGCGGGAAGAACTGCAGGCATTCGCCGAGGCCATCCGCAGCGGCGGACCCTGGCCGGCCCCCTTCTGGGAGCAGGAGCAAGCCACCCGTATTGCGCTCGACGTGGAGCGCGCGCTGAATCGAGACATCTGATGTGCGGCATTGTCGGCTCAATGGCCATCGGCGGCAGTTCGTTCGCCGTCACCGAACCGTATCTCGTCGCGATGCGCGACACCATGGTGCATCGTGGACCTGACGGCGGCGGGCTCTGGATCTCCGAAGACCGCCGCGTCGGCCTCGGCCACCGGCGGCTCGCGATTATCGATCTCACCACGGTGGCGGACCAGCCGATGTCGAACGAGGACGGCAGCGTCCGCGTCGTCTTCAACGGCGAGATCTACAACCACGCGGAGATCCGTGCCGAACTGACGGCGATCGGCGGGCACCAGTGGAAGACCAACCACTCGGACACCGAGGTCATTCTGCATGCCTTCGAGCAGTGGGGGATCGACTGCATTCAGCGATTCCG
>Ga0134123_10000511_pt1 | contig 25519 bp, 26 predicted proteins | sample KB303_FD_96460 | JGI IMG/M metagenome (GOLD analysis project Ga0134123, IMG submission 96460) | Terrestrial soil microbial communities without Nitrogen fertilizer from Kellogg Biological Station, Michigan, USA - KB3-0-3 | ecosystem: Environmental > Terrestrial > Soil > Unclassified ...
GCAATCGGCGAAGGAGGACGCGCGCGCGACCGAGATCGCGAAGAAGAACCTGGAGATCCTCCTCCGGCGAGGCGAGAAGATCGCCGAGATTCGCGAGTACATCACCGTCGCGTCCGGACAGCTCGAGCTGATCGAGAACACGTTCCATCTGATCGCCGATCAGATCGTGACCATGCAGTCGCCGCGGGAGATGTCGGGGCAGCTGGATCAATTGCTCTCCGGCGTGGAGGCCGTGCGGTCGGCGGCGATCACCACGGACGGACTATTGGCGTGAGCATCGCCCCTTTTCCCACCACCCGCCGCAGCGTGATCGTCGCGCTCGCGAGCGCCGACGTCGCGGAGCGCGCGCGGGCGTTCGACACGCTGCTCGCGTGCTACTGGAAGCCGCTGTACAAATACGCGCGCGTGGCCTTTCGGCGGACGCGCGAGGACGCGGAGGACCTGACGCAGAGTTTCTTCGCGCGCGCGTTCGAGAAGGAGTCGCTGGCGGGATACGACGCGGCGAAGGCGAGCTTCCGCACGTTTCTGCGGCTCCTGTTCGACCGGCACGCGGCGAACGAGTGGAAGGCGGGGCAGCGGCTGAAGCGCGGCGGCGGCGACGTGCATCTCGACTTCGACGCCGCCGAGATCGAGATCGGGCGCGATGCGGCCGCGTCGGTGACGCCCGAGGAGTACTTCCAGCGCGAGTGGGTGCGGAGCGTGTTCGCGCTCGCGGTCGAGCGGCTGCGCGCGCGGTGCGGCGAAACGCAGTTCGCGGTGTTCGAGGCGTACGACCTCGACGACGACCGTGCGGTCTCCTATCGCGAGCTCGCGAAGCGCTTCGGCGTCAGCGAGGCCAGGGTCACGAACGACCTCTCGGCGGCGCGCCGGAAGTTCCGCGAGATCGTGCTCGACGCGCTGCGCGAGGTGACGGCGACAGAACAGGAGTTCCGCGCCGAAGCGCGCGCGCTCCTCGGAGTCTCGCGGTGACGTGGCTCTCCGACGACGCGGTCGCGCGGCTGCGCGACGTCGCCGAGCTGCCGGACCTCAGCGGCACGCGATACGAGCTCGTGCGCGAGGTCGGGCGCGGTGGGATGGGCGTCGTGTACGAGGTGTGGGACCGCGAGCTCGACCGCGCCGTGGCGATGAAGGTGTGCAGCGTCGTCCTCGGCGACGTCGACCGTCTGCGCCGCGAGGCCCGCATCGTCGCGCGGCTCGAGCATCCCGGCATCGTGCCGGTGCACGATGTCGGCGTGCTGGCCGACGGTCGGCTCTACTACACGATGAAGCTCGTGCGCGGCGCGCGGCTCGACGAGTGGGTGCGCGCGGGCCGCAGCCGCACCGACGTGCTCCGCCTCTTCGCGCGGATGTGCGAGGCGGTGGCGTTCGCGCACGCGAACGGCGTCGTCCATCGCGACCTCAAGCCGGAAAACATCATGGCCGGAGAATTCGGCGCAGTGCTGGTGATGGACTGGGGCGTCGCGCGCGCGGCGGATCATGCCGAGGAGCGCGTGATCGTCGGGACGGCCGGCTACATGCCCCCGGAACAGGCGCGCGGCGAGGAAGCCGACGCGCGCTCCGACGTCTACGCTCTCGGCGCGATCCTGCGGTTCCTGCTGGGCGAAACGGGCGCGCGCATCCCGCGGCCGCTCGCGGCCATCTGCGCGCGGGCGATGGCCGCCGAGGGCAGAGCGCGTTACGCCGACGCACGCCTCCTCGGCGAGGACGTGCTGCAGCACCTCGACGGGCAGCAGGTGAGCGCGTACCGCGAGAACATCGTCGAACGCGCGGGCCGCGCGATCGCGCGCAACCGGGCGCTGGTCGCGATCGTCGCGGCCTACATCCTCATGCGCGCGATCGTCTTTCTCTGGATGCGGCTCTAAAGAAAAATCGAAGCGGCGTTGAATGACGTTGCTGGAGGGATATCCGATGAACAAGATTCTTCTCGGCCTGCTGGTCGGCGCGCTGCTGGGCGCCGTGGACGGACTCACGGCGTGGTTCACGCCCGCGGTGCGGGCGCAGATCCTCGCGATCGTTTTCTTCTCGACCATCAAGGGCATTCTCGTCGGCGTCGCCGCAGGCTGGTACGCGCGCCGCGTGCACTCGATTCCGAAAGGGATCGCCGTCGGATTCATCGTCGGCCTGCTGCTCGCGTTCGCGGTCGCGGCGATGCCGGACGAATCGGGCGACCATTACTGGTGGCAGATCATGGTCCCGGGCAGCGTTCTCGGCGCGGTGATCGGCTGGGCGACGCAGCAGTACGGCCGTCCCGCGCGCGCTGTTGCTGTATCTGCACAACCGGCGAAATGACCTGACTGCCTGAACGGGTTAGCTCCTTCAGAGGAAGGGGCTGCCGCCATCATCACCATCAACCAGGTTCCCGAGAGCCGCCGCGCGATTCTGATCGCGTTGAAGCAGCGCGGGGAGGGCACGATCGCGCAGCTGGCGACCGAGCTCAGGCTGACGGGGGAAGCGGTGCGGCAGCAGCTGCTGCAGCTCCACAGGGAGGGATGGGTCGAGGCGAGCGTCGAGCGGCGGACCGATGCCGCGCGCACCGGGCGTCCGGCGACGACGTACCGTCTCAGCTCGGCGGGCGATCATCTGTTCCCGAAGCACTACGACGCGCTCGCGGTGGCGGTGATCGACGCGATCGCCGACGAGCTCGGCCCGGAGGCCACGATGCGCGTGCTCGCGCGCGTCTCGGATGACCGGGTGCAGTCGGTCGCGCCGTCGCTGCGCGACCTCCCGCTCGCCGAGCGCGTCGACGCGCTGAAGAACTGGTATCTCGCCGACGATCCGTACATGGAGATCGAGCGCGTCGACGGGGACTTCCGGCTCGTCGAGCGCAACTGCCCGTTCTACAACACCGCCATGCGCCGCCCGGCGCTTTGCAGCGTCTCGGTCAGCGCCATGACGCGCCTCCTCGGTGTACGCGTCGAGCGGGAAGAGACGTTCCAGAACGGCGACGGCCGCTGCGTGTTCCGCGTCCGCAGCGCCGACGCCGTCGACGGCGAGACGCTGCCGTTCGAGCTCGAGCGCCCTACGCCACCCAGATCGTCTTGATGTTCACGAACTCGCGGATGCCGTAGATCCCGAGCTCGCGACCGAATCCGGAGTGCTTGACGCCGCCGAACGGGAGGCGCGGATCGGAAGCGACCATGGCGTTGACGAAGACCTGTCCCGACTCGATCTCGCGCACGAAGCGATATCGCTCGGCATCGTCGTTCGTCCAGACGCTCGACCCGAGGCCGAACGTCGTCGCGTTCGCGAGCCGGATCGCCTCGTCGACGTCCTTCACGCGAAACAGCGACGCGACCGGACCGAACGTCTCCTCCGCGAAGGCGGGAGCGTTCGGAGGGATGTCGGTGAGCACCGTGGGCGCGAAGAAGTTTCCGCGCTCGCCGATGCGCTTCCCGCCGGTGAGCAGCTTCGCGCCCGCGGCGACGCTGGCGTCGACCTGCTTCTCGAGATCGTCGACGATCTGCGGCGTCGCCAGCGGACCGACGTCGGTCGCCTCGTCCATCGGATCGCCGATGCGCAGCGCTTCCATCGCCGCGACGAAGCGGCGCTCGAACTCCGCGGCGACGTCCTCGTGCACGATGAAGCGCTTCGCGGCGATGCAGGACTGACCGTTGTTCACGATGCGCGCTTTGACCCCGGTCTTCACCGCCGCGTCGAGATCGGCGGACGGCATCACGATGAACGGATCGCTGCCGCCGAGCTCGAGCACGCTCTTCTTGATGTGCTTTGCGGCATTCGACGCGACGCTCGCGCCGGCGGGCTCGCTGCCGGTCAGCGTCGCGGCTCTCACGCGCTCGTCCTCGAGCAGCGGCGCGACCTGATCGGCGGTGAGCAGCAGCGTCTGAAACTCGCCGCGGTCGAAGCCCGCCTCGCGCAGGATGTCCTCGATCGCCAGCGCGGACTGCGGCACGTTCGACGCGTGCTTCAGCAGCCCGGCGTTGCCGGCCATCAGCGCCGGCGCAGCGAAGCGGAACACCTGCCAGAACGGAAAGTTCCACGGCATCACCGCGAGCACCACGCCGAGGGGATCGAAGCGCACGTAGCTGTCGCGCGCGTCGGTCGCGATGTGCTCTTCCGCGAGATAGCGCTCCGCGTGCTCGGCGTAATGGCGGCAGACCGTCGCGCACTTGCGCACTTCCGCGACGGCGGCGGCGAGCGGCTTGCCCATCTCCATGGTGATCGTCCGTGCGATCTCCGGCGCGCGCGTTTCGAGGATTTCGGCGGCGCGCAGCATCCGCTCCGCACGTTCCGCAAACGATCGGTCGCGGTTGATTTCGAACGCCGCGACCGCCTTCCGCAGCCTCTGCTCGACGTCCGGGGCGGTGAGCGCTTCGAACGTCGCGATGGTCTCCCCGGTTGCCGGATTCACGCTCGCGATGGCCATGCCCTGAATGATATTCTTGACCTACGTCGTCCATACAACTCGGAGGAGTCTTTATGCGTCTTCGCGGAATTTCCGTTCTGCTCGTCGTGTGTCTTCTCGTCCCTCTTCCGCTGCTCGCACAGAGCAGCACCGGCTCGATCTCGGGATCGGCTTCCGATGATTCCGGCGGCGCGCTTCCGGGCGTCACCGTCACCGCGACGAACGCGGCGACGGGCGGAATGCGCACCACGGTCAGCAATGCCGCCGGCGCGTACCAGCTCGGACTGCTGCCGCCCGGCACGTATCGCGTCGAGGCGCAGCTCGAAGGCTTTCAGCCGGTGCGCCGCGAGAAAGTCGTCGTCAACATCGGCACCGACGTCGCGATGAACTTCGTAATGAAGGTCGGCGTCGCCGAGACCGTGACCGTCACCGCGGAAGCGCCGCTCATCGAGAGCGAGCGCACGCAGGTCAGCTCGGTCGTCAATGAGACGGCGATTCAGAACCTGCCGACGAACGGCCGCAACTTCATCGACTTCGTGCTCACCACGCCCGGCGTCGTGAAGGACGTCCGCCTCGGCGACATCAGCTTCGCCGGCCAGCGCGGCACGCTCAACTCGCTGGTCATCGACGGCGCGAACAACGACAACACCTTCTTCGGCCAGGCCCTCGGCCGCACCGGCTCCGGCCGCGCGCCGTATCAGTTCTCGCAGGACGCGGTGAAGGAGTTCCAGGTCAACTCCAACTCCTACTCCGCCGAATACGGCCGCGCCGGCGGCGCGGTCATCAACGTCGTGACGAAGTCGGGCACGAACGACCTGCAGGGAACGCTCTTCTACTTCCTGCGCGACAAGAAGTACAACGCCAACGATTTCATCAACACGATCCAGAGCCCGCCGCGCGCGAAGAACTTCTATCACTTCGACCAGTACGGGGCGAGCGCCGGCGGTCCGATCGTCCGCGACAAGCATTTCTGGTTCTTCAACTACGACGCCCAGCGCAACGACCTGCCGAACCCGGTCATCCTCGCCGCCGGCCGCACGCTCACGCTGCGCAATGCCAACGACACGGCCGGTCTCGCGATCGTCAATCAGCACGCCGCCGACTACGAACGGCGGCAGGACCAGGATGTTTACCTGCTCAAGACCGATCACGAGCTATGGGCGAACACGCATCTCGCGCTGCGCTACAACCGCCAGGAGTTCGTCGGCGAGAACTACGAGAACGGCAACCCGCAGCATTCGGTCGAGCACACCGGCAACTCGCTGGTGAACACCGACACGCTGTCGACCGTGTTCAGCACCACCACCGGCGCGAACTTCTTCAACGAAGTGCGCGCGCAGTACGCGAAGGACCGCGAGCCGGGCGAGGCGAACATCTCCGCGCCGGAGACGGAAGTCTTCCACGACGGCAACCTCGTGATCCGCTTCGGCCAGAACACGTTCAGCCCGCGCGAGACGACGATCAAGCGCACGCAGATCGCCGACACCGCGACGTACCTCTTCAACAAGCACACGGTGAAGGGCGGCTTCGACGTGAACCGGGACAAGATCCTCAACTACTTCCCGGGCAACTTCGCCGGCACCTATCGCTTCAACAGCCTCGGCGATCTCGCGACCGGAACCGCCAATCGCTTCCTCCAGGCGTTCCCCGGTCCCGGAACGACCGGTGCGACGACGCATCCCGACATCACGGAAGTCGGCCTGTTCGTGCAGGACGAGTGGCACGTGATGCCGAACGTGACGCTGAACGCCGGCCTGCGGTACGACAAGCAGAACATCGCGCAGCCGGACGTGAAGAATCCCGACGCCGAGCTGGCCGCGGCGGGCATCGACACCTCGGTCGTCCCCGAGGATGGCAACAACATCGGACCGCGCGTCGGCTTCGCCTGGACGCCGCGCGGCGACGGACGCACCGTCGTCCGCGGCGGTTACGGCATCTTCTACGGCCGCACGCCGGCGATCGTCATCGGCACGGCGCACTCGAACAACGGCATCAACGTTCAGACCATCAACTTCACCGGCAGCCTCATTCCGGCGTACCCCAGCGTCTACACGTCGATCCCGACCGGCGCGACGATTCCGAAGCCGACCATCCTCGTGTTCGACAAGGACTACGAGAACCCGCAGGTGCATCAGGGCAGCCTCTCGATCGAGCACGCCGTCAGCAACGACGTCCTCGTCGGCTTCACGTATCAGTACGTGAAGGGCGAAGACCTCACGCGCTCGGCCGACATCAACATCAGCGCGCCGACGACCGCCAGCTCCGCGCTCTCCACCGGCGGCTCGGTGTCGTACACGAAGTACACCGGACGCCCGTTCAACAACTTCGCACGCATCATCCAGTTCCAGAGCAGCGCCAACTCGCGCTACGACGGATTCACGGTCGACGTGCAGAAGCGCTTCTCCAACCGCTGGCAGGGACGCGTCGCGTACACGTTCTCGACGGTCGAGGACAACAAGCCGGACGCGACCGCGGTCGTGCCGGGGACGGACGACGCGAAGTTCGTGTCCGACCCGGGCAACTTCGGCGTCGACTACACCTACGGCGACAACGACGTGCGCCACCGCATCGTCATGAGCGGCGTCTGGTCGATCGGCGACGCGCAGAACGTCCGCACTGGCTGGATGCGCGCGCTGGCGTCGGGATGGTCGATCAGCGGCATCATCAGCTATCAGACCGGCCAGCCGTTCTCGCCGACGGTCAGCGCCGATCTGAACAACGACGGCAACGCCGCGAACGACATCGCGCCGGGCTTCCGCCGCAACTCGTTCCGGCTGCCGAACCAGTTCTCGGTCGACCCGCGCATCACGAAGGACTTCGACTTCGGCGTGGTGCGGCTGCAGCTCATCGCCGAGGCGTTCAACCTGCTCAACTCGTCGAACGTGAGCAACGTCAACCGCGCGTACTACTCGTACGCCGCGGGGACGAACACGCTCACGCCGCTCTCGACGTTCCGGTTCCCGACGGTGTCGAGCGGGCCGCGGATCATGCAGCTGGCCGCCAAAGTGTCGTTCTAGTCATCGAGCGGGGGACAGACGATCCTGTCTGTCCCCCATGGACATTCCTTTGATCGCCCCGCGATCGCCGTGCAGATCCGGAGGTGCTCTTGCCCCGCAAACGAAACATCCTCGTCCGCGTCGCGATCGCGATCGTGCTGCTGGCCGCCGCGACGGCGGCGGTGCTGTACGCGCGAAAACAGCGGGAGCCGAAGCCGCTCGTCCTCGCCGGAACGCTGGAGGCGCGGACGGTGAACGCCGGCTCGCTCGTCGGCGGCCGCGTGACCCGCGTCCACGTCGATGAAGGCTCGCGCGTCGCCGCCGGCCAGGTGCTGGTGACGCTGGAGACGGAGACGCTCGACCGGCAGCTCGCGGAGCAGCAGGCGGCGATCGCCGCGGCGCGCGCGAGTCTCGAGAAGGCGCTGCACGGACCGCGCGACGAGGAGATCCGCAAGGCCGCCGCGATCGCGGAGAACGACGAGCGCGAGCGCCGCCGCTTCGCCGCGCTGTACTCGGCGGGCATCGCGTCGAAGGAGATGCTCGACAACGCCACGACGAAGGCGAAGACCTCGGCGGAGGACCTGCGCGTGCTGCGCGCAGGGACGCGGAAGGAAGACGTCGCCGTCGCGCGCGCGCAGGTGGAGCAGCAGGAGCGCCGCCTCGCGACGCTGATGAAGCAGCGCGACGAGACGGTGGTCCGCTCGCCCGTATCGGGCATCGTGCAGTCGTTCGGACTGCGCCCGGGCGACATCGTCGCGCCGAATCAGACCGTCGCGGAGATCCTCGAGCCGGATCAGCTGTGGGTGCGCATCTACGTCCCCGAAACGCTCCTCGGCCTGGTGCGCGTGAACATGCCGGTGAAGGTGCGCGTCGATACGTTTCCGAACGTCTGGTTCTCCGCGCGCGTCGCGACGGTGTCGAGCGAGGGCGAGTACACGCCGCGCAACGTGCAGACCCGCGCGCAGCGGGCGGAGCAGGTGTTCGGCGTGAAGGTCGTGCTCGCGCCGGATGCGCGCCTCAAGGCCGGCATGGCGGCGGAGGTCGACCTCGGCGTGAAGGGCCGAATGCAGTGAGCAACGAGATCGGCATCGACGTGCAGGGCGTGACGAAGGATTTCGGCCGCGTCCGCGCGCTCACCGACGTGACTTTGCAGGTACGCCGCGGCGACATCTTCGGCCTCCTCGGCCCGAACGGCTCCGGCAAGTCGACGCTGATCCGCATCCTCTGCGGCCTCCTCGCTCCGACCGCCGGCCGCGCGACGGTCGACGGTCTCGACGTCGAGACCGAAGGCGAGGAAGTGCGCCGGCACATCGGCTATGTCTCGCAGGGCTTTTCGCTCTATCGCGATCTGACCGTCGACGAGAACCTGGATTTCTTCAGCTCGATCTATCGGCTCAAGGGTGCGGAGCGCAAAGAGCGGAAGGAGTGGGCGATCGACCTCACGCACATCGCGCCGTACCGCGACCGCCTCGCCGGCGCGCTGTCGGGCGGCTGGAAGCAGCGCCTCGCGCTCGCGGCCGCGCTGATGCATCAGCCGCGCGTGCTGTTCCTCGATGAGCCGACCGCGGGCATCGACCCGGTCGCGCGCCGCGAGCTGTGGGACCTGCTGTTCGGGCTCGCGGCCGACGGCGTGACGATGTTCGTGACGACGCATTACATGGACGAGGCGGAGCGCTGCGGCACGGTCGCGTATCTCTATCTCTCGCGCCTCATCGTGAGCGGCCATCCGGCGGACCTCAAGGCGATGCCGGAAGTCACGCCGCCGGGCATGCGCCGCGTGGAGGCGGAGTGCAGGGAAGGGGTGGCGTCGCTGATGGCCTCGGCCCGCACGCTGCCGTACGTGCGCGCGGCGACGATCTTCGGGACGTCGCTGCATCTGCTGGTCGACGAGCGGGTGACGAACGAGCAGATCGACCGCGATCTCGAGGCCTTCGGCATCAGCGCCGTCGTCGTGCGCGACATCGCGCCGACGCTGGAGGATGTGTTCGTGCGGCTCACCGAGCTCCGGGCGGCGGAGCTGGAAGCGGCGGCGTCATGATGGACGGATGGATGAACGGGTTCACGGCCGTGTTCCGCAAGGAAGTGACGCAGATGCTGCGCGACCGCACGACGCTGATGTTCGCGCTGGCCGTGCCGATCTTCGAGCTGATCCTGTTCGGCGTGATCGACATGAACGCGAAGAACATCCCGACGGTGGTGTTCGACCAGAGCCGGACGCAGGAGAGCCGGCGCCTGATCGAGCAGTTCGGCGCGACGACGATCCTGAAGGTGAAGGGATATGTGGCGTCGCGCGCGGAGCTGCAGCGCGCGATCGTGTCGGCCGAGGCGCAGGTGGGGATCGAGATCCCGCCGGACTACGCGCGCAACCTGGCGATGAAACGCAAGGCGGACGTGCTGGTGCTGATCGACGGGTCGGATTCCACTGTCGCGTCGCAGGCGCTGTCGGCGGCGAACGGGGTGGTGCTGCAGAACGCGATCCGCGAGCTGATCGGACAGCGCGGCGAGCCGCGCATCGACGCCCATCCGATGATGATGTTCAACCCCGACATGCGCAGCGCGAACCTGCTGATCCCCGGCCTGATCGCGATCCTGCTAACGTTCTCGGGGACGATCCTCTCGGCGTTCGCGATCGTGAAGGAGCGCGAGCGCGGGACGCTGGAGCAGCTGATGGTGACGCCGGTCTCGCCGCTCGCGGTGGTCCTCGGCAAGATCCTGCCTTACATGGGCGTCGCGTTCGGAACGCTGGTGATCGTCCTGTTCCTGATGCGCTTTCTCTTCCAGGTCCCCGTCAACGGCAGCCTCGTCCTGCTCCTCGCCCTGTCGTCGGTGTACCTGCTGGCCCTGCTCTCGTTCGGCCTGCTGATCTCCTCGCGCGCCGGCTCGCAGATGGAAGCGATGCAGCAGGCCATGGGCATCATGCTCCCGTCCGTGCTCCTCTCCGGCTACATCTTCCCGATCGCCTCGCTCCCCATCCCCCTGCGCGTGATCTCCTACATCCTCCCCGCCACCCACTTCATCCGCATCGCCCGCGGCATCGTCATCCGCGGCGCAACGTTCGCGGATTTGTGGGAGCCGGTGTTTGCGTTGCTCGCGATCTCGTTCGTGCTGATTCTGGCGAGTGCGAGGGCGTTTAAGAAGACGGTTTCTTAGTCGCCGAGTCTCCAGGTCGTCGAGTCGTCGAGGAACTCTCGCCAAGACGGTCGATGATGCGCGTCAGACCGCTGCTGATCTGCCGAATCAGCGAATGGACACCGCTCACATCCTTCGCAAGCTTTGCGCGCCGAAGAACCTCGAGTTGTGTCTCCAGCTCGTAAAGGGAGCCTCGCGCCTGCACGAAGAAATGCCGTCGATCTCGCGTTGTGAGACGTCCCTGTCCTTCCGCGATATTGCTCGGGACGGAAAACGCCGAGCGGACAAGCTGATCCGCAATCGCGTATCGTCTTTTCAGTACCAGCCGATCCGAAAGCGCAATGATCCGAACCGCAAGGTCAATGGAGGCTTCCCACACGAATAACCTTTTGAATGAATTTGCCATCGCAAAATAGGTCGCAGCGAGAGTGCGACGCGGAACGGTGTGGGACAGCAATCATAACGCACTCGACGACCTGAAGACTCGACGACTCGAAGACTCAAAGCACGTACCGCGACAAATCCTCATCCCTCACCACGTCCGCCAACACCCGAGAAACGTAAGCCGCGTCGATCACCACCTCCTGCCCTCCCATATCCGAGGCGTCGAAGGAAAGCTCGTCGAGCAGGCGCTCGAGGATGGTGTGCAGGCGGCGGGCGCCGATGTTTTCGGTTTTCTCGTTGACGAGGGCGGCGTAGCGGGCGATCTCGCGGACGGAGTCGTCGGTGAAGGTGAGGGTGACGCCTTCGGTGCGGAGGAGTGCGGTGTACTGCGTGGTCAGGGCGTTTTTCGGCTCGCGGAGGATGCGCTCGAAGTCGGTTTCGGTGAGGGACTCGAGCTCGACGCGGATGGGGAAGCGGCCCTGCAGCTCGGGGATCAGGTCGGACGGTTTCGAGACGTGGAACGCGCCGGCGGCGATGAAGAGGATGTGGTCGGTCTTCACCATGCCGTACTTCGTGTTGACGGTGGTGCCTTCGACGATCGGGAGGAGGTCGCGCTGCACGCCTTCGCGGGAGACGTCGGGGCCGCCGGAGGCGTTCTGGCGGCCGGCGATCTTGTCGATCTCGTCGAGGAACACGATGCCGCTCTGTTCCACACGCTCGATCGCCTCGCGCGCGACGTTCTGCTGGTCGACGAGCTTCTCCGCCTCTTCCTGAATCAGCAGCTCCCGCGCCTCGCCGATGCGCATCTTCTTTCGTTTGGAACGTCCGCCGAAGAGGCCGGGCAGCATGTCTTTCACGTTCACGCCCATCTCCTCCACGCCCTGCGGGGTGAAGATCTCGAAGGACGGGAACTGCTGCTCCTTCACATCGACTTCGATCTCGCGCTCGTCGAGCTTGCCCTCGTCCAGCCAGCGCCCGAGCTTCTCGCGCGTCTCGACGTTCGAGTCCTCGGGCTCGGGAGCCGAGACGAACGCCGGACGTGCGCGAGGCGGGCGCGAGTCGGGGAGCAGGATGTCGAGAATGCGCTCGCGCGTGTTGCGCTCCGCGGCCTCGCGCACGAGGCGGTTCTTCTCGTCGCGCACCAGTTTCACGCCGATCTCGGTCAGGTCGCGCACGATCGACTCGACGTCGCGGCCGACGTAGCCGACTTCCGTGAACTTGGACGCCTCGATCTTCATGAACGGCGAGCGTGTGAGGCGCGCGAGGCGGCGGGCGATCTCCGTCTTCCCAACGCCGGTCGGCCCGATCATGATGATGTTCTTCGGCGCGATCTCGTCGCGCAGCTCGGCGGGCAGCTGCTGTCTTCTCCAGCGATTGCGCAGCGCGATCGCCACCGCGCGTTTCGCCGCGCGCTGCCCGACGATGTAGATGTCGAGCTCGCGCACGATCTCCTTCGGCGTGAGCCGCTCCGCGTGGTTGACCAGTAGCTCGTCGGCTCCGGGGGGAAGCTGGATGACCATCAGAGAGTCTCGACCTTGATGTTGTCGTTGGTGTAGATGCAGATCTCCGCGGCGACGTGCATCGCTTCCTCGGCGATCTGCGTGGCCGTCAGCGAGGTGTGCTTGATCAGCGCGCGCGCCGCCGCGAGGGCGTACGGGCCGCCGGAGCCGATCGCCAGCACGCCGTCCTCGTCGGGCGAGATCAGATCGCCGGTGCCGGAGACGAGATAGGCGCGCTCGTTGTTGGCCACGATCAGCATCGCCTGCAGCTGGCGGAGGTACTTGTCCATGCGCCAGTCCTTGGCCAGCTCGACCACGGAGCGCTCCATGTTGCCGCGGTACTCCTCGAGCTTGGCCTCGAACCGCGAGAAGAGCGCGAACGCGTCGGCGGCGGATCCGGCGAAGCCGGCGAGGATCTTGTCGTGATAGAGCCGCCGCACTTTCGCCGCGCCGTGCTTCATCACCGTGGTGCCGACGGTCACCTGACCGTCGCCCGCCATCGCCACACTGCCGTCGCGCCGCACGCAGATGACCGTGGTGGCGCGAATGATCGCGTCTTCCATAACGGCGCGGATCGTATCAGAGGGGCGGAAAGTCGGCGGGAGGTGTGGCGATAACGTCACCGAGCGAGGCGTGCTCGAGCTTCCATGCGTGCAGCAGCATCCGCGGCGCCTCGAGCGTCGAGCCGTAGCGGCGGTCGCCGGCGACCGGGCGCTCGATCGATTTCAGATGGATGCGGATCTGATGCGTGCGGCCGGTGCGGATCTCCGCCTCGACCAGCGTCGTCTCGCCGAGGTGGCGGAGTGGGCGGACGATCGTATGCGCGTCTTTGCCGCCGATCGGCGACTCGATCGTCAGCTCGTTCTCGATCGAGCCTTCGATCACCGCGAGATAGGTCTTGCGGATCTCGCGCGACGCGAACAGCTCCGACAGGCGCGCCGCCGCCGCGCGCGTCCGTGCGAACACGACCACCCCGCTGGTCTGCGTGTCGATGCGGTGCACGACGTACAGCTCGCGGTACTGCACGCGCAGCAGCTCCTCGAGCGAACGCTGCCGCCGGTCGCGCGCGGGCTGCGTCGCGAGCCCCGCGGGCTTGTTGACCGCGAGCCACTCCGGCGTCTCGCGAAGGATGTCGAGCGTCGGCAGGTCCTCGATGATCGTGATGCGATCGTCCGCGCTCACCTCGCGCGACGCGACGCCGACGGGCCGGTCGTTGACGAGGATGCGGCGCAGGGAGATGAGCTCCCGCGCCTTGCGGCGGGAGAGCCGGGGATAGCGTTCGGGAATGGCCTGGTCGAGCCGCATGAAAAACCTGTTAACCCGCGAGCCGTAAGAATCGTTGAACGACAACGGGGGAAACCGATGAAGTATCTCGCATTCCTGCTTCTGCTGATTCCGTCGGCCGCGGCCGCGGACTCGAAAATCGTACGCAACACGATGGGCGGCGACATCGAGGTGTCGAGCGCGCCCCACGGCGCCGTGCTGCGGACGATGGGTGGCGACATCGAGGTGCGAAGCGCCGGCGGAGTCGTCGTGGCGAAGACGATGGGCGGCAACATCCGCGTGGATCGTCTCTCGGGATCGCTCGACGCCGGCACGATGGGCGGAAACGTCCGGGTCGACATCCTCGACGCCGGCACCGGCCGCTCGATTCGGATCTCGTCGCTGGGCGGAGAGGTCGAAGTGACCCTGCCGAAGAACTTCGGCGCCGAGTTCGAGGTCGAGCTCGAGCAGGATGACGACGAGCCTCACCGGATCATCAGCGACTTTCCGCTGAACGTCACGGAGTCGAAAGGCCGTTACTGGTTCAAGAGGACGGTCGTGCTGAAGGGGACAGGCAGAAATGGATCGGGCGCGAACCGCGTCCGCCTCTCCAGCGTGGGAGGCGACATCACGATTCGCGCCCGCTGACGTGGACGTTTACTTCCGAACTACTTCCGAACCATCCGCTCCGGTTTCGCCGGCGTGGCCGGCTCGCCGCCCTCGATCACGGTCAGCTCGGGGCCGCCGATGCCGAGGAACTTGCGGACCTTTCCTTCGATCTCGCTGGCGAGGTCGGCGTTCTCTTTGATGAACAGCTTGGCGTTCTCGCGGCCCTGTCCGAGGCGGACGTCGCCGTAGGAGAACCACGAGCCGGACTTCTCGATGATCTTGTTCTCGATGCCGATGTCGAGTAGCTCGCCGGTCTTGGAGATGCCCTCGCCGTAGCCGACGTCGAACTCCGCATGGCGGAACGGTGCGGCGACCTTGTTCTTCACCACCTTCACCTTCACGCGCGAGCCGACGACTTCCTCGCCTTCCTTGATCTGGCTCGTGCGGCGGATGTCGAGGCGGACCGACGAGTAGAACTTCAGGGCCCGGCCGCCGGTGGTGGTCTCCGGGTTGCCGAACATGACGCCGATCTTTTCACGTATTTGGTTGATGAAAACAAGACACGTTTTCGACTTCGAAACCACGCCTGTTAATTTGCGCAACGCCTGTGACATTAATCGTGCCTGTAAACCCATCTGATGGTCGCCCATCTCGCCCTCGAGCTCCGCGCGGGGCACGAGCGCCGCGACCGAGTCGATGACGATGACGTCGATGGCCGCCGAGCGCACCAGCACCTCGGCGATCTCCAGCGCCTGCTCGCCCGAGTCGGGCTGCGAGACGAGGAGGTTGTCGATGTCCACGCCGAGCTTCTTCGCGTACTCCGCGTCGAGCGCGTGCTCGGCGTCGATGAATGCGGCCAGCCCGCCCGTCCGCTGCGCCTCGGCGATGATGTGCAGCGAGAGCGTCGTCTTGCCGGACGACTCCGGACCGAAGATCTCCACGATGCGGCCGCGCGGGACGCCGCCGATGCCGAGGGCGGCGTCGACGCCGATCGAGCCGGTGGAGATCGAGCTGACGGCGGCGAACTCCTTCGCCCCCAGCCGCATGATCGAGCCTTTGCCGAACTGTCGCTCGATCTGCGTCAGCGCGGTCTCGGCAGCCTTCAGTTTGTCTGTCGGGATATTCATCATTCAGCCTGCTCCTTCTCTAGTTTTCCCAGGAAGCGGTCGCCAGGAGAGGCGCGGGAAAAGGTCGGTGCGGACGGTCATTCGTGTGGTGCAGCGAGTGTACGACGCGTATTTCCGACGCGCAAGAAATCGCACGATTTCACGGTGTTTTGCACGAAAACTCTACAACGCGGAGAATAGCGGGATGCTTTCACACAAATGGCTGCTCCTCGCCGTGCTGCTCGCCTCGTGCGGGACGACCCCTCCACGTGTGCAACGGCCGTGGACGCTCGAGCTCGCGACGAGCGGCGGCCTCACCGGCCGCGGATTCGGGACGATCCGGATGGATTCCGGCGGTACGGCGACCGTGGGCGAGTGCACGTCGAACATCACCGAAGAGGATCTGCAGCGATTCGACGCGCTGCTCGCGAGCGCGAAGCCGGACCCGTGGCACGAGTCCTACGTCCCCGAGAACAAGTGCTGTGACCGGTTCGAATACGCGCTGACCCTCGAGGCCGGCGGGAAGACGCACAAGACGGCCTGGATCGACGACCCGCTGCCGATGCCGGCCGATCTGGCGGCGCTCGGCGAGGCCCTGCAGCGCGAGCTGCGCGCGCGCCCGTGCGGGACGCCCTAAGGCAATGGCCGTCAGTTGACGCGCGGCTCCCACTTGTCCATCAGCGTTGCGGGCAATCACTTTTTGGGCCAGAATGCGCGGCCGATGCATATCCGTACTGCCATCCTTTTTCTGCTCACACTGCTCGTCGCCGTCGCCGCCAGCGCGCAACTGGAGTCGGATCCGGCGTATGGCCTCAGCACCGATTTCCGCAACTGGCTCAACGCGAACGGCTACGGGTCGCAGGACTTCATCCGCGCCGATGTGCCGGGCGGCAGCTACGGAGGCCGTTCCGTCGCCGGCCAGGCGGTCGTGAATCAGCCGGTGATCTTCATCCACGGCAACTCCGACTCCGCCGTCGGCACCGGCTCGTCCGCGTTCACCGGCTGGCGCGCGAGCATCGAGTACTTCAAGTCGCAGGGCTACACCTCGGCGGAGCTGTACGCGACGACGTGGGGGCCGGCGAATGTCGCGTTCTCGTCGCAGCAGTATCACTCGAAGGCGCACCTCACGCGGCTGCGGGCGTTCGTGCAGGCGGTGCTGGCGTACACCGGCGCGTCGAAGGTCGACATCGTCACGCATTCGATGGGCGTGACGCTGATGCGCAAGGTGGTGAAGGGCGGCGCCGCGAATGACGCAGCGGCGGGCGGCAGCTATGACCTCGGCAGCGCGCTCACGTCATCGGTCGACGCGTTCGTCGGCATTGCCGGCGCGAATCGCGGACTCACGAGCTGCTACCTCAGCGGACCGACGACGCCGACGTGCGGCTCGACGAACGGCTTCTATCCCGGCTATCTCGTCGGCGGCTTCGGACCGTACGGCGTGTCGGCGTTTCTCGTCGACCTCGCGGCCGCGAGCCATTACGAAGGCTCGTTCGTTTATACGATCTGGTCGAGCGCCGACGAAGTGATCGGCTACGGCACGATCGTGTACGGCCAGTCGACGTGCCGCATCCCCGCGCAGAACGGCGAGAAGACGTTCAGCGGCTATCCGTATGGACACATCGGGTCGAAGGACCAGACGCCGTACTGGCAGTGGCGGATGGTGAAGTTCCACTCGACGAGTTAGTGGATCCCGACGCTCGATCCCACCCAGGTGAACTGCTTGTTGAAGTCGACGCCGAGCATTTTTCCGCGCGAGAGGCGGATCAGGTTCTGCGAGAGCACCGGCTTCGGCTCGCCGTCGGGGCGGAGGAACATCATGCGGATCTCGATCTTCACGCCGCCGCCGTCCGGCGCCTGAAGCGCGGGCTCGTATTCGATCTTCTCCTGCAGGCACCACGCGTGGCGCTCGTCCTCGGGGATGGCCTCGACGTCCGCGCGCGACGGCTCGATGTTCACGCCGCCGCCGGCGAAGGAGAACAGCGGCTTGAGCACGTAGCGTGAGAGATCGACGGGAATCGCGTCGAGCTCGGAGACGAACGTCGCGCGGGGAACGGACTCGTGCCGCAGGAACGGCAGCGAGTACTTCGACCAGACCCAGTACCAGTTCGGATGCGGCGCCCATTCGACGTCCAGCTCGTCGCGATAGTCGAACGGCAGCTCGACGCCTTTGCCGATCAGCTCATCGAAGACGACGCGGTTGTAAATGCGCCGCACGCGCGTGCCGCCGCGAAACAGCCGGTTGCCGCGTTTCGTGAGCGTCGTCGGATCGACGGCGTCGACGCCGAACAAGAGTTTCGTCGCCGCGAAGTCGGGCCAGGTCTTCTGCCGCGGCGGATCGAGATCCATGAGGATGACTTCGGCCGGATCGTGCTCGCCGGCGATCGTGCGCCGCGCGAGCTCGAGGAAGGACGCGCGGTCATAGCCGGAGAACCAGCACGACCAGTCGCGATCGAGGCCCTTCAACGTCGCCAGCGCGTCGCTCCACGCATCGCGCTGGACGATCTGGAAACTGGTCAGCGACGGGAATCCCTGCAGCTCGATGAGCTTCGGCACGAGCGTGCCGTTCTCGCGCACGACGGCGAAGTCGACCTGCGACAGATTCGGCAGCGCGTCCATGCCCGGCGTGTTCCACCGTTCCGGAATGGCCGCCATCATCTTCGCGATGAGCGCGGGCTCGGAAAGCTGCGCGATGATCGCCTGCGCGCTCTCGACCGCGCGGCGCATGAAGTCCTCGGGCAGGAACACCGGCGTCTCCGCGAGGCGGAACTCGAATACGGATTCGAGCCGGCGCGAGAGATCGCGCTGGTAGCGATCGTAGAGCTCGGGCGTGAACTGCTCGTTGAAGAGCGCGCGATATCGCGGATCCATTCGACCGCGAAGCTTACCCGCTTCAGCGCGAGAGCACGAGCGTCCGCGCCTCGAAGTCGATGGTGACGCGCGCGAACTGGCGCAGGATGTCCTGGCCGAGGAGGCCGTCGATGCGGCGGCCGTACCGCCGGGAGATCGGGGCGGTGTCGATGGCCTTCACATCCATCGTCGTCTTCCAGTCGCCGAGCCGGATTTTCGCCCGCTCCCACACGCCGCGGACTTCCATTCCGCCGTCGCCGCGGAAGCGCGACTGCTGCAGCGTGAACGGGTCGACGCCCGCGAGCTCGGCGCTGACGAACGTCGACGCGGCGCCGGTGTCGACGAGAAACACGGCCGTTTTGCCGTTGACCTCCATCCGGACGAGGAGGGAGCCGAACTGGCCGTCGACCTCGAGCGGCACGGAGATGACCGAGAGAAGGAGCGTGATCGCGCAGAGCATTGCTCGAAGGATGGGTCGCGCCACGGTGACCCGCCATCGACCGGCTGTGAAACGTGGGTGACCCGGCAAGGTGTTGCGCTTCAGTGAATTACGGCGCGCGGTGACCCGGGCCCGGACGCGCGCGGGTGGTACGATCGGGCATGGACCGGCGCGTCGTCCGATTCGGTGTCTTCGAGCTCGATCGCACGGCGGGCGAGCTCCGCCGCGGGGGCGTCCGCATCCGCGTACAGGAGCAGCCGTTGCGCATCCTGCTCGAACTGCTGGCGCAGCCGGGCGAGATCGTGACCCGCGACGACCTGCGCACGCGCATCTGGGGCGACACGTTCGTCGACTACGACCGCGCGCTCAATACCGCCATCAAAAAACTGCGCTCGGCCCTCGGCGACTCCGCCGACACGCCGCGCTTCATCGAGACCGTCGCGCGCCGCGGCTATCGCTTCATCGCTCCGCTGCGGGACGAGGTCGCGCCGCCCGTCGTTCCTCGCGCATCGCGCCGTGTGCCCGTTCTGATTGCGGCGATCGCGCTTGCCGTCGTCGCCATCGTCGCCGGCTTTCTGCTGCTGCGAAAGCCGACGCGCCGGATCGACTCGCTTGCCGTGCTGCCGTTCGTCAACCTCACCGGCGCCGCGGCGAACGAGTACGTGTGCGACGGTCTGACCGAGACGCTGATCTCCGACCTCGGGCACGTGCGCGCGTTGCGCGTGATCTCGCGCACGACGGCAATGCAGTACAAGAACGCCAAGAAGCCGCTGCCGCGCATCGCGTCGGAGTTGGGCGTGGAGGGGATCGTGGAAGGCGCGGTGCTCCGCTTCGGCGATCGCGTGCGCGTCAACGTCAAGCTCGTCGACGCGTCGCGCGATACGCTGCTCTGGTCCTCGCGATACGAGCGCAACGCGTCGGACCTGGACGCGCTGCGCCGCGAGCTCGCCGTCGCGGTCGCCGCGCAGTTCGGCGCCCGCTTCGACCCTTCCGGCTGGCGCGCGCCCGATCCCGAGGCGCAGCTGCTGTATCTGAAAGGGCGTTACTGGTTGTCGGAGAAGCGAAACGGTGCGGTCGCCGCGCAACTCTTCCGGCAGGCGCTCGCGAAGGATCCGGCGTATGCGGCGCCGTACGCCGGGCTCACCGAGGTCGAGATGTTCGCGCCGAACGTCGCGCCGCGCGATGCGCTGTTGCGCGCGCGTGCGTTCGCGGAGAAGGCGATCGCGCTCGACGCGTCGGTCGCCGACGCGCATGCATCCCTCGGGATGGTGCGCATGTTTCTCGAGCGCGACTTCGCGTCCGCGGAGCGCGAGTTCCGGCGCGCGATCGAGCTGAAGCCGGGCGCCGTGGAAGCGCATCATCGTTATGGCCAGCTGCTCGCCGCGCTCGGACGTTTCGACGAGTCGATCGCGGAGTCGCGCCGCGCATCCGAGCTCGACCCCTTTTCCACGCTCGTCATCGCCGACTACGGCCGCGCGCTCTACTTCGCGCGGCGCTATGACGACGCGGTCGCGCAGTACCGCCGGGTACTCGCGATCGATCCCGACGACAAGCTTGCGTTCTGGTTTCTGCTGCAGGCGTACGAGGCGCAGAAAAAATACGACCTGATCGTCGCCGGCCTGCGCACGACGATCAATCCCGATCGCCGGGCCGCGCTCGATGAGGCGTACCGCAAAGGCGGCTTCGGGATCGTCGCACGCACGTGGGCGGAGATCGTCGCGCGCGATCAGGAGAACGCCCCGTTCGTCCGAACGGTCTCCGTGGCCGCGAGATTCGCGCAGGCAGGCGACCGCGAGCGCTCATTCGCGTGGCTCGACCGCGCGTATCAGAGCCACACGCGCGATCTCGTCTACCTGGCCGTCGAGCCGGCGTTCGATCCGATCCGCGGCGATCCGCGCTTCGCGGCGATGCTGAAGAAGATCGGGCTCGCTACTTCTTCTTCAGCTCGGTGAGCACGAGCTTCGCGACCGCCTTCAGCGTGTCGAACACGCCGGTGCCGTTCATCGCCACCGCCTCGAACGTCGGCTCGCCCTTGAAGTTGAGCTGGCGGTACATCTCGTCGGGCGGCAGGGCGGTCGGCAGGTCGCGCTTGTTGAACTGCAGGACGTACGGAACGGTCTTGAGCTCGTAGCCCTGTTCCTTCAGGTTCTTGTCCAGGTTCTGCAGCGACTCGACGTTCGCCTCCATGCGCGCTTCCTGCGAGTCGGCGACGAAGACGACGCCGTCGACGCCCTTGAGGATCAGCTTCCGCGACGCGTCGTAGAAGACCTGTCCCGGAACCGTGTAGAGGTGGAAGCGCGTCTTGAAGCCGCGGACGGTGCCGAGGTCGAGCGGGAGAAAGTCGAAGAAGAGCGTGCGGTCCGTTTCCGTGGCGAGCGAGATCAGCTTGCCCTTGGCCTGCGGATTGGTCTTGTCGTAGATCCACTGCAGATTGGTCGTCTTCCCGCACAGGCCGGGACCGTAATAGACGATCTTGCAGTTGATCTCACGCGCCGCGTAGTTGATGAACGTCATTGCCCTATTCGCTGAACAGGCTGTCGATGTCCTCGTCCGTGATCTCAGCGAACGGCGAGTCGAAGCGGTTCATCGAGCCGCGATCCGCTTCGGACTTCTTCACCAGGACCTCGAACGTCCGCTCGAGCTCCTGCGAAGCCTTCTTGACGCGGAGGCGCACCAGTCCGAGGGATGACTTCTCGTCGAAGATCACGACGAGGATCACCCGCTGCGCGACGAGGGAGATATGGATGTTGTCCCGCTCCCCTTCGTGGAAAAGGATCGAGAACTCCTTTTCGCCGATGAGCTTCGCGAGGCCGTCGGTCGCCGCGACGTTGCCGGCGGTGAGCGACGCGAGCGACGTCGCGTCCACGCCGCGCATGTCGCCCTGCACGGCGATCTGCTGGCCGTTTTTGTCGACCAGAAAGACGATCTTCGAGTTGGAGTCGACCTGCAGACGGTGAAGGATGTCCTTGATCTGCTGGTACTCCTCCTCGTACATCACGAGATCAGGAGCGGCCATGGTTCTTTCGCGTTACGCCCGCGGACGGGACGAGGATGTATAGCATAGTTGCGCGGGTTCCTGCCTCCCAACCCGCCGGTTTTCCACCAGCCTCCCACCCGTTGCTCCACGCGCGCGCAAGCGCGCGCTGTTTTTCGCGGAAAGCAGCACGACGCAGGCGTGCGTGGCGGAACGGGTGTGCGTGACGGGGGAAAACCGGCGGAGGGGTGGGCGTGAGCAACCGCGCAACCGGTCGACGCGAGATCTTAGATCTCGCGTCGACCCTCCAGGGCCTTCGCCATCGTGACCTGATCGGCGTATTCGAGATCGCCGCCGACGGGGAGTCCGAATGCGAGGCGGGTGGTGCGGACGTTCGTGGGACGCAGCTGCTGGGCGATGTAGAGCGCGGTCGCCTCGCCTTCGACGTTCGGGTTCGTGGCGATGATCACCTCGCGCACCTCGCCGCGCTGCACGCGTTTGATCAGGCCGCCGACGTCGATGTCCTGCGGACCGATGCCCTTCAGCGGCGAGAGCGCGCCGAGGAGCACGTGATAGACGCCGCGGAAATCGCGGGTCTGCTCGATCGTCTGGATGTTGAAGGCTTCTTCGACGACGCAGATCGCGGATGGATCGCGGCGCGCATCGGCGCAGATCGCGCACGGCTCGATGTCGGTCATGTTGTTGCACACCGAGCAGCGGAAGATCTTCGACTTGACCTCGAGGATCGCTGCCGCGAGGGCCTCCGCCTCGGAGGCGGGGCGCTTGAGGATGTGATACGCGAGGCGCGCCGCCGACTTGCCGCCGACGCCGGGCAGGCGGGTGAGCTCGTTGATGAGATTGGCGAGAGGCGGCGCGGTCATTTAGAAGCCAGGGATTTTCATCCCTCCGGTCATCGCGCCCATCGACGCGTTCATCTCTTCATCGACGCGGCGCGCGGCCTCGTTGACCGCGGCTTTCACGAGGTCCTGCAGCATCTCGACGTCGTTCGGATCGACGGCTTCCTTGTCGATGGTGATGGAGAGCAGCTCCTTGTTGCCCGACATCTCCGCCTTTACCATGCCGCCGCCGGCGGAGCCCTCGACGCGGATCGAGGACATCTGATGCTGCATCTGCTCCTGCATCTGCTGCGCCTGTTTCATCAGTTGCTTGATGTTCATCGTTTCTCCTTCATCAGCTCACCGCCGAGGTGGCGCTGGAACGACTGCAGGACGGGATCGTCGCGCAACGCGGATGGCTTGTCCTCGGCGCGCCTGCCGGCCGGCTTTTCCGCCGCCGTCTCGATCGCGACTTCGACGCGCGTGCCAAACACCTCGGAAGCAAGGTCCTCGAGCGACGCGCGCTCGTCCAGCAGCGGCTGCGCGAGATCGCGGTCCTCGAACGTCCAGACGAGACGATTGCCGTCCTTGACGAACGACTTCGCCGCCGCCGCGTATCCGGCGAGCAGGGGACGCGCTTTCTGCAGGCGCGCGGTGAACGCCTCGGCACTTTCGGAGTGCGGCGGCGGAGCCGCCGCTTTGGAAAGCGGTGGCTTTGCCACCGCACTCCGAGAGCTCACCACTTCCTCCACCGCCTTCAATCGCGGGAACGTCGCCGCCTTGAGCAGCGCGATCTCGACGGCGAGGCGCTGGTGCTCCGCGCGATTCACGGTTTCGTCGTCGCGCAGCAGCAGGTTCGCGATGCGCAGCAGGTCCGTGTACGACAGTTTCTGCGTCACGGAGCGAATCGTCGCGAGGTCCTCGGGCGATGCGGCGAGCATCGACTCGTTCGCGCCGCCGGCGAGGAGCAGCAGGTTGCGCACGAAGTTCAGCAGGTCGCGATAGAGCATCTTGAAATCGCGCCCGCTGTCCGACACTTCCTGCAGCGCCTCGAGGATCGCGCCGTGATCGCCCTCGGAGATCAGCGTGACGATGCGCGCGAAGAACGTCGTGTCGGAGAGGGCGAGGATGGTGTTGACGTCGATCGCCCGAACGGTGCGTCCGCTGAAGGCGATGACCTGATCGAGCAGCGACAGCGCGTCGCGCACGCTTCCCTCGCCGCGCCGCGCCACGATCTCCAGCGCCGCGCGCTCGGCGTCGATGCCTTCGGCCTTGCAGATCTGCGCGAGACGTCCGATGAGGTCCTCGAGCGTGATCTTGCGCAGCTGGTTCTTCTGCACGCGCGAGATGATCGTCGCCGGCACCTTCTGCATCTCCGTCGTCGCGAACATGAAGATCACGTGCGGCGGCGGCTCTTCGATGAGCTTGAGCAGCGCGTTCCACGCGGGCGCGCTGAGCATGTGCGCCTCGTCGACGATGAAGATCCGATAGCGGTCGCGCGCCGGCTGGAACTGCGTCACGTCGCGCAGCTCGCGGATGTTGTCGACGCCGGTGTACGTCGCGGCGTCGATCTCGCGCACGTCGAGATCGATCCCTTCGGTGATCTCGCGGCAGATGGTGCAGGTGTTGTCCGGCTCGGCGGCCGGGCCGTGCTGGCAGTTCAGCGCCTTCGCGAGGATGCGCGCCGCCGTGGTCTTGCCCACGCCGCGCACGCCGGCGAAGAGATAGGCGTGATGGATGCGTCCGTCCCTGATCGAATTCTGCAGCGTCCGGACGACGGTTTCCTGTCCGACGATGTCTGCGAAGGTCTGAGGACGATATTTGCGCGCGAGCGCCTGGTAGGACATGGAGAGGGGAGTTTATCAGTCCACTCGGAAGAGCCCAGGCCGGACTGTGTCACGCAGGAGAAGCACCTTATCGCTGCTTCCTTCCGGACCTGACGAGGTTCGGTGCGCCTGCTGCACAGGACCCGGGCTCCTCCCAATGGACTGCCGTGCCCGGTGGCGGAGAGAGTGGGATTCGAACCCACGGTACGCGATTAACGTACACACGCTTTCCAAGCGTGCGCCTTAAGCCACTCGGCCATCTCTCCGTGAGTTTCAAAGAATCGCTGATGCGGGCTGGCGGAGAGGGGGGGCTTGGAACACCCGATACCCGTAAAGGTATAACGGTTTTCGAGACCGCCGCGTTCAACCACTCTGCCACCTCTCCGTTTTGTCCCGCTGGCGCAGCTGACGGAAAAACTCCTGGAGCAGCGACCGCGATTCCTCCTCCATCAGCCCCGCCTCCACGACGAGCCGATGATTGAGACGCGCGTCCTGCACCAGGTTTCCGAGGGAACCGCAGAAGCCTGCCTTCGGATCGTGCGCCGCGAAGACCAGCCGGTCGACGCGCGCATTCACCAGCGCTCCGGCGCACATCGCGCACGGCTCGAGGGTCACGACCATCGTCGTTCCTTCGAGCCGCCAGTCGCCGATCGCACGCGCCGCTTCCGCGATCGCGAGCAGTTCCGCGTGCCCGAGGGGATCGCCCGACTCGCGCTGGTTCCGACCCCGTCCGATCACGCGGCCCTCGCGATCGAGGATCACCGCGCCCACCGGAATCTCTCCGGCGGCCGCGGACGCGCGTGCAAGCTCCAGCGCCTCGGCCATTGCTTCCTGCCACTGCGCCTGACTCATCTGTCAAAGAATACGACGGCGGGCCGAAGCCCGCCGTGGATTGGTTGTCGTTGGTGCACCCAAGAGGACTCGAACCTCTAACCTTCTGATCCGTAGTCAGATGCTCTATCCAATTGAGCTATGGGTGCGAGCAGGAAACTTAACCGCCTCCGGATGCGGTGCATTCCGGCGGCGGCGGGGCATTGTATGCGCGCGGGGAGGGCGCCGCAAGAGCGACGAAGCCCATTGCGGCATGTGACTTGCGGCTGTATCCTTGTGGCTCCTGGGAGCTGCAGCAAAAACGCTTTCACGGCCTCTACGGTTGGCTACTGCCTGACCCACCCTTCCCCAGCCAACCGTGGAGGCGTGATTTTGCATGCGGAAAGAAGACTTCTTCGCGCGCACCATGCACACCCC
>Ga0134123_10000513_pt1 | contig 25443 bp, 22 predicted proteins | sample KB303_FD_96460 | JGI IMG/M metagenome (GOLD analysis project Ga0134123, IMG submission 96460) | Terrestrial soil microbial communities without Nitrogen fertilizer from Kellogg Biological Station, Michigan, USA - KB3-0-3 | ecosystem: Environmental > Terrestrial > Soil > Unclassified ...
GATTCGGCCACAGCCTTTGCGCCATGGTTTCGTTGACGACGGCGACGAGCGGCGCGTTCGCGCGATCGCGGTCGTCGAAGTCGCGCCCGCGCAGCACGGGCGTTCGCAGCGTCGCGAAGTAGCCCGGCTCGACGACGTTCCAGTCTGCCGCGATGTCCTGGGGTCCTGCGGGCACGTCGAGGCGCCCGAGTCCCATCCCGCTCATGCCCAGCGGCAGCACCGCGGAGAGCGTCGCGCTCTGCACGCCGCGGATCGCGCGGACGCGCTGCAGCAGCTCGCGCGCGAAGAGCGGGCCGGTCGTGTCGGTGTAGCCGCCCAGCGAGAGGTCGAGCGACGCCAGCTCCACGCCGCGCGCGTCGAAGCCGGGATCGATGTGGTTCGCGCGCTGCAGCGCGCGCACGAACAGCCCCGCGCCGACGACGAGGACGACGCTGAGCGCGACCTGCGCGACGACGAAGACGTTGCGGAGGCGCTGCCGCTCCGGACTCGCGTTCGCGTCGACTTTCAGCGAGCTCACGACGTCGCCCTTCGAGGCGTGGAACGCCGGCACGAGTCCGCAGAGCACCGCGGCGGCGAGCGAGAGCGCGGTGGTGAAGGCGAGCGCCCGCGCGTCGAGCGTGAGCGCGAAGTCGATCGGCACGGGGAACGCCGGCAGCAGCGCGAGGAGCAGGTTCGTCATCACGCGCGCGAGCAGCAGGCCCAGCGCGCCGCCGGCGAGGAAGAGCGTCGCGCTCTCGATGAGCATCTGGCGGATCAGCCGCGCCCGGCCCGCGCCGAGGGCGAGCCGCATCGCGATCTCGCGCCGCCGCGAGGTCGCGCGTGCGAGCAGAACGCCCGCGACGTTGGCGCACGCGATCGTCAGCACGAGCGCGGCCACGGCCATCAGTCCCGCGAGGAACGCCGCGAGCGGCGCGCCGTTGCCCGGCACCGGCGACAGCGCCGCCAGGCGCAGCCCGCGCCCGCGATTCTCCTGCGGATACTCGCGCACGAGCGCGTTGCCGATCAGCGTCAGCTCCGCCTGCGCCCGCTTGCGCGTCACGCCCGGCTTCAGTCGTCCGCCCATGAGGATCCACGCCGCCTCGCGGCTCGAGAGCAGCGCGGCGTTCTGCCGCGGCGTCGCCTCCGCGACCATGTTCATCGGTACCCAGAGGTCGGCGGAGAAGAGCGTCGTTCCGCGGAATCCCGCCGGCGCGACGCCGATGACGGTGAAGGGCTGTCCGTTGAGGAGGATCGACTGGCCGACGATGCCTGCGTCGCCGTGAAAGCGCTGCGTCCACAGCCGGTGCGTGAGCACGGCCACCGGCGCGGCGCCGGCCTGTTCGCGATCGTCGCGCGTGAAGAGGCGCCCGAGGGCGGGACGCACGCCGAGCGTCGAGAAGTAGTTGTTCGTGACGAGACTGCCGTAGATCCGCTCCGCCCCCTTCGCGCCGCCGAGACTCATCGGCGCCGCGTCGAACCGGAACGCGTAGACGTCGGAGAAGACGGTGTTGCGCGCGCGCACGTCGAGGTAGTTGGGATAGGAATTGTTGTCGAACCCCTCGCCGTCCTGCGACCGCCCGATGTCGACGATGCGGTCCGCATCCGCGATCGCCGCCGGCGCGCGGAACAGCAGCGCGTTCGCGATCGTGAAGATCGTCGTATTCGCGCCGATCCCGATCGCCAGCGACAGCACCGCCGTCAGCGTGAAGAAGGGGTTCCGCTTCAGCAGCCGGATGGAAAAGCGAAGATCGTGGGTGTCCATTGTTGGTGATTACGCCGGGGGTAGGGTGGTGGTTAACAGCGCGGTCGCGCGGTCACGCGGTCACGCAGCGATGTCATCCCGAGCGTGAGCGAGGGATCCGGGGCTCGGGGCGGGGCGCGATGCCCACGCCTCGTGCGCCACCCGCCCGGGTCCCTCGCTAAACGCTCGGGATGACAACCGCGTGACCGCGTGACCGCGTGACCGCGCAACCGCGCAACTAACTTCCAGCCACCGCAAACGTCTATCCAACCAGAAAGGGAGGACCCCTCGATGCGACGACTCCTCATCGCTCTCGCCCTCGTATTGCTCGCCACCGGCGCATTCGCCGGAAATCACAACTGGACCAGCATCGACGACGACGCCGACGGCTGCAACGCGCGCAACTGGCGCTTCAACGGCAACCGCGCGTTCGTGCAGCAGGAAACGATCGAAGGCGGGAGGCTGCGCTCGCTGAAGGTATCGACGAAGAGCTCGCCGGTGAAGTTCACCGGCGGCAACGGCGCCGGCTACACGGTCACGGTCTGCAAGGCCGCCGAGGTGGCGGCGGACCTCGACGACATCCGGGTGACGCTCGACGGCGGCGAGCTCCGCGCGACCGGTCCGGCGAACAACGACTGGAGCGTGTCGTATCACGTCCGCACCCCGAACGGCGCGGAGATCGACGTCGACGCGCACAACGGGCCGGTCGCGTTCCGCGACGTGCAGGGTCATGTGACCGCGCGCCTCGCCAACGGACCGCTCGCGCTGGACGACGTCTCCGGCGACTTCGACGTCTCGACGACGAACGGACCGATCAGCATCCACGGCGGCTCGGGCACGCTGAAAGTGCGCGCGACGAACGGACCGCTATCCGTCGATCTCGACGGCGCGCGCTTCGACGGCACGCTCGACGCGACGACGCAGAACGGACCGCTCAGCGTGGAGGTGCCCGACGACTACGGGTCGGGCGTGGTGGTCGAAGCGCTGGGACGCGGGCCGATCTCCTGCCGCGCCGAGGGCTGCGCCGCGTGGCGCGCCGCCGCGCGCGCGTATGACGACGATGACGACGACGACTCCTACGATCGCCGGCCGCGCAAAATCGAGCTGGGACGGGGAGCGACGGCGGTGCGGATCTCGACGGTCAACGGACCGGTGACGATCAAAGGCCAGTAGCCGGTTACACTTAGCGCGCCATCGAGACGGCCACCCCTTCGACCACCACGATTTCCCGCGGGCAGCTGCTCGTCGTCCTCGGTGTCGGCTTCGGCATCGCGGTCACGATCGGCAACACCATCGGCGCCGGGATTCTGCGGACTCCCGGCGTCATCGCCGCCCACCTGCAGACCTTCTGGCTGTTCATGGCCGCCTGGGTCGCCGGCGCAATCTACGCGCTCCTCGGCGCGAACGCGCTCGCGGAGCTCGGCACGCTCGTACCGCGCTCCGGCGGCCAGTACGTCTTCGTACGGCACGGCCTCGGCAACTACGCCGGCTTCGTCGTCGGATGGAGCGACTGGATCTCGACGTGCGGCACGACCGCCGCCGTCGCGATCGTGGTCGGCGAGTACGCGGTCGGCTTGTTTCCCGCCGCGCGCACGCAGCAGGTAGTCGCGCTCGCGGTCGTGGCGATCCTGACGATCATCCAGTGGCTCGGCGTCCGCGCCGGCGGCGCGGTGCAGAACGTCACCAGCATCCTGAAGGCGCTCGCGCTGACGTTGTTCGTGGTGGTCTGCTTCTTTCTCGGGACGCGCCTGCCGTGGGCGCAGACCGCGGTCGCGGCGGACCACGAAGGCTCGCTCCTCATCGCCTTCATCCTCGCGCTGCAGTCGGTGATCTACACGTACGACGGCTGGTCCGCGGTCATCTACTTCTCCGAGGAAGTGAAGGACCACGCGCGCAACATCCCGCGGGCGATGCTGAGCAGCGTCATCTCGATCGCCGCGATCTATCTCCTCGTGAACCTCGCGTTCCTGCGCGTCGTGTCGCTGCCGACGATCGCCGGCCACAACTTCGCTGCGGGTGCGGTGGTCGAGCATCTCTTCGGCGCGAACGGGCAACTGCTGCTGCGATTGCTCGTGATCGTGATGCTGCTCAGCGCCGTCAGCTCGAACGTGCTGATGGCGCCGCGCGTGCTGTTCGCGATGGCGCGCGACGGCTTGTTCTGGCGCGGCGCGCGCGAGGTCAACCGCGGCGGCACGCCCGACATCGCGCTGCTGATCAGCAGCCTGCTCGCGGCCGCGTTCATCGTCACCGGCACGTTCGAGACCGTGATCGCGAAGCTGGCGTTCTTCTTCGTCGCCAACTACGCGCTCTCGTTCATCACACTGTTCGTGCTCCGCCGCCGCGAGCCCGCCGCGCCGCGCCCGTATCGCGCGTGGGGGCATCCGGTCACGACCGGCCTCGCGATCCTCGCGTCGGTGGCGTTCCTGGTCGGCGCCTCGATCAGCGATCTGGTGAGCACCGCGTGGGCGCTGGGGCTTCTCTTTCTCTCGATTCCGGTGTATCTCGTGATCCGAAAAAAATGACCTGGACCTTCGACCCGCGTCTCGCGCACGCGGCCACGCTTCCGTCGCGTTTCTACTTCGACCCCGCGGTCCTCGAGGCGGAGCAGCGCAGCATCTTCGGGCGCACGTGGCAACTGGCGGGGCGGCTGGAGCAGGTGCGCGAGCCGGGGCAGTACTTCACCGCCACGATCGCGGCGGAGCCGGTGCTCGTCGTGCGCGGCACGGACGGCGTGCTGCGCGCGATGTCGAATGTCTGCCGCCATCGCGCCGGTCCGGTGGCGAGGGGGGAGGGGAAGCGTCCGGTGCTGCAGTGCGGCTATCACGGCTGGACGTATTCGCTCGATGGCCGCCTCGCGGTGACGCCGGAGTTCGAGGGCGTCGAGGACTTCGATCGCGCGTCCTGCATGCTGCCGCAGTACCGCGTCGAGGTGTGGAACGAGCTGGTGTTCGTGAACCTCGACCGCGAGGCCGAGACGCTGACGGAGTTCCTCGGCGAGCTGCTCGCCGACATGCCGCCGCACGACTACGCCGGCTTCCGCCTCGCGCAGCGGAAGGCGTGGGAGCTCGACTGCAACTGGAAGGTGTACGTCGACAACTACCTCGAGGGCTACCACATCCCGATCGTGCACCCCGGCCTCTTCCGCGAGCTCGATTACCCGAATTACCGGACCGAAACGAAGAAGAGCTACTCGATCCAGTTCGCGCCGACGCGGCGTCCGGAGCGCATCCGCACCAGCGGCGGCGACGATCAGGTCCGCTACTTCTGGATCTTCCCGAACCTGATGCTGAACGTCTATCCCGACAATTTCTCGACCAACCTCATCCTCCCCCTCGGCCCCGGCCGCACCCTCACGTTATTCGACTGGTACTTCCGCGACCCCGAAGCCTCGAAGCAGCAGATCGCCGAAACCATCGCCTTCAGCGACGAGATCCAGCTCGAAGACATCGCGATCTGCGAAGCCGTGCAGCGCGGGCTGGCGTCTCCGACGTATGAGAGCGGGCGGTACTCAGTGAAGCGCGAGAATGGGGTGCATCACTTTCATGGCCTGTACGCTTCGCTGTTGGGGGTCACATCTGGAATTTCAACCTACGGTTGAAATTCCAGATGTGACCCCAACTTCGCCAACCTGGCGTGGACGGGGCACCCGGGGGCGTGGGCGCCGGGGAGGTAGCCGGTGCTGAGGAGGAAGGAGCCGGTGATCTCGCCGCCGGTGAAGACGAACGTTTTCTTGAACAGGCGCACCCACGCGTCTTTGTCGCGGGGGTGGTGGGCGTCGAGCCAGTTCGCGAAGGAGCCGTGCGTCCTGCGCAGGGCGAGGATGCGTTTGGCGTTTTCGACGGCGGCGTCGATTTTGAGGCGGTTGCGGATGATGCCGGCGTTTTGCAGCAGGCGCGCGCGGCGGCGGGCGTCATAGCGGGCGACGCGCTCGACGGCGAAGTCGTCGAAGGCTTCGCGGAAGGCGGCGCGTTTGCGGAGGATCGTCAGCCACGACAGGCCCGCCTGGTTGATCTCGAGGACGAGGCGCTCGAACAGGCGGTCGTCATCGCGCACGGGGAATCCGTACTCGGTGTCGTGATACGGCCCGTGGTCCGGATGCCCCGGCGCGATGTCGCAGTACGTGCTCAATTCGGCTGCGCGCTCAGGTTTGCGCCGAGGTACGTCGAGTCGTTGGTCACGTTGTCGGTGAGCGTCGCGTACGCGCCGATCAGACCCTTCGTCACCTCCACGTACACGATCGCCGCCGCGGGCGCGGTGATGCCGCGCGCGGCGAAGATGTCGTTGATCTGCGTGCCGCCGGCGGTCGGGAGCGTCATCGTGAACTGGTCGAGCTCTTTCCCCTGGTCGTCGACGATGTGAATGCGCGCCTCGGCGTTGGTGCCGTTGTATCCCGGCGTCAGCTCGACGAGGCCGACATTCGTGCGGAAGCCGGAGCCGCCGACGATGCCGAGGATCTCCAGCTGCTCGCCGGGCCCCGCGCTCTGGAAACTGTTCAGCGGCGGGATGAGGCATCCGTACGTCCAGCCGTTCTCGTCGACGTTGTAGGTCCGCGACGTCACCCGCACGCCGTTGCTGCCCGGATCGCCGGAGTTGTAGCGCAGGCGCGCGATGCCGGTCATCTTGAACAGCGTCGGCAGGGCGTCGCGGATCACGCGCGCCTCGCCCGGCAGCAGCGTGAACGGCACCACCTTGCCGGCGGCGTTCGAGTCCCACGGCTTCGCCTCGAGCTGCACGGTGCGCGGCGACTCGGTCGGATTCATGAGGAACAGGTCGCTGCGGAACTTCGCGTTGTGCGCGCCGTCGATGTGGCCGATCGCGGGGATCGTGCGCACCACCGGCGCCGGGAGATCGGGCGGGAAGAAGGTCGGGTCGTTGGTGCGGTTGTCCATCGCCACCACCGACACGATCATCGTGCCGCGCGTCGGCTGCACTTCGAGGCCGCCCGCGTCGGTGACGGAGAGGCCGAGCATGCCCGCGAGCCCGTTCATCTGCAGCACGCCGTTCACCGGCGCGCTGAGCGCGAGGGTATCGGTGCCGATCATGCCGAGGATGCCGTGGGCGCGGAACCGCGCCTCCGTGCCGCGGCCCGACGTGTCGGTGAGCAGCACGTTGGTACGGTACTCCGAGCCGGGAAACGCGCCTGCGAACGTGACCGGGAAGCGCGGACTCGCCGCGTTCAGGAAATCGATTGCCGGCATGCCGAAGCCGAACGTGCCCTCGCCCGCGCGCGTGTACGTGCGCGCCGTCGCCGAGACCGCCGACTCCGGATCGATGTAGAGCGTGCCGCCGCCCTGCTCCACGGCGAACAGCTGCTTCACGACGTCCTTCACCACGCGGATCTCGTGCGCGGCGAGCGTGGTCGACGTGGACTTCGCCGCCGATGCCACCACCTCGCCGCCGATGGCGACGAAGCGGAAGTCGACGCGCTGCGGCCGGTCGAGCGGGTTGTGGATCACGAGATCGGTGAGCCAGTACGAGTTGAAGGCGCCCGGCTGCCGCGCGATGCCGGGCAGCACGAGCCGCTGCTGCAGCGACGCCCGCACGACGCCCCACTCCTGCGTCACGTCGCTGCCGCCCGCGCCGCCGCTGATGGGCCCGGGCGAACAGTTCGGACAGGCGCCGCCGCTCGACATGCCGGAGTCGAAGACGAACGGAGCGCCGCCGGCGACCGCGTCGACGTCGAGATGGACGAAGCCCTTGTTGTACGTCTCGTTGAGAAACAGCTCGTCATACGCGCGCGGCGCCGGCTGACCGACGTGCCATACCGCGAGCGCGGGATCGAGGAACCAGCGCTCGGCCTGCGCGCGCGGGCGGTGCACCTGGATCAGCAGCGTGTCGCCGGCCGCGCCGGTGTGCAGCGCCTCGACCTCGGGGCCCGACACGTCGGTCCACATCGTCTCTTTGCCCGAGGCGACGGTGTGACGCAGCAGCGTCGTCGGCTTTCCGGTCGAGCGCTGGATCATCCACGCGCCGTTGTAGTCGTGCGTCGGCACCGCGAAGAACGTGATCGATGTGCCGGGATACGGCAGACTGCCCGGCGTATCCGACGCTCCTTCCGGACCGCCGATCCGTTCCTTCTGTCCATTGCGATAGAGATAGAGGAAGCGGGAGTAATTGACGAAGTACTGTACGTAGGCCGAGCCGTCGCTCGTGATCCAGCCGGTGGCGTTCGAGCCGGTCACCTCGAACAGCGGTGTGGCCATGCCGCTTTTGTCGACCATGCGCAGCGTGGTTCCGGTGAGCACGAGGAATCGCGTTCCGTCGCGATCGCGTCCGACGAGGCTGAGCGCATTGTTGTTCTCGGCGCGGAGCAGTACCTTCACGTTCGCCGCGCCGTCGATGCCGTAAAGACCGGAGCTCGTCGCGACCACGAAGGAGAAGAACCCGCCGGAGGTGACCGGTGCCTTCATGCCGCGGGAGTACGGGCCGCCCGTATCCGCATCGGCATACGAGTCCGTGTACTGGCCGTCGAGCGCCGTGAGCCGCTTCCACGTCGTCCCGGCGTCGCCGCTGAACAGATACATGGGGGTGTAACTGGCGGACGCCTGGTCGAACGTCGCGATGAGGACCTGCGACTCGTGCACGGCGACCCACGTGATCTGCCGCACTTCCACCGGACCGGGATAAATCACGCGCGGCTCTTCGACGCCGAGGGCGTCGTACAGCACCACCTGCGAGCGGTAGTACGGCATCTCGCCCGGCAGCGCCTCCGAGAGTGCGAACCAGCGGTTGTGGCGATGGTGGTACGAGGTGAGGGAGGTCTGGCTCGAGTAGGGGGCGTACGAGATGACTCGGGCGAGAGCGGCGGGAGCGAGCGCGAGAAGACAAAGCAGAAGCAGACGGAGACGAAGACGAAGGGTCATGTCGGAGTTCCTCCCGGTATTGCTGCTATGTCCGCCAAGATAGGAGTTATTGTGACCGGACGCAAGCTTATTTTACGTATCGCGCCGCCCGCTGGCCGCTCTCGATCGCGCCTGCCACCGTTCCGGTCTGATCGCTGCTCGTGGCCTCGCCGGCGAAGAACAGCGTTCCCTTCAACGGCCGCGCGAGCTGTGCGTGCGCGCCCGAGCCGCCGACGCCCGCATACGAGTACGCGCAGCGGCTGAACGGGTCGGCCTGCCAGTCGGTGGTCCACGTTCCCTCGAGCATTGCATCGAGGCGCCGCCGCGGCACGGAGAACGCGCGCGACATCGCGTCGAGCGCGCGGTCCATCATCGCCGGGCGCTCCGCGAGCAGCGCGTCGGCGGCGTGTCCGCCCGCCCAGCCGGTGAGGATCGGCGAGCGCAGGGGCGCGGTGCTCCACCACGTCGGCATGAAGCGGTCGGCGGTGTGCACGAAGGTGCGGTCGCCCCAGAACCGCTCGCGAAACCGGAACGCGATCTTGACGACGTGAGCCGCCTCGAGCTTCGCCAGCGCGCGCTCCTTCTCGCGCAGCGGCGGATCGAAGCGGATCGCGCCTTCCTGGCCGGGCGGCGCTTTCCAGACGCCGATCGGGATCGTGACGATGCATGCCTTCGCGCGCACCGGCTCGCCGCTGGCGCATTCGATCGAGACGGATCCCTGCGACCACTGCACGCTCGTCACGACCGTGGAGAGGCTCAGCTCGACGCGCTGCGGATCGAGTCCGGCGCGCAGCCATTCGAGCATCGCGTCGTAGCCGCCGGCGAAACGGAACTGGCGGCTGTCTTCCTGCTCTTCATCGGAGGACTGCAGCGCGAGCGCGCTGATGCGGTCGGCGTGCGCGGCGTGATAGCCCTCGACGAACCGGCAGGCGAGCGAGCGCTGTCGCGGCGTGAGTCTCCGCTGCGCGCGTACGAGCTCGGCGAACGAGACGTCGCGCTTCAACGCGCCGATGCGCCTGCGCACGCGGTCGACGGCGCCCCAATAATCGCGGATGCGCGTGCAGCGTCCGTTTGCCGACCACCAGTGATCGTCCCGAAGCGTGCAGACGGCGAGCGCCGCGGCGTCGACGATGGAGAAGCTCGCCTCGGCTTGGCCATGCAGGAACTCGGCACCGAGCTCGATGGGGAGCGGAAGATCGGGAATGTGCAGCGTGTGGACGCGACCGCCGATGCGCGGGCGCGCTTCGAGGATGCAGACGCGTTTGCCCGAGCCGGAGAGTGCGCGCGCGGCCGCGAGTCCCGCGGCTCCGGCTCCGATGACGGCGACGTCAAACACGCCTAGGTTTCGCCGACGATCTCACGCCATGGCAACCGGCGGACGAGCAGGACTTTCTCGTCGATCTGCGCCTGCGTTGCCCGGTCGCCGAGGACGCGGCGGAGGTAGTCCACTTCCGACGAGACCAGCTTGTTGTGTTTCGGCAGGAGGCGGATGGCGGCGCTTTGGAGGTTGCGTTCCGAGACGGAGATGAGCTTCGGGATTCTGGGAGCTTTCTCGTCCATAACTGTCGGCAACGAAGAACTGTGCCGAAATCATCCTACGCCTGAGCTCACCTTTTTCGCGTGTTGCGCGTCACCCGTGCCGGTAACGCCGACCGGAACGTCAGCGACTCCTGCACGAACACCCGCTGCTCCGACACGCACCCGCACAGCGCGCACTTCACGCCGTCGACGTGCGCCGCCCGGGAGTGTGGGCAGTGTTTGCAGCGCCTGGGGTTGGTTTCCACTGTGGTGGGGTAGGTCATGATTCGTGCCTGTTTGAGTCGACGAGTCTCCTGGTCTCCTGGTCTCCGAGTCTCCGAGTCTCCGAGTCTCCTAGACCCGCCCGCCCGACTCCAGGAGACCAGGAGACCAGGAGACTAGGAGACTCGAAGACTAAGGCCCTCCCGCCCCTCCCCGCCCATTTCCCAATCGCCGTAGAATCGCGAGATCGAATGCGCGAAGTCGCGATCAACCCGCCCGCCCGGGTCCTCGGCCGCGTGAACGCGGTGCTGAACGGGCGCGGGGTGCGTGAATACGAGAGCCGGTTTGTCGGGGCGCTCTCGGTGAAGGCGGTGATGCGGGGGAGCGCGGTATGGGAGACGGGGGAGGGGCGGTTCGAGCTCGTGCCGGGATCCGTGCTGCTGCTCAACGATTCCGAGGAATACACGATCACCGTCGATGCTCTGCAGCCGGTAGAGACGTTTTGTTTGTTCTTCGAGCGCGGCTTCGTCGAGGACGCGTACCGCGCGGCGGTCACCGGCAGCGCGTCGCTGCTCGATGCGTCCGGGAGCGCGCCGTCGATCGCGTTTTTCGAGAGGCTGCACTTCGACTCGCCGCTTCTCGCCGAGGTCATGCGCGCGCATGCGAAGCTGCAGCGCGGCGAATCGCTCGGCGCGTCGTTCTACGCGGCGGCGCTCGAGCTCGTGCGCGCGCGGACGAACGTCGCCGCGAGCGTCGCGCGGCTGCCGTCGCTCCGCGCCGCGACGCGCGAGGAGCTCGCGCGCAGGCTCGGCGTCGCGACCTCGTATCTGCACGCGAACTGCGAGCGCGGCGTCACCGTCGCCGAGGCGGCGCGGGAGGCGTGCCTGTCGCCGTTTCACTTCCACCGCCTCTTCACGCGCTTTCACGGCGTCACCCCGCACCGCTATCTCAACCACCTGCGCCTCGAGCGCGCACGCGCGATGCTGCGCGCGTCGGACCGCAGCGTGATCGACGTGGCCACCGACTGCGGCTTCGAGAGCCTCGGCTCCTTCACCACGCTCTACCGGCGCACGTTCGGAATTACGCCCGGCGCCGCGAAAAAGCAGGAATCGAGAAACGCCGCTCACCCCGCCGGATCTACGATGCAGGCATGAGCGAATTTACGGATGCCATCAAAGCCGGCGACGCGGCGCGCGTCGCATCGCTGATCGACGCCGACCCCTCGCTGCTCGACGCGGCGGAGAACGACGTCACGCCGATCCTGACCGCCGTCTACCACGGCAAGTCCGACGTCGCGCGGCTGCTCGTCGAGCGCGGCGCGCGCGTGTCGTTCGGCGAGGCGATCGCGCTGGGCGACGCGGAGCGCGTGCATTCGATGCTGGCCGCGGACCCGGAGTTGCTGCACTCCCGTACCCCGGACGGCTATCCGCCCGCCGGTCTGGCGATCTTCTTCCGCCATCCCGAGCTCGCGCGCTGGCTCATCGAGCAGGGCGCGGACGTGAACGCCGCCGCGCGGAACGCGAACAACGTCGCGCCGGTCCATGCCGCCGCCGCGGTGTGCGATCACGCCACGATGCGCCTCCTGCTCGAGCGCGGCGCCGACGTGAACGCGCGCCAGCAGCTCGACTACACCGCCCTCCACGGCGCCGCCAGCCGCGGCGACGTCGAGATGGCGAAGCTCCTCCTCGCCCACGGCGCCGTCCGCGACGCGAAGGGCAGCGACGGCATGACTCCGGCCGCCATTGCGCGCAAATACGGAAAGCCGGAGTTCGCGGAGTGGATCGAGAGAGAGTAGAGAGTGCTGAGTGCCGGGTGCTGAGTGCTGCGTAGCGACCTGAACGCAGCACTCAGCACCCGGCACGGCTATCCTTATGGCGATGCGTCTCGCCGCGGTCCTCCTTCTCTGGGCAGTTCCCGCGACGGCGGCCGTCACGGGCCGCGTGGTCGATGACGCGGGCAAGCCGCTCGCCGGCGCGAGGGTTCGCATCCGCGCGCTCGAGACCACGGACCAGGCGTATCTGCGCATGCTGTCGAAGACGCCGGAGCCGGCGGTCCTCGCTTCGGCCGAGACGAACGACAGCGGCGCGTTTCGCCTCGACGCCAGAAGCAACGCGGTCGTCGAGCTGACGATCGACGCATCCGGGAGGCAGGTCCTCAGCGAGGACGTCGTCGACGGCGAGGACGCCGGCACGTTCGTGCTCAAAGCCGCAGCGGCGCGCCGCGGACGCGTAACCGCCGGCGGGCGCGGCGTCGCGAACGCGGTGATCGCCATCGGCCGCTCGATCGTCACGCGCAGCGACGCCGAGGGGTACTACGGGACCATGGACCCCGGACCGGGCGTCGATCGGCTCGTGGTGATCCATCCGGACTACGCGATCGTCGATCGTCCCATCCGGCGCACGCGCGACGACCTCGCGCTCGACGTCGCGCTCGAGACCGGAACCGCGATCGGCGGACGCGTCGTCGACGACGCGGGGAAAGGGGTCGCCGGCGCAACGGTCTATGCCTCGGCATGGCCGCTCGCGCGGACGCGCGACGACGGTTCGTTCGACATCGCGCATGCGCCTGTCGAGAAGCCGGCGCTGTCCGCGCGCGAGGGGAGCCGCGTCGGCTCGCTGCTCGTCGATCGCGCGAAAGCGCCGTACGTCATCCGCCTCCGTCCCGGCGCGCGCATCGCCGGCACGGTGCGCAGCAGCAAAGACGAGACGCCTGTCGCCGGCGCGCGGCTCACCGTCCGCGCCGACTTCGGCGAGTCGCAGTGGGCGTCGGCGATCTCCGATGCGAAAGGCAACTTCCTCATCGACGGCGTCGAGCCCGGCAGCAAGCGGATCTACGCGTCGCACCCGGCATTCTTCGGCGGCAACGCGCCCTCCGACCAGCAGCTCGAAGAAGGCGCGCGCGTCAATCGCGTCGCCTATCTCACGCCGTACGCGCGGCTGGCGGGCAAAGTGATCGACGACGAGCAGCATCCGATCGCCGCGGCGCGCGTGCGCATCGTCGGCACGGGCGGAACCACGACCACCGCGCCCGACGGTACGTTCTCGCTGCGCTTTCCCTCGGTCGAGCGCGCGCAGTCACTGTGGGTGCTGAAGGACGCCCTGCCGGTCGTGACCTTCGGCCCGTACGCGCTCGAGCCGGGAGAGATGAAGGGCGGGCTCGTGCTCCGCATTCCGAAGGGCATTCGCTTCGAGATGCGTCTGATCGACGGCGCGGGTGCGCTGGTCGGCGGCGAGTCGGTCATGCTGCTGCGGAGAGTCGATCCCGAAGTGCGCGCGTCGCGCACGCCCGTGCCGTGCGGCGGCGAGGTCAGGCCGTGCCGGACGGACGGCGAGGGGCGGCTGGCGATGACCATCGTCGAGGGGAAGTACGACATCTCCGCGGGCGGCGAGACGACGGTGCGGCGCGACCTGAACGATCAGACGCTCGACGCGCGCGGCTCGCCGATGACGATCGAGCTCGAGCGCGGAGCGGCGATCGAAGGGCAGGTGGTGTGGGCGGACGGCTCGCCGGCGAACATCCGCGCGATGGTCATCGTGAATTCGATTCCGCCCACCAATGTGCCGGTGATCGACGGCGCGTTCACCGTCCGCAACGTGCCGCCGGGGAAGGTGACGCTGACCGTCGACGCCGGCCCGCCGACGTTCGCGCGCAGCGAGCCGGTGGAAGTGACGGCGCCGGCGAGCGGCGTGAAGCTGAGGCTGCAGCGCGGGGGACGCGTCGAAGGTCGCGTCGTCGACGGCGAGACGAACCAGCCGATGCGCGACTTCATCGTCACCGTCCAGCAGACGGGGATGCGCGGGCGCTCGATTCCGTCGAAGGCGTTTCAGCCGGAGGATGGCAAGTTCGCCGTCGAGGACCTCGCGCCCGGCACGTACAACCTCGCCGTCCACGCGACGGGATACACGCGCTCGAGCATGACGCCGATCACGATCGAGGAAGGGAAGACGGCGACCGCGCAGATCGCGCTCGAGCGCGGCGGCACGGTGAGCGGACGGGTGACCGCGGAGGGGCGCGTGCTCGCCGACGCGCAGGTCGCGGTCGCGTTCAGCCGCGAGACCCGCTCGGGGTTCGCGCCGCGGCGCACCGACGCGAACGGCGAGTACACGATCGACGAACTGCCGGCCGGCACGCACAGGCTTGAGGTGCAGCGCCAGGGCTTCGTCGTGAAATCGGTCCCGGTCACGGTGGTGACGGGGAAGGAGACGCGCGCGGACGTCGACCTGGAGCGCGGCCGCGAGCTGCGCGGGCGCGTGATCGACGTCGCCGGCCGGGCCATGGCCATGGCCGAGGTCTCCGCGCGCACCGCCGGCGGCATGATGCCGTCCGCGATCCTCACCACCGACGCCGACGGCTCGTTCCGCCTCAGCGGACTCGATGACGCGACCTACACGATCTCCGCGCAGAAAGAGGGCTACGTCGAGACCAGGGTGGAGGCGAATCCCGCGACCACCGGCAACGTCACGCTGACGCTCACCAGGGGCGGGACGATCACCGGCCGGATCCTCGGCGTGCCGGCGGCCGAGCTCCAGTACGTGCAGGTGCGCGCCTACGGCGTCCGCAATTCGACGACGCCCGATCCTTCCGGCGCGTTCACGCTGACCGGCGTTCCGGACGGCGACCTCACCGTCGCCGCGTCGATGTACCGCCCGCGGCGCCGCGACGTCACCGGCCCGCGCGTGCGCGTGGTCAACGGCGTCGCGCCGCCGGTGGAGCTCGACTTCAACGCCGGCATCGCCGTCCGCGGACGCGTCACGCAGCGCGGTCAGACCGTCGAGGGCTACATCATGTTCATGCCCGCGCAGCCTTCGCGCGAAGTGCAGCCGGGATCGGCGGAGATCACGCGCGACGGCACCTACGAGGCGCGGCTCGCGGCGCCGGGCGAATATCAGGTGATGGTCAGCCGCCACGGCTTCAGCGGCAATCTCAACGCCGGACGCGTGAACGTGAGCGGTGACATGACCCACGACGTCGACCTGCGCGGCGCGCCGGTCTCGGGCGTCGTCGTCGACGCCGTATCGCGCGCGCCGATCGCCGGCGCGAGCGTCATGCTGCTGCCGGGAAGCGAGGTGCGCACGAACGCCGCGGGGCGGTTCACGTTCGACCTCGTCACCGACGGCGAGTACAAAGTGCGCGCGCAGGCGGACGAGTACGCGCCCGACATGCGCGCGCTGACGGTGCAGAACGGCTTCGCGCCGGAGGTGGAGCTGCTGCTCTCGCGCGGCGCGACGGCGATGTTCCGCGTGATCGACGCGTCGACCGGGGAGCTGGTCGAAATCAGCGGCGTCGCGGTGACCGATGCCGCGAAGGCGGGGGTCTATTACGGCGCGCCTCCCGCCGACGCGAACGGCATCCGCCGGCTCACGCTGCAGCCGGGGACCTACGAGATGCGCGTGTTCGGGCGGGAGTATCCGCCGGCGGTGGTCACGCTGACGGTGCCGGCGCCGCCGCTCGATGTGAAGCTCGCGCGCGGACCGCGCTGACGTCGGGGAACGAGCCGCGCGCGAAGAAGACGTGCTCCGCGACGCGGCGCAGCGGCGGCGTCGCCATCGCCGCGAACGCGAGCTCCATCAGCGGCGGCAGCGCCGCCGCGCGCATCGCCCGGCGCATCCACTGCCGGGCCATGAAGCGCGCCCGGAACCGCGAGCCCGAATACTGCGCGAGCACGCGCGGGTCGCCGCTCTCGAGATATTCGGCGATCACGTCGGCCGCGAACGCCGAGAGCCGCATCGCGCCGTCCAGCCCGCCCGCGGTGAGCGGCGAGACCGCGCCCGCCGCGTCGCCGACGAGCAGTCCGCGCGGCGAGGCGATGTTGCGCAGCACGCCGTTGACCGGGATCCACCCGCCGCGCCGCTCGATCGCGCGTCCGGCGCGGAACGGCAGCGTGTCGCGAAACGCCTGCAGCGCCCGCGCGGGGTCCCAGCCGTCGCGATAGCCGGCGACGCCGATGTGCGCCTCCTCGCCGTCGTTGGCCACCCACGCGATGTACCCCGGCGCGAGGCGCGGATCGAGGAAGCAGTGCAGCACCGGCTCCCGCGAGATCGCCGGCACGACTTCCTCGAGTCCGACGAGCAGCTCGTGGTTGCGGTCGAGCCCCAGCTCCCGCGCGACCATCGACCGCGCGCCGTCCGCGCCGACGACGAAGCGCGCGTCCACGCGCCCGCGCGACGTGACCACGCCGCGCTCGTCGATCCCGAGGACGCGCGTGTTCGGCATCCACGCCACGCCGCCGCGCGCGCACTCGTCGAGCAGCCACACGTACAGCCACGCCATCCGTCCGATGCGGAACTCGTCGCGCTGCGCCCGCAGCGCGATCCGCTTCCGCGACGGCGAGTACAGCACCACCTCCCGGATCGCCGGCCCCAGCTGCTCCTCCGGCAACGGAAAGTCCTCCCACGTCTTGCGCACGAAGATCCCCGTCGTCTGCACCGGCGCCCCGATCGACGCCCGCCGGTCGATGAGCACGACCCGGATCCCCTTTCCCGCGAGGAGGCGCGCACACTGAAGACCCGCGAGACCGGCGCCGATGATGGCGGTGTCGTATGGCATGGCGAGTACTTTAACATGCAAAGTTGTGATTGGTAGCTGGTGGTTGGTAGTTAAGGGAATGGGTGCCGAGTGCGAGACGGCCCGAACTACAAACCACCAACCACCAATCACGCTCTCGAAAAAATCAACGTAGCGTTGGTCCCCCCGAACCCGAACGAATTCGACAGCACATGCGTCACCTCTTTCTTCCGCGCCTGATTCGGCACGTAGTCGAGGTCGCATTCGGGGTCGGGGGTCTCGTAGTTGATCGTGGGGGGGAGGATGTTGTGGCGCACGACCATCGCGGCGATGGCGGACTCGAGGCCGCCGGCGGCGCCGAGGAGGTGGCCGGTCATCGACTTCGTCGAGCTGATCGGGACCTTGTACGCGTGCTCGCCGAAGATGCGCTTGATGGCGATCGTCTCGATCCTGTCGCCGACCGGCGTCGACGTCCCGTGGGCGTTGATGTAGTCGATGTCCGAAGGCTGCAGCCCCGCGTCCTTCAGCGCGCGCGTCATCACCCGGGCCATGCCGTCGCCGTCGTCCGAGGGGGACGTGATGTGGAACGCGTCGCTCGTCATGCCGTAGCCCGTGATCTCGCAGTAGATGTTCGCGCCGCGCGCGAGCGCCTGCTCGCGCTCCTCGAGGATCAGCACGCCCGCGCCTTCGCCCATCACGAAGCCGTCGCGGTCGAGGTCCCAGGGGCGCGAGGCGCGCTGCGGCTCGTCGTTGCGCGTCGAGAGAGCGCGCATCGCCGAAAACCCGCCCACCGCCAGCGCCGTGATCACCGCCTCGCTGCCGCCGGCGAACATCACGTCCGCGTCATCGCGCTGGATGATCTTGAACGCGTCGCCGATCGAATGCGCGCCCGTCGCGCACGCCGTCGCCGGCGCGGAGCTCGGGCCCTTGCAGCCGAAGCGGATCGAGATGTGGCCCGCCGCGAGGTTCACGATCAGGCCGGGGATGAAGAACGGCGACATGCGCGACGGACCGCGCTCGAGGAGCTTCTTGTGCATCTCCTCGATGAGCGGCAGTCCGCCGATGCCCGAGCCGATGATCACGCCGGTGCGGTCGCGGTCTCCCGCCGTGGTATCGAGCTTCGCGTCATCGACCGCCATCTGCGCCGCGGCGACCGCGTAGTGGATGAAGGTGTCGGACTTCTTGACCTCTTTCTTCTCGATCCACTGCTCGGGCACGAAGTCGTGCACCTCGCCGGCGATCCGGCAGGCATAGGCGGAGGCATCGAACTTCGTGATCGGTCCGACTCCCGACCGTCCTTCGAGCAATCCCTGCCATGTGGCCTCGTTCCCCGTGCCGAGGGGCGAGATCATGCCGAGGCCGGTGACGACGACGCGACGTTTGTCCATAGCCAAAAGAAAAGTGCTGCGTGCTGCGTACCGCGTGCCGGGTCATGCAGCACGCAGCACCCAGCACGCAGCACCGCGCGCTCGGCGCGCGAGAAGCTATTGTGCTTTCGCGCGCTTGTCGATGTATTCGACGGCGTCGCGGACCTTGCGGATCTTCTCCGCCTCATCATCGGAGATCTCGACGCCGAACTCCTCTTCGAATGCCATGATCAGCTCGACGGTGTCGAGCGAATCCGCCCCGAGGTCTTCGACGAACGAAGCTTCCGCGGAGACCTCTTCCGCGTCCACCCCGAGCTGCTCGACGATGATCGCTTTGACCCTTGCTTCCACATCCGCCATCGGTACCCTCCTCGATTCTGCAAACGGAAAATGCAGGTGCGTTTTAGCACAGCAACGATATAGTTTCCATCGCTTGAGCAAACGCATTTTCTCCTACGAAGAAGCAACGTCCCTCCTGCCGCGAGTCCAGAGCATGACCGCGTCCGCCGTCGAGCGCGTCGCCGGGCTCCCGGAAGACGATCCCGCCGCGTATCAGGAGGTGGTGATGGAGTGGGCCGAGTCGGTCGTCGGCCTCGGCATCGAGGTGAAGGGACTCTGGCTCGTCGACTTCGACAGCGGCGGCGGCTACTACTGCTGGCGCTATCCCGAGCCCGCGCTCGAGTACTTTCATGGATATGAAGAGGGGTTTGGGGGACGGGTGAAGTTGAACTGACGTGCTGAAAGCCATCTCGTTCGACTTGTGGGAAACCCTGATCACCAACACGCCGGAGGTGTCGCGGCAGCAGAAGGATCTGCGCGTGGCACGGCTTCGGGCGGTCCTCGAGGCGCACGGTCACGGCGCGCTCGCCGATCGCGTCGAGCATGCCCATCGCGAGTCGTGGCGCCTCTGTCAGGAACTGTACTGGTCCGGCGACCGCGACGTGACGTGCCGGCGCCAGATCGAGCACTTCCTCGAGGAGCTGGGGATCGCTCCCGCTTCGCTGGACGAGTCTTCGCTCGCGGAGATCGAGCATGCGTATGCGACCGCGGCCGTCGACGTCCTGCCGGTGCCGCTCGATGATGCGCGCGAAACTCTCGCGAAGCTGAAGGCGAGCGGCTTCCGCATCGGATTGATCAGCAACACCGGCCGCACTCCCGGCTATGCGCTGCGCGAGATCCTCGCGCGCCTCGGACTCGCGCGCTCCATCGACGTCATGGTCTTCTCCAACGAGCATGGCCACTGCAAGCCGCAGGCATCGATCTTCGAGGAGCTGCGCCGCGGCCTCGGCGTCGACTATGGGGAAATGATGTTCGTCGGCGACAACCTCTACGTCGACGTCCACGGCGCGCAGCAGTGCGGCATGCGCGGCGTGCACTTCCAGCCCGAAGTGCGCGGCACCGCGATCGCGCCGCACTTCGAGCACGGACTCGACATCGTCCCCGACGCCATCGTCACCTCGCTCGCCGAGGTCGTGCCGCTCGTGTTGGCAGAACCGTGGCAGAGACCGTAGCACCGAACTTGCTATTCTTCGGACCCGATGACCCTGCGTCGCTCCTCCACCATCGTCCTGCTCGCGATTCTCCTCTTCTCCTTCTTCTCGCCTGACGCCGGCGCGCAGTCGAAAAAAAAGAAAAGCTCGCGCCGCAAACCGGCGGCGACGCGCAAGGCGAGGCCGAAACCGGCGCCCGGACCGGTCGCCGTCGGCACGACGTTCGAGGAGCGGCTCTCCTCCCTCGTCAACAGCTCCGTCTCCAACGCCTCGCAGGCCGGCATCCAGGTCGTGGAGCTCGACTCCGGACGCGTGATCGCGCAGCGCAATCCGCACATGCCGCTCGCGCCCGCGTCGAACCAGAAACTCTTCACCACCGCCGCGGCGATCGACGTGCTCAAGCCGTCATTCGAAGTGACGACCGCGGTCTACGCGCGCGGCGAGGTCGATGCCGCCGGCACGCTCAACGGCGACCTGAAGGTCGTCGGCCGCGGCGATCCGACGATCGGCGGGCGCTTCCACGACGGCGTTGCGACCGCGGTCTTCGACGAATGGGCGTCCGATCTCAAACGCGCCGGCATCAAGAGCGTCAGCGGCGATCTCATTTTCGAGTACGGCTACATGGACACGGAGTACATCCATCCGACGTGGCCCGTCGACCAGCTCGTGAACTGGTACGAGGCGCCGGTGTCCGCGTTCTCGATGCAGGAGGGCTGCGTCGAAGTGCGCGTGCTGCCGAGCCGCTCGGGGCAGCCGTGCGTCGTGCAGCTCGAGCCGCCGACGAGCTTCGTGCGCGTCGAGAACAGCTGCCGCACCGGCCGCGGACTGCCGTTCATCACGCGGTATCGCGGCACGAACACGGTGATCGTGCGCGGCGGCGTGCCGGCGCGCAGCGGCGCCACGGAAGTGTTCGTGACGGTCGAGAATCCGGTGCACTACTTCGCCGCGGTGACGAACGAGACCTTCGCGCGCGCCGGACTGAAGATCGGCGGCAACATCGCGCTCACCGCGCGCGATCCGCGCACCGACTGGCGCCTCGTCACCTCGCACACGACGCCGCTCAGCGTCCTCGTCTACGTGATCAACAAGAAGAGCCAGAACCACTACGCCGAGCAGGTGGTGAAGATGCTCGGCGCGGAGATGAAGAAGCAGGGCTCATGGGAGGCGGGGACGGCGGCGGTGCGCGAGTGGGTGACCGGCAAGGTCGGCGTTCCCGCGGACGAGATCCGTCCCGCCGACGGCTCGGGCATGTCGCGCAACAACCGCGCCTCGGCATACGCGTTCGTGCATCTGCTGCGCTACATGTGGAAGAGCCCGTGGCGCGAGGAGTTCGTGAGCTCGCTGCCGTACTCCGGCGATCACGACTCGAAGTTCGGCAACCGCCTGAGACAGCCGCCCTTCGCCCGCCAGGTCTACGCCAAGACCGGCTACATCGCCGGCGTCATCGGCCTCTCCGGCTACGTCCACGCCCAGAGCGGCCGCGTCTACGCCTTCTCCTTCCTCTTCAACCAGTACCGCGTCGGCGTCTACGCCGTGTACCGGCTGCAGGATGAGATGTTGAAGGAGATTATTCGGAACGGGTGAGAAGCGTGGTCCGTGTTCCGTGGTTCGTGACCCGGGCTTCTTCGCCTGGACGAAACTGCGCGGCTCACCTCACGTGATGACCAGGCCAGGAGGCCCGGGTCACGGAACACGGCTCACGGAACACGGAAATCCCGCTGACTCGCCGGCGTGAACTGCAGCGTATACACCCCGCTCGCCTTGCGGACGGTGGCGACGGCCTGGAAGCCGGGGAACTTGAGGACGTTGCCGATCAGTTCGCCGTTGTCCTTTTTGATGTAAAGCCGGACGGCGTCGTCGATGGTGTCGGCGTCGCACTGATGAAACGACACGGCCTCTGGCGCCGCGATCGGTCGGCCGGTCACGTCCGTCAGATGTCTCTCTTCCACCGTGAAGCGCATCGATTTCAACGAATCTCGCAAATGCTGCATGCAATTCTGATGCGTGCCGTCCCGTTCTATACTCAAATCCGGAGGCGGACCATGAGCGACGAGCGAGTACTTCGAGACGTTCCCGTAATCGGCCGCGTGGAGTTCCACGAGGTGGAGCGCCCCGACGCGCTCTCGTCGGAACGCTTCGCGGACCCCATCCCGCTCGCGCTCACCTTCGACGATGTGCTGCTCAAGCCGTCGCGCTCCGAGCTGCATCCGAACTTCGTCGACGTCTCCACGCGCCTCACGCGCGACATCCGCCTCAACATCCCCATCGTCTCCTCGGCCATGGACACCGTGACCGAGGCGCGCCTCGCGATCGCGATGGCGCAGCACGGCGGCCTCGGCGTGATCCACAAGAACATGGCCGTCGACCGCCAGGCCGAGGAAGTCGACAAGGTGAAACGCTCCGAGGCCGGCATGATCGTCGACCCCGTCACCATGCGCCCCTGGCAGTCCATCTCCGAAGCGCTGCAGGTGATGGAGAAGTACAAGATCTCCGGCGTGCCGGTCACCGACGCGAACGGGAAGCTCGTCGGCATCCTCACCAACCGCGACCTCCGCTTCGAGACGCGCTTCGACCTGCCGATCTCCGAGCGGATGACGAAGGACAGCCTCATCACCGTGCCGGTCGGCACGACGCTCGACGAAGCGCGCGAAGTCCTGCATCACCATCGCATCGAGAAGCTGCTCGTCGTCGACGCCAACGGCGATCTCAAGGGACTCATCACCGTCAAGGACATCCAGAAGGCTCGCCGCTACCCGCAGGCCGCGAAGGATCCGCTGGGGCGCCTGCGCGTCGCCGCCGCGATCGGCGCCGGCAAGGACGGCATCGACCGCGCGCGCGCGCTCATCGACGCCAAGGTCGACGTGATCGTCATCGACTCCTCGCACGCCCACTCCGTCGGCGTGATCGACACCATCCGCCAGTTCAAGAAGCTCTTCCCCGACACGCCGCTGATCGCCGGCAACGTCGCGACGTACGAGGGGGCGCAGGAGCTGTGCGAGCTCGGCGTCGACGCGCTGAAGGTCGGCATCGGACCCGGCTCCATCTGCACCACGCGCGTCGTGGCCGGCGCGGGCGTGCCGCAGCTCACCGCGGTGCTGGAGTGCGTGCGCGCGGCGGAGAAGTTCGACGTGCCGGTCATCAGCGACGGCGGCATCAAGTTCTCCGGCGACATCACCAAGGCGCTGGCCGGCGGCGCGAACTGCGTGATGATCGGCTCGCTCTTCGCCGGCACCGACGAGGCGCCCGGCGAGACGATCCTCTACCAGGGCCGCACGTTCAAGGCCTATCGCGGCATGGGCTCGATCGGCGCGATGCAGCAGGGCTCGAAGGACCGCTACTTCCAGGAGATGACCGACGAAGTCGGCAAGCTCGTGCCCGAGGGAATCGAGGGCAAGGTGCCGTACAAAGGCTCGATCGGCGCGATGATCCCGCAGCTCGTCGGCGGCCTCCGCTCGGGCATGGGCCTCACCGGCTCGAAGGACATCGAGGACCTGCGCACGAAGTCGCAGTTCGTCCGCATCACCGCCGCCGGCCTGCGCGAGTCGCACGCCCACGACGTCGTGATCACGAAGGAAGCCCCGAACTACCGCATCGAGAATCCGGACTAACGGAACCTCTGCGCAAGTGTCATCCTGAGCCGCATCAGACGGCGAAGGATCCGTTCCCGACTTGCGCGTCTCTTGCGGTTCGGAATGACACCTTAACGGAACGCGTCGCCGATCGCGTTCTGCTCCTGGCGGAACTGCGCGGGCGTCGTTCCGCTGAACTCCCGGAAGTCGTGGATCAGGTGCGAGTCGTCGACGTACCCGGCGTCGCGCTCCGGATTCGCGAGCAGCGCGTGGAAGCGCATCAGGCGCGCGAACACCTTCGGCGGCATGCCCACGCAGTCGTCGAAGCTGCGCTCGATCGTGCGCTCCGACGGACCGAGGAGCGCGGAGAGCTCGCGCACGCGGATGTTGCCGCGTCGCGAGCGAATGACGCGCACCGCCGCCTTCGCGAGCGCGTTTTCAGGCCGGCTGCGTTTTAGGAGTGCGGCGGCCGGGCCGCCGCTTTGGTCACTCCCAAACAGCTCCTCCAGCGGCACGATCTGATCGCGCAGCTCGCGCATCGGCATCGCGAAGAACTCGGCAGCTCCGCCGACGTGGAAGCTGACGCCGAGCACGTCCGCGTTCGCGGACGGTTCCACGAGCGTCGGCCGGCGGATCTCGCCCACGAGCATCGCGCGCGGCTGCGCCACGCCGTTCTGCACGAACGGATCGCCGAGGTGGAACACCAGCTCGAACGCGCCATCGGGCAGGATGCGATCCGGAACCGCGGCCGCGCCGTGGCTCCCGTCGCCGCGCAATGTCCAGAAACTCCGGACCGCCCCGGCGAGCTCCGGAGGCGGCGCTTGCTCGCGATACGTCAGCATGTCGGAAATCTACAATACAGGGTCTCGGGCGTTCGCCAGGATCACCGATATGAAAAAGATGCTCTTCGTCATCGCACTCTTCCTCGCCGCATCCGCGGGCGCCGCCGAGCTCCCGTCCTGGATGGCCGGCGCCTGGACCACCACGCTCGACGGCGCGCAGGTCGAGGAACGCTGGACCGACGCCCGCGGCAATCTGATGATCGGCATGAACCGGACCGTGTATCCGAACGGGAAGACGTCGTTCGAGTTCCTGCGCATCGAGCTGCGGGACGGCAAGCCCGTCTACCTCGCCATGCCCGGCGGACGGTCCCCCGCGACCGCGTTTCCGATGAAGTCGCAGACGGCCAGCAGGATCGTGTTCGAGAACCTCGGGCACGACTTCCCGCAGCGCGTCCTCTACTGGCGCGACGGCGAGAAGCTCTGCGGGCGCGTCGAGGGAACGATGGACGGGAAGGCCGCCGGCGAGGAGTGGTGCTGGGCGAGGGCCGAGGAATCGTCCTCTGCAGTGACACGTCGATGCCTTCGAGGAAGGGATCGATGAGTTCGCGGAAGACATCGATGAGTCGAACGAAGGCATCGATGTGTCGAACGAAGGCATCGATGAGTCGAACGAAGGCATCGATGTGTCGAACGAAGGCATCGATGAGTCGAACGAAGGCATCGATGAGTCGAACGAAGGCATTGATATGTCGAACGAAGGCATCGATGAGTCGATTGAAGGCATCAATGAGTCCAACGAAGGCATCGATCAGTCCGAGTAAGTCATTCAGGGGACTCTCGTTGCCCGAGGCTTGGCCGACGAGCGCTGCCGGCCGTGCCGGCCGGACGGTACAATCCGCCGCCGCATGACGCCGTTCGAGTCCTCGCGTACCTTCGCGCACCAGCTCGTCGACCTCCTCTTCGATCACGTCGAGACGATCGAGTCCCGGCCGGTGGTCGAGTGGCGTCCCGCCGAAGAGCTGCGCGAGCTGGTGCGACTCGACGGCGCGCTCGCGGAGCCGCTCGAGCTGGCGCGGCTCGTCGCGCGGTACTCGAATCAGCTGCACCACCCCTCGTACATGGGCCATCAGGTCTGCCCGCCGTTCCTCGACGCGGCGGCGGCCGACCTGCTGATCTCGACGCTCAACAACTCGACGGCGGTGTGGGAGATGAGCCCGATCGGGACCGTCATCGAGAAGGAAGTCGTGCGCTGGCTCGCCGATCGCGCCGGCTACCCCGCCGCCGCCCTAGGCACGGCCGTCTCCGGCGGCTCCGCAGCGAACTTGACCGCGCTCCTCGCGGCGCGCGCGAAGTACCCCGACCGCCGCGTCGTCGTCTGCGGCGCCGACACGCACTACTCCGTGGCGCGCGCCGCGGCGATCATGGGTGC
>Ga0134123_10000515_pt1 | contig 25422 bp, 22 predicted proteins | sample KB303_FD_96460 | JGI IMG/M metagenome (GOLD analysis project Ga0134123, IMG submission 96460) | Terrestrial soil microbial communities without Nitrogen fertilizer from Kellogg Biological Station, Michigan, USA - KB3-0-3 | ecosystem: Environmental > Terrestrial > Soil > Unclassified ...
CGACATGCTCAAGACAATGTTCCCCGACGCATTTTTCATCTTCTCCTTACGTGCCCCCTGGCCAACTATTCAATCCGCCACCATTAAAGGAAAACCCTCATACATTGTTCCGACCGAGTTCGTAAACCGCCTACCGAATGATCTTCTCTTGCGGGCAGCTGCAACTTGGGCGGAGTCAATCGAGATGTTGAAACGTGAGCGGGATGCCAATTGGATCGTGGTGCGTCATGAAGAACTCGTGGCGAGACCCTATCCTGTGATCGCGAATCTCTATCAACGCGTCGGTCTCGTGCAAAAACAAACAGCAGTGCACGCCGCGCGCCTGCCAGAAAGAAAAGTCCACGACTATTCTTTCATCAAGTACCGGCTGATGCGAAATCCGTTTCGCGCCGAGATCCTTTCTATGGTGAAAGAGCGCGCGCTCGCTTTCGGCTATGACGCAACTCTTTCAGCACTCCCGGGCAGCAGCCTGCGCTATGCGGCAAAAAGATGGGTCGACCATCTGCGCCCCAGAAACAATTCCAAATCGCGTGTTAAGGAAAGTCTTCTCCTCGCACGGGCGTAAGGGTAAGGACGAGACTTCTCGACACTCCCACGCTCCTGCGTCATTAACTGCCCGGCTAAATGCGCGCGTGGCTGACCGTGGTCGTTCACTACCCGTGCTGGAAGGCGTTACCAGGAGTCCTCAGATGCCTGTTATCGCGAGCGAATTCGGCGTCTGTAGCGGCCGGGCGGGCCACACCGTTAGCTAATCATCTGCCTCGAACCAAGGCTAAGAAACGCGCTAAATATCCAAGTGTGCCATGAGATATCCAAGTAGCGCCGCGAGCCTGTTTCCGGGGCTGGGGAATATCCAAGCATTCCACCTCGCCTTCGCAGTCTCCCGCACATTTAAGTTGTATTTTTGGTCAGAGGGAAAGCGCGTTAGTGTCGAAAACAGATGATCGTCCGCGAAGCGCCTTGCGCCACCGTCAACGCAGAAAGTGTCAGGTCATGGGTGAGGTAGGAAGATCCTTTCATCACAAAGGTTCGAGCTTTTTCGCATTGCGTCTCAGCATTCCGCAGCAGTCTTAGCGGTAGACCGGTTCCACAAATCATGGGCGACGGTCAGCGGATCGATTTTTCGTTTCACCCACCATTGGCGCTCATTCCCCGTGCCATGGTTTTCGGTGTGATGAATAGCACACAGGGGAACGGTGAACTCATCGCTCACCTTGAGTGAAACCCCTTTGGATTGTGCATAACGGATATGGTGCGCCTGTGCTGGTTGACGTCCGCAGATAAGACAGGGTTGGCTAGCCACAAATCGAAGGTGCTCTTTAGAGCGGTGGCGCTTGGGTTCGCTAATAGCAAGGGTACTCTTATCAATTTTCTCACGTCGACCAAGAGGCTCGCGCGAAATCTCACTTTTGACCTCGAGTTGCTCCGCAACACTTTGTGACTCATTGCTAGGCTTCACAAGCGCAACGGCGCAGCTCTTCAAATGTGCGACCAACGTCTTGGCAAAATCAGACTCTAGTGTGCCGTTTCGCTTAAGCGAATAGTTCAAGGCGCGCACCGTGGTGATATTTTGCTCCCATATGCTGAAGAGCAGTTCGATACTCTTTGCTTCACTCATGCTGCGCCGGAGGGCTTTGGCAAATTCATGTGGATCACTTAAGGTCCCGCTCGAGGCTCCTTCCGCTGACCGGAGCATCCACGGTCCTTTTGATACCTGTTCGACTGCGGGTGTGGTCGGACGCTGCCGCACACCGCTTAATTCACGATCGTAAAGCGCGAGGCCAAATGGATTACCAAAAGTGGCAAGAGCCCTTTTGGTGGCATCGGTCTCAGCCGATTTCAATGCAATGTCGTGGGCCTGGCCTGGAGTAAGTGCCTTGCCTTCGCCGGTCCCAGAGCCTTCACGGATGATGGTGATATCACCAGCTCGTACCCGTATCCGCACCCTGGCTATATAGGATGCAAGGTGGTGCGCACTGCTGGTACCCGTCCACACGCAGCGTGTGGCAAGCGTCCTTCGGTCCCAAGCGTCGTAGCCGAAGATGCGGTTTGCTTCGGCAATCGCATGCCAACCCTCAATGTAATGCCACGTGCACCCATCGGCCTTGCGGGTCTTTACGTATTGGGAATCGAGCTTTGCTTTCAGCTGACGAGCTTGCGTGTCTGAGAAACCCATCACTTCGTCCTCACGGTTAGAACAGGTTTGGGATTGCCGAGCTGTGCTCCGGGAACTTGGCTGCCTCTCTTAAGCTCGCCAAGCAGAGCTTGGCGATTGAGCTTAGGAGGTTGGGGCAGCCAAAAGTCGCTTGGGATTTCGCTCTCGCTTACCACCACCAGAGACGGTGCGCCGGCGCGCACCGACAATGTAAAGTCAGGCTGCTCGAGTTTGGTGAGGCCGATCTCTGCCATGGACTCGAGCACCAATTGTCGCTTCTTGATTTCGCGCTGCTCTAGTCGGGACAGCCGTTCCTTCATGTCATCGAGCCGAGAACGAAGGCCGGCTTGAAGGGCTTCATCAATCAGCGCCGACCGAACGACTTCAACGATCAGCTCGTTAAGGTCGCTAATGCCTTCGAGCGTGTCTCGAATGGTGTCAGCGTCAGCATCGGGAAAGGCAGTGAGCAGCCGCTCGCGAAGGACAGCGTAGCGCTGGACCTCGAATTTTAACGGTGAGATGCTCATTTTTGGCCCTTTAATTGGTACAGAATTACATATTACAGGTACACTGTACCAAATATAGGAACGGCTGTCAAGCACGAACCGAGCTCGGGGGACCGCTTTTGATCACACGCTTGCAGGTGCGAATGGCACGGGCCGCTCTAGGTTGGGGAGTTCGCGAATTAGCCAAAAAGGCTGGGTTGGCGCCAAATACCGTCAGCCGGTTCGAAAATGGCGGGGGCGCCAGGGTCGACAGCCTAGCGCAGATACAGGACGCCCTTGAAAAGGAGGGAATAGTGTTCGTGCCGGCCGATGCCGCGGGCGGACCGGGAGTCAGGATTGCAAAACGAAATCCTTAGTCGACGCAGTCGGCCAGAATACTCTGTGTACTTTGCGTGGGGTTGTTTTTCGCGACTCGAGCCTCCCTCACCTAGAGCCTTGTGCTGAGCCGCCTCTTTAGCGCCAACCGCTGCACATAAAGCGACTTGAGCCATTGATAGGGGCCGAAGCGCTGGAAATTAGCCAGCGTCTTCGAGCCATTTGCGAGCTTCAGTAAGCCGCTGAGTTCTTCGCGGTTGCGTCTCACATAGGTCCGGCCGTAGGACGCCGTTGCGCGGTTGTCGCAGGCAGCGAACGCCTCATCGATTACGCGCGGCAGCACACTCGCGACGCTACGCAGATAATCCCTGAGTGGCACCGCAACCTCACGGAGCCGCACGCTGCGCTTTTGGTGCAGAATGGCATCGAGCTCTTTGATCTCGAGGGTGGCGAGAAGCGCCTCTTCATAGTCCTTCAAGGAGAGCCGGTGCGATCCGTCCTGGTGTTTGGGAAGTTGCCTTCTCTCGAAATGCTCGCGAGGGTAAAGGCCGGGATCGACTCCGAGAAACTCTAGAGATTGCAGCGTTGGCTCGACCGAACGGTTAAGCCCTTGCTCGTAAGGGAACACGAGAACATCCTTATTCAGGCTGATGCAAGCCTCGATGCAACAGAACAGCTCAAGCAGGCCGAACAACCCCACTTGTCCCGCGGGCCATTGGCCTTTCTGTCTGTCGAGCTCGCGACGGTTCCAGGACTGGATGAAGCCGTAGGGGCTCCGATAGATCCAAATGTTCTTGAGGGCGGGAAGTTCGCGATTAATGCGATGGAGAGCGAAATAATAGCGAGGCAGCTTGTTGCCGGCGTGGGTGATCTCGCCCTTCCTCGCGAGCTCGTTGCTGATGTGCTTGATTTTCTTTAGTGCCTCTTCGTCGCTTCCATCGCTCGCATCGAGGAAAGTGTCCGGAAAAACGATCCGTGAATGATCGGCCCGGAAGTGGAAGCGCTCTTCCGCGCAATAGACATGAGGATGAAGATTGAGCGCGTGCACCAGCGCCTTGGTGCCGCTGCGGGGCACGCCAAAAACGATAAAATCGAGTGGGTGACCCATATTTGCCGAAGGCTTCGGTTGTGCCCGGAACCCATGATAGAAAATTTTGTTCCGGGCGGTAAGCGGCAAACCTTGATCGCCAGCCCGGCTTTGGCTGGTCTAGGGTGTGCCTCCAAGTTTAGGGAGATTTGTAAGTTACGATGCTGGCGCATCTCCGCGAGGCGGTAAGAGGAACACTCCCTCCAAGGGTCGTGCATGCCTACAGGCTCGTACGCCACACCATGCTGTGGCCGTGCGAGCCCGAGATGGTGGCGGCGCGCCAGTTCCTCAGCCCCGACAAGATCGCGGTCGATGTCGGCGCCAATGTCGGCCTGTTCACGGCTGTGCTGGCGCGGCGCTCGAACAAGGTCATCGCCTTCGAGCCGAATCCTTCATGCGCCAAGCATCTCAGAAAGGTCGCGCCGCGCAATTGCGAGGTAATCGCCAAAGCCGTCTCAGATAGCGGAGGCAAGGCTCTGTTGCGCGTGCCCGTGTCTCAGGGCATTCCGATGCACGCGCTTGCCACGATCGAAGCAGCCAATCGCCATGGCAGCGAGATCCGCGCCACAGGCTTCGTCATGTATGAGGTGGAAAAGGTCACGCTCGATCAGGCCCTACTCGGCCAGACTGCAACCGAAGGCGTGGCGTTCATCAATATCGACGCGGAGGGACACGAATTTGCCGTGCTCAGAGGCGGTGAGGGGCTGATCGCCAAACATCGGCCCGTGCTGCTGGTGGAGCTCGAATATCGTCACGGTGCGCAAGTTCCCGAAATCTTTGCTTGGCTGAACGCGCGCGGCTTTGCACCACGAGCTCTCACCGATGGGCAGAATCTTGCGCCGATCGATCCTGGGCAGCTCTTGGCGTTGCAGGACGAGACGCGGCTCGCCCGTAGGCTCACCGGGAGCCGCCACTCAGGCTACATCAACAATATATTCTTTCTGCCGCGAGGCTAAGGCAATCGCCTGGAGTGGAATTGCGATGGCGCTCCAGCACTGGTTTGGAGCATGATCGTTGGGGAAAGGGCTCTTTCATGCAGCTTCGGTCTAAGTCAAGGGCGGCATCAGCAAAGCTTGTTTACATCGGCGGCTATGGCCGGAGCGGGTCGACCTTGCTCGAATATCTACTCGCCGCCCATCCTGAGGTCGTGGCCTGCGGCGAGATCGAACGCCATCTCAGGGTTTTTACTCGGCGGAGGACCTGCACCTGCGGAGAACCTGCGCGGCACTGTCAGGTGTGGGGCGAATTCCAGCACAAGTCGGGCAGGCTCGAGGGCCTGGACCACACCCAACTCAGCTTACAAGTTCTCGATCATATCTCCCGCCAGTATGCGGTCATGGTCGATTCGTCGAAGACGGCGTGGGGCTCGACACTCATGCCGTTCCGCTTATCGAAGGAACTCGGCAAGGATTTTCTCCTCGTCCATCTCGTGCGCGACCCTAGAGCGGTCGCTTGGTCCACGCTACGGACAAAGCGGGATCAAAACTGGACCCGTGGCGGCCGACCGAAGCGCGCCCGAAAGCATCTCCGCCAGTCCTCCTCTGGCACGCGGTCTTTATTGACGATCGCCGGCTGGACAGTCGCCAATCTAGCTTGTGAGATGTTTGGCTTTTTCCATCCCGATCGCTACCTGCGGGTGCGCTATGAGGATCTCGTCCGCACGCCAGTGAAAGTTCTCGGACGTATCTTCGTCAGAGTGGCGCTCGATCCGCCCACGACCCTTGAGCCGACCGCTACGAGGACGAATCGCCACCAACTTTACGGCAATGCCATGCGCTTCGAGACTTTGTCGCCGGCCGAGCTCAAAGAGGATGCCGCCTGGAAGACGGCAATGCCGCTAGCCTACCGTCGGCTGGTCGGAAGCCTGTGTTGGCCGTTATGCGTGCGATACGATTATGAGATGCCCGAGGCGGGTAGGGATCAGGTGATCGATCCAATAACGCCCTCCACCAAGTAATACTCTGCTACGCCATCGAAATCGCGCTGCTGTGGCACCTGGTGCCTAAGCGGGATCAGCGTTTCATTGTGAGGCGCGCAAGGTCTAAAGGCGTATCAATATCCGCGAAGATACCGTCGGAGTCGACGTGCACTTCGATCACGTGCTTAGGATACTTCGCCATGAGCGGCTTCGCGCCCATATCGCCGACGATCCTCATAATCTCAGGGAAATAGTGAGCGCCCCACAGGACGGGATTGCCGCGCCTGCCGCCACGCACCGGAACGCAGATCGCCTCGCGACCCTTGAAAGCAGCCAACAGCGCATCGAGGTCTCTGCTCTCGATTTTCGGCATGTCGCCAAGAAGGATGAACGCTCCATCGCTGTCTCGCGGCAACGCTTCGAGCCCGGTTCGGAGAGATGTACTCAGGCCTTGCGCGTGATCGGCGTTGTGCACGACTTTCACTTTCAAGCCGTGCAAAGCCTCTCCAATGCCCTCCGCCGCGAAGCCCGTGACCACAATAACGGGGTCAGCGCCGCTGCCCAAGGCAGCGATCGCCGTATGTGCGATGACTGGCTTGCCTTCGACGAGCTCGAGCAACTTGTTGCGCGGCGCCATACGCGAGGAGCGCCCTGCGGCAAGCACGATTGTGGCAATCTTTAGAGGCCCCGCCATCATCGGCTGCGGTTGGCCTTACCGCGCTGCACTGCGGTAATCTCTGCCATGATAGAGAGGGCAATTTCGGCTGCGCCCTGAGCGCCAATATCGAGGCCGATCGGAGCGTGAATAGGTTCAATGTCTGCCTCGGCTAAGCCCGCTTTCCTTAGGCGCTCGACGCGTTTCGCGTGCGTCTTCCGGCTTCCCAGGGCGCCTACATAGAAGGCGTTGGATGAGAGCGCGTGGATGAGCGCAGAATCGTCGATCTTCGGGTCATGGGTGAGCACGATCAGCGCGGTGCGGGCGTCCACACCGATCTTGGGAAGTGCCTCGTCAGGCCATTCGCGCGAGAGCTCGGCATCGGCGAACCGCCCCTCCGTAGCGAAGGCAGTACGCGGGTCGACGATCACCACGTCGTGCCCAAGCGCGCGGGCCATCGGGACGAGCTGCTGCGCGATATGCACGGCGCCGACAATGATGAGGCGGACGGTGGGATTGAAGACATTGATGAAGACCTCGCCGGCGTCTCCGGCGAAGGCCACACTCTCGTCGCAGCGAAAGGCTTCTTCGAGGGCGGGCGCCAGCTCGCTGCCAATCTCTCGCGGCGAATGGGCCAGACTTTGCGCCCCGGTTGCAAGATTCGTAACCAGAGCCACTTGACGGCGCGATTTGACGTCGCCGATGAGCCGCCGCAGCAAGCCATCAACGGTGGAACCGCGAGTGGCTTCAACCTTCTCTATAAAGACGCGGATCGAGCCGCCGCAGGCGAGACCAACCTTCCAGGCGGTGTTGTCTTCGACGCCGAACTCGAGGGACCTCGGCTCGCCGCTTGCAATCACGTCGGCCGCCTCGGTGATGACCTCGGCCTCGACGCAGCCCCCGGATACCGAACCCAGGAAATTGCCGTCGGCGTCGATCAGAAGCTGGCTGCCGACCGGCTGGGGCGCCGAGCCCCAGGTCTGAATGACCGTCGCAAGCGCTACCCGGCGGCCCTCTGACAACCAGTCAAGTGCTTTTGTGATGATGAATGGGTCTGGTGCACTCATTGCAAATTCGGCATTCACTCCGCGCTGACGCAGGGGCTCACGTCGAGTGAACCAGTTTATCAGCTCCACCAGCCGGGCGCGCGATCGTGGCCTCGCCCGATGGACTGAAAATCGCTGCGACTTGCACCATCGCAGAGCTCGAGCGATCCCGTAAGCCACCGGAGCGCACCGCTGCCCCCTGCCACGCGCTGCTGATGCCAAAGCGCAGGGCGAACGTGCGATCAATGCCGCTGCACCCGCGATTGCCAACGCCGTCGCCAACGCGACCGGAGTGCGATTTCCCGAGCTGCCGCTTACGCCCGACCGCATCAACGAGAAGCTCGGGTCTTGGACTGCGGGCTAAATGCGCGCGTGGCTGACCGTGGGCGGCAAGACGCCTTTCAGGTCATAGATGAGACCTCCTGGCGCGAGCAGCGCGTTGATGCCGGCCTCGCCCAACCTGGCGATTGGCTCATGCTTGACGGCGAGAATGATCGTGTCGAAGTGGCCGTTCGGAAGCTCGTTGGTCAGGCTGAGCCCATATTCGTGCTTGGCGAGCTCGGCATCGGCCATTGGGTCGTAGACCACGACGTCGGCCACAAATTCGCGCAACGTTCGCACGAGATCGGCGACCTTGGTATTGCGCGTGTCAGGCACGTTCTCCTTGAAGGTGAAACCCATCACCAAGATGCGGGCACGGTCGATCGACTGCTTCCGCTTGAGCATGGTCTTGATCACGTCGTTGGCGACGAAGGCCGCCATGCCGTCATTGATGCGACGCCCGGCGAGGATCATCTGCGGGTGGAAGCCGATCTGCTCGGCCTTGTGGGTGAGGTAGTAAGGGTCAACCCCGATGCAGTGGCCGCCGACGAGGCCAGGACGGAAGGGCTGAAAATTCCACTTGGTTCCGGCTGCCTCTAGCACCTCGCGCGTCTCCAGCCCAAGTTCTTTGAACAGCATGGCGAGCTCGTTGATCAACGCGATGTTCACGTCGCGCTGGATGTTCTCGATGACCTTGGCGGCCTCGGCGACGCGGATCGAGCTTGCCCGATGCGTACCGGCGGTGATGACGGTTGCGTAGACGTCGTCGATCAGATCGGCGGCTTCGGGCATCGAGCCTGACGTGACTTTGACGACGGCTGGCAGGCGATGCGTCTTGTCGCCGGGGTTCATGCGCTCGGGCGAATAGCCCGCGAAGAAATCGCGGTTGAACGCAAGGCCCGAGGCTTTCTCGAGCTCAGGCATGCAAATTTCCTCAGTCGCGCCGGGATAAACCGTCGACTCGTAGACCACAACATCGCCTCGCCCGAGCACCGATCCAACCAGCCGGCTCGCCGAGACGAGGGCGCTCAGATCGGGACGCTTGGCCTGATCGACCGGAGTCGGTACCGTGACGATATAAAAATTTGCGTCTTGAAGAGCCGCTACGTCGGCCGAGTAGCTGAGGTGCTTGGCGTGGGCAAATTCCTCCTCGGTGACCTCGTGTGTGCGATCGACGCCGCGCGAGAGTTCAGTGATGCGCTCGCGATCGATATCGAAACCGATGACGGGGAAGTGTCGCGCGAGATAGACGGCGAGCGGCAGGCCAACATAGCCGAGACCGATAATGCCAATCCGGATTTCGGCGAGCTTGGGAAGGGCCATCGTTGTGGGGGAAGTTCGTTTGCGCCCGATGTGTTAGCGTTTGTTATGAGCGAAGTCCAGCAGAGGTGAGCACCCCAACCCTCCCATCGATCCGGAACGCACTTGGCTTGGCCTGCTATCTGAAAGCGCGATTGTATTGTAAGGTTGCTTAAGCAGCATCAGAGGAGGCGGCCATGCGCATTCACTTTAAAAGTGGAGCGACAGGTCTCGCGGTTGCCATGCTATTGGCGGGGGCCTTTGCCGGGCCTGCGGCCGCGCGTATAGAGTGTCAGGCTAATTTTCAGCTCACCAAGTACGGGCCGATCGCTACTCCCTATTGTGAGGAGGAGCAGATCGCGCTGGTGGCCCAGAGCTATGGCTGGAAGGTGAGGGCGACCGAGGTCCATAAGAATCCGCTTACCAAGGTCTATGTCTGCCAGAATCTTGGCCACGACGTTCGCCTAAAGGGATCCTGCGCTGGGTACGGGCCTGACAGCTACGCGCCAGCTCACTAGCACCTCCATTGCTATTGCCGGAGAAAGACGAGGTGCCGCACGCTTCGGGCCGGCGATGACGTTTCGCGCTCGAATCTCAAGCCCTGCGATGTAAGCACCTCGATGATGGCCGGGAGGTAATCAGGGCGCGTGGCGGCAATGAATGTCTCCTTACAGCGCTCGGCAAGCCTCGCCAGCAGGCGCCGCGCCACCCGATCGCCCCGCGCCCGTTCCACGTGCTGATAGACCGCGAGCAGCTGGACGATGTCGTAGCTCGGCTCGAGCACGGTCCTGAGGCGCTCGTCGTCGGCAAGGTTGACGAGATCGAGCCGATGCGGCGTTTCGACTGAGCGGAGAATCAGCCGCGCTGCGTTGAGCACTGGGCGCGAGCCGTCAATGGCATGGATGAAGGACGGTCCGAGCTTCGTGATTTCATAGGCGAGAATGCCGACATTGCAGCCCGCGTCGAGCACGGTCTTGCCGGCATAATCGACTTCGCAAGCGAGCAGGTCCGCTAAGCGCTGGCGCCAAGGCCGGCCGACGCGCGTCCCTTGAATGGGCTGGGAAAAGCCGAGGGAGGTGAGAAGAGCCATCCTGCCGAATATGGGCGGACCGCGTCGCTTGGCGAAGGTCTCCGCGACTAAGTGCCCGAGCCGCTCGGCCTTCTCATGCTCACAGCGAGGGCGGGATGCTTTATGGAAACGAAACAGATTGTTGGGATCGTACTTGCGCTTGATCTCAACCAAGCGCTCGAGGTTCGTCCCGTAATAGGCGCGCAGGTAGTTGGTCTCGGCGCCGTCAATGAAATTCTGGTAGCTCTGGTCCGAGGTGAACGGCTGCATGGCAACGTGGAATTCTCCAAGCCAGGCCTCGTTGCGGGCGACGGTCGCTTCGTCATCTTCTGCCGTCCAATCGAGGTCGACGGCAGTCAGCATAAGTGCCTTGCGATGCACGAAGGCTGTCGCCGCCGGGGCAACCGACGCCACTGCCCCACCAGCAAGGAACATCTTCCAGACAGCGCTATCGTGTGTGCCCGGCCACTTGCGCAGAAAATCAAGAACCGTGCGCGAACCTTCCGCAGGAATGGATTTGAAGGCATAGCGCGAGCGCTCATGTGTGAATTGGTCGTTCTCATCCTCGGCGAGAATTCCTTGCGCATCCCAATAGGAAAGGGTGCTGATGATCTCCTCGCCGGGAGCACCGATCCGATAAAGCGGTGCAAGTAGCGCGCGCAATTCGGCCTCCGTCCCAACCAGCTGTCCCAGCAATTCGAGCTCGAGCGGAGTACCGGATAGCTTGCAGCCGAGGCGGTCGGGCGTGGTGGGGAGGAGATCGAGCGCCGCAGGCAAGAGCTCATCAAGATGGTCGGTCCAGCCGAGCTTGAACACCGTCATCACATCGACGGGGAAGCTCTCGAAGGTGAACGAGACATTGACGCCGAAATTGCCTCCGCCTCCGCCGCGACATGCCCAGAACAGATCTGGGTTCTGGTCTTTGTTGCAGACAACCAGCTCTCCTGCGGCCGTGACGATTTCGGTCTCGATCATCTGGTCGCAGGTCAAACCATGCCGCCGTTGGCTGAAGCCAATCCCTCCACCGAGCACCAATCCGGCAACGCCCACTCCCATGCAGCGGCCATGCGTGATGGCGCGATTGACCGGGTGAAGGCTGGCATAGACATTGGCGTTGCGCGCGCCGCCCCCACATGCGCACGAGCCCCTCAGCACCGTGGATGGCGACCTCGTTCATCAGCGAGGCATCGACCAGGAGCCCGCTGGTGGTCGAGTACCCCGCATAGGAATGTCCGCCTGAGCGGATCGCGAGTGACACGCCGTTCGAGGCAGCCCACAGGAGGGAGCTGCGCACGTCGTCAGCGGACGCGCAGCGGGCGATGCCTTGAGGTGCCGTCGAAGCGTAATAGAGGTTCCAGGGCTTGGCGATCTTGGCGAAGTCTGGGTGGCCCTTTTTGAGAAGGGGACCCTTGAGCAAGCGCGCGAGATCTTGCCAATCAGCAGAGCTGACAGAACTGGCCTCACTCTGAGAGGCTGCGTGGGCAGCGCCTTTCAAGTGCGCGAAGCCAATTAGGACGCGGGAAGCCCTCTTCAAGAACTGCCGGCGGTCCAATGGCCTAGTCATGCGCCCCCCAATCAGGCGACCCTACCGGCCCCGCGTATGGCTTGATCCGGGGCGATTGACAATCTTACCAAGTCCATATGGGATGCTGCAGCTATGGCGCTCCCGAGTGGTCTAGCCACCAGTTTTCCGGCCGAGTCCGTGCCGGCAGACACTGCGGCGGCCTCCGATCCCGATACTCTGATCATGGTGGAGAATGGCGCAGGCGCCGGGCCCTTCGTCCTCCTTTGCGATCACGCTTCAAATCGCGTCGCCGACGCATACCAGTCGTTCGGCTTTGCCGCCGATCGGCTTGGACTGCATATCGCCTGGGACCCTGGCGCGCTCGGCGTTGCGCGCCTCTTATCTGGAAGGCTCGATGCGCCTCTGTTCTGGCCCGATATCTCTCGTCTCGTCATCGACTGCAACCGCCCCCTCGATGCGGCCAGCCTGATAGTGGTCGAAAGCGAGGGCAGGGCGGTTCCCGCCAATGTGGGGTTGAGCGGTACGGAACGGGCGCGGCGGATCGAGCGCGTTCACGCGCCCTACCATGATGCAATCGATGCGTGCCTCACGCAGCGCCATGCCTCCGGGCTCGCGACCATCTTGATTGCTATCCACTCCTTCACGCCGGTCTATCTCGGGAAGGCGCGGCCCTGGCACGTGGGAATCGTGTTTGACGAGGACGCCCGCATGGCCAATGCCCTGATCAAGGGGCTCGCTGCCGACCCCGGGTTCATGGTCGGCGTCAACGAACCATATTCCCCCGCCGACCTTGTCTATTACAGCGTCAGCCGCCACGCCCGCACGCATCGGCTGCCGGCAGCCATGATCGAGATTCGCAACAATGAAATCGGCGACGAGGCCGGGCAAAAGATATGGGCGGATCGGCTAGCGGAGATACTCCTCGCCGCCACTCCCGGCCTGCTCGGGGCTCAACAAGCTGTGGTGCGATCCTTGCAAGTGGAATAGGATATTCTCGGGCTTATGGGGGGTTGGAAAATGGCTGAGACACGACACGAAGGCGGGGTTTCCTATCACATCCCAGGCAAGGACTATTTCGAGCAACGCGAGCTGAGGCGCCATGCCGGAGTGTTCGCGCTTTGGGCTCTAGGGGTCGGCGCGGTCATCTCGGGGGATTTCTCGGGCTGGAACCTCGGCTTCGCCGTGGGTGGCTGGGGCGGCATGTTCATCGCCACGGTCATCATCACCATCATGTATCTCGGTCTCACTTATTCCATCGCCGAGATGGCCCCGGCCCTGCCGCATACCGGCGGCGCCTATTCGTTTGCCCGAACGGCGTGGGGCCCATGGGGCGGCTTCATCACGGGCGTGGCCGAGAATATCGAGTATGTGCTGACACCGGCCGTGATCGTCTTCTTCATCGGGTCCTACCTGACCGGGATTTTCGAAACGCCCGCAGCGTTTCAGCCGGTATGGTGGATCCTCGGCTATATCGTGTTCGTGGGGCTTAACGCGCGGGGCGTGGAGCTGTCCTTCACGGTCACCGTGATCGTGACGCTGCTTGCGATCGCCATTCTCATTGTCTTCTTTGTCAGCGCGATTCCGTTCCTCGATTTCGGCAAATACGCGATGAATATCGGCGCCGATCCAGCGACCGGCGCGGCGGTCGAGCTGCCCGACGGGCATGGTCCCTTCCTGCCGTTCGGGATACACGGCGTCCTCGCTGCGCTGCCTTTCGCGGTCTGGCTCTATCTTGCCATCGAGCAAATCCCGCTGGCGTCCGAAGAATCGGCTGATCCCAAGCGGGATATGCCGAAGGGCATCATGCTCGGCATGTTTACTCTGATTGCCCTCGGCTTCCTGGTTCTCGTCATCAACCCGGCGATTCCGATCACACGCGAGGTGACGGACGCCGCGGGCACCGCGACGACCGTTCATGGCGCCTTCGCGCTCGGTACCTCGGGAGAGCCGATCCTCGACGGCTTCCGCGCGATCTTCGGGTCGAATTGGGCAAAGGCGCTGGCGCTGATCGCCGTCGCCGGACTGGTAGCGAGCTTCCATGCGATCATCTTCGCCTATGGACGCCAGATCTACTCGCTGTCGCGGGCTGGCTACTTCCCGCATTTCCTTTCGGTCACCCATGGCACATACAAGACGCCGAACTTGGCGCTGATTACGGGTGGCGTGGTCGGCCTCGCGGTTATGTTGATCGTATGGTTCACCATGGGAGGCGAGGCAGCCGGCTCGTTCATCGGCGGTGTGCTCCTCAACATGGCAGTGTTTGGTGCCATGTTCTCGTATCTCCTTCAGGGGCTCACCTTCATCAAGCTTCGAAAGAGCTTCCCCAACATCGAGCGGCCCTATCGCAGCCCATTCGGCATCTTCGGGGCTGCGCTCACGGTGATTATCGCGTTCGTAACCATCGGCTTCCAGCTCGCCGATCCGGTATATCGCACCGGCGTGATCGGGGTCGCGATCTGGTATGCTCTTGCAATCCTTTATTTCGCGGCTTATGGGCGGAAAACGCTGGTCTTCTCGCCAGAGGAAGAATTCGCGGTGAAGCACCGCGAAGGCGCGGTCAAGGTCTAGCCGCGCAAGCTGTACCGTTTCCAAAAACCCGCCCGCTCAACGAGTGAGCCGGTCCCTCCCTTCACAACAGGGTCGTCGCATATGGCTGGCTTGTTGACGTTGCAAGAGTTGGAGAAAGAAGCGGCCGCTGGCGGGATCGACACGGTGGTGGCCTGCTTTCCCGACATGCAAGGGCGCCTCGTCGGCAAACGCTTCCACGCTGCTTACTTTCTCGAAGGAGCGCATGAGGAAACCCACGGCTGCGACTATCTGCTCGCCAACGATATCGATATGGAGCCGGTGCCGGGATATGCGGCGGCGAATTGGGAGAAGGGCTACGGCGATTTCGTCATGAAGCCCGATCTCGCCACGCTCAGGCGCATTCCGTGGCTGCCGGCGACCGCGCTCGTTCTGTGCGATATCGTGGACCACCACCATCACGAGCCGGTGCCGCACAGCCCGCGCGCGATGCTGCGCAAGCAGATGGAACGGCTGAACGCGCTGGGGATGGCCTCATTCTTCGCCTCAGAGCTTGAGTTCTACCTGTTCGACGAGACCTATGAGACCGCGCAGGCGAAGGCCTGGAACAACCTCAAGACCACCGGCAACTACATTCAGGATTACCACGTCTTCCAGACAACCAAGGAAGAAGCGGTGATGCGGGCAATCCGCAACGGACTCCAAGGCGCCGACATACCCGTCGAGAACTCGAAAGGCGAATGGGGACCCGGCCAGGAGGAGATCAACATCCGCTACGCCGATCCGCTCACCATGGCCGACCGGCACGTAATCCTCAAGAACGGCTGCAAGGAGATCGCCCACTCGCTCGGCCAGGCCGTGACCTTCATGGCGAAATGGCGTTACGACCTTGCGGGCTCGTCGAGCCACATCCACGCCTCCGTCTGGGACGCTTCCGGCAAGAATCCGCTGTTCTTCGATGCTAGCGGCGACCATGGCATGTCGGACTTGATGCGCCGGTTTGTGGCTGGCCAACTCGCATATGCCCGCGAGATCACCTGGTTCCTGGCGCCCTATGTGAATTCGTACAAGCGCTTCCAGGCCGGCACCTTCGCGCCGACCAAGGCCATCTGGTCGCTCGATAACCGCACCGCGGGCTTCCGGCTGTGCGGGGCCGACACCAAAGCCATTCGCATCGAGTGCCGTATTGGCGGCGCCGATCTCAATCCGTATCTCGCCTTCTCCGCGCTAATCGCTGCCGGGCTTGCCGGCGTGGAGCAGAAGCTCGAGCTCGAAAAGCCCTATGCCGGTGACGCCTATCAAGGCAAATCACTGCGCGAAGTGCCCAAGACGCTGCGCGAGGCGACCGATTTGATGCGGGATTCCACCATGCTGCGAGAGGCCTTCGGCGACGAAGTCATTGATCACTATGTCCACACCGCCGCGTGGGAGCAGTTCGAGTATGACCGCCGCGTCACCGACTGGGAGCTGAAGCGCGGCTTCGAGCGGTATTGAGTCCTGATATCCATGTCCGAAATCCAGAAAATCATCTCTCCTATTGATGGTTCGGTTTATGCCGAGCGCGCCGCTGCGCGCGCCGGTGATATCGACGCCGCAATCAGCGCCGCTCGCACGGCGTTGCCTGAGTGGAAGACCGTCCCCATCGCTGAGCGCAAACGTTACATCCTCGCCTTCCTCGACGCACTGCTCGCCATGAACGACGACATCGCGGTCGAGCTCGCTTGGCAGATGGGGAGACCCGTTCGCTATGGCGGCGAGAAGGGCAGCGTCGAGGAGCGTACGCGAGCCATGGTGGCGCTCGCCGAGGAGGCGCTTCGCCCCTATTACCCGCCGGAGAAGCCTGGCTTCCGCCGCTACATTACGCGCGAGCCGCTCGGCGTCGTGCTGGTGATCGCGCCGTGGAACTATCCTTATCTCACCGCAATCAACACCATCGTACCGGGACTTCTTGCCGGGAATGCCATTATCCTGAAGCATGCCACGCAGACCCTGCTGGTCGGCGAGCGCTTCGCCGAAGCTTTCCGCCGGGCGGGATTGCCGAAGGGCCTGTTCCACAATCTCGTCCTTTCGCACGAGCAGACCGAGAAGCTCATCGCGTCAGGCCGCATCGACCACGTCAACTTCACCGGCTCAGTGCCTGGCGGTCGCGCCGTTGAGCGTGCCGTGAGTGGCACCTTCGCCTCGATCGGATTGGAGCTCGGCGGCAAGGATCCTGCCTATGTCAGGGCCGACGCCAAACTCGATCACGCCGTGGAGAATCTGGTCGACGGCTCGTTCTACAATTCGGGCCAATCCTGTTGTGGGATCGAGCGCATCTATGTCGATGCCAAGATCTACGACGACTTCGTCGATGGCTTCGCCGAGCTCACCCGTAAATACGTGGTCGGCAATCCGCTCGATCAGGCGACTACCCTTGGGCCTTTGGTGCGTGGCTCTTCGGCCGACATCGTGCGCGGGCAGATCGAGGAGGCGAAACGCAAGGGCGCCAAGGCGCTAATCAACATGAAGGTCGAAGGCGATCGGCCAGGCTCGCCTTATCTCGCGCCGGAGATGCTGACCGATGTCAATCACCAGATGGAAGTGATGCGGGAGGAGAGCTTCGGCCCTGTGGTCGGCATCATGAAAGTTCGCGATGATGACGAGGCAGTGACGCTAATGAATGACAGCCCCTATGGCCTCACCGCCTCGATCTGGACGCGCGACACGGATCGCGCTGCCGAGCTCGGCGCGCGCATCGAGACTGGCACGGTCTACATGAACCGCTGCGACTATCTCGACCCTTATCTCGTATGGACTGGTGTCAAGGACACCGGCCGCGGCGCAGCGCTGTCGAAATATGGCTTCGATGCGCTGACCCAGCCGAAGAGCTTTCACCTCCGCGACGTCTGATCGCGACCACCCAGAGCACGACATGAGCGTACCCACCGCCAATTGGAGCTATCCGACCGCTGTCCGCTTCGGCGCAGGCCGCATCAAGGAGCTTGCGGATGCCTGCCGCGCCGTCGCGATCACACGCCCCTTGCTCGTCACCGATGCGGGCGTTGCCAAGCTGCCCATGACGGCAGCGGCGATGGACCTTCTTAAGCAGTCGGGACTTCCTGTGGCGGTGTTTTCCGATGTTCAGTCGAATCCGGTTGAATCGAGTGTCGAGGCGGGGATTGCTGCCTTCCGTACAGGCAACCACGACGGGGTGATTGCGTTCGGCGGCGGCTCGGGCCTCGATACCGGCAAGGTCATTGCCTTTATGGCCGGGCAGACTCGGCCGTTATGGGATTTCGAGGATGTCGGCGACTGGTGGACGCGCGCCGACCCCGACAAAATCGCGCCGATCGTTGCCGTGCCTACGACGGCCGGGACCGGCTCCGAGGTCGGTCGCGCCGGCGTCATCACGCAGGAATCCACGCATACCAAGAAGGTGATCTTTCATCCGAAGATGATGCCGCGCGTCGTGATCTCCGATCCCGAACTAACCGCCGGCATGCCGCCCTCGATCACCATGGGCACCGGAATGGACGCGCTTGCGCACTGCCTCGAGGCCTATTGCGCGCCGAACTACCATCCGATGGCCGAAGGCATCGCGGTGGAGGGTATGCGGCTCATCTTTGCCAACTTGCCAAAGGCGGTGGCGAACGGCGGCGACCTCGAAGCGCGCGCGCATATGATGAGCGCGGCGGCAATGGGGGCCGCGGCCTTCCAGAAGGGCCTCGGCGCGATCCACGCCCTGTCTCATCCGGTGGGCGCGCTCTACAACACCCATCACGGCACGACCAATGGCGTGTTCATGCCGTATGTGCTCGTTTTCAACCGCGCGGCGATCGAGCCCAAGATTGCGCGGCTCGCAGGTTTCCTCGGCATCGAGGGTGGTCTCGACGGATTCCTCGAGGCGGTGCTCGACCTGCGCAAGCAGACTGGAGTGCCGCACGACCTTGGCGGGCTCGGCGTGGACGGCAGCAAGGTAGAGACGATGGTCGAAATGTCTCTTGTCGATCCCACTGCTGGCGGTAATCCAGTCCCCCTTACTAAAGAGGGAAGCCGGAGGATCTTTGAAGCGGCGCTGGCGGGCGACGTCGCAGCGGCCGCCTAAGCCGCCAACTGGATTTTGGCTGGAGACCTGAAAGTAGGTACGGGCAAATCGCAGAGTCCGCCGCCGAGAAACAGGTGATGCCAAAGCTGGGTGGCCATGACGCCGGTGAGCCCGAGGCTCTTGAACGTGCCCAACTTCTCGCCGCGCCCGAACACCTCATAGTCCTTGCGCACCGTGGCCACATCGAAATAGCCGGTCTTTGCCAGCGCCTCCTCGCTCATTAATTCCCGGACGAAGGCCGGCGGGCTCGTGAAGAAGCTCTCGGCGAGCGGGAGACGAAACATCGATTTGCGACGCGCCGCTATTTCGGGTGGAAGCATGCGGGCCGCCGCTTGGCGCAAGAGATATTTCTCCTTCGTCCCGCGCCTAAGCTTCCATCTCGGGTGCAGCCTTGCAGCGAAGGCGATCACCTCCTCGTCGAGGAATGGGTAGCGCGCTTCCACGCTGTTCGCCATGGCGACGCGATCGCCCTTATGGCTCAGCAGCATACCTGCAAGCAGGACCTTGTAGCCAAAATAAAGCGAGCGGTTCAGCGGATGCCAGCGGCGCATCCGCTTTGGATCAAAGTGAAGATCCACATAAGCGACGAACGGTCCGAGCTGGTCGCGGAAGTCGGCGTTGTAGTAGCGGTGCCGGGAGCCTGCCACGAAATTGTAGAGGATCGACTGAGCATGCGGCCCGCCGATCATGTCGTCGATGCGCCGCATCTCGGAGAGATGGACGTGCGGTGTCGTGGCCTTGCGCACGGCGCGGCTCAGGACCGTGCTCAGATGGAAAGATCCCACGTCGAACATCCGGCCAAGCTCTCGCCACTTGAACCAGAGATAGCCGGCGAAAGCCTCATCGGCTCCTTCGCCGGTGATCACGACCTTGTTGCCCTGCTTATGAACCTCGCGCGACAGCGAAAGGAGCGCGGCACAAGAGGTGTCGAGCACGGGGCTCTCGGCGGCCTCGATCAATTTCGCATAATTTGCGGCGATCACCCCGGCGCTTGCGTCGAGGATGGTTTGACTACTGCCGATCTGATGAGCTGTCGCTGCGGCTCCTTGGGTCTCGTCAAAGACCGATTGCGGCGCGCTGACGGTGAAGCTCGGAACCGGTGCTCCTCGGATGGAGGATGCCATGGCGAGGATGCAGGCAGAATCCACCCCGCCGCTGAGATAGCTCACCACCGGCACATCGGCGCGCAGCCTGATCTCGACGGCACGACGAAAGGTCGCCTCGAACTCCTCGATAAGTGTCGCAGCGTCGGAATCGTGCTCCTGGCCCCAATCCGGAAAATCGAGATCCCAATAACAGCGCTCGTCGATCGACGCGGGCGCGCCATTACTGCGGAAGGTGATGCGCAAGTAATGACCAGGCGCGACCGATTGGATGCCTGCGAACATCGTCCGGCGCGTGCCCATGCCGAAGAAGGTGAAGATATGATCGAGGCCTCGCGGATCGAGAGCAGGGGCCACGGCGTGTGAAGCAAGCAGCGCCTTGATTTCCGATCCGAAATAAAGCCAGTCGCCCTGCCTCGACCAATGCAAGGGGCATATGCCGACGCGGTCGCGCGCGAGCAGCACCTTGCGTTGCTGGATATCAACCAGCACGAAGGCAAACTGGCCCTTCAGATGATGAAACAGATCCTCGCCGTGCTCCTCATAGAGATGGATGATGATCTCGGTGTCGGAGCACGTGCGGAACACATGGCCTTTAGCCTTGAGACGTGCCTTTAGTTCGGGATAGTCGAAGAATTCACCATTGCCGATCACACCGACCGTGCCTGTCTCATTGTAGATCGGCTGACGACCGTTGGTCACGCCGACGATTGCCAACCGCCGATTGCCCATGCCGAAGCCGGGCGCGAACATGAACCCATCATCGTCAGGGCCGCGATGACGCAGGGCTGACGCCATGTGGCGCACCACGAGGTTATCGGGCTCACGGCTGCCCGTTAGATCGATCGCGCCCGCTATCCCGCACATGTTGTCTGCCCGTTTTTGTGGATGAGATCAGCTCCGCAATATCGCACGAAGCTGGTCGCGATATGTTCAGACCATGGCAGAGCTTCAACAGAATCTTCAATGCCAAATATCCCCTTGCGTGCTAAACATAGCTGAGGCGGCTTTAACTTAGGGGTGTTCAAATGAGATGGGTAGCATTCCTCTGTTTCCTTTCCTTCAGCACCTCGGCATTGGCACTTGAAGACTGCAATGCGAAGTTTCCAAAAATGAGCCAATTAGAAGAGCGACTAAAATGCTTTCAATCGAACAATAACGATCTCCAAAGCCAGATAGACGCCATAAAACCGCAAAATGGAGGGTCGAGCGCCAAACAGGCAATCGCCAAACCCGAGGCTAAGCCTAGTAAAGCTTACGGGAACGCACCGCAGCCGTTAACCCGCGCGGACTGCAAGAAGGCCGGTCTGCAATGGAACAACAATGCCAATGTATGCGGCGGCAAACAGGCAACTGCTAAATCGGTGGCGAAGCCAAGCAAATTTCACGCGATTGCAGCGCAGCCTTTAACCCGCGCGGACTGCAAGAAAGCGGGTCTGCAATGGAATAACAACGCCAACGTGTGCGGCCGGTAGACGATAGCTGGCGGAGAGGGTAGGATTCGAACCCACGGTACGGTTACCCGTACAACGGTTTTCGAGTTCTAAGATTCTCGTGCTGCCCTGTGCCGTTCTGTAGCCAACCGTGCGGCTTGGCTTGGCATTTTGACCACGATCATCTCGTCCTGTGATGTGCCGCACCGCTTCGTGATGCGCAGTTGGTTTGCAATTTGGTTTGCAAAGCTCCTCACTGGCCGATTTCCGCTTTCGACGCCAAACCGTACCAAATCAACAGGAGCCTGTTGCGTCTGCTTTTGACCCATAGCCGACAAAAGAAGACAAATTGCCTGCGAGAGGTCCAATTTGGCAAATTGCTAAATGGGTTGGGAAGCCAATTCAATGGTTCGCAAACTCACTCTCATTTGTGCCGTAGCGGTCGCCTTATTGATCCCTATACAAGCGTTCGCAAAGCACGGCGGTGGATCGGGAGGACGACACTCTGGCCTCGGATGGCACAGCGGTCCGACCTGGGGCGGATGGCACTTCGGTCCGGGATGGGGCGGCCCCAAATGGGGTGACCCCGGTTGGCATGGCGGTCCCAGGTGGGGTGGGTACTGGTGGGGTGGGCGCTGGTGGGGAGGTTATGGGATAGGTCCTTGTTGGGCATTTACCCCGGTTGGCTGGGTTTGGAATTGCCAGTAAGAGCAGCCACCGGGGTAAACCGCATGTGCAGCGCAGAGACCAAACGCTGCAAGAATGACGCTTTTCGGAGGAGTCATGGACTGCAATTTGAGATGGCCTAGCTTGCTAGGTGCTCTTCTAACGATACTTTGCCTCTCAACCCAATTGGTCATCGCCGAAGACGTAGAAAGCCCTAAGGATGACATCGCAGCGCAAATTCGCGCTCAGGGGTACGCCTGCGACCAACCGCAAAGCGTCACGAGGGATGCCCAAGCCTCAAAACCAGATGAGGAAGTGTGGCTGTTGCGCTGCGAGGGCGCGAGCTACCGCGTTCGCCTTATACCTGACATGGCGGCGCGGGTTGAACGCATTGATTAATGAATCGTCGTGTTGCAGACCGCGCGACTATAGATCTTTTGCCGCGGAGTGAGCACAGCGTCCTAACTCTGTGTAAAACGCGCTGCAAACCTCCATCGCCTTTGCTTTGCAGGCGCCAAAAAGGGGTTCGGCGGTGGCTCGTGGGCCTTTCGTTTCGCTTCACTGGCGATTAATGCCGCTCGCTCTCGTTTTTCTCCTACACGGGCAAGCAGACGAAACCAAACTGCCTTCCTGGCAAATGCTGCTCTGGTCTGTGCAGGAAGGCTACCATCGGCCGCTCCTTGCTCGTAAGCCGCAGCAATTTGGGAGTGCTGTTCTGCCTTAAGAGACATCCAGGCAGAATGTCGCTTGACCTTAAATTAAGCCTTAAGCCGATACGGCCCTAACACCGATCTTTTTAGTCGGCGTTTTTAACGGATCGATGGTTTAGGATCGACGTAGTGAAGTGTGACGAGCGCCAATTCTGCCAACGAAACCAATCATCGACCTCTTTGTGCACATAATCGGGGGCAAAACCGTATCGCTGCTCAATGGTTGATTCAAGGAGATCGCGGCGACCATGAATGGCGTCGAGATCGTCGGTAGTGAGCTTCCGCCACTTTCCCCTGATCTTTTCTTTCGTCTGATTCCAATTCCCCTCAAAGCGGTCCCAACTCATCACTTCCTCCTCGTTCAAGAGTCTCCTACGTGCGCAGGCGTGCATTGTTCTGGGATTGGAACCTTCTGGGCTGGTCATTTAAATCGACAGGCCAGCAAAGACAGAACTCCGTCTATTCGACCCTTGGCTTCAACCATTGCTTGATTCTGGTCGTCCGCAAAGACTTCGCTGCGACCAATAATGGGCAGATCGGCTGTTTTCGGGTGAACTCCTACACACCAGCCGGAGGGCGCGCGCGTCACGTCGAGATCATAACCGCGATACACGACTGTGAATTGGCGTCTGGCAACCGCGTTCGAGTAGAGCGGTAACATGGCAGCACCTCGTCGTTGCCAAGAGCCTCGCGCTCCGGCTCTTTAAAAGTCGTTTCAAAAAAGATGAAAGCTAGTTTGAGGTTAACGCTCGACCAAGCGTTCAGGCGGGAACGCAGCATCCCGCTCTGAATAGTGCCGGAGCAGTGCGGATAATCCGGCTACAATTTGGCGGAGAGAGCGGGATTCGAACCCACGGTGCGGATAACCGCACAACGGCTTTCGAGTTCTAAGATTCTCGTGCTGGCGCGTGCCGCTCAGTAGTTAAGCGTGTGCTCTTGTTCGCCATTTTTCTAGTGACAATGCGGGCTAATGATGCGCCGTGCCATGCTGTGCTGCGTGGTTCGTTTGCAAATCCGTTTGCAAACTTTTCGCCAGCCCAGTCGTTAGCCCGCCAAAGCGGACTTCCACAAAGTCCGATCACATGTCCGGCGTAGACCCCATGAACGGAAACGGGTGCAATGTATGTGGATCGCGATGATCTCAACGATGCGGACAGCCAGGCCAACAACAGGGTCACCGCTTTCCCTCTTTGAGGCTGGAACAGCCCCATTCGATCCGGCGAGTTCTTGTTTCTGCCTTTTTGATCTCAGACGCAAAAGCCTCCTCCCGAACCGGTGACATCTGCCCAGGACGATGTCTGCGCGGAAGAGCTCAAAAGGCTGCGCGTTGAAGAAACTTTCCCCTGAATAGACGTCGCCAGGAAAGCGCCGTTTGTGGGGAAGTCCCCGACGCTTGCGACTCGGTCGAGTGGCTGCTCTGGAGTCCGCAGTGACCACACTATCGTTCTTGGTCACTTTTGGCGTCGGACCGGCCCACGGGTTTGGCGGTATGCGGCTAACTGAGTAGGGCTTCGGCTGTGACGGAGCCGAGCCGACCGGGACGCTGGGCGGCGCGCGGCGTGATATAATTTAAGGCGCTGTTCAATCCACAGGGCAATCGATGAAAACTACATTTATTACGGTCCGCGCAGTAAGGCTCATTGCGAAGAAGGTCCTTGTGGTTCTTGTGATTGCAATTTGCTGCGTCGGAAGTTTCATGCTGATGGCGATAGCTGCCAATGCTCAGGATGCAAGAAACGCAACGTCGATGGCGGCCTTGAAAGAAAAGACTGCCAAATTGGGCGCGCCAAAGATTCAGGGAAAGGAGGCGATTGACGGCAAAAGCGCCCCCGCCTTGTATTTCGGCTCGACTAAAATGAATAACAATTTCACTGTGGTCGATGAGGTCGCAAAGGGAGGCGGCCCAGGAACGGCGGCCACATTGTTCGTCAAGGCCGGCGACGAATACATCCGCGTTGCGACTAGCGTGCTGAACCCTGACGGGCGAGCAGTTGGAACTGTTCTGGGGACACCGGCGCTCGACTCGATAAAAGCAGGCAAACCCTACTATGGCGAAGTCCAAGTTCTTGGGACGCCATATATTGCACCTATCAAAGACGCATCGGGCGAAACCATCGGCGTCTACTTTGTCGGCTACAAGAGGTGATGCCGCGACTAAAGGCGGGTCGCGTTCGTTCAGCCTAACCTATGGTCGCCGCAAAAAGACAACGTCACGGTAGGAGAAGCTAGATCACAGCCACTGCGACAATCTGAGGAGGCAGTGGCGCGCTGGCATCCTTACGCGGCCAAACGCCTTCGACCAGACGTATCGCTCCGGTACCTGAAACACGCACTTTAGAAAAGCCTAATGCGCGAAACTTCCTTGCGATCAGGGCATTGTCGGCTAGCCGCTCAACTGAGTTAAGGGAAAGCGTTGCCCTGTATCGCTTTCCTTGATGGACAGTAAATTCAGCGGCGAAGCTTGCACTGCTGAAAGTGGCGGTGATGGCAAAGGCCGCCAGAGCTTTCAGCAAAGAGCAAACTATTTTGTTGGTCATGGCGGACGTCCTCTGCCTACGCTTCAGCCGCCCGCAGACTGACGGCAGACGTAGTAGAGGTGGTGTGCGCTGTTATCCCGCCATCCCACTCAAATAAGGCGACAATGTGAGCCCGCCTTGATCCGTCCGGTCGTGACCGAAGCGGAAAATTGACGCCTTGAGTGCGACTACGTGGGAGTGACTTTCGTTATGATGAAATGACAACAGAAACGTCAATCAAGGAGAGATCACATGCCCATTTACATCTCTCGAGGTCGCTTCACTACACAGACCGTAAAGGACTTACTGGCTAAACCCGAAAATCGTGAGGAAGCCCTCTCCAAGCTCTTCAAGAGTGTTGGGGGAAGACTCATAGGTTGGTATTTGACGTTCGGCCCCCATGACTGGCTGGTGATTGCCGAATTCCCTGATGACAAAGCGGCTGCCTCTGCGATACTCGCTGCGGCTGCGGGGGGTAGCCTGTCCGA
>Ga0134123_10000517_pt1 | contig 25393 bp, 28 predicted proteins | sample KB303_FD_96460 | JGI IMG/M metagenome (GOLD analysis project Ga0134123, IMG submission 96460) | Terrestrial soil microbial communities without Nitrogen fertilizer from Kellogg Biological Station, Michigan, USA - KB3-0-3 | ecosystem: Environmental > Terrestrial > Soil > Unclassified ...
AGAGCGCCGCCGCATCGGTTTCGCCGGTGCGGATGCGGATCACTTTTTCCAGATCGAACACGAAGATCTTGCCGTCGCCGATCTTGCCGGTGTTCGCCGATTTCTCGATCGCCTCGATCGCCTGCTCGAGCAGCTCGGTCTTGATCGCGGCTTCGACCTTGACCTTCGGCAGGAAGTCGACGACGTACTCCGCGCCGCGGTAGAGCTCGGTGTGGCCTTTCTGGCGGCCGAAGCCCTTCACCTCAGTGACGGTGATGCCCTGCACGCCGATCGCCGAGAGCGCCTCGCGCACCTCGTCGAGCTTGAACGGCTTGATGATTGCGGTCACCAGTTTCATGATTGCCTTTCCGTTTTGTTGGTCATCGGCATCAGAACTTGTAGATCCCCTGCAGCCCGTAGGTCATCAGGGTCTTCTTGAAGCTGCCGTTGTCCAGATACACTTCCTCGTTCGCCTTGTCCTGCCGTACCTCGCCGCGCAACTCGAAGTTGTCCGCTGCGAGGAAGGCGACCGTTGCGGTGAATTCCTTGTGCTTCGTGCCCGAGACGGTGACTCCATTGGCGGCGGCAGCGGCTACGGCTCCGGGGAACCTGAAGCCGTCCTTGTCGTCGAGGGACTCGGCGCGCAGCGACAGCTTCCATTTCGGGATGAAGGTGTAGGAGAGGTAGAGCGCATAGCCGCTGTACTTGCCATCCTTCGTGCCGCCCGCGCCGTCAAACACCGCGTCCTTCTGCTTTACGGTCAGGTACTCGAAGCCGACGCTGAGCGGATCGATGACGGCGTAGCTGGCAACGAAGTTGAAGCTTTCGCGCCGGCCGTTCAGGGTCGTGATGGTCGAGTTCTCTTCCCCGCCGTAGTACGACGCGGCGAGCGACAGCGGCTTGATCGGCGTAGCGGTGACGCCGAGCTCGAGGGTCTTGCCCCGGTTGGCGTCGACCAGCTGATCCCAGCCGTTGTTGATGCCGGCGATCAGGTTGAGGGTGTCGCCGACTGCGAAGGTGCCGCGCACGCCGGTGTGCGTGAACGGCACCGAGCCGAAGAGCAGCGAGCGCGAGTAGTTGGCGTTGCTCGGGCTCCAGATCACCTCCGTGCCGTGCAGGGTGGTGAACTTGCCGCCGATGACGGTCAGCGGCCCGCCGGCGTACTGCAGGTAGCCCTGCGTGATGTCGAACGTCGAGGTGCTGGCGTCGGGCGCGGAATGGATGATCGTCGCGTCGCGGCCAGCGGTCACGTTGACCAGGCCCCCCAAGCCGGACTTCGGCTGCTTCGCGATCTGCAGGCCGACCTGATGCAGGACGAAGGAGTTGTTATAGGAGTCGAACACGCGCGGCGAGAAGCCCGCCTGGATGTCGCGGTCGGCGTGCGTGTAGGCGGCGTCGATGTAGCCGGTCATGCTGATGCCCGAGGCCTCGAGCACCTTGTCGAGGGTGGGTACTGCGGGGGCAGCGGCTTGGGCAAGCGCCAGCGTCGGAACGGCGAGCGCGGCGGCGACGGAAAGCGACAGGACTGTCTTCTGCATCGAAATCTCCCTGGGATTAGTAGAAGGTGCGGCGACAGTCATTAGCATCTCCTGTGCCAGACAAATTATCGTTTTGTTTCAATTTGTTAGTTAAGTCATAGAACCGTAGTGCCCTACGACGGTGCGCGCCGCGAAAGCTGGTGCCCGGATGTGGTGCGCCCCTCGGTGCTACTTTCGGACGGTGATCGACAAGCGATTCCTGGATGACCTCAGTGCGCGCATCGATGAAGCGCTGCGCGCCTCGCCGGCGCAGGACATCGAGAAGAACCTGAAGGCGCTGCTTGCGGCCTGGTTCGACCGCCTGGATCTCGTGCTGCGCGAGGACTTCGACGTGCAGAAGAAGCTGCTCGAGCGCGCGCAGGCGAAGCTCGCCGACCTCGAGGCGCGAATCGCCGAGCTCGAGGCGCGCAAACCCGCGCGGTAGTCCCGAGCGGTAAACCGCGGCGACGATCGCGGCGTTCTTGGTCGATGACGGTCGCGACCGTGGCGAGCAGAGCTCTCGCCGGCATCGACGCGCCCGAGGTGACAGTCGAAGTGCACCTCGGGCCGGGGCTGCCGGCGTTCCACATCGTCGGACTCCCGGATACGGAAGTGCGCGAGGCGCGCGACCGTGTGCGCGCGGCGCTGAACCACGCGCGCTTCGAATTTCCGGCGCGGCGCATTACCGTCAATCTCGCGCCGGCGGAGTTGCCCAAGGACTCCAGCCGCTTCGACCTGCCGATCGCGCTCGCCATCCTCGCCGCGAGCGGGCAGATCGCGCCGGAGGCGTTCGGCGGCCAGGAATTCGCGGGCGAGCTTTCGCTCACCGGCGAGCTGCGCGCGGTGCGCGGCGCGCTGGCCATGGCGCTTTCGGCACGGACCGCGGGACGCGCTTTCGTGCTGCCCGCAGACAACGCACCGCAGGCTGCGCTCGCCGAAGGCGCGCGCATTCTGCCGGCAAGGACACTGCTCGAGGTCGTCGCGCACCTGGCGCAAGAGGCGCCGCTTGCCGAGTACGTGAACGGCGCGCCACGGCGTGCGCCGAGCTATGCCGATTTCTGCGACGTCAAGGGCCAGCAGCAGGTAAAGCGCGCGTTGGAGGTTGCCGCCGCGGGTGGCCACAGCGTGTTGATGGTCGGCCCGCCTGGCACCGGCAAGTCGATGCTCGCGGCGCGCTTTCCCGGCATCCTGCCCGCGCTTGCGGAGTCGGAAGCGCTAGAGGTCGCGGCGATCCACTCGGTCTCGAGCCAGGGCTTCGAGGCCGGCCGCTGGGGCGAGCGGCCCTATCGCGCGCCGCATCACGGCGCATCGGCCGCGGCGCTGGTGGGCGGCGGCGCCTTGCCGCGGCCGGGTGAGATCTCGCTCGCGCACCATGGGGTGCTGTTCCTCGACGAGCTGCCGGAATTCGACCGCGACGTGCTCGAGGCGCTGCGCGAGCCGCTCGAATCGGGCCGCATCTCGATCTCGCGAGCCGCGCGCCAGTCGCAGTTTCCCGCCCGCTTCCAGCTGGTCGCGGCGATGAACCCTTGTCCCTGCGGCCATTGCGGCGACCGCAGCGGACGTTGTCGCTGCACCCCGGAGCGCATCGCGCGCTACCGCGGCAGGATCTCGGGCCCGCTCGCCGACCGCATCGACATCAAGCTCGAGGTGCCGGCGCCGCGCGAGGCCGAGCTGGTGGCGCCGGTCGGCGGCGAAGCCTCGGGCGCGATCAAGGCGAGGGTCGAGAGCGCGCGGCGAGCGCAGCTCGCGCGCCAAGGCAAGCCCAATTGCGACCTTGGCACGCGCGAGATCGACCGCCACTGCGCAGTCGATCGCGATGGCGACCAGCTGCTACGCCACGCGCTCGCGCGACTGCTCCTTTCGGCGCGCGCCTATCAGCGGGTGCTGCGCGTTGCCCGTACCATAGCGGACCTCGCCGGCGCCTCGACCATCGGCGCAGGGCATATCGCCGAGGCGATACAGTACCGGCGGCTCGATGCAAGCTTCTAGGAACGGATGGCGACGTACGCGATCGGCGATGTGCAGGGATGCTATGACGAGCTGAGGAAATTGCTCGGCGAGATCGGCTTTCGCCGCGGCCGCGACAAGCTCTGGTTCGTCGGCGATCTCGTCAACCGCGGCCCGAAGTCGCTCGAAGTCCTGCGTTTCGTCGCGAGCCTTGGCGACGCGGCGGTGACGGTCCTGGGTAACCACGACCTTCACCTGCTCGCTCAATACGAGGGCGTCGAAAAGCTCAAGGAGAAAGACACTTTCCAGGACGTGCTCGACGCGCCCGACGCGCGCGAGCTCATCGACTGGCTGCGTGAGCGGCCGATGATGCACGCCGACGGTCCCCATGCGATGGTGCACGCGGGCATCCTCCCCGGCTGGTCGATCGACAAGGCGCTCGAGCTCGGCGCGGAGGTCGAAGCTGCCCTCGCCGCCCGCAACCACCGCGACTTCCTGCGGCGCATGTACGGCGGCAGCCCGGACGCCTGGCGAGACGACCTTTCAGGCTGGGACCGGCTGCGGGTGATCGTCAACGCGATGACGCGCATGCGCTTCTGCAGCCGCGAGGGGCGAATGGAGCTCGACAGCAAGGGCGCCAAGGCGCCGCGCGGCTACCAGCCCTGGTTCGAAACGCGGCCCGACGACGAGGCGACGACCATCATATTTGGCCACTGGTCACAGCTGGGCTTGAAGGTACGGCCGCGGCAGGTCGGACTCGACAGCGGCTGCGTCTGGGGCGGCAAGCTGACCGCGCAGCGTCTCGAAGACCGCAAGCTCTGGCAGGTCGGCTGCGCCGGCTATCAGGCGCCCGGCGGCGAATGACCGAATGCGCGCTTGAAGCGCGCCTCGATCTCGTCCCGGCCCGTGGTGTGGTTCTGGGCGCCGCGATGGGAAATCTTGATCGCGCCCATCACCGAGGCAAGCTTGCCGGTGTTCGACCAGTCCCAGCCATGCGCTAGCCCGTAGAGCAGGCCGGCGCGATACGCATCGCCGCAGCCGGTCGGGTCCACCACCTTGTCGGCCGGCGCGCAGGGGATCTCGTGGCGCTTGCCGTCGGCGTAGATGAGCGAGCCCTGCGCGCCGAGCGTGACCACCAGCGCCTTGACGCGGCGCGCGTGCTCCTCGAGCTTGCGGCCGGTTTTCTCCTCCAGCATCTTGCCTTCGTAGTCGTTCACCGCGACGTACGCGGCGTGGCGGAGGAACTCGTCGATCTCCTCGCCCGAAAACATCGGCAGGCCCTGGCCCGGGTCGAACATGAACGGCACGCCGAGCTCGGCGCATTCGCGGGCGTGCTCCTGCATGCCTTGCTTGCCGTCAGGGCCGATGATGGCGATGCCGGCGCCGAGCTCGCTGCGCACGTGGTTCTCGTGCGAGCTGTTCATCGCCCCCGGATGGAAGGCGGTGATCTGGTTGTCGTCGAGATCGGTGGTGATGAACGCCTGCGCGGTGAACTGGCCGGGCATCTTCTTCAGCAGTTGCGCATCGATGCGCAGGCGCTGCAGGCGCTCGAGGTAGGGGCCGATGTCCTCGCCCACGGTGGCCATGACCAGCGGCGCCTCGCCGAGCAGCTTCAGGTTGTAGCCGATGTTGCCCGCGGTGCCGCCGAACTCGCGCCGCATGTCCGGCGTGAGAAAGCAGACGTTGAGGATATGCAGCTGATCGGCGAGCAGGTGGTTCTTGAACCGATCGGGGAAGACCATGATCGTGTCGTACGCGATCGAGCCGGTAACCAGGATTTTTTTCAAGCGGCGAGAGTGTTCATGAAGGATAGAAGAGATAGAGCCGGTATCCGGTGGCGCGCGCGCGGCTCGAGTCGAGGAAGACGCGCAGCGAGGCTTCGCCGCCCGGTGCGATGCCCTCGGGCAGGAGCTGAGGCGCGCGGCCGGAGTCGAGGTATTCGCGCGGGGCGAGCACGCGGCGCAGCAGCGGGCGGTCACCCTCGTCCGTGAGCGTCAGCTCGAGCGCCGGGTAGTCCTGCGCGAATCGGGCGCGATTGCGAAGCACCGCGTTGAGAACGATGATGCCTTCGCGGCGCGGATCGGCCTGCAGGTCGGAAGACTCGATGCTCATCAATTCGGGGCGGCGCGGCAGCGCGATCTGGCAACGCAGCGTGCGGCATGCCGCTTCGAGGGTCGGCCGGATGCCCGGCACCTGCGCCGCGAGCTCGGCGCGAAAGCGATGCATCGTCTGCCCCGCGAGGCCGGCGGCAGCGAGCAGCGCGCCAAGCGCCCAGAGCAGCGTACGCCGGCGCGGCGGCTCCTCCTCGGCCATGAAGGCCGGCAGAAGCACTTCTTCCCGGCTGTCCTTGTGCTGCGGCGGGCCGCGCCGCGACGGATCGAACAGGCCCATCTGCGGCGAGGGCTCGAGCGCGAGATTCTCCCTCCCCTCCTCGACCAGCCCGGCAACGCCGTCGAATACCGTCGCGCATTTGCCGCAGCGCACCCGGCCGCCGCGAACCGCGAGCTGCTCGCGCTGGACGCGAAACGCGGTGCCGCAAACCGGGCAGCGCGTCGCGAGGCTCATCGCCGCACCCCGGTGACCAGGGCCCAGCCGTCCTCGCGCATGGGTGATGCGGCATCGAACCACTGCGCGTAGGCGTCGATCAACTCGCCGGCCTGCGCCTCGAGGACTCCGGCGAGCGCGATCCGGCCGCCGCGCGCCGTGCGAGCGGCGAGCAGCGGCGCGAGCACGAGCAGCGGCTGGAAGAGAATGTTCGCGAGCACGAGGTCGTAGGGCGTCGCCGGCAGCGACTCAGGAGCAAGCGCGCGCAATTCGACCTGGTTCAGCCGGGCATTCATTGCGGTCGTCTCCACGGCCTGGGTGTCGACGTCGACGGCGTCGACGCTCGCCGCGCCGAGCTTCGCCGCGGCGATGGCCAATATACCGGAGCCGCAGCCGTAATCGAGGACCCGCTCGCCGCCGGCGAGGGCCTTCTCCAGGAAATCCAGCACCAGTCTCGTGCTCGGGTGACTGCCGGTGCCGAAGGCGAGGCCGGGGTCGATGCGCACGATCGCGGCTGCATTCGCCGGCGGCTCGTGCCAGGTCGCCCCGATCCACAAGCGGCCGAGCCTGAGCGGCGTGAATTGCGCCTGGCTGGCGCGCACCCAGTCCCGGTCGTCGAGGCGCTGCGCGCTGAAGCGCGGCGCGGTTACGCCGGCGGATTGCGCCGCCGCGGCAATCATCGCGCCGGCATCGTCGTGCGGTTGGAGGATGGCCGACAGCCGCCCTGCTTCGAGCGCCACCGACTGCGCACCGGCGGCGAGCAGCGCATCGCCGAACGCCTCCGCCGCCCCCGCTTCGAGGTCCAGGGTCACGGCGAGCCACGGCATCATTTCTTCTTCTTCTGCTCCTGGGCGAGCTTCTGCTCGAGGTAGTGGATCGAGACGCCGCCGCGCAGGAAGCGCGTGTCGTTCAGGAGATCGCGATGCAGCGGCAGGTTGGTCAGGATGCCCTCCACCACCATCTCCGAGAGCGCGATGCGCATGCGCGCAATCGCCTGCTCGCGCGTCGCGCCGTAGGCGATCAGCTTGCCGACCATCGAATCGTAGTTCGGCGGCACGCTGTAGCCCTGGTAGACGTGCGAGTCGACGCGGATGCCGGGGCCGCCGGGCGGATGGTAGGAGGTGATCTTTCCCGGCGAGGGCGTGAAGCGGTACGGGTCCTCGGCGTTGATGCGGCATTCGATGGCATGGCCGCGCACCTCGATGTCCTTCTGCCGGAAGCGCAGCTTGTGGCCGGCGGCGACATGGATCTGCTCCTGCACGATGTCGACGCCGGTGATCATCTCGGTGACCGGGTGCTCGACCTGGATGCGGGTGTTCATCTCGATGAAGAAGAACTCGCCCTCCTGGTAGAGGAACTCGAAGGTGCCGGCGCCGCGGTAGTTCATCTTGCGGCAGGCTTCGGCGCAGCGCTCGCCGATCTTGTCGCGCAGCTTCGCCGGCAGTTCGGGCGCGGGCGCCTCCTCGAGCACCTTCTGGTGGCGCCGCTGCAGCGAGCAGTCGCGCTCGAAAAGGTGCACGCAGTTCTTGTGCTCGTCGGCGAGGACCTGGATCTCGATGTGGCGCGGCTGCTCGAGGTAGCGCTCGAGGTAGACCACCGGATTGGCGAACGCCGCCTGCGCCTCGGTGCGCGTCATGTTGACCGCGTTCAGCAGCGCCGCTTCGGTGTGCACGACGCGCATGCCGCGACCGCCGCCACCACCCGAAGCCTTGATGATCACCGGATAGCCGACCTTGCGGGCGATGCGCACGATCTCCTTCGGATCCTCGGGCAGCGCGCCCTCGGAGCCGGGCACGCACGGCACCCCGGCCTTGATCATCGCCTGCTTGGCGCTCACCTTGTCGCCCATCAGGCGGATGTTCTCGGGGCGCGGGCCGATGAAGACGAAGCCGGATCGCTCGACCTTCTCGGCGAAGTCGGCGTTCTCGGCGAGGAAGCCGTAGCCGGGATGGATCGCCTCGGCGTCGGTCACCTCGGCGGCGCTGATGATCGCCGGGATGTTGAGGTAGCTCGCGGCCGCCGGCGCCGGTCCGATGCAGACCGATTCGTCCGCCAGCTTGACGTACTTCGCCTCGGTATCGACCTCGGAGTGGACCACCACCGTGCGGATGCCCATCTCGCGGCAGGCGCGCTGGATGCGAAGCGCGATCTCGCCCCGGTTGGCGATCAGGATCTTTTCGAACATCTAGCCGAGGATGAAAAGCGGCTGGCCGTACTCGACCGGCTGGCCGTTCTCGACCAGGATCGCCTTCACCACCCCGGCCGCGTCGGAGTCGATCTCGTTCATCAGCTTCATCGCTTCGATGATGCAGATCACCTCGCCCTCCTTCACCGCCTGGCCGACCTCGACGAACGCCTTGGCGTCGGGCGATGGCGAGCGGTAGAAGGTGCCGACCATCGGCGCCTTGACGACGTGACCCTCGACCGGGGCCGCGGCCTCGGTCCCCGCGGCGGGAGCGGCGGCAGCGGTTGCCGTCGCCGGGTGCGCCGCCGCGGCGATCGGGGCGGCAGCGGCTGCCGGCGCGAATCCCGGGCTGACGCTCACCACGCCGCCCTTGACGATCTTGACCTTCTCCTCGCCCTCGGTGATCTCGAGCTCGGCGATGCCGGACTCCTGCACGAGATCAATCAGCTTCTTGAGTTTGCGTAGATCCATGGGGTTTGGCGTCTTTTCGCCGGAGAAGGCGGCATCTTATCGTAACAATGGAGTCACGATTTCCTCCACCTCGGCTTCGGCCAGGGGCCCAAGCTTGCGGTGGGCGACCCGGCCGCGGCGATCCAGGACAAGGCTGAAGGGCAGCCCGCCCGAGGAATTGCCGAGGTCCTTCATGAGTTGGATCGCATCTGCGCCGGCCACCAGCATTTCGTACTGTATGGCGTAGTTAGCAGCAAATTCGCGGATCTTAGCCGCTGAATCGATACCAATTCCGACCGCGGGAAACCCGAATTTCCGTGCTGCAGCGTCCAGAATCGGCATCTCCTCCCGGCAGGGCGCGCACCAGGTCGCCCAGAAGTTGAAGAGCACCACCCTGCCCTGCCACTCGCTCAGCCGGCGCGGCCTTCCGGACAGATCGCTGAACGATGCCGAGAGGAGCTTCCCCGCCCCGCTCGCGGACTGGATGGCCAGGGCGCCGACGATCCCGCCGGCGGCAAGGGCCGTTGCCCCGGCGGCGCCCAGGACCAGAAGCTCACGCCGCTGCATCGCGCAGCAGGGTCGCGAGCTCGGCAATTCCCGCGCGCTGCATCACCCGCCCCGCCTGCGAAGTTTTCAGCGCCACACGCTCGTCGCGCGGGTCGAAGACCGAAAGCCGCAACGGGTGGTCCTGCCAAGCCAGGGTAAACACGCTCACCGCATGCACACGGTCGCCGGAGTAGCGCCTGGTTTCCTGGGTCTCGAACGCGATGCCGCGCTCGAGCAGGAACAGTTCGACGTCCTTTGCACTCTCGGGAAAGAGCTGCAGATCGATGTCGGCGTACGGACTGGCGGTGCCCTTCAGGACCGGGCCGGTGAGGTAGGGATGGAACTGCTCCAGCGCTCGCATCGCGTCGAGGGCGATTTCGCGCAACTCGGCGACTCGCTGCGGGTGCTCCTCGGCCTGGTAGAGGGCGAGGTAGGCCCGGAGTTCGGCCTCGATCTCGTCGTTGGCAGGCAATGCTTCGGTCTGCGCGGCGCCGAGGCTGCGCGCCGCCTTCCGCTTGGCGAGCGCGAAGTCGTCGATGCCATCCTCGGCCATGATGCGCGCCGCGGCGGCGGCAATGCGCTCGCGCATTCCCTGAACTCGAGCGCGCGTTCGGGTCTGGCGAGTGCCCTTGCGGCTCACGCCTGGAATTCAATCATAGAATCTCCGTCCTTCCATGGCGGTCCACCTCCACATCCTCGGCATTTGCGGCACGTTCATGGGCGGAATCGCCGCGATCGCGAAAGCCGCCGGTCATCGCGTCACCGGTTGCGACGCGAACGTCTATCCGCCGATGAGCGAGCAGCTCGCCGCGCTCGGCATCGAGCTCATTCAGGGCTTCGGCGCCGAGCAGCTCTCCCTCAAGCCCGACGTCTGGGTGGTCGGCAATGTCGTCACGCGCGGCAATCCGCTCATGGAGGCGATCCTCGACAGGGGCGACCGTTACGTCTCTGGGCCGCAGTGGCTCTCCGAGCAAGTGCTCGCCGACCGCCATGTCCTTGCCGTTGCCGGCACCCATGGCAAGACCACCGCCTCGACGATGCTTGCCTGGGTACTGGAGCGGGGCGGTCGCAACCCCGGCTTCCTGATCGGCGGGGTCCCCCACGACTTCCCGGTATCCGCTCGGCTTACCGAGAGTAAGTACTTCGTGATCGAGGCGGACGAGTACGACACGGCCTTTTTCGATAAACGCTCCAAATTCGTGCATTACCGGCCCAGGACCGCAGTCCTCAATAACCTCGAGTTTGATCATGCCGACATATTCGACGATCTTGCGTCGATCGAACGGCAATTTCACCACTTCGTGCGAATCGTGCCGGGGTCCGGCTTGATTGTCAGCAACGGGCGGGATCCGGCACTCGCGAGGGTGCTGAAGGCCGGGGTCTGGACGGCGGTTGAGTACTTTGGAACCCCGCAAGGCTGGGAGGCGGGCGAGCCGGACACCGCTGGTGCATTCGAAGTGGCGTGGCAGGGAAGGGCGCTCGGGCGGGTGCAATGGAACCAGCTCGGCGCCCATAACCAGCTGAACGCCCTGGCTGCGCTCGCCGCTGCCCGGCATGCCGGCGTCCCGCCCGAGCAGGGCATCGCGGCGCTGAGCGCTTTTTCCGGGGTGCGCCGGCGCATGCAGGTGCGCGGCGAAGCCGGGGGCGTCACCGTCTACGACGATTTCGCGCATCACCCGACCGCGATCCGCACCACCCTCGAAGGGTTGCGCCGGCGCGTTGGCCGAGCACGCATCCTCGCGGTGCTCGAGCCTCGATCCAACACCATGAAGCGCGGCGTCCTCAAGGACGAGCTGCCCGAAAGCCTCGGCGACGCCGACCGGACCTTCGTCTACACCGCTGGCCTCGGCTGGGACGCGGGCGCGGTCTTCAGGACGATGGGCGAGAAAGCGCGCTGCGACGATAACCTCGAGCGACTGGTCGCGGCAGTCAGCACGGAGGCGCGCCCGGGAGACCACGTCCTGGTCATGTCCAACGGCGGCTTTGGCGGCATCCACGAGAAACTGCTTGATCGTCTATCTGCACGGGTTTAACTCCTCTGCGCAGTCTCACAAGGCGCAGGTGCTCGCCCGCTACCTCGAGGAGCGAGGCCTGGGCGCGCAGTACGCATGTCCGGATCTGGCGCCGCATCCGGCCGAGGCAATCCGCGCCATCGAAGCGTTTCCCGACGCCTGCTTCGTCGGCTCTTCTCTCGGCGGCTTCTACGCCACCTACATGGCGGAAAAGCACGGCGCGCGCGCGGTCCTGATCAATCCCGCGATCGACCCGCACGTCGGCCTGCGCAGCTATCTCGGGCCGCAGAAGAACCTGCATACCGGCGAACCCTACGAGCTGACCGAGGAATACCTGCGGGCGTGGAAGGATCTCTACCTTCCGCGCGTCACGCCGTCTCGCTATCTCCTGCTCGTCGAGACCGGCGACGAGGTGCTCGACTATCGGCGCGCGGTAGAGCGCTATGCCGGCGCGGAGCAGGTCGTGATTCCCGGCGGCGATCACAGCCTGGCGAGCTTTCCGCAGCACTTGCCGCGCATCCTCGAGTTCTGCGGCACACGCGCCTGACATGCAGCTCCTTTACGAGGAGGGCGGCGACCTCAAGGTAGCCGCAGTGCTGGATCAGGCGCCCGCTTCGTTCCAGGTCGAAACCCAGCACGGCCGGCGCGCCAAGGTAAAGGCGACGCAGGTGCTGCTCACCTTCGAGCGCCCCGGCGGGGCTGAGCTGCTCGAGCAGGCGCGGCAGTTCGCCGCGGGCCTCGAAACCGAATTCCTCTGGCAATGCAGCGGCGACGGCGAATTCGCTTTCCAGGACCTGGCGCGTGAATACGTCGGCCGCGCGCCGACCGCGATCGAGTCGGCCGGCGTGCTGATCAAGCTGCATTCGGCGCCGATGTACTTCTACCGGCGGGGGAGGGGGCGTTTCCAGGCCGCCCCCGAGGAGACGCTGAAGCTCGCGCTCGCGTCGGTGGAAAAGAAAAAGCGCCAGCAGGAGGCGATCGGGCTCTGGGCCGCCGCGCTCGCGCGCCACGAGTGCCCGCCGGAGATCGCGGCGCTGCGCGACGAGCTTCTCTATTCGCCCGACGGCAACAAGCCGGAGACCAAGGCGCTCGAGCAGGCGTGCCGGGAGACAGGGTTGAGCACGGCGAAGCTCTTCGAGCGCTGCGGCCTTATTCCCGACAGCCACGACTTTCACCTGAAGCGCTTCCTGCACGAATTCTTCCCGCAGGGAACGGACTTTCCCGCGCACGAGGTGCCGCCGCTCCCCGGCGACTTGCCGCTCGCGGGCGTGCAGGCTTTCAGCCTCGACGACATCGGCACGACCGAGATCGACGATGCCTTTTCCCTCCAGCGGCGTGCGGACGGCGTATTGAGAGTGGGGATTCACATCGCAGCCCCGGGGCTGGGATTTGCACCTGGCTCGCCCCTCGACGCGATCGCCCGCTCCCGGCTCTCGACCGCCTATATGCCCGGCCGGAAATTCACCATGCTTCCGGAGGACGTAATCGCCGGCTATTCGCTCGACCACGGCGGCGAGCAGGCGGCGGTCTCGCTCTATTTCGACGTCGCGACGGACGGAGCCATCGGCGCCGCGCACAGCCGCGTCGAGCGCGTGCCGGTGGTCGCCAACCTGCGGCACGCCCAGTACGACGTCCTCAACCAGGCCTTCGAGTCGGGCGCGGTCACGGGACTCGCATTCGAGGCCGAGTTGCGCGAGTTGTGGCGCGTCGCCGGCCTGCTCGAGGCGAAGCGGGGCAAGCCGAGCGTCTCCACCGCGGCGCTCGACTACACCTTCCACGTCGAGGGCGACCGCGTGCGCATCGTGCCGCGCCGGCGCGGCTCGCCGCTCGACAAGCTCGTCGCCGAGATGATGATCTTCGCCAATTCGTCCTGGGGCGGGCTGCTGGCCGAGCGCGACGTCGCCGCCATCTACCGCGTGCAATCGACCGGCAAGGTGCGCTTCAGCGTTCACCCCGAGCCGCACGAGGGGCTCGGCCTCGGCTGCTACGCGTGGATGAGCTCGCCGCTGCGGCGCTACGTGGATCTCGTCAACCAGTGGCAACTGATCGCTGCGCTGGGCGGCCGGCGGGCGCCGTTCACCCGCAATTCCGACGGCCTTCTGACCGCGCTGCGCGCTTTCGAGATCACCGCGGCGCGCTTCGACGAGCATCAGCAGGCGATGGAGGACTACTGGAGCCTGCGCTGGCTGCTCCAGGAGGGCGTTACCTCGACGCCTGCGATGGTGCTGCGCGAAAGCCTGGTGCGCTTCGAGGGCCTGCCGCTGGTCGCGCGCGTCCCGTCGCTTCCCGCGCTCGATCCCGGCACCCGCGTGACGCTCGAGATCAAGGCGGTCGACCTGATCGAGCGTAATGTGTCGTGTGTTTTTCGTGAAGTTCTCGGCAGCGAGTCGATTGGGCCCGCCGCGGGGATAGTCGAAAAGCCCGGAATATGAAAGACTTGGGAAATTGATGTAAGGTTAAGTCGAAGTGAGGGAGCGCTGACTTGAGGTTGTCGATGCCGTTTCTCGGTCAAGACCGCGTGCTTGGCGCGGCGCTCGGCATCTCCATCGCGTGCCATGCATTGCTCATGGCCGTGCACTTCCGCCTGCCCGATTCGCTGCGCTGGAAGCCCACGGCGCAGCCCCTCGAGGTCGTCCTCGTCAATGCCAAGACACGCGAGCGCCCGTCGCGCGCCGAGCTGCTCGCGCAGGCGAACCTCGACCGCGGCGGGAACGTCGACGAGCGTCGCCGCGCGCGCACGCCGCTCCCGGTGACCGAGCCGAAAAACCCCGGCAAGGATCTCGCCTCCGCGCAGCGGCGCCCGCGCACGCTCGAAGTGCAGCAGCAGCAGGTGCTCTCCCAGCCGGGCGAGTCGCAGGCGCGCGTGCCGAAGTCGGCGGAACGCCAGGCGCCGAACGACGAATCGGGCGGCCAGGCGAGCGGGCGCGACCTCGCCGACCTCGCGCTCGCGGCGATGCGGCTGCAGGCGCAGATCGACAAGCGCGTCGACGAATACCAGAAGCGGCCGCGCAAGCAGTTCATCGGCGCCAACGCCGCCGAGTACCGCTTCGCGCAGTACGAGGAGGACTGGCGCGTCAAGGTCGAACGCGTCGGCACGCTCAACTATCCGGCCGAGGCGCGCGGCAAGCTCTACGGCAACCTGCGCCTGACCGTCACCATCCGACCCGACGGCACGGTCGAGTCGATCGAGCTCGACCGCTCGTCGGGGCTGAAGGCGCTCGACCTGGCCGCGTTCAAGATCGTGAAAATGGCGACGCCGTTCGCGGTTTTCCCACCCAACATCCGGCGCGACACCGACCTCCTGGTGATCACCCGCACCTGGTTCTTCGGCCAGGGCGACAAGATCTGGACCGAGTAGGCGGCAATGAGCGAGCGTTACGCCGTCATCGGTCAGCCGGTGGCGCACTCCAAATCGCCCTGGATCCACGGGCGCTTCGCGCGCGAGACGCGGCAGGATATCGACTACGGCCTGATCGAGGCGCCGCTCGCGGGCTTTGCCCGTGCCGCCGATGAATTCCGCGCCGGCGGCGGCAAGGGCCTCAACGTCACGCTGCCCTTCAAGGAAGACGCGTTCCGTTATTGCGCGAAGCTGAGCCCGCGCGCGCGGACAGCGGGCGCAGTGAATACCGTCACCTTCGGCCCTGAAGTCGCCGGCGACAACACCGATGGCATCGGCCTGGTGCGCGACCTTTCGGGCAACCTCGGCGTCGACCTGCGCGGCAGCCGGGTGCTGCTGATGGGCGCCGGCGGCGCGGCTCAGGGCGCGCTCGGCGCGCTGCTCGAGGCCGGCGTCGCCGCAGCGACGATCGCCAATCGCAACGTGGCGCGGGCGCGCGAGCTGGCGGCGCGCTTCTCCGTCGCGGCGAGAGGCTACGGGGAGCTCGAAGGCGGATTCGACCTCGTGATCAATGCCACCTCGGCGGGGCTCTCCGACGAGGCGCCCGCGCTTCCTCCGGGCGTGCTCGAGGGGGTGAAGCTCGCCTACGACATGGTTTACGGGCGCGACACGCCGTTCCTCGCCGCCGCGCGGGCCGCGGGCGTGAATGCCTGCGATGGCCTGGGCATGCTGGTCGAGCAGGCGGCCGAGTCGTTTTTCGTCTGGCGCCGCGTGCGGCCAGACACGGCAGCCGTGCTGCGGGAGCTGCGTGGCCGCTAGGCGCCTCTTGCGCGCCGTAGGGAAGGGCTTGCTCTACAGCGTCGGCGCGCTCGTCATCGCCTTTCTCCTGGCGCAGATCTGGTTCCTAAGCCACATCATCTACTGGAGCCGCTACGCGCCGGAAACGACGGCCTTCATGGCGGGCCGTCTCGAAGCCCAGCCCAAGCTGAAATTGCAGCACCAGTGGGTGCCTTACGCGCGCATCTCGGTGCACCTCAAGCGCGCGGTGGTGGTCGCCGAGGACGCGAAATTCCTCGACCACGAAGGCTTCGACTGGGAGGCGATCCAGGAGGCGATGGCGAAGAACCAGCGCGAGGGCAGGGTGGTCGCCGGCGCGTCGACCATCAGCCAGCAGCTGGCGAAGAACCTGTTTCTCTCCGGCGAGCGCTCCTGGCTGCGCAAGGGCCAGGAGGCGATCATTACCTGGATGCTCGAGCAGACCATGAGCAAGCGCCGCATCCTCGAGCTCTATCTCAACGTCGCCGAGTGGAGCGAGGGCGTGTTCGGCGCCGAGGCCGCGGCGCGCCATCACTTCGGCGTTTCCGCGGCGGCGCTCGGTCCCGAGCAGGCGGCGTGGCTGGCGGCGATTCTTCCCAGCCCGCGCCGCTATGTCCGCGGCCGCTCCACGCCCTACATAGAAGGCCGCGCCGCGACTATCCTCGCCCGTATGGAAAAGGAAGGCGCGCAGATCCCGTGACGGCGCAGGTCGCACGCACCCGGCTGGAAACCGAGGAGCTGTTGCAGGAGAAGGTGCAGGAAATCCGGGCGCTGCTCGGCGGGCGCGGCGTCGGGGTGCGAGCGACGCTCGACGCGCTGCACCCCGCCGATATCGCCTATCTGCTCGAGGCGCTGCCGCCCGAGGAGCGCCTCGCGGTCTGGGACCTGGTCAAGGCCGATCGCGACGGCGAGATCCTGCTCGAGGTTTCGGAGGCGGTGCGCGAGTCGCTGATCGCGACGATGGATTCGCGCGAGCTGGTCGCCGCCGCGGAGACCCTGGAGGCCGACGAGCTGGCGGACATCGCCGGCGATCTTCCGCCGGCGGTGATCGAGGAAGTGGTGCGCTCGCTGACCGCGGAGGAGCGCGAGCAGCTGCGCGCCGCGCTGTCCTATCCCGAGGGCACGGTCGGCGCGCTGATGGATTTCGAGCACGTCACGGTGCGCGACGACGTCACCCTCGAGGCGGTGACGCGCTACCTGCGGCGCCTGGACGAGCTGCCGGGGCACACCGACCAGTTGTTCGTCGTCGATCGTTACCAGATGCTGAAGGGCACGCTGCCGCTCGCACGCCTCATCGTCACCGACCTCGACATCGACGTCGCGCGCGTCACGGTGCGCGACGGGCTGCGCCTCAACGCGGACGACGCGGCGAGCGAGGCCGCGAGCGCATTCGAGCGCTACGACCTGGTTTCTGCGCCGGTGGTCGACGGCGAGGGGCGCCTCATCGGCAGGCTGACGGTGAACGCGGTGGTCGACCACATCCGCGAGAAGAGCGCCGAGACGCAGCTCGCCGAAGCCGGCCTGACGAAGGAAGAAGACGTGTTCGCGCCGGTGCTCGACAGCTTCAAGAATCGCTGGGCGTGGCTGGCGATCAACCTCGTCACCGCCTTCATCGCTTCGCGCGTGATCGGCGTCTTCGAGGACTCGATCGTGCATCTCGTCGCGCTGGCGGCGCTGATGCCGATCGTCGCCGGCATCGGCGGCAACTCGGGCAACCAGACCATCACCATGATCGTGCGCGCCCTCGCGCTCGGCCAGATCCAGCCGTCCTACTGGGCGAAGCTGCTCGGCAAGGAGATCGGCGTCGCGCTCCTGAACGGCGTCGTCTGGGGCGTCATGCTCGGCCTCATCGCCTACGCGCTGTACGGCAATGTCGCGCTCGGCGGCGTGATGGCGCTCGCGATGCTGCTCAATCTGGTGCTCGCCGCGCTGATGGGGGTGGCGATCCCGTGGCTGCGCTGGCGCTTCGGCCGCGATCCGGCGGTCGGCTCTTCGGTGCTGATCACCGCCTGCACCGACTCCGGCGGGTTCTTCATCTTCCTCGGGCTGGCGACGGTGTTTCTCGTCTAGGCGGCAAAGGCGCCGCGCGCGGCGGCGAGCGTCGCCTCGATCTCGGCGGAGCCGTGCGCGGCCGAGACGAAGCCCGCCTCGTACGCCGAGGGCGCGAGGTACACGCCGCGCTCCAGCATGGCGTGGAAGAAGCGGTTGAAGCGCTCCTTGTCGCACTGCATGACCTCGGCGAAATTGCGCGGCACGCTCGCTCGGAAATAGAGGCCGAACATGCTGCCGATCGACTGCGCGGAAAATGCGACGCCGGCTTTCTTCGCCGCGGCGGCGAGGCCCTCGACGAGCAGGCGCGTGGTGGACTCGATTTTTTCCTGGAAGTCCGGCTGCTCGACGAGCTTCAGCGTCGCCATTCCTGCCGCGACCGCGACCGGGTTGCCGGAGAGCGTGCCCGCCTGGTAGACCGGGCCGAGCGGCGCGAGCTTGTCCATGATGTCGCGCCGGCCGCCCAGCGCGCCGACCGGCAAGCCGCCGCCGATCACCTTGCCGAGCGTGGTGAGATCCGGGCGGATGCCGAAGCGCGCCTGCGCGCCGCCGAGGGCGACGCGAAACCCGGTCATCACCTCGTCGAGGATCAGCAGCGCGCCATGGCGCGTGCATTCCTCGCGCAGCGCCTCCAGGAAGCCAGGGGCGGGCAGCACCAGGTTCATGTTGCCGGCGACGGGCTCGACAATGACCGCGGCCGTCTGCTCTCCCTGTTTCCTGAAAAACTCGCGAACGCCAGGAACGTCGTTGTAAGCAAGGACGGCGGTATGCGCGACGACCTCGGCGGGCACGCCGGCGGAGCTCGGGTTGCCGAAGGTGAGGGCGCCCGAGCCGGCTTTCACCAGCAGGGCGTCGGCGTGGCCGTGGTAGCAGCCTTCGAACTTGACGATCGTGCTGCGGCCGGTGAAGCCGCGCGCGAGGCGGATCGCGGTCATGGTCGCTTCGGTGCCCGAGGAAACGAGGCGTACCGACTCGAGAGAAGGCACCAGGCGGCACAGCGTCTCGGCGAGCTCGACTTCCGCTGCGGTCGGCGCGCCGAAGGAGAGCGCATTGGCGGCGGCGGCCCGAACGGCCGCGACGACGGCGGGATGGCTGTGCCCGGCGACCATCGGCCCCCAGGAGCCGACGTAATCGACGTACCGTTTGCCGTCGACATCCCAGAGATGCGCGCCGGCCGCGCGGGCGAAAAACCGCGGCGTGCCGCCGACTGCGCCGAAGGCGCGCACCGGCGAGTTCACGCCGCCGGGGATGACCTTGCGCGCGCGGGAGAAGAGCTCGTCGCTTTTCATCCGAACAGTTTCCCATACGCGCGGCAGCGGGCGGCAACGTCCGGCGCGTCGAACACGTCGGAAATCACCGCGAGCAGGTCCGCCCCTGCGTCGATCACCTGCGGCGCGTTGGCGAGCGTGATGCCGCCGATCGCGCACTTCGGCACGCCGAGATCGTTCTTGAAGAGCGAAAGGGGCGCGCGTACCGCCCCGGGTTTCGTCGGCGAAGCGAAAACGCTGCCGAAGGCGACGTAGTCCGCGCCGGCTGCGACCGCGGCGTGCGCGAGGTCCAGCCGGTCGTAGCAGGAAGCGCCGAGGATCTTTCCCGTCAGGCGCTTTCGCGCGGCGGCGAAATCGCCGTCGTCCTTGCCGAGGTGCGCGCCGTCGGCGCCGAGCGCCCGCGCTAGCTCGACGTCGTCATTGACGATGACCGGAACATGAAATTCCTTCGCCAGCTTCACGATCGCATCGGCCTCGGCGCGCGTGCCGTGCTTACGACGGTATTGCAGGAGCGCGAGGCCGCCGTCGAGCGCGGCGCGAACTTTCTCCAGGAGGCCCGAGCCTTCGGGCGTGATGGCGTACAGGCCTCTCACTTGCGGCGGGGGATGAACTGTCCATCCGCCGGACGAAAGGCCGCGGACAGCGACTGCCACGTGAATTCCTGTGCCGCGCGCACTGCGTCGCCGATCGCCAGCCCGTGCGCGAGGTTTGCCGCACAGGCGGAAGCGAGCGTGCACCCGGAGCCGTGGTAGCTGCCCGCGAGGCGCGGCCAGCGATCCTCGCGCACCTTGCCGCCCGCGTCGTAGAGCGTGTTCACGACGTCGTTCGTCTTCTCGTGCGTGCCGGTGACCAGCACGTAGCGGCAGCCGCGATCGAGGAGCGCGCGTTCGCCGCCGAGGCGTCGCGCTTCGACGCTATTCGGCGTCGCCAGCGTGGCGCGCGGCATGAGGAGCTCGAGCAGGGTTGCGATCAGCGCGCCGCTCGCCAGCGGATCGCCGCGTCCCGAGGCGAGCACCGGATCGACGACCAGCGGCACGCGCGGATGGCTGGCGACGATGGCGGCGACGGCACGCGCGTTCGCCTCGGAGCCGAGCACGCCGAGCTTGAACGCGGAAACCTTCATTTCCGCGAGCAGCGCCGCGGCCTGGCGCTCGACGAGCGAGGCCTCGACCGCGTCGATCGAGTAGACGCCGCGCGTGTCCTGCACGGTGAGCGCGGTGACGACGGAAAGCGGATGGCAGCCGAGCGCGGCGAGCGTGAGCAGATCCGCCTGCAGTCCGGCGCCGCCGGTGGGATCGCTCGCGGCGAAGGTCAGCACGAACGGAAGCGGCAAAGACATGGGTTAAACTCCCGGCCGATTCTACAAGCGCGACGATGACGACCGAAAACCAAGTTCAATTCAAGACCTGGATGTGCCTGATCTGCGGCTTCGTCTACGACGAGGCGGCCGGGCTGCCCGACGAAGGCATCGCTCCGGGGACACGCTGGGAAGACGTGCCGATGAACTGGACTTGTCCGGAGTGCGGGGCGCGCAAGGAAGACTTCGAGATGGTGGAGATCTAAACTTTCGGCTCGGCAGCGCCTCTAAGCCCATTCCAGTAAAATAAGGGGTGGGCGCATGTCTTCGGTCAACCTGACGCATCACTTCCTGATCGCCATGCCCAGCATGGCCGATCCGCACTTTTCCAAGACCCTTACCTATATCTGCGAGCACAACGACCAGGGCGCGCTCGGCCTGGTCGTGAACCGGCCGATCGACATGACGCTCAAGGCGCTGTTCGAGCGGCTGTCGCTGCAGATGCGCGATGCCAGGAGCGCCGACGCGCCGATCTACTTCGGCGGGCCGGTGCAGACCGACCGCGGCTTCGTGCTGCACGCGCCGACCGGCGACTGGCAGGCGACGCTCAAGGTGCGCGATCTCATCGGCCTCACCACCTCCAAGGACATCCTCGAGGCGGTCGGGCGCGGCGAAGGCCCGGACAGGATCCTGGTGACGCTGGGCTACGCCGGCTGGTCGCCCGGCCAGCTCGAGCACGAGCTGTCGCAGAACGCCTGGCTCACCGTCGAGGCGCGCGACGGCATCATCTTCGACATGCCTTCCGAGGAGCGGCTGCCGGCCGCGATGGAGCTTCTCGGCGTCGACTACGCGCGGCTCCAGGATTCGGCAGGGCATGCCTGACAAGGGCACCGTCCTCGCCTTCGACTTCGGTCTCAAGCGTATTGGAGTTGCAGTCGGGGAGCGCGAGCTGAAAACGGCGCACCCGCTGCAATCGGTTTCCAGCTTCGACGAGATTCAGTTGCTGGTGAAGGAATGGCGCCCGACGCGGCTGGTGGTCGGATTGCCGGTGCGCGAGGCGGGCGAGCACCCGCTCGCGAAGAAAGTCGAGAAGTTCGCGCGCCGGCTGGAAGGCAGCTTCCGCCTGCCGGTGGCGCGCGTCGACGAGCGCTTCACATCGGTCGAGGCAGAGAGCCGGCTGCGCGGCGTGAAGAAGAAGGCGATCGACTCGGTCGCCGCCCAACTCATCCTGGAGCAATTCTTTGACGAAGCTGCCTGAGGCCGAAGCGCTCTGCCAGCAGCTGGTGCGCGAGCTGAAGCCGCGCGTCGGGCCGAAGACCGCAATGGTCGGGCTCTATACCGGCGGAGCGTGGCTCGCCGAGCGGCTGCACAAGGACCTGGCGATCAAGGCGCCGCTCGGGTTGATGGACATCGCTTTCTACCGCGACGACTATGCCGCGCGCGGGCTGAAGCACGATCCGAAACGCACGACCATCCCGTTCGACGTGAACGGCGCGGAGCTGCTGCTGGTGGACGACGTGCTCTTCAGCGGCCGCACCATCCGCGCGGCGATGAACGAGCTGTTCGACTACGGCCGGCCGGCGAGCATCTCGCTGGTCGTGCTCGCCGACCGCGGCGGCCGGCAGCTGCCGATCAGCGCCCAGCATGTCGGCGCGAAAGTCGAGGTTCCCGACGGCCAGCGCCTGCGGCTGAAGCGAGAGACCTCGGGCAAGCTCGTCCTCGCCCTGGAGGCCGACCGTGCAGCGTAACCCGCAGCTCAACGAGAACGGCGAGCTGCAGCACCTGCTGTCGATCGAGGGGCTGCCGCGCGAAATCCTGCTGCAGATCCTCGATACCGCGGAATCCTTCGCCGGCGTCACCGAGCGCGAGGTGAAGAAAGTGCCGCTCTTGCGCGGCAAGAGCGTCTTCAACCTCTTCTTCGAGCCCTCGACCCGCACCCGCACCACCTTCGAGATCGCCGCCAAGCGCCTCTCCGCCGACGTCATCAACCTGAACATCGCCATCTCCTCGGCGACCAAAGGTGAATCGCTGCTCGACACGGTGGCCAACCTCTCGGCGATGCAGGCCGACATCTTCGTCGTGCGCCATGCCTCGTCGGGCGCGCCGTTCCTCATCGCGCGCCACGTCAAGCCCCACGAGCACGTGGTGAATGCCGGGGATGGCCGCCACGCGCATCCGACGCAAGGCCTGCTCGATCTCTTCACCATCCGCCACTACAAGAAGGACTTCACCAGGCTGACGGTCGCGATCGTCGGCGACGTGCTGCACTCGCGCGTCGCTCGCTCGCTCATCCACGGGCTCACCACGCTCGGCGCGCCCGAGGTGCGGGTGATCGGCCCGCAGACGCTCATGCCCGCCGGCGTCGAGGCGCTGGGCGTCAGAGTGTTCCACGACATGAAAGCGGGGCTCAAGGACGCCGACGTGGTGGTCATGCTGCGGCTGCAGAACGAGCGCATGCGCGGCGCGCTGCTGCCTTCGGCGCAGGAGTTCTTCAAGCACTACGGGCTGACGCTCGACAAGCTCGCGGTCGCACGCCGGGACGCGATCGTGATGCATCCCGGGCCGATGAACCGCGGCGTCGAGATCGATTCCAACGTCGCCGACGGGCCGCACTCGGTGATCCTGCCGCAGGTCACGTTCGGCATCGCGGTGCGCATGGCGGTGATGAGCATCGTGGCGGGCAATTGACGAAACGGCGCAACGGCAGATGAAGCTCCACATCAAGAACGGACGCGTGGTCGATCCGGCAAGCGGAAAGGATGCCGTCGGGGACGTTTTCGTTGTCGATGGAAGAATCTCCGGTGAAACCGGCAAGGCGGACCGGGTTATCGACGCGAAGGGCCTGGTCGTCTCGCCCGGCTTCATCGACCTCTCGGCGCGGCTGCGCGAGCCGGGCTTCGAATACAAGGCGACGCTCGAGTCGGAGATGAACGCGGCGGTGGCCGGCGGCGTGACCAGCCTCGCCTGCCCGCCGGACACCGATCCGCCGCTCGACGAGCCGGGCCTGGTCGACATGCTGCGCCGGCGGGCGAAGTCGCTCGAGCGCGCGCGCGTCTACCCGATCGGAGCGCTGACCGTGAAGCTCGAAGGCAGCGCGCTCACCGAGATGGGCCAGCTCGCCGACGCCGGCTGCGTAGCTTTCTCGCAGGCCAACGCGCCGCTTCCCGACACGCAGGTGCTGTGGCGCGCGCTGCAATACGCCGCGACCTTCGGTTTTTCCACCTGGCTGCGCGTCGAGGACGCGTGGCTGGCCAAGAGCGGCGTCGCGCATGACGGCGAAGTGGCGACGCGCCTCGGCCTGCCGGGCATTCCGTCGTTCGCGGAGACGATCGCGCTCGGGACCCTGCTCGAGCTGGTCAGGGCGACCCGCGCGCGGGTCCACGTCTGCCGCCTTTCCAGCGCCGGCGCCGTGGAGATGATGCGCGCGGCGAAGAAAGAAGGGCTGCCCGTCACCTGCGACGTCGGCATCCATCATGTCCACCTCTGCGACATGGACCTCGGCTACTTCGACTCGAACTGCCGCCTCGATCCGCCGCTGCGCAGCCAGCGCGACCGCGACGCGCTGTCGCAGGCGCTCGCCGACGGCGTGATCGACTGCCTGTGCTCCGACCACACGCCGGTCGACGACGACGGCAAGCATCTGCCCTTCGCGGAGGCCGAGGCCGGCGCGACGGGCCTCGAGTTGCTGCTGCCGCTGGCGCTCAAATGGGGCGCGGCGCGCAAGCTCAATCTCAGCCAGACGCTGGCGCGCATCACTTCCGAGCCGGCACGCATCCTCGGCACCGCTTCCGGGAAGCTGGCGGTCGGCGCGCCGGGCGACATCGCGATCTTCGATCCGCAGGCGCCGCTGCGCATCAGCGCCGAAACGCTGAAGAGCCAGGGCAAGAACACCCCGTTCGTCGGCCACGAGCTCCAGGGGCGGGTGCGAACCACCATCGTCGCCGGCAACGTCGTCTACGAGGGATGAAGGCTCTCGGCGTCGCGCTGGTGCTCGCGCTCCTCGCGGGATGCGCCTCGACCGACAGGAAGGGCGGCTACTACAAGGATGACGGGCCGGGCGCGAAGCCGCCGGCGAACATCGACGGCATCGCCGACGCGACGCCGCGCGTCGAGCCGCTGCACAAGTTCGCCAACCGGCCGTACAGCGCGCTCGGCAAGAACTACACGCCGCTCACCTCGGTGCAGTCGTTCAAGCAGCGCGGCCTGGCGAGCTGGTACGGCAAGAAATTCCACGGGCAGAAGACGGCAAGCGGCGAGCTCTACGACATGTACAAGATGACTGCCGCGCACCCGACGCTGCCGATCCCGAGCTACGTGCGCGTCACCCGCGTCGCCAACGGCAAGAGCGTCGTCGTGCGCGTCAACGACCGCGGCCCGTTCCACGCCGGGCGCGTCATCGACCTCTCCTACGTCGCCGCCTACAAGCTCGGCTACATCCAGGCCGGAGCCGCCGAGGTGACGCTCGAAGCGATCGTCCCGGGTCAAGTGCACGCCGACGCCCGCTAGTCTTTATAATCCGCTCCTTTTTCTTGCGGCAATCCATGCGCTTCATCGTCCTCTTCCTGTGCAGCATCGCCGCGGCGCACGCCGCCGCGCCGCAGCCGCCGTCGATCATCGGCCGCTCGTGGATGGTCGGCGACCTGTCGAGCGGCCAGGTGCTCGCTTCGCACAAGGCGGACGAGCGCATCGAGCCCGCGTCGCTCACCAAGCTGATGACCGCCTACGTGGTGTTCGGTGCGTTGCGCGAGAAGAAGATTTCGCTCGGCCAGCAGGTGAAGGTATCGGTGCGCGCCTGGCGCGCGCCGGGCTCGCGCATGTTCATCGATCCGCGCCGCCCGGTGACGGTCGACGAGCTGATCCGCGGCATGGAAGTGCAATCGGGCAACGACGCCTGCATCGCGCTCGCCGAGGCGGTGGCCGGCTCGGAGGAAGTGTTCGCGCAAATGATGAACCGCGAGGCCGAGCGGCTCGGCCTGAAGAACACTCGCTTCGTCAACGCGACCGGCCTGCCCGACGCGAAGCACTACAGCACCGCCGCCGACCTCTACAAGCTGAGCGCGGCGCTGATCCGCGACTTTCCGACGGAATACGCGCAGTACTACGCGCTGAAGGAGTTCCGCTACAACAACATCACCCAGCCGAACCGCAATCGCCTGCTCTGGCTCGACGCGACCGTCGACGGCGTCAAGACCGGTCACACCGAGGCCGCCGGCTACTGCCTGATCGCCTCCTCCAAGCGCGGCCCGCGGCGGCTGCTGTCGGTGCTGCTCGGCGGCACTTCGGAAGGCGGGCGCGCGCAGGAATCGCTCAAGCTCCTCAACTGGGGCTTCCAGTTCTTCGACAGCGTCAGGCTCTACGGCCAGGGCGATGCGGTGAAATCGCTGCAGGTCTACAAGGGCGTGGCGAACGCGGTGAAGGTCGGCTCGGAGAGCGAGCTGCTCGTCAC
>Ga0134123_10000519_pt1 | contig 25313 bp, 21 predicted proteins | sample KB303_FD_96460 | JGI IMG/M metagenome (GOLD analysis project Ga0134123, IMG submission 96460) | Terrestrial soil microbial communities without Nitrogen fertilizer from Kellogg Biological Station, Michigan, USA - KB3-0-3 | ecosystem: Environmental > Terrestrial > Soil > Unclassified ...
AAAAGCATAAAATTAAACCTGGAATCGTTTTCATCGGTTCTCCAAAATTTAGTAGCTGAAATAACATCCGGGAACGATTTTTATAAATCAACATCGTTAAATGAAATTATAGTGTGGAAAACGAAAATGAAATTGCAGGAACTTGTTCCGAATAATGTTCAGAAGCAATTGTTACCTCAACTTATTAAGTCGCTGGAAACCATTCACAGTTATGATTTACCGGAACTTATTGAGAATATTGCGTCAAGCTTCCGGCAAACTATCAGGTTGATTTTGGGTGAATCCGGAAGCGGAAAAACACACGGTCTTGCAAATTGCGTAGAAAAGCACTTAGAGCAAAACTTACCTGCCATTATCATTCAAGCGAAAGGAACACCTTGCAATAATTGGACGGAAATACTTTCAAAATCTTTGGAATTAAATAACTGGACAAGAGCCGAAATATTTTCAGCTCTTGAAACTCTTGCAAGAAGGAGCGACATTAATAAAGCAACCACTTTGAAGGTAGGAGAAGAAAATAGGCGTGAATCAACAAAGGCAATAATCTGCGTGGATGGTCTTGAAGAAGATTCAGGGAATGAAAGCAAATGGTATGAAAGAATGAGAGAGTGCGTTCAATTTGCAAATGATTTTCCTCATTTGCGATTTATTTTTAGTGGCAGAAATTATTTTTTCGACAATAAAGGCATTCCCGAAAGCAAAGTTTTTGAATATATTTTCTTGCCTGCAGAAGGTGATGTCCCCGTCTGGGAAGTTGCAGAAGATTATTTCAAGCATTTTAATGTTCAGATTTCATCTCATTCTCTTATCAAAGGAATAGATAACCTTTTTGCCTTAAGGTTGTTTTGCCAACAATATAGCAATTGCGTTTTAAATGAATCTGATAGAATTGTTACAGCAACTAAAGACCTTCTTAATTTAAAAATTGAAAAAATAAATGAAGAGTTTCAGAATATTGTAAAAAAGGGTCAGACAAGAAATCCAGTCCGGGATACACTAGAAATCCTCGCAGATTATTTTTATTCTAATGTTGAAATTGACCATGATGATCTGGTTGGCCTAATCTTGAAATCAGTTCACAGTTATATGAATGGATCTGAAGTTGATACGCTTATTGATCATCTTTCAATGAATGGATTTATTGTTCGCTCGGAAAGAACAGAGGAAAAGGGGGCTCTTAATAAAAAGATATTTGTTTATAATATCACCTACCAATCAATCATTGAGCATATTATTTCCGAGAAAATTTTCTACGATATTAAAAATGGTTCAATAGATAAAATACCGGGAATACTCCACAAAGGGATGATTCAACCAGTGTCCCCATCTCCAAGACGACCTCCTAAACCATTGGAAAAATTACCAAATCAGAAAATTATCCAAAGTATTGTAAACGATTTATTTATTTATACCGGTAAACTTATTGGAGAAAATAATTTTTTGTCAGATGGATTTCATCCACGCGAAATTTTTAAAATGCAAATGGAAGCAATAAGAGTAGTTCCGGCAAAATTGGCTAAAAAATATAAAACCTATGTTGATGAAATGTTTTTTGGTGGGATTAGAAAACAGTATCAGATTTTAAAATATTTAATAATTCCTTCCAGTCGATCAGCTGAAAGTTTTTTTGGTGCTGAATATTTGCACCAGATTTTAATTAATCAGCCATCTGTGTTTGAGCGTGACAAACTTTGGTCCGGGTTGGATTCCTATGAACGGGAAAACAATAAAACTGATGATTTATCACATTTGCTGGAAGAAAATTTCACATCAGCATTTGATGAATTCGGCATTGGAAAAATATTTTTGTCTTCTTTTCAATCACACAATGAACTTCCGCTTGTGTATGCCTGGGGTCTTTCAACGATTGATCAGGCTTTAAGGGATGAGCTAAGAATAGCTTTAACTGGATGGGCAATTAAAAATCCCGGTGAGTATGTATTGCTTTTGAATAAAATATTTCATTGCAATGACCCGCAAATTCAGGAGGACTTAGCAGCAATAACCTTGGGGGTGGCGAGCAAGCTAAAAGACAAAGAGCCAGTAGAAGATTTAGCTCAATGGTCCATTCAGAATATTTTTCAGAAACTTGAAATTCATCGAAATGTTGTTGTTAGGCAAGGATTTCGGGCAGTTGTTGAAAGAGCATTCCAGCTTGGAACAGTTTCCAAAGCTAATGTTGAAATGTGTAGACCAAGGCGAATGCACAAGATAAAACTTCTGCCTCTTGAAAAAAATTTGAATTTATCTTCTCAGGGTGAATGTTATCCCATCGTCCACGACCTAGCCTGGAATGTTATTAAAAAAGCTTACGATGATTTTTTAGAATATCCCACTCAACGCCATAGTGAAGAATTAGAAGATAATGATTGTACTGAAGGTAAAGCGCTTTTGAATAGGTACAGGAAAATTTATAATAACAATAAATTATTTTCTGGTGAATGGGGAATAGCGGCTGCTATTGCATATATCAAGGGACTTGGATTAACAAGAACCGCAGGAAACTGGTATACGGAAGCGAGCGGTGGAAGCAAAAGCAGAACTTTTACGTATGAGGAAAAGTATACATGGCTTGCTGTGCACTATCTCCAGGGCTATTTATCTGACTACATTCCCTTAAAATTGTTTTCTGGGGAAAGAGAATTTATTGCCGATTATTCGAGAATCACGGATATTGCTAATCCTGCAGAATCAATAATTGATCTTGAACCTGGGACAGAAAAATTTGGTAATGAAAAGGTATGGGTTGTAAAGGAAAATCTCTCAAAAGAATTGAAAGCGGAAACGAATGTGGCGGTTTCTGACTGGGTAAATGATGAACCAAATTTTAATATTGAAAATTGGCTGAGCTATGATTCAAGCGATTTCGAATTGAATGAATCTAATCGAAATTGGATTGCAATTTATAATGAAACTACACTTCATGATCCAAAAAAAATTTGCTACTCTCATTTCGAAGCAAATGCATGCTTAATTAAAAAAACTGACTTGCCGATCTTCAGGAAACTGCTTCAAACCAATCCCGATAATCTACACTTCGTAACGCATCGCGGTTCTTTTCATTCTTCTCCTCAGACAGATACATACTGTAATCCGACAGATATTGTTTGGATGACCTGGATTAAGGAAGATTCAACAGGTCAAACGTTCTATGACTCATATGAGGAAAAGGAATTGCTTTATACAACAACCAAAATCACACAAGGAACTATTAATGGGGAGAAGCATCATATTTTGCCATCCAAAATCATTCGTGAACTCATAGGCTGTTATGAACTTGAATACAAAAAGTTAATAAATCCCAAAGGAAAAATTCTGGCATTCATTCATAAAATCTCAGAAGGATCGAGCGGAGATAATCAAGAAATGGTTCTGATTGAAAAAAATGCACTAAAAAAAGCATTGAATAAGAAAGGATACGAGCTTATATGGTTTATTGAAATATTTAAGAAGAAAAATCCTTTAAATAAAAAATTCGAAAAACTCAGGCATGTTCAGAAAACCCGGAAATATTTTGTCTGGGAGGAAAACAATCAAAAAAAAATTTTAAAATTTTGGGATGAATGGTTTTCAAATGAAAGAGATAAAAAGAAAGGAAATGCATCAAGCCTTAAGTAAAATATAAAAGCCATCTCATACATGAGGTGGCTTTTTTCTATTCACATGGAGCTCAATCATCATCAAAATCACCTTTCGATATTTTCTCCCCAAGTTCTTCGGAATTGTTAGCATGAACAGTATGTCTGTTACCATCCTTGTCTTCGATCACATATGTATAAGAATCACGCATAATCGGATCGTTGCCTGTCAGCATGTCAACAAAAGCTAAGCCGGACATAAGATTAACCGTACTCCCTACAATGTCTGCACCACCACCAGACTTACTGATTACTTTGAAATCTTTTCCCATGATATTTTATACCTCCTTTCTCTCCCGGGATTTTTAATTGCAAGCTGGGAGATACCTGCAAAATAGCCCGAAAAACTTGACTTTTAAAATGGATAGTATAAAATAAGGAATGAGATGGTATTCTATACTACCATTTTTAATAATGTTCTTCGGAACGAGTCCCGTGTCACAGCACGGGATTTCTTATCGAAAACTATTTTTAATCTTTCTTCAAAACCAAAGATAAAAAATATTGATCTCAATTCAAAGCTACATAGCCTTAAGTTTTCCACACCATTGACTTGCAAATAAATTTAAAGTATGGTATAGTCTCCTATGTAGCTTATTAATTTAGATTTCCCATTGTCCCGAAAGGGATCAAACCGAAAGGTTTCGATGCGAACAATGGCTTTTGTTGCATATTCCCCAGCTTGGAGTAGTATGTAATTGTCATGTTACTGACATGACACCCCCGTACGGGGGAATGATTTTACCTTCGGGTAAATCGCCAAAAAGCCCACTTGATTCGCATCGGGTGGGTTTTTGGTTTATGAAATTAAATGAGGCAATAGAAAAATTTTCAAATTGGAGAAAATGGCAGGTTAAGAAAGATACTGTCAGGGGATATGACCTTATCTTGAAACAATTCTGCTTGTTTGTCCGCAATTGTGATATTGAACATATTCGACTGGAAGATGTTTTATCTTGGTTCAGTCTTTTAGAGATGCTTCAATATCAGCGCAATTCTTTTATACCCAAAGCACAGGCGCTGAAGAAGTTTTTCGAGTTCTACAAAATGCAAGGATTTGTGGTTCTTGAGCCAGACCTCATTCGTCTTCCTTCAAAAGAGTACAAGATTCCGCGCGTTGCTTCCGAGGAAAATTACCGCAAATTATTATCGGCAATTCCTAAACAAACAAATGATCCAAGACATATCAGGAATCGGGCGATTATAATGCTTTTGTGGGATACCGGAGCTCGTAACGGAGAGATTACTGCTCTTGATTTAGAGGATGTGAATACTGAACAAATGCGTGCTGTAATCAAAACAGAAAAATCAAAAGGGCGCAGACCTTTCAGAGAACTTTTCTGGACAAAAGAAACCAATGAAGCATTGCAGGCATGGATTGAGAAGCGAGAATTTTTAAAGAAAACAAAAATGCCTCACATGGAAGAATGTTTGTTTCCCTCCATTTGTTCAGGAGCCCTAAATCTGAGTGGCAAAAGGATAACCAATAAAGGAGTCGCTGAATTTTTAAGACGGTATTCAAACCGAGCAAATATTCCATACCAGAATGCACACAGTTTTCGACATCACATGGCTCACGATATCATTTCGCAAGGCGGAAGTGCAGCAGACGTAATGAATATCTTGGGGCATGCTTCTCTTTCGAGTTCATCGATTTATACCATGATGACGGGGAAGGAATTGGAAAACCGTTATAATATCTTTAAAAGAAAACCTGTTTGACAAAATATTTACATATAAAGTATAATTAACTATATCAATTTTTTTAATTTTTATGCTCACAGATCAAGATATTAAAAATTTAATCAGGGCATTAAACCCGCAATTTGATTCCATCAACGAGCGTTTTGATGGCTTGGAAGAATCGGTCAACGAATTACAGGAAACTGTCAATGGATTAGAAGAAACTGTAAACGGATTAGAGGAAACTGTTGACAATTTAGCTATGATGACCAAGAAGGGCTTTGATAAAACTGTAACTAGTGCTGACTTTAACGAATTTGAAGCTTACACAAATGCTTTTATAAAAGAAACCACCGAGAGTTTGTTCAGCATTGATGGTAAAGTAAAAGATAGCGACACCCGATTAAAACAAATTGAAGAAATGCTCAAACCAATGTTCGTAGGCTATGACATACTTCAAAAAGAAGTTCGCGATCTCAATAAGCGGGTAGCCCGAATAGAAAAGAAAGAGGGAATAGTAATTTAAGTAAACACAAAGAATCCGCCCTGTTGGGCGGATTCTTTGTAATGCAACAAAATTAGTTGATGGTTGCAAATCAATATTAGCCTGCAGTCAAGTTGTATTTTTCAATAGTCGAGTTATACTATCAGCAACTTTTGTGAATTAAATACTCCCTGTCATTAGGAAAAAACACCTCTTGACAGATGGTTTTATATAAGGTTTCGTGCGGGTCATCTAAGAAGTATAAGAAGTGTCATGGGAAGTAGGGAATAGATGATCTGCAAAAAACCTTTAAGAACAAGGGGTTTTTGTTTGTGCATAGCGGCCTGTGGACTTCAGGGAAGGTTGGCATTGTCCCGAAATATAAACCGGGATCATTCCAGATATTGAGATTTTGGGATTGATGCGAGCAATGCCTGTCAATGGTCAATTGTCAGACATCCACAGACCGCTCCGCATAAGCGGAGTACGGTCGAATTAATAGCAAGAATCATTTACATAGATTATGAAACTTTTTCACATCTGTACGAAAAAGGAATTTGAAAAGGACGGTGAAAAGAAAGTCATTTGGTATCGGGTAGGATTTTTAAAGGAGGCTGACAGCGGAAAGAAGTATATTAAACTTTACCATCAGCCTCAAACGGAATTTTTTGTTTTTGAAAGGGAAGAAAAACACGAGGAAGCAATAGCATCAGTGAACTAAAAGTCGTGTTATACCCGTTTTCAGCAGTAAAAAATTATCAGTTAATTAAAAATACTAACGTGCCAACAGATAATGACATAAAAACGTTTCCATTTACCCGTGAACATATTGAAGAATTCAAAAGAGAATTAAAAGAATCTGGAAGTTTTGAAAACCTTATGCTCTCAAAAAGAGTCTTGAGCAGAAGGAAAGGGAAAAACCTTATTAGAAATTACAACAATATTGAAAAATATAAAACAAGATTTCTTACCGGTGTCTATGAATCACTTCGTACAATGTACGACACTGAGATTCCATATATTTTCTGGAATCCCCTGTATGAAATTGTATTAAAAGAGAATGGCTACATTATATGAAGCCTCCCCTCACCTACTACGGGGGAAAACAAAAGCTATCATCACAAATTTTATCACTCATTCCAAAACACAACCTGTATTGCGAACCATTCTTCGGAGGAGGAGCAGTATTCTTCGCAAAGCAACCTTCGCCTTTAGAAGTCATTAACGACAGTAATGGTGATCTGATAAATTTTTATCGTGTTGTCAAGCACAACTACAAAAAATTAGAGAAAGAAATTACAGCAACATTACACAGCAGGGAATACCATCAAGCGGCAAAAATCGTTTTAGGCTATCCTGACCTGTTTAATGATATTAAGCGAGCTTGGGCGATCTGGGTGCTTGCCAATGAAGGATACGCTTCACGGCTTGATTCATCTTGGGGTTATGACAGAAAAAAGAACACTTCTGCAAAGAGGCTTCATAACAAACGTGAAAGCTTTACAAACACCTACCTAAGCAGATTAGAAAAAAGCGAAATTGAAAATTCTGATGCGCTTAAAGTAATTCAAAGCCGTGATAGCAGTGAAAGCTTTTTCTATTGTGATCCGCCTTATTTCAATTCCGGCATGGGTCATTACAAGGAATACACAGAGCAGGATTTTGAAAACCTATTGAATCTCCTTTCTACCATTCAGGGAAAATTTCTTCTTAGCTCCTACCCTTCTCCTCTCTTGACAAAATACATTAAAATAAATAAATGGCAGACAAAAGAGATCGAAATGCCATTGGCAGTTAATGCAAGATATAAAACGGGAAAAAGAAAAACAGAAGTTCTGACGGCAAATTATCTCATTAATTAACTTCTTACAAGTGCATTTTGCGGAATTGGCGGGAAGTAATGTTTCTGCACTTTCTGTGGGGGAACATTAGTTACAGTCAAGTCCGTGCATTCCACAAGGGGGAATTTCAATTATTTCAAGAATTGAAAGTGCTGCCTGTTCGCAAAGTAATTTCTTCGGAATTCAAGCGCGATTTAAGCGACAGAGAGATACCTGTTTACCTCTTTGCAGAAGGGGTGAGCAGGTGAACGCATAGAGCAAATCGTCACGCACTCCTTCAAACGACAATACTGATAAGAGTTAAAGGCTCTTATGAGGGTTGTCGCAAATCTGGAAAATGTATTATTAAACATTCATCCCCCCAACCTAACCCTTTTCTTTTTCTTTTTTTCTTTGGTTCTTTCTTTTCTTTCCTTTTTCGAAACCGAAAAAGAAAAAAAGAAAGAACAATACGCTACGTTTCCCGTCTTTTATTTTTTACTCTGAATTTTTTCAGTCCTGACTTTTCAAACAGTTCTTTAAAAAAACAAACAATTAAAAATTTAATAACATGAATCAAAAAAATCAAACATCAAAGAATGACGTGTATCAAATCGTCACCAACAAAATCATCGAGCAGTTAGAAAAAGGATGCGTTCCCTGGAAACGTCCGTGGACTTCTGCAGGCCTTCCGCAAAATCTCATTACGCGCAAACCATATCGAGGAATTAATGTAATGCTCCTTGCTTCCTGCAATTACTCCCAGAATTTCTTTTTAACCTTTAAACAGGCAAAGGATTTAGGTGGGAAAATTAAAAAGGGAGCGAAAACACAGATTGTGATTTATTGGAAAAAGGAAGAGAAAGCAGATACAGAAGGTGGGGAGAAAAAAGTAAAATCCATTCTTCGGTATTACCTTGTGTACAATATTTCACAATGCGAAGGTCTGCCTGAAGATAAACTCCCTCATGTTGATATGCAGAACCAGCCAATCTTAAATTGTGAGGAAATTGTAAACGGAATGCCGCAATGCCCGGCAATTCAGCAGGTAGAAGATACTGCTTATTATCATCCCATTCATGATTATGTAAACATGCCTCCCATGAAGAATTTTCTTCATAGTGAAGCGTATTACAGCACGCTTTACCATGAGCTTGTTCATAGCACAGGTCATACCAGCCGGTTAAACCGTAAGGAATTAATGCAAATGAAACCTTTCGATTCTGAGATGTACTCATTTGAAGAGCTCGTAGCTGAAATCGGAGCAAGTTTTCTCAATTCACTTACTGGTATTGAACAAAAGGAATTTCAACAAACTGCTTCGTACATTCAAGAATGGTTGAAAAAGCTTAAAAATGACAAACGATTAATTGTTATGGCTAGCGGACATGCGCAAAAAGCTGTTGATTTTATTCTTGATGTTCGACAGGATGATCAAATTGTAAAAGAAGAACCAGAAAGTATGAACGAACCAAACATTGCTTCAGCATGAGTACCGAAGAAGACTCCAATGGTTCCATAAAAAAGTTGTATAAGGTTTATTATGGAAATTACACTTATACAAATGAACTTCATCCGATGATTCGGTTAAAGGGAAAATATCTCAATGAACTTAATTTTAAAATTGGTGATGTAATTGAAATAACTTTTGAGGATAATCGGATTATTATTGAGAAAGTGGTGAACATACAAATGGTTTAAAAACAAAGAGGATGTCTTGACTTTAAGTCATCCTCTTTTTTTATTCCTCTTATTTAGTTTTTTTCAATAATTTTATTTTTATAATCCAAATAATACGGACATACTTTGTTCATTACACAATCCCCATGTTTTGGATTTGTTGGCCGACAAATTTCTATTCCAAGAAAAGAAATAGAAAAGCCTGCTTCAGCTTGCTGATCTTTTGAAATTTTTGTTCCGATATCTACTTCGATTTTTTTGGGATCAGTGTTGGTGGTTAAGCCAAGTCGAGTAGCAACACGAACAACATGCAAATCTACATAAACACCATCAGATTTTCCAGTCATTTCACGTAGTATTGTGCGGGCAGATTTACGACCGATGCCGGGCAATTTTGTCAATTGCTCTAAGGTTACAGGAATATTATTTTCATCTTTAATTTTTTGTGCAACCTCAATCAGCCACCTTGATTTGGTGCTGAAATTTCTTACCTTTTGAATGTATGGAAACAAATCATCAGGTTTTGCTTCGCTTAACGATTTGAAATCAGGAAATTTATTAAAAAATGCAGGGGAGAGGTTATTGATGTTTTTGTTAGAATCCTGGGCTGAAAGGATTACCATTACTAAGAGTTGATAATTGGAACGATAATCAAGGGGAAATTTTGTTCCTTTATATTTATTAATAAGAGGCTGAATTTCTTTTGACCAGTCAATTTGAGTTTCCATATTTTAAATTAATTGCTAAAATTAATTTTATTTTTGGACTCGTAAAAGTAAAATTATGAGTGAACAAATTACAACAACAGAACCCAATTTAAAGTTGGCAATTGTGAAAACAGAAATTAAAAAATCTAACATAGTAAAACAACTTCTTGAGTATACATCTATCGTTTGGCCTGTTTTAATCATAATCGGTTATATTAAATTATATTTTTATTATTCTTACTGGGATATAAACATAATCGACTATCTCGAATTAAGTGAAATACCTCTTCTATTTTTAAATGATATTATGGGAATATTAACACTTTTCCTGATTGGAACAGTTTTGCTATTGGCCGGGGGACTTTTTAATACTGAGAGTAAAAAATTAAACAATGTAAATCTGCACAATCCAGATCATGAAATAAAACCAGCAGATGCATCTCAACCTTTACCATTAAAAGCAAAGGTTAAAAAATATGCAGGCCCTATATTAATGATCTCTGTTCTCGTATCCGTTCTATTGGGTTCTGTTGTAGAATCATTACAAGGAGGGGGATTACTTGCTGTGTATGTTGCATCCTATCTTGTATTTGCTGCGTTAATAATTCCCATTTCAACAAGATTACAAAATTTACCGGAAAAATTTAATTTTCTAAAAATGGGTGCCATAATAATTGTTATACTCCTGGCATTTCTTTTCTTTCTTTATCTTAAAGCTGAATCAGACCGGCAGGTCGCAATAAATGATTCACATCCCGAGCATTTGCTTATCACTTTAAAAATGAAGGACACCAGCTCATACAAAGCGGAAGATTACCTTCTGTTAGGGAAGACAAAGAGCTGGTATTTTCTTCTTAAAAAGAATTCTGAAACGTCCAAAAAAGAAGTTATAAAAATTCCGGTAAATGATGTTAAAACAGAAATTGCAATTAAAAATAATGAAAACGGCTGGATAAGAAAAGTATTAAAATATCTAATTGACATAAAAAGTTAGTTCAGTTAGCAACATTTTAAGATATATAATTAAAATTAATTGACATAAAATTTATGCAAATCTTGTGGATAGACAAACTGGAAATGTACAAATTGAAAATCTTTACTCTTGTATTCGCTCTTAATTGTTTTTACAGCCTCTGTAATTTTATCCCTGTATTCGATTAATAAGGGGTTTCTCTCCATTTCTTTTTCTATGTCGCAGGTGTGGTGAATGAAAAGTGCTGTTTCCCCTTCTTTTATAAAAAAATATAGTATCACTAAATCATGAAAAATAAACGTAGCGCTGTATGATTCCAAACCGCTGGTTCTTGCCAATTGTGCAGATTGCTTTAAAGGAGGAATAGCTTTTTTGTTCAACTTCATCAGGGGAGGACTTGAAGCTAAAAATAAATTTCCCTCCGGATTTGTTTTTTCCACATAAAGCTGAATCTTTTTTGCCATTGATAAAATGGTTTTTGCAAATTTAGGGTTAAGCTTTAAAGTTTGTTGGATATTTTGAATTCATTGTAGCGGTTTTGCGCTTCCTCAAAGGTGGCATAAGGCATGCAGATAATATCCCCATCGTCACCAAGACTTTCGGAATAAAACATAAAGGGTTCGATGGGATTGCCTGCATTATTTTTTACATGACCATCGTACCCGGCCCAGCATTTAAACATATTGTTTTGAATGGGAGGCAAAGCATATTTTGCAGCTTCAGCTTCTTCCCATATTTCATAAGCCGCTTTTGATGCAGGCACGGGAGTGTTGTTTAGCCAGATGTAGTAATTCGAATCTGTCATTGGGAGCTAACAGGTTTAAAGTTTAAAGTTAATGTTAAAAGTTAAAAGTTAAAAGTTTTTACGCAGAGAGGCGGAGGCCGAGTATGCAGGCCCCCTAAATCCCCCGGAGGGGGACTTGCAATCGCGCAAGGCCGGTTAAAAATTTTTTTAAGATGTAAATCAATTGAATGGAGTGAAATGGCATAAAATTTTTTTGCTGATGCAAATATAATGTTTATATTGCAATCAGAAAAATGATATTATTACAATCATTTTGAAAAGCCACGAATTACACGAATTAACACAAATTGAAGAATGATTTCACCGAGTTTGATAAATCACAGAACGGTAGTGCATATGGATATGGACTGCTTTTTTGTTTCGGTGTCGAGGCTGATTAACCCGAAGCTGGAGGGTAAGCCGGTGATCGTGGGGGGAGGGGAGCGGGGAGTGGTGGCAGCATGCAGTTATGAAACACGGGGCTATGGAGTGCATTCTGCCATGCCGATAAAGATTGCGAAACGATTATGCCCTGAGGCCATTATTATTCACGGTGATTATGATGAATACAGCAAACGTTCTGATGAGGTGACGGAGATCATTAAAGAAAGTGTGCCTTTGTATGAGCGGTCTTCGATTGATGAATTTTATATTGATATGACAGGGATGGATAAATTTTTCGGGTGCTATAAGCATGCAACGGAACTGAGACAGAAAATAATAAAGGAAACACGATTGCCCATTTCTTTCGGCATGTCGGCAAATAAGACGGTGAGTAAGGTGGCTACGGACGAGGCAAAGCCGAATAACCAGATGCAAATCCCTTTCGGGGATGAAAAAAAATTCCTTGCGCCCCTGACAGTAAATAAAATACCGATGATCGGTGAAAAGACCTCGATCATCCTTTACAACATGGGCGTGTATATCGTAGAGACGCTGCAGCAAATGCCTCCCGACCTGATGCAAAATGTGCTGGGCGTGAACGGGGTTTCGATCTGGAAAAAAGCAAACGGTATTGATAACTCACCTGTGGAGGCTTACAGAGAACAAAAATCCATGTCGCAGGAAGAAACGTTTGACCAGGATACGATTGATATTGCGATGCTGAAAAATATCCTGATTGCGATGACGGAAAAATTATGCTTCCGTTTGCGGAGCGATAATAAGCTGACGGCATGCGTAACGGTAAAAATCCGGTATTCAAATTTCGATACGCATTCGATGCAATGCCGCATTCCTTATACTTCCTGCGACCATACCATTATAACACGAGTGAAGGAATTGTTTGATAAATTATTTGAAAGGCGAATGCTGATACGATTGGTAGGAGTGAAGTTCAGCCATTTGGTAGGAGGCGGGCACCAGATAAATGTATTCGAGGACAGCGAACATATCATTAACCTGTACCAGGCAATGGACAAAGTGCGGTTCCGGTTTGGAGAGGATAAGATACAACGGGCAGCAGCTATGAGCTATTCGCTGAGGGGATTTAATCCGTTTAATGGGTTGAGCAGTTCACCGGTAGCAAAGAAAGCCCCACCTAACGCACAGCACGGACTGGCTCAAAAGTCCACTGGACTTTTGCCCTCCGAAGGGGAGGGATTGCCTGCGCACGAGGCTGATTTTTACTAATAATGGGACTGTATGTATTTGAATTGTCACTCCTATTTTTCGTTCCGGTATGGGACGCTGGGGCCGGAGGATTTGCTGAAGGGGGCAAGGGACAACGGGTTTGGTTCTATTGCGCTTACGGATATTAATAATACTTCGGGAGTTCTGGATTTTGTAAGACTTGCACCAAAGCATAAAATAAAACCTGTGGTGGGGATTGATTTCAGGAATGGCACAGAGCAAAAATTTATCGGGATTGCAAAGAATAATGAGGGGTTCAGGGAATTGAATGATTTTCTTTCGCATCATTTGCATAACGGGGAGGAGATACCCGAGGAGGCTCCGATATTTTTTAATAGTTATGTTATTTATCCTTTTAGTGCAAGCCCCACCAAACCTCCCCGGAGGGGAGGCTTAAAAAACGACTCCGATTTTTGTTTGCGACTTAAGGGTAATGAATATATAGGTATCAAGCCGGGTGATGTGAACAGGTTTCGTTTTACGGAATGGAAAAAGTACCCTGAAAAATTGGTGATGCTTGCGCCTGTTACTTTCCAGGATAAGGCAGGATTTAATACGCACCGGCTGTTGCGGGCTATTGATAAAAATGTGGTGCTGAGCAAGCTGGATAAAAAAGAGGAAGCTGCACAGGATGAAGTCATGCTGAACCAGTATGAGCTGATTAAGATTTATGGCGATTACCCGAAGATCATCGAGAATACGCTTGCGCTGATGGATAAATGTTCCATCAATTTTGAATTCGGCAAGAGTAAAAACAAACGGACGTTTACGGGAAATTTGTACGAGGATGAATTGCAGTTGAAAAAATTATGCAATGAAAATTTAAAGTACCGCTATCCCAATCCCGATCAAACGATAAAGGAACGTTTGCATAAGGAAATAAAAATCATCACGGAAATGGGATACGCTTCTTATTTCCTGATCAACCATGATATTGTTCAATATGCACAGCACCGCAATTTTTATTATGTGGGGCGCGGAAGCGGGGCGAACAGCATGGTGGCTTACATCCTCCGGATTACTGATGTTGACCCGGTTGACCTGGATTTATATTTTGAACGGTTCATGAATATTTACAGGACCAGCCCGCCTGATTTTGATCTTGATTTTTCATGGAAGGACAGGGATGAGATAATCGAATATATTTTTCAAAGGCATGGTGCGGTGCATACTGCACAGCTTGCCACGTATAATACTTTCCAGGCGAATTCAGTGATACGGGAACTGGGGAAGGTTTTCGGGTTGCCGAAGGGGGAGATAGATGCGTTAAGTGAAGCCCCACCCCAGCCCTCCCCGGAGGAAACCTCACCCCGACCCTCTCCGAAGGAGAGGGAGAGAGCCCCCGCACAAGGCAGGGGGAAAGAAACTCCTGATAATATTACCAGACTTATTTATAAATATGCTCAACACATTCATGATTTGCCTAACCATTTAAGCATTCATGCAGGGGGGATTTTGATCTCTGAATTGCCGATACATTATTATACGGCCACGACCATACCGCCCAAGGGTTTCCCGCTTACGCAGTTCAGCATGCTGGAGGCGGAAGATGTGGGGCTGTATAAATTCGATATTCTTTCGCAACGGGGATTGGGGCATATTAAAGATACGGTGGAGCTTGTGAAAAAGAACAGGGGGATTGAAATAGACATCCATAAAGTGGATGAATTTAAAAAGGATGAAAAGGTAAAAGAGCGGTTGAAAGCCGCCAAATGCATGGGCAGTTTTTATATTGAAAGCCCGGCTATGCGCATGCTGCTGAAAAAATTAGAAGTGGAAACGTACCTGGGGCTTGTGGCTGCCAGCTCCATCATCCGACCGGGGGTTGCATCTTCAGGCATGATGAAGGAATATATTTTACGGTTTCGCGGGATGAAGCCCACCTATGAAACACCGAAAGAAATTTATGACATCCTGAAAGAAACGTACGGGGTGATGGTGTACCAGGAAGATGTGATTAAGGTGGCGCATTATTTTGCGGGGCTGACACTTGGTGAAGCGGATATGCTGCGCAGGGGGATGAGCGGCAAATACAGGGGCAGGGCTGAATTTACGGTGGTGCAGGGAAAGTTTTTTGAAAACTGCAAAAAGCGCAACACACCGGATGCGACAGCAAAAGAAGTATGGAGGCAGATTGAATCTTTTGCAGGATATGCTTTTTCGAAAGGGCACTCGGCTTCGTATGCAGTGGAAAGCTATCAGAGCCTTTACCTGAAATCTTATTTCCCGGTAGAGCACATGGTTGCCGTAGTAAATAATTTTGGCGGGTTTTACAAAACAGAATTTTATCTGCATGAGGCGAAAATGTGCGGGGCCACTCTCCATGCGCCTGACATTAACCGGAGCGAACATGAAACGTGCCTTTACGGAAAGGATGTATTTATCGGCTTCCAGCACATTAAAGACCTTGAAGGAAATACTTCTACTGAAATTTTAAAGGAACGCCATCAAAACGGCACGTTTGCATCGCTGGCTGACTTTATGAAACGTGTTTCTATTTCCGTGGAGCAACTGCGGATTTTAATACGGATAGGCGCTTTCCGGTTTGCGGGAAGAACAAAGAAACAACTGCTGTGGGATATACATACGGTGATTGGCGCTGAGAAGAAAACTAATGCACGAAAGGAATTGTTTGAAATAGAATGGAAGGAATTCAAGCTGCCGGAATTGTATCACGGGAAGTATGATGATGCTTTTGATGAGATGGAGATACTGGATTTTATGTTGTGCTCTCCGTTTGAACTCATAGCCCCACCCCGGCCCTCCCCGAAGGGGAGGGAGAAAGGCTCACCCACACCCCCGGCCCCTAAAGGGGTGTCCGCGCACATAGCTATTGAACTGGCGAGTGAGTTGAAAAATTATAAGGGGAAGATGGTGGAGATTGTTGGATATTATGTGACGAGCAAGCATACGCAAACGAAGCATAAGGAGCATATGATGTTCGGGACTTTTCTGGACAGGGACGGATATTTTTTTGATACCACGCATTTCCCTAAAATTGCAGCGCAGTTTCCTTTTACAGGCAGAGGGTGTTATTGCATTAAGGGAAAAGTGGCGGAGGAGTTCGGGTTTTATAGTTTGGATGTGATGGAGATGAGGAGGATGGATTGGCCCCACCCCGGCCCTCCCCAGGGGGAGGGAGAGGCTCACGCGCGATGACAAAAAAACAGGTTAAGAATCTTGTAATTATTATAATCTTAATTTTATGGGCTATTTGGCCAGGGCACAGAATGAAAAGAGAGGAACAGGCTGTGCAGGAAAATGATAGAAAGGCGGATGAGTATTTTGAGAAGATTGATTCGGTAGATAAATTGAACTAAAGCGCAGATTGAACAACTAGATAAAAATATATTTTTAAGTAAAATCCATACGAATAAATTTGTTGCCATGCAAAGTTGCGCCCAACAAGATTTCTAATTTAAAATAAGCCTCTACATAGTTATTTTTTTTTCATTTCTAAAATATTTTTTTAATTATTTTTCAACTTGCATTTTGTTGAAAAAAAGCATGCAATGTTCAAAAAAATAGGTTATATGTAGTCCTACCTTTATATTACTTTGTAAAAGTCAATTGCAAAAGAAACCCAATTCAGGGAATACATTGCAATGTTAATTTGAATTTCAATATAAATTGAAATGGTGAATAATAAGTTATTGACAAAATTTTTAACAAGTTATAACAAGCAACCTGAGACAAAGAGTAACTACTTATTAAGATTATTTAACCCCTAAATACTTAAAAAATATGAAAATTTTACATTTATCAGATTATCATTACAAAGCACCATCTTACAGTAAATTCGATAACGATAAAATTCTCGATAAATTTCTGGAAAATTTAAAAGAAAAAGGGGTGATAGATTTTGTTTTCTTCACTGGTGATTTAGTTCATAAAGGGGATAATGCAGAACATTTTAATGAAGCGAAAGAATTTTTCTTGGATAAGATTTTAAATTCAATTAATGTTAAGCAGAATAATTTTTTTATATGCGCAGGAAATCATGATGTAGATAGAAGCACCACTCTTGAATCTTTAAATACATTTTTCTCAGAAAAAATTACAAGTAATGAGCTCCTTAATTCTTTTGTTACTACTACTGGTGGGAAAGATTATGTAAATAGTCTGGAATCTACAAGCAACTATTTTATTTTTATAAATCGCCTTTATAAAAATTCACCTGATATAATTTCAAATCTTTATACTATTCACAAGAGAAAAATTGAAAAAAAACAAATTGGTATTGTTTCCTTAAATTCAGCATGGCGTTCCTATGGCAAAGAAGATTATGGAAATCTTTTAATACCTGAAAAAACAATCAAGGAGGCATTAGAACAAATTGGTGATTGCCCCTTTAAGATTTTATTGGTTCATCATCCGTTATATTACTTAAAGGAATTTAATTTCATGGAGGTACAAAATTTGGTGCATGGCTCTTTCAATATGATTTTTTCTGGTCACATTCATAACGGAAGTATCTCTTCTCATTATGTTTCAAACAATGGAATTTTTGCACACGTTTCTCCTGCTGCTCTTACATATGAAGAAGGTAAATCTTTAGGTTATTCAATAATAGATTATGATTTTGAATGTGATGACATTGTTAAAATCAACAGAGTCTTTTACCTAAAGAAAGAATCAATCTTTCATGTAGAAGAACCTATTCCCTTAAGTATTCCATGTGGAATAGAAAAAGATAAGCAAAATCATCTGCGAAAGAAGGTACTAGGAAAATATGAGATGGAATTACAGAATGCCAATGATCTTTTGCTTGATTATAGAGATAGTTCTGAGAGAAATTTTCTTGATTACTTCACATCACCTGTTTTAAAAACAAAATCAAATACTGAGATTTCTTCTCCAGATACAAACCTTAAATTTGAATTCGAAGAAATTTTAAATAATGATCGAAATTATCTCATTTTTGGTTTGGATAAGTCAGGTAAATCGTCAATTTTAAAAAAAATTCAACTTGATCATTTAAAATATTATATTCAAAAAGGATTAATACCATTTTATATTGATTGTAAGGAGATAGAAAATAAAATAAATGAAAATTTTGATTTTGTTAATGTAATTTCGAAGTATTATGAGTTAAATAATTCTCAAACAGTTGAAATGCTTAGTAAAAGGGGATTTCGCTTGCTCATTGATAATTTTAATCCTGAATTTTCACAACCACTGACGAATAAATTAAGACAATTTTTATTTAAGTATCCTAAAATTGGTTATGTAATTTGTTCCATGCATACAATTTCACGTTCTATCGAAGATTATGACATAGGGCCTATCCATTATACTAAGCTTTTCCTCCATGATTTAACAAGAAAAGAAATTAGATCTTATTCAAATAAGTGGAACGCTTTAGAAAAGGCAGATAAAAATGAAGTGATTGAAAAAATTGAAAAGTTATGTAAACAACTAGAATTGCCATTTAATTATTGGTCAATTTCTTTATTATTACTAATACATAAAAAATCAAATTATGATTCCTCAAAGAATCTGTTTGAAATTTTGGATTTATGTGTTGATGAAATTTTTAATAAAAGAGTGTTATCCTTAACGAGAAGCCGGATTTCATTTCTTCAATTGAAGAAACTTTGTAGTGAATTAGCCCATCATCTTTTAATTCAATACAGTAAAAATACTTATTCAATACCTGATATTGAACTAAGGAATTTTATTGACAATTATATTAAAAATAATCCCAGGCTGACTGCTCAATCGGGTGAGGTATATGATTATTTAATTTCTTCAGGAATTTTGAAATTAAAAGATGATAATTGCTTAACATTCAGATTAAATGGCCTTTTTGAATATTTTTTAGCTTATTATGTTAACCAAAATCCAGAGTTTAAAAATGAAATATTAACTGATGACAGAATTTATTTAGCTTTTAAAAATGAGCTTGAAATTTATAGCGGATTTAAAAGGGATGACAAAGAATTTTTAATAGATATTTTTTCAAAAACAAAAGATTTTTTTAAGGAAATTAATCAGTACTATGAAAGCTTGGGAAACCCTGATGATATATTAATTTCTAAAACTATTGAAGTTAATGAGTTACTTGAAATAGCTAAAAAATTCAAAATTCTTGAGCCATATTCTTATGATTTGCAGGATCAAATAAAGGATGATTTTATGCCTATTGGAAATTATGCCTCTGAAGTTCACGTTAAGGAGATATACAATGTAAATAAATTATCCGTGGACATTTTTGAACGATATCTTTCCATTTTAGCAAGAGTTTTTAGAAATTCCGATGAAATAAAAGAACACGATTTAATTCGAGATGTATTTGATTTTTTATTAGACACTTACTGTAATTTTGGATTTTATTTAATGACGGATATAGAAAGAGATGTTAAAAAAATATTTAACGGTAAAGTATCTACTGACAAAGAAATAAATATCTTGCAATTAATTTCAATGTTTACTCCCATTATTACTCAAACGTCTTTATTTGATGGTATTGGTCATTTTAATATTGAAAATATTGTATTGAATAAATTGGAACAGTTGAAAAAGAAACCAAAAACCAATCAGTTCAAGATATTCTTGCTTTATTTTCTATTAATGGATATTGATTTCAGAAAGAATAAAAAGTATATTGATGATTTGTTGTCAATAATTAAAATTGGAGCTTTGAAGACGTCAATTGTAATGAAACTTTATTACTATTTTACATTTAAAGCAACCAATAATAAAGAGTATGAAATTTTTCTACGGAATAAAATTCAGGAAGCACAATTAAATCTAAACTCAAAAAATGATAAAGGCGAAATTCACAAGAAATTGGAGGGAATAAAAAAAACAAAGCTTTATAATAAATAAATATTTCATTATTCTATCTTTGTTTTGTATTCTGACGCTAACCATTATTGTTTTGTAAATATCGCTCTGACTTCTCTATTGAAAGATACCATTTCGATTCACTTCTTTCGTTTCTGAGGGCTTATTTATGAATGGGTGGCCGAGGATAATAGCCGATGGAAATAAAATTTTAATTTAATAAATTGTGTGAACTGTAATGCATTGGTTGTATGGGCACCACAGATTGAGGAACAGCTCATATGGGTCCTAAAAACTAAAATAAATGTCAAAAGGAAAATCAACACAAAAAGTATATAGAAGTGCAAAAACGGGAAGGTTTGTAAAACCATCTTATGCAAAAAGTCATAAGGCTACAACTTATAGTCAAACTGTGAGAAGAGATGGAACTGATCATATTGGACCTAAAGGAAAATGACAAAACATGAGGCTTGAAGAATATAGAAAAGAGTCGCAGGAATATTCAAAAACCACAAGTGACCTTATAAGAAATTTTGCATTTGCCGGAATTGCTATTATATGGATTTTTAAAAGTTCAGATGATAAACTACCATTAATCCCAAATGAATTATTTAAACCATTATTATTCTTGGTTATTACATTAGTTTTTGATTTACTCCAGAATTTTATTCCTTCGGTAATTTGGTCTATTTTTTACATGTACAAAGAAAATAATACAAATCCTGAGGAAAATACAAAAGCAAATCGATGGTTAACTGCACCTGGCTGGCTATTATATTTTTGTAAAATTCTTTCGATAGGATTTGCGTATTACCTTATTATAATTTTTCTTTATTATAAAATTTATCCACAAAGCAGTTAAGGCACTTTACATCTTTTGTCAAACAAACAGCTAAATAATTATTGATTCTTCGAATTCCGGTGAATCAGAAACTTGATTGACGAAAATAAAGTTTTTAATTTAATTAATTGTGTGAAGGTGAAGGAGAGGCGGCTCGCGGGTATTCTTAAAAAAGGTTATATTCATCTTGGAAATAATATTCATATTTTTGAACCTGGCGTTATGATATTTATTGAGCTTTGGATTCTATCGATAAGGTTAATAAAGTTTAATAAACATGAAAAAGCGAAAGGTTGTAATTGAAAGAACTGCAGAACCTGACTACGGTCAATTAATACCAGACCAGGGAATTCATCGTCCGAATATTTTATTTCATTATTGTCCAATTGAAGCTTTTGAAGCGATTATAAGTAATAGTTCCATGTGGTTGTCCGATGCAGCTTGCATGAATGATAAATCAGAGGGAAAATGGATAAATAAGATCACAGAAAGAATCAGCAAAACTGCTGAGGCGAGGAAATGGCTTGACTCAGGTCACATTATTTCTGATTACAAATTACGAAAAGCTACATTTTTTATCAATTGTTTTTCAGAGGCAGGAGATCTGCTTAGTCAATGGCGCGCATATGCTGATGATGGAAGAGGAGTAAGCATCGGATTTTCATTCCTGCCGAACTTTTTAAAGGGTAATCTAACTTTGTCCCAAATATATACCAGGCAAGGACTTGGCGGACATCTCGAAAGGGTTGTATATGATGAAAAGGAACAAAAACAAATCCTTGCAAAAATTTTCAGGTATGTTGATTACGGAACAAGAGAGATGTTGAATGATGTAATAAGTTTGTATTCGTGGGATGCAATCATTGATACAGGGACGGACTGTTTGTCTTATGCATCCCGGCTTATGAAACACCCTGGTTTTTCTGAAGAAAGAGAATGGCGTATAATTTATGATGGAGTGACTGATCTAACTTTTGAAGGTTTGGATAAAAAAAGACAGTTGAGACGAAAAGGAAATAAAGAAATTAATTATCATATTTGGAAGTTTCAACCAGCTATAGTTTCACAAATCATTTTAGGGCCGAAATGCGAGATGACGATAAAAGAGATTAAGAGAAAACTTGCCAAATGGATGTATCAGAATGTCTTAATTCAAAAGTCGAAAGTGCCTTACAGATGAATATTAAGTTTTGCACCATTAATAATTTAATATTTCCTTTTCAGTCTTCTTTTTTAAAATTCAGAAACCACGGAATTGTAAATAAAGTTTTAAATTTAATTAATAGAGTGAATTGGTGAAGGGGCGGGGGAATTGGCTGAACTTTGATTTTTGGAATTAAAGGATGGCAGGATAAATTTTTCAGATTGTAATTTTTCGAATTGAAAAATTCAAATTATTTTTTAGTTTTTTTCCAGTTTTCGTAATAGAGATTTAATTGCGGGTACCAATTTTTATTTTCTGTTAAGGTTTTAACGAGTATAGGGCTTGTTTCAAAGCTGCCCTCCACCCAATTTCTCCAGCCCTGATTAAGAGTATCATTGAATGAAAGGTAATTCATATCATTCATTGTATCAAAATAATCCAAAAGGAGTTCTGAAATTCCAACGGCCTTTAAATAGAATGTATCATTCTTAACTGAATCTAAATCTTTACCATCATAAAAATATGGACGGAATTCAGGATGTTCAATAAATAACTTATCAGTTTCATAGCTCAGCTTCGACATTTCAAAATATAAATTCCTGTTTAAGCTTTTTGTGTTCAATTGGATGCCAGTTACTACAAAAATAAATCCAATTAGCTGAAGGGTTGTCGTTAAAAGTTGGTGAAAGGAAATTGTCCACCATCTGTTTTTGTTTGATAGGTTTCTGTTTGTCATGATGCAATTTAATTAAGGATGTTCTGTAAATCATACCAATAATGTAAAATTCAGCCTAAGCTAAGCATTTACTTAAATTTTATTCGAAACGAAAATAAAGTTTTAAATTTAATTAATTGAGTGAAGTGGTGAAAGCGAGGGGAATTGGCTGAATAAGCCCCACCTAACCTTCCGCCTAAGGCGGAGAGGAATACCACGCACAAGGCAACATAATGTTTAAGTTTAATTAATTAAGTGAACTGGTGAAAGGGGAGGGGGAATTGTCTGAACTGTGACCCTCCTTCGCTGAAGCTTCGGAGGATAAATTAAACGGATTGAGGGATGGGCAGGAAAATTATTTTATTGCATCGGCTGTGAAGACGCAGCCGATGGTTAAAATCGTATTATTGTCGTATTGTGCAGGATTATGATTGAGTTAATTTTGCAGCATAATAAGATGTTTCAGCCTTCTTTTATAAATTGAAACTGCTGTTTGTTTTAATAAGATAAGAAAATTAATTTTAAATCCAAATGCTAACTGTAATGAAAAAAAATTTATTGTTGCCGGTTTTTTTACTTTCTATTGCTATACGTTTTTGCAATGGACAATGCACTCCGTTTATCCAGGCTGTCCCTAATACAATATTTCCATGCCAAGGATTCTGTAACGGGCAACTGATTATAGATCCCATGTGGATTAATGGCACTCCGCCCTATGCTTTTACCAGCAATCTCGGAACCGTAATCCCTGATCAGCCCCACCCGGGCTGGACCACAATTATAAATCTATGCGGAGGTTCAAATGTAGTGGTTAATATTTCGGATGCTGCCGGCTGCACAGGTGTGGATAACATTACAATGATTGAAGCGCCTATAATGAATCCTGTTATTACTACAAAATCCTCATGTATTTCAGGCGACAGCTCTATCGTTGTCAGTAATCTGCCTGACTGGTTTTGGCAGCTAAAGTTCGTATTGAGCATCGTAAACGGTCCGGAAGTGCATGAAATAATATTGAACCCGGGCGATACTTCTTTGGTTCTGAATTTTATAGCACCCGGAAATTATACTCTCGAAATAAGTTATCAATTTACAGACTACTTGAGCCAGGGATGGTTCGGCTGCCCCCAAACTTTTCCCCTTACTGTTCCATCTCCTCCGCATCCACCGGCTACTATAACACCAGGCGGCCCCACGACCTTCTGTTCGGGCGGCAGCGTTCTTTTACAGGCACCGGCCGGAGCAAACAGAACTTATCAATGGGAAAAAGGAGGTAACCCGATTGCGGGTGCCATATCCTCATCTTATACTGCAATAACAGGAGGTAATTACAGAGTGGTTGTTACCAATACCGTAACAGGATGTACAAAAGAAACTCAGTCTGCGACTGTGGTAACGGTAAACCCTTTGCCTGCTGCAACCATCGCACCCCAGGGGCCCACCACTTTTTGTGCAGGCGGAAGCGTTTTGTTAAAAGGAAATAACGGCACAGGTTTTACTTACCAATGGAAAAAAAACGGAACTAATATTGCCGGAGCAACATTAAAAAATTATACAGCAACTGTTGCCGGAATTTATAAACTAAAAGTGACAAACAGCAGCGGCTGTTCTAAAATTTCTGCTGGAGTTACTGTGAGTGTTCCATGTAAAGAGGGAGAAGTGATTTCTACGGAAAGCAATTTTAATTTTACTGTTTTTCCGAATCCTAACTCCGGGGAATTCACTATTAAGTTTTCAAATAAACCAAATTTCCCGGTGAAAATAGAAATGACAGATGAGATTGGAAAAGTCGTAAAACGATTTGAATCAAATGATGAAACTATAGTAATTAAAGAATCCGGTCTTACCAAAGGAATTTATTGTTTGACAGCCCAAAATAATAATGAAGTGGTAATTAAGAAAATTAAAATATTGTGAAATAAAAAAATTAAACCTAAGGCTCCGCAGGTAAACACTTTTCCTGCCGGGTTTACAAATAATATTACAGAATAAAATAAACTTATTACTTTTAATTCCATTGTAGCCCCACCTGGCCTCCCCGGAGGGGAGGAATGCCGCGCACAAGGCGAACTAAAGTTTTTAATTTAATTAATTAAGTGAACTGGGTGAAGGGGAAGGGAAATTGGTTGCACCTTGATTAAATGAATTAAATGATGACATGAAATTATTTAATATTCTCCCAAAGGTTCATAGGACTCCTTTGGAGGATGCGTAGGGCATTAAAAAGTTTATTTTTATCTCCGGTTTTTTCGGGTCTGCGAGGTCAAAGACAAAACAGATTTATTTTTTTTTAATCCGCATCATCAATATTCCTTCCTCCACTGCTCATTTCAGCAGGAAAATTTTTAAAGGTATGTGATTCTATCCTTTATTTCTTAAACAAAGTGAATCCCAGCACAAAGCCTATCAGGCAGAGTATAATA
>Ga0134123_10000521_pt1 | contig 25299 bp, 24 predicted proteins | sample KB303_FD_96460 | JGI IMG/M metagenome (GOLD analysis project Ga0134123, IMG submission 96460) | Terrestrial soil microbial communities without Nitrogen fertilizer from Kellogg Biological Station, Michigan, USA - KB3-0-3 | ecosystem: Environmental > Terrestrial > Soil > Unclassified ...
GAAGGGAAGCCGGTGAGATGCCGGCGCGGCCCCCGCCACTGTAACCGGAGACGACTCACGCCTTGATCGATGGGCGATCCCCACTGCGAACAGCGGGAAGGGGGCGTGGGAAGGATGACCCGGAAGCCAGGAGACCGGCCAATGCGGACATGACTTCGAAGGCCTTCGGAGGGAAGGAGTCGTCATGTTCACCGTCCTTTGTTTCATTCTCGCCGCAACCGCATCCGCACAACCGCACCCCGCCATCCAGCAGGAGATCATCGTCACCGCCTCCGCGCTGCCGGAGGAGGTCGCTGAGACGCCCGCCGCCGCCAGCGTCATAACGCGCGAGGACATCGAGAAGCGCGAGGCGCGCGACGTGGCCGACGTGCTGCGCGAGGTTCCGGGCGTCACCGTCTCGCGCACCGGCTCGCCCGGCAAAACCACGTCCGTGTTCATCCGCGGCGGCAGCTCGAAGCAGGCGCTCGTGCTGTGGAACGGCGTGGCGATGAACAACGCCTATCACTCGGCGTACAACTTCGGCCAGCTCTCCACCGCGGGCGTCGAGCGCGTGGAGATCGTGCGCGGGCCGTTCTCCGCGCTCTACGGATCCGAGGCCGTCAGCGGCGTCGTGAACGTGCTCACCACGCCGTCGCGCGATCAGGCCCAGGTCGATCTCGAGGTCGGCGAGCGCGGTCTCGTCAACACCTCCGCGCACGGCGCGTACGCGCGCGATCGCTGGAGCGCGCATGTGACGCTCGAGCGCCGCCAGGACGACGGGTTTGCGCTCAATGACGATTTCAAGTCGACGTCGATCCTCGGCGGCGTGAACTTCGCGCCACACGAGAAGGCGTCGATCGGCGCGCTCGCGCGCTACAGCTCCTACGACGACGGTATCCCCTTCAACGCGAACGCCTTCGCCACCGCCTTCGTGCCGACGCCGCGCCGCCGCGAGGAAGGGTGGGAGTCGCAGATCGCCGTTCCGGTCACGTTCGACCTCGGGCGGATGACGTACGGCATCCGGCTGACCGAGAACCATCGCAACGACGACTACGCCGATCCCGACGGCGCCTTCGGCCCCGAGGATGCGCACACCGATGCCGTCACCCGCGCGGCGACCGCGAGCGTCCGCTCGGCGACGCCGGCCGGCACGCTCACGCTCGGCGGCGAGTACGAGACCTCGGAAGTCGATCACACCGACTCGTTCGGTCTGAACGTCGACGCGCGCGAGCGCGACAGCCGCTCGTTCTTCGGCGAGGACCGCGTTTCGATCGCCATGCGGAACGGCGCGTCGTTCGAGATCGCCGCGGGCCTGCGCCACGATCACTACGACACCTTCGGCAGCGAGCTCTCGCCGCGCGTCGCCGCGGCGTGGGTGCGCAACGGGCACAAGGTGCGCGCCGCGTACGGCCAGGGCTTCCGCGCGCCGGCGATCGGCGAGCTTTACTCGCCGTTCTTCGGGTTCCCCGACCTGAAGGCGGAGCGCAGCCGCAGCGTCGAGGTCGGCTACGACCGCTACTTCAGCAGCGGCTCGTTCACCGCTTCGTACTTCGACAGCGACTACGAAGACCAGATCGTGTTCGACCTCGTCGCCGGCCACTACGCGAACATCAATGCCGCGAGCTCGCGCGGCATCGAGCTCGGCGCGTCGCATCGCCGCGGCCCGATGAGCGCGTCGCTGTCGTACACGTACCTCGACACCGAGGACGAGAGCACCGGCACGGAGCTGCTGCGACGCCCGCAGCATTCCGGCTCGCTCGCGCTGGGCTACGACTTCGCGCGCATCACGACGCTGCTCGTGATCCAGCACACCGGCGCGCGCCTCGACGTCACGGACCTCTTCCCGTTCGGCACCGTGACGAACGAGGCGCACACGACGGCCGACCTCACCCTGCGCTGGACCGCGGGCATGCTCGTGCCGTACCTGCGCATTGAGAACCTGACCGACCAGCGCTACGAGGAAGTGTTCGGCTACCCATCCGCCGGACGCCGCCTCACCGCCGGCGTGCGCTTCACAGTGCGTTAAGAGGGCGACTCTTCGAAGGAAAGGCCTGGAGACAATGGCGCGGCTGAAGACGCTGCTGTCGTGGAGCAGCGGCAAGGACTCCGCGTGGACGCTGCACCGCCTGCGAATGGACGACCTCTACGAAGTCGCCGGGCTGCTGACGACGATCAACGCCGCCGCCGATCGCGTCGCGATGCATGCGGTGCGGTCGGAGCTGCTGCGTGCACAGGCCGATGCCGCCGGCCTGCCGCTGTGGCCCGTGCCGATTCCGAGTCCCTGCTCGAATGACGAGTATGAGCGCGCGATGAGCGTGGCGATGGCGCGCGCGTCCGCCGAGGCGATCGACTGCATCGCGTTCGGCGACCTGTTCCTCGAGGACATCCGCGCCTATCGCGAGCAGAAGCTCGCGGCGACCGGCATTCAGCCGCTCTTTCCGCTGTGGGGAAGCGACACGCGCGCGCTCGCGGCGGAGATGATCGCCGGCGGATTGCGCGCGCGGATCACCTGCGTCGACCCGCGCGTCGCGCCGCGCGAGCTCGCCGGCCGCGACTTCGATCCCGCGCTGCTGCCGCCGGACGTCGATCCCTGCGGCGAGCGCGGCGAGTTTCACACGTTCGCGTACGCCGGCCCGATGTTCCGCGCGCCGCTCGCGATCGAGACCGGTGAGATCGTCGAGCGCGACGGCTTCGTGTTCGCGGACCTCACGCTCGCAAATGCGGGGGCGAGCATTTGCAAATGAAGGGTCGGGCATTTCGCCATGCAGCGGGATCGCGCGGAAATGCAGCGTCGAGCACGGCGAAATGCAGCCCGGCGCATTTGCAAAATGCATGGTCGAGCTTCTGCAAATGGAGGGGTCATCATTTGCAAATGGAGCCGGGCCATTTGTCATGGAAACAGCGCCGATTTACGCGCGATCGTGCAAATGGAGCTAAATGGAAGGGCGGCCATTTGCAAATGGAAGGGCGACCATTTAGCAAATGGCGAGCGACCATTTGTTATGGAAACAGCGCCGATTTGCGCGCGGTCGTGCAAATGGAGCTAAATGGAAGGGTCCCCATTTGCAAATGGAGCCCCGACCATTTGCAAATCGGACCCGGACCATTTGTTTGTCCTCGAATCCGGACGGCGTACGGGTCCCCAACCATTTGCCTGTGCTCTGCAGACCATTTGCAAATGGAGCCCCCTCCATTTGCAAATCATCACCCTCCCATTTGAATGGAAACTCGGGGCGCGCGTTTTTAGGCGACCTCGATAAAGAAGTCAGTTAAGTCTGATTTGATTGTGGAGGGGGTAGCATTTGCAAATGGACGTCCCTCCATTTGCAAATGGGCGGGGTTCCATTTACGCGGCGCGCGTGAGCTCTTCGATGGTCGCGATCGCGCGCGCGACCTGTTTCTCGCGCTTCTCGATCTTGCGCGCGCGGCCGATCACGTCCTCGATCAGCGCCCAGGTCACGTTCGACGGCTGGTAGCGATCGGGTGACGACTCGGCGACATGGCGGCCGAGGGCGCCGAGGGCGGTGTGATAGGGGAGCGGGCGGGCGGCGCCGGTGCGCGACAGCTCGTCGATGTAGCGCGCGGTGAGCAGGCCGACCGCCGCCGACTCGACGTAGCCCTCGACGCCGGTGATCTGGCCGGCGAAGAAGACGCGCTCGTCGCGTTTCGTCTGAAACGTCGGGCGCAGATGCTTCGGCCCGTTGATGAACGTATTGCGGTGCATCGACCCGAAGCGCGCGAACTGCGCGTTCCCGAGTCCGGGGATCATCGAGATCACCCGCTTCTGCTCCGGCACGCGCATCTTCGTCTGGAAGCCCACGAGGTTGAAGTACTCGTCCGACAGATCTTCCTTCCGCAGCTGCACCACCGCGTACGGGCGCTCGTTCGTCTCCGGATGCTCGAGCCCCACCGGCTTCATCGGACCGAAGCGCAGCGTGTCGATACCGCGCGACGCGATCTCCTCGACCGGGAGGCAGCCCTCGAAGTGCACGGCGTGCTCGAAGTCGTGCGGCGCGAAGAGCTCCGCGGACAGCAGCGCCGCGACGAAGGCCTCGTACTCCTCGCGCGTCATCGCCGCGTTCAGGTAGTCGGTCGCCGAGCCCTTGCCGTAGCGCGACTTCCAGTACAGCTGCGAGAAGTCGAGCGAGTCGGCGGCCACGATCGGCGCGATCGCGTCGTAGAAATAGAGTCCGTCCCGGCCGAGGAACTCGTCGATCGCGTGGAACAGCGGATCGCTCGTCAGCGGACCGGTGGCGACGACGAGGAAGCCGGCGTCGCCGCGATCGAGCGACGTCACCTCGCCGCGATGCAGCGTGATGTTCGGCTCGTTCTCGATCGCGTTCGTGACCGCGGCCGAAAAGCGGTCGCGGTCGACCGCGAACGCATCGCCGGCCGGCACGCGCGCCTCTTCGCCGCAGCGGATGACCAGCGAGCCGAGGAGCTTCATTTCCTGCTTCAGCAGCCCGACGGCGTTCGTCGGCGCGGAGGAGCGGAAGGAGTTGGAGCAGACGAGCTCCGCGAGGTTCGACGTCGCGTGCGCCGGCGTCGACTTCACCGGCCGCATCTCGCACAGCTCGACGCTGTACCCGCGTTGCGCGAGCGCATACGCGCATTCGCTGCCGGCGAGGCCGGCGCCGATGATTTTGACGCGTGTCATTCCGAGGTCAGTTCGACGGCTCGTTCTGCGAGTAGCTCACCGCGGGATCGCCGTGGATCTCGCCGAACTTCTGCTCGAAGAGCGAGAGGTTGTGCCCAAGGGCCTCGAGGAACTGCTTGGCGTGGAGCGGGGTGAGGATCACGCGCGTATAGACCTTCACGTCCGCGCGCCCCGGCACCACGCGGCCGAAGTCGATCACGAACTCGCTCGGCGAGTGGATGATGTTCGCGAAGTTGACGTACTGCCCCTGCGCGACGTCGTCGTCGATCGTGATGCGGATGGTTTGCTGCGGCTGTTCCTGTTCCATTGCGGTCTCGACAACGTTGCGGATCACCGCGAATTCCGCGCCTGCACGACGCGCAGCGGAGCCTGCGTGACCGCGCGCAGCACCACGCGCGTCGCCTCCTCATGCATCGTCCCGCTCTGCACGAGCACGGCCTCGGCGATCGAGGCGAACGCCTCCCCTGCCAGGTTCAGCCGCGACAGCGCCACCTCGAGCGGCGACATGCTCGGGTTGAACGCCGCATTCTCCGCGTACGGCCCGGAGACGATGCGCCCGCTCGCCGTGCGGATCGCGACGCCCGCGTACGCCTTCGAGTACGGCGCGTAGCTCATGTTCGCGGCCTCGAGCGCCGCGCGCGCGAGCTCATCGTCCGCGTCGGCGACCAGTTCGTGATTGGCGCGCTGCATCAACCCTCCGTCGATGCCGAGATCGCGCGGACCGAAGGCGCTCGGCAGCAGCTCGCGCAGCGGACGCGTCTCGTTCGGCATCGCCACGACGACGCGATCCGCGGTCACGAGCTCGTTCAGGAACTGCCGGCAGTAGCCGCACGGCGCCGCGTTGACGGCGATGAGGTCGATGCCTTCTTCCCCGCTGGTCCACGCATTCGTCACGCTCGACTGCTCCGCGTGCACGGTGAACGAGAGCGCCTCGCCCGCGAACTCGAGGTTCGTCCCGAGGTAGAGCGCGCCGGAGAGGCCGCGCGAGACGCAGCCGACGCGGAAGTTCGAGACCGGCGGCTTCGCGTACTCCGCCGCGAGGGGCAGGAGCAGCGTCATGAGGCGCGGCACGTCGATGTCCGCGTCGCGCGCGAGCGTCTCCGCATCGGCTTCGCGGATCGCGCCCGCCCGCTGCAGCGCGGCCGCGCGTTCGAGGAGGGAGTCGCTCATCGGGGGCGAGAGTGTATTACGTTCTGGCGGTGAGCCAGGCGGCGAGCTGGTGCTCGTGGACGAGCAGCCGTTTCTGTTCGCCGACGGTGATGAGGTCGAGGTGACGGAACTTGCGGAGGAAGGTCGTGACGCGCGGCCGCGTCGTACCGACGAGCGAGGCGAGGTCTTCGTGCGAGATGCGCACTTCCGGAGCGAGCATGAGCAGGGTGCGGCCGAGGCGTTGTTCGCTGTCCATGGTGACGAAGGTGGCGATCCGCTGATGCTGCTCCGCGACCTGCGCGGCGAGATAGCGGATGAACAGCTCGAGCAGGCCCTCCTGCCGTAGCCGGGCGAGAAAGTCGGCCCGCGCCATCCGCCGGAGCTGCGAGTCGTCCATGGCCGTGGCCGTCTCCACACGCCGCGCCGCGCCGGTGAGCGCCAGCTCGCCGAAGATGTCGCCGGCGCCGTGGATGGAGAGCATGCAGGCCTTGCCGACCCGCGAGACGGACTCGAGCTTCACGCGGCCGGACTCGATGAAGTACACCATCTGGCCCGGATCGCCCGCGCGATAGATCATGGCCTGCCGCGATACGGCCAGCGTCTCGGCGCGCGCGCCATCGCGCTCGAAGGACGCCAGCAGCCGATCGCGGAGCTCGGCGACAGGGGACGAGTTGTGGTGGAGCATGGCTGAAGCTCCGCCATTCTATAAATACGGCACGAATTCCGGTGTTCAATTGTGAACACTGGGGGTGGGGGCTGATCCGGTCTCACCTCCGACGGAAACGTTGGCTCGGGTAGGGATTGGCCGAATTCCGACACTCCGTCTTTAGACGAACGGAAAGGAGCACCTCATGCCGGAAGCGCTTGCCGTTACGGGATACGTGGCCGATGCAATTGCGAAAACTCTGAGAAGTGATGGATGGGTCAGCTCTGGAAGTATCGTAGAGATCCGGCCGGACCGCGATGTCGACGATGTCTATGTCCGCGTCAGCGCTGACAACGTGCGTGAAGTGAGAGTCGGGGCGACGCGCGAGGGCCGGACGCTGGTGCAGCTGGTGCTGAAACGCGGAGCGCAGATCGAAAGCGTGATCCGGCACAAAGCGACGACCGAAGGGTTGACGCGTTTCTATGATCCAACGCTCGCGCGGGTTGCCGCCGCGGCGATCGCGAACGTGATCGAGGCATAGGAGGATCGGATGGCCGAAGCAATCGCAGTGACCGGATACGTGTCCGACAAAGTAGCCAGGCAACTCCGCAGCGGAAAGTGGGAGAGCATCGACGTCCATCCCGAACGGAAAGAAGGCGACACGTTCGTCCGCGTCGCGGCCTCCGCTGTGCGCGATGCGCGGGTCGGCTCGTCGAAGGCAGGACGCACACTCGTCCAGCTGATCCTCAACGATGACGCCACTATCGAGACGGTGGTCCGGTCGGCGCCGCGCGGGCAGCGCTTCTTCGATCCGACTCTCGCCCGGATCACGGCGGCGGCGATCGCGAACAAGATCGAGATCTGAGCGCGTGCGGATCCTCCTCGTTCAGCCGCCGCTCGATGCCGGCAGCGAAGCGGCGCCGCCGCTCGGTCTCTGCACGCTTGCCGCGCATCTGAAGCGCCGCGGCGACGAGGTACTCGTCTGCGATCTCGATCTCGAGGTGAAGACGAAGCTGCGGGCCACGGGCGCAACCTATCTCGAGCACTGCGCAGACGTGCTCGCGGACTTCGCGCCCGACGTCGTCGGCTTGACGTCAATGTTCAATAACAGCCTCCAGGCCGAGCGGCTGATCCGCCTCGCGCGCCGCCGCGCGCCGGACCTTTCGATTGTGGCCGGAGGACCGCACTTCGGCTCCCTCGGCGGGCACGCGCTCCAGCGGATCGGGGATCTCGACTTCGTGGTGCGCGGCGAGGGCGAGACCTCGTTTTCTCTCCTGCTCGATGCGCTCGCCTCCGGAACGCCGGTCGAAACCATCCCGCGTCTCTGCGGCCGCGACGCGGCCGGAGCGATCTGGGAGAACCCGAACGCGCCGCTGATTAAGATGGATGCGGGGCCGACGTGGCGGGCGCTCGGCGACTCGGTCGACCTCGCGCGCTACGCGGCGACGATCCCGGGCGGCTCCCCGCGGCGGATCGTTTACATCGAAGCGGGCCGAGGCTGTCCCTTCGCCTGCACGTTCTGCGCGACCGCGCCGTTCTGGGAACGCCGATTCCGCGTCAAGCCGGTCGGCGTGCTCGTGGAGGAGATTCGCGATCTCCACGAACGATTCGGATACGACAGCTTCATTCTTGTGCATGACTTGTTGACCGTCGATCAGCGGTTCATCTCCAGATTCTGCGACGCGATGCTGGAAGCGAGATTGCCGGTCGAATGGATGGCCAACTCGCGCACCGACATTCGCATGCGCCAGATTCTGCCCAAGATGAAAGCCGCGGGCTGCTGGAAGCTATTCTTCGGCATCGAGTCGGCGTCGGTGGACGTGCAGCGGGCCATCGACAAGGATCTGCGCATGGAGGACGTTGTGCAGACGCTCGATGAGCTCGCCGAGCTCGGGATTGCGTCGACCTGTTCGTTCGTTATCGGGTTTCCCGGCGAATCGGCCGAGGACATCTCTGCCACGATCGACATGGCCGCGCGCGCGAAGCTCCTCGGCGCGGAGACCGTACAGGTGCACCGTTTGCGGCTCTGGCCTCCCTCGCCGTTGTCGCGCTCGGGGATTCATGCGGTGTTCGATCTCGAGTCGCTCCGGATCGAATATCCGTTCGTTCCGGTTCCGGAGGAAGACGCGCGGGAGATCGCCGCGGATCGCCAGTTCTTCAGCGGCTATTTCGCGCCCGTCACGATCGCCGGCACACCCGAAGAGATTTCACAGATCGAAATGTTCTTCCATCACACGCTCGCCGTTGCGCCATTCACGATCGGAGCGCTGGCGCGGATGGCGGGTCCGCAGCTGATTCCGTCGTTCAAGGAGACCTTGAGTGCGAGCGGTCCGATTGTGCGCGAATCGCTGTCGTGGGACATCGGGATTCACTACGCCAACTGGGCGGTGCTCGAGCCACTCTTGCGGCGATGGGTCGAGAAGCTCGGCGTGCTGCAGGAATGGCAGCGCCAGCTGGTGTATGGCCTCATGCGCTACGAGGCCGCACGCCTGCAATTCATTACCGAGCGCCGCGGCGATGCGGTTTCTGATGCATTCGCCTCGGGCGACGACTGGATCGCCCTCGACACCACTGCCGATTTTGTGTGTCTCGCACGCCTGCTCTCTACCGGCGAAGCGCTCGATCCTGTGCTGCTTCAAGACGGCGGCGTGCTGGTGACGCACGAGGGCGGCGACCAGTTCGCGGCCTATCAACTCTCCCTGGAGCAACGCGCGTCCATGGCCGGTGCGTCGCGCACATCGACAGGGTTCGTTTCGCCTTAGCGGGTACACTGTTCCAATGCCTCGGATTCCATACCACGAGCTGCGAGCCACGGAGTCGACCGAGGGATTGATCCTGCACACTCCATGGGTCGAATTGACCGTCGACGCCGCGTTGCCGCGGTCGGCGTCCGATTGGAATCGCCTGCTGACGGCGCTCGCGGAGTATCCGATCTCGCAGACGAAACCGCGGCGCCTCTCCCGCGACCGGCGCGAATCCGCCGCTGCGCTCGATCTGAAATTGCTACGCATGCCTCTGCCGCGACGATGGCGCTGGGAAGTTGCGGAGGTGCTCGATCACGCCCGAATCGGCCGCGACGACTACGATTCGCTGGCGGCCTATACTGCGATCCGCCGTTTGCGGCTGAGACAGGAGATCCAGTCGGGCGCCCGTCTGGCGATGCTGCAGCACCTCGAAACGGCGGCGCGCAACGATGAGCCGTTGCTGTTTCGCGCTGTCGCGACACTGGCGCGGCAGACGCTGCACGTCACGCAGCTTTGCGAACGTTCGGTCATGCCGGCCAGACGCCTGTTTCCGCCGGCATCCATCGACGCGTTCATCGCGTCGGAGCGGGGTCACGACCGGTTGCTGCAGAAGACCCTGGACGCCCTCGGCATGGACGCGCGCCTGCTGCCGCTCTTCGAAGAGACGAAGCGCTGCATGCGAATCCTGCGCTTTGTGGCGACACGCTCCCGCTTCGCTTTCGCGAACGTCGTGGCCTCGCTGGAGGGCGTCGCCGCGGAAGGAAAAGATCCTGTCGGCGCAGTTCTCGAGCGCAGCAGCCGCCCGAAAGCCGCGGAGTGGCTCCATCGCCATTACCGCATCAATGCTCACGAGAGGCATGGCGACTTCGGGGAGCAGCTCGCCGAAACGATGGGAAGAATCGACGCGGACTCCATCGTCGCGGCGATGCGTCTGACGGAGCTGAACGAGATCGCTCAGGACGCGATTGCAGCCCGGGTCGGAAACATCGCCCGCGGAAAAGAATGAAGATCCGCGCCGAGGAATCGCTGCTCGACCGGCGGCAGCTCCTTGCCGCGGCGTGCCGCGAATTCGGGATCGACGCGAGCGAGATCCATCTCATCCAGCGTTCCGGCAAGGAAACCTACCGTCTGCGCGGCGGCGGCCGGCGCTGGCTGTTGCGCGTGTATTGCGCTGCGCATCCGCGGAAGCAGGCCGCTGCCGAAGCCCGGCTGCTCCATCACCTTCAAAAGAACGGCGTCGACGTTGCGCCCTTGATCGCCGCGTCCGGAGTCGGCGCGCCTGAGGGGAAGCGCGTCATGGCGCTGTTCGAATTCGTCGGCGGGAAAGACCTGCAGTTGGACGGGAAAACGAGCAGGCGCCATGGATCGATCGTCGCCCGCCTGCATCGCGCCGCCGATTCATTCGATACGGGCGGCGTGGAGACGGAGCTGGATGAAGCCGCGCTGGTCGACATCCCGATCGCCGCCCTCTCCGCCTTCATGAAGATGAAGAGCGCCGACGGTCGCTTCATCCGCGAACTCGGCGCGATTCTGACGGCGCAACTGCGCCGTCTGCCGAACGTGGCGCCTCTCTACGGCATCGTGCACGGCGATCACCTTCACAACGCGCGTTCGGTCGGACAACGACACGTGCTGTTTGACTTCGATGCGCTCTGGAAGAGCTGGCGAGTGTTCGATATCTCACTCGTGCAATGGACGCTGGCCCTGAAAGTACCGACGTGGTTTCTGACCTACAGAGCGGATGACGACGTGATCTGGAACGCGTTCCTGAACGGCTATCAGGACGAGCGGCCGCTGGAGCCCGAGGAGTGGAACGTGCTTCCGCTCTTCGTGTTCGTCCGGATGATCTGGGACATGGGCATGCACGCGGCACGCAGCGAGAAGTTCGGCTCGTGGTGGCTCAGAGGACCCTATTTCGACGAGCGGATCGGCGCGATGCGCCAGTGGGTCTCCGCGCTGGGAGGGATGTCCCGGCTCCGCCGCTGGTGACGGCGTGGACGGCGTTCAGCGTGATCTTCCGCGCGAGGCTGGGACGCATCGCCTCGCAATACCAGGTGAAGAGGAAGGGAAGGACGCTGGTCGTGTAGCCACGGCGATACCACGTTTCGATGGCTGTGGCGGCGAGATCCCAGATGAGCACGCGGCCGTCGAGGAGCGCATCGAAATCGCAATCGAATAACGAGACTCCGTAGCCGGACTGAAAGCGGTCTTTCACGCGGCGACGGACGAATGCGCTGCGAGTCAGATCCAGTACGTAATGCACTCTCTCGTCGCCACGTGACGAGCGAATCTCGAGGAGGAGCGATTCGCAAGCGGCGAGCAGCGCCGCGCCCAAGGGACTGCGCAGAATGCCGCGCGCCAGCAACGGAAGCTCTGCCGCGATCCGTCGCCGCGCCGAACGGAGCGTGCGTTCATCTGCCAGTGGTGGTGTTGCGGGCATGTGCCGGCCGGAGCCGGACGCAAACTGTCGGAGCTGCCGCCGGGCCGCCGCGATGCGGGCGCGATCGAGCCTGATCCAGCGAGCGTGCCGCCGCGCGAATCCGGTTTCGTCAAGCACGATCACGTCGCCGGGCGTGAGGCCGAACACCGGCAAATCACTTTCGAGGGCAGCGGCGTACGACGCGAGTCTGGCGGCGTCGGCATGCAGGTACGGGCCGAATGATTCCGGCGCGTCGATGAAGCCGCCGCCGGAGATCGCGATCGCGGAGCGCGGGAACGCATCCGCCGACTCGAGCAGCAGCGTCCGCAGGATGTTCAAGCCCGCGTGACGCAAGCCGAAGCGGTCGTCGCGCCGCAACGCGGCATTGGCATTTGCATGCACCGCTCCTGGCGGCGCGAACTGCGAGTTGTTCGCCACCACGACGAGGCGGGGATCGATGTCCGCATCGCGCGGGACCGGCGCGTCGATGGTCATGAACACTCCTCCGCATCCGTCCGCCGTCGTGAAGAAGAGCTGAGCCACACGCCGCTCCCACAGCGGCGTTTCGGCAGGCGGCGGGGACGGCCGCAATGCCAGATCGCCCATCGTCACCGTCTCGCCGAAGGTCAGGCGTCGCGGCGAAAATCCGAGGATCAGGAGCGCTTCTTCCACATACGATGGCATGAGCGGCGCGAGCAGGATCGGTGTCGATCGCGCTATGCGTGCCAGCGATGGAACATGGAAGTGATCGGGATGCTCGTGAGACAGTACGATGGCATCGGGGCACGGCATCGCCTTCAGATCGACCGTACGGCTGGGGAATACCTCCAGTCGCGGCGTTTGCGAGAGGCCGAATTCGCGCTCGAGGAGCGGATCCACCAGGATGCGCGTCGCGCCGTGATGGACCATGAAGCTCTGATGGCCGATGAAAGTGATGTCCATCGTCAAGCCATGGCCAGCCGCTCGAGGAACAAGCCATGCGTAGCGTCGGCGAAATGGACGGCCATCGCCTGAAACGGCGACTTCGCGAAGTCGCCCCCGTACCAGATGAAAACGCTGAACGCCGTCAGGTCCCACCACTGGACGAGTCCATCGCAGAGCGCTTCGAAATCGCGGAGGTGCATCATCAGGCCGAACGGATAGACATCGATGCGATCCCCCGGCGTCGGTTCGAACGACGACGTCAGGAGATCGAAAGCGTATCCAACTGCGCCGTGATGCGCCGTCTGAAACGAGAACAGCAGCGGACGCGGATTCCCCTGCGCCGCCGCGGCGAAGAGCTCGTCGCACGTGGGTGTCAACAGGATCGTTCGCGCCGGCTCGGCGAGCAGCGACGGAAGGCGCCGGATAGCACGCCGTTCGGCGGCCGCATCGTCGTGAGGCTGCAGCAACGGACGTGGAACCATCGGAGGACACGGCGAACTCTTTGTGGCGGGGCCGGCGATCCGCCGGATCCATGAAGCCCGCCGGGTGCGCGACCGATGGTTGCTGCGAAGCTCGAGCACATCGCCCGGCGCCACTCCGTGAATAACGACGTCTCCCTCGCTGAGGCTTCGCGCGACGGAAGCGAGTCTCGCATGATCGCTCAACGTGAACGGCACGCCGGCTTCCGGATCAGGGATGTATCCGTCTCCGCAGATCACGACGTCTTCCGCATCGATCCCGGTTGCAGCGTCCAACAGGAGGCCGGCGAGGACGCGGAGTCCGTACAGGTTCGTCCCGAGGTGCGCGGCCCCGGGAAAATGATGAACGGATGGGTGTGCGGGTGTCGTAGCAGTACGAATGCCAGAGTTGTTGGAGAAGACGAGGCATCGCGGCGCCGGCAGCACCTCGTTCACCACCGCATCGCGAAACGCTTCCGACAGGACGGCGTCCACGGTCATGAATACCGCGAGGTCCTCTTCATCGACCGGCCGGATGTAGGGCTGGACGACGCGCGCCTCCCATGGATCACTTCCCTCGCCTGCCTGGAATGCGACGATTTCCAGCTCGCCGATCCGGATTGTGTCGAAGAGCTCGAGCCGTTTCACCGGGAAGCGGTCGCGCTGCAGACGACGCTCCACCGCTTCCGGCATGAGCGGCCCGATGAGCATGGGAGTCTTTCGGGGTAGGCGCCGCAGCGAAGCGGGGTGAAAGTGATCCGGGTGCTCGTGCGTAAGAAGGACCGCGTCGGGCTTCGGCATCGCCTCGAGGCGGATGTGCCGCGGCGGCCAGATCTCAAGTTGCAACTCGGACGAGTTGCCGAACGAGGAGAGAAACAGAGGATCGATGAGCAGGTTCGTCCTGCCGTGCGAGACGAACCAGCTCTGATGTCCGAGGAATGTGAGGCGCATCCCAGCGAGCCGCTACAGGAGCGTGCTCACCATCGAGTTCACTTTCACGTTCGAGATAGTGAGCGTCTTGCGCGCCCGTGCCTCGGTGAGGGCGGTGATCCTCTTCTTCAGCTCCGTCTTCGAAACCGCCGGCTTCTTCTCGTCGACGTCGACATGGATCTCCGCGTTCAGGCCGCGGATCGTCACCTGGTCCCCGAGCTTCGCCAGCTCCGCGATGAACTGCTCCTGGAGCGCGCCGAAGTCGATGTCGTACGATGCACCGGGCTTCTGTCCCTTATCCGAGAATTCGAGATTGACACGAATCACGTGCCGCACAGCCATACCTTTTCCTCCTCGTGCGTTTGCTGAATGAATGAAGTATACACGCCCGCTAACGCCAGCTCGTTCACGGGAGGGAGACGGCAATGGCGCAAGTCCGCTTTTCGAGCAACTTGAGAGGCCGTTCGGCACACCTTCCTCGCCGTAACCGCCATCGAGGCGAGGAGTATCGCTGCGACGACTGCAACGCGCTTCATTGCACCGTGATCTTGATAGCCTTGCTCACCCACCTGGCTTTGGCAGCCTTATCCAGTGTGAAGACGCGCAACGGGCCTTCATCCGAAGAGAGATCCTTCCCGTCGACCGTGTCGGCAAGCATCGCTTCGACGTCGTGGAATTTGCCGATCGCCTCGGCGATCGCGAACGTGGTCGTGTAGCCGTCGCTGCCAGCGATGGTGAAAGACCTCGCCAGTTCCTTTCCTTTGAGCTTGTCCAGGTCAATGCCGCAGGTGCGCAGGAGATCCGCGATGAGCACACCCGCATAGGTTTTGCCGTCGATCGTGCGCGTCACCCGGTTCGGCATTGCGCGTAGCTCGTCCCGCCTGAACGTGCGCGGGCCTGGCACTCCCGTCACCTCAAATGTTTGCGCGCACGCCGTCAGCGAAGTCGCGCAGAGAAAGATGAACGCAATCACGAAGCGCTGCCGCATAAAGAACCTCCGTTACCTGGGAGTGTGCGCTGCGCTGCCAAGCTCCATCCCGCAGCACCAGTCTCAGCTCTCCACTTCACCGGGTGGAACTTGCAGTGAAAGGGTGGGGGCTGTTGGTCGGGCAGGGGGGATTTGAACCCCCGACCACCTGAACCCCATTCAGGTACGCTACCAGGCTGCGCTACTGCCCGAACCGCGCGGGATCGTATCACGCGCGAGAGGTCCAACGGATTGCGGGGCGGGCTATTCCGGGCGGCGCGGGAGGTTCGAGGCCCAGAGGATCAGGTAGCGGGTCACCTCGATGTTTTTGCGGGAGGGGATGATCGCGATCTCCTCGATCGAGTTAGCTTTCGCGGTCAGGTCGTCGCGCATCGACTGCAGCTCGCGGTCCCAGGCGCGCTGGATGATGGCGATGTTGTCCAGGTAGTCGACTTCGCGGACTGACACCTTCTCGTCCGCGACGGCGGCGGGGCGGCCGCTGGTGATGTTGTACAGCGTCTGGCCCCACGCCACGTTCACTTCCTGCGTCGCATCGCGGTAGCCGCTGTCTTCCTTCGACTCGCGCTCGCGCTCCTCGCGCTCCGAACGCTCGCGCAGCTGATCGAGGCGGCGGCGGAAGGTGCTCTCGAGGCGTTCCTGCTCTTCTTCGAGGCGATGATTCGCTTCTTCCATGCAGCGTTCGATGAACGCGGCGCGCGGTTCGTTGGCCTCGGAGTACAAGTTGAACGACGGGTTGTGGAAGATGCGCATCCGTTCGCTCTCTTCGAGGAACTGGACGAAGCCGTCGCGCGACTGCGAGGCGCTCTGAACGAGCGCTTCGGGGGTGACGCCGATGTCCACGCGGCGATGGGGGTCGGGCACGGCGCGGAGGTCGAGTGTCTCGGCGTCGACCTGCGCTGCCTGCTGCCACTGCACGCGGCCGTCGTGCGCGGCGACCGGCGCGACGTAGACGCGCGTGACCGCGTGACGCAGGCCGCTGCGGCCTTCGACGTGGGTGACGATGCCTTCCGCGAGCACGAACGGGCGGTAGTTGCCGATGCCGCCGTACACGTACAACTGTTCGATCTCGTCTTCGCGGCGCGCGCTCGCGCGGGTGCGGGTTGCGACCGGTGCGGCCAGCGCGTCGTGGTCGTGCTCGACCGTCATTCCGTGCGTTACCGGGGCGGCGTCGAGCACGCGGCCGGGGACGGCTGACAGCGCGCGGATCACCTCTTCGCGCCGCGAGGGCGGGAGCAGGAACACGATGCAGCCTCCGCCGCCCGCGCCGCAGACCTTGCCGGCCCATGCTCCGGCGCCGCGCGCGGCGTCGATCGCCGCTTCGATCTCGGGCGTCGAGATGCCGTCGATCAGCGCTTTCCGCTGCTCCCATTCCTTGCGCAGCGCGGTGCCGGCGGCTTCGAAGTTGCTCGCGTCGAGCGCGCGCTCCATCTCGATGGCGGCCTCGCAGATCTGCGCGAAGCCCTTCTGCACCTTCTTCTTGCCCTCGACGTGGCGCTTGTAGAGCTGCCAGTTGTTGGTGCCGGAGAAGTGTGCGACGCCGGTGTAGTGCAGGAGCATGTGCGCGCCGAGGTCGTGCACGGGCGCCTGCAGCGGATGGCGGGCGGGCTTGCCGGGCGTGAGGTGCAGCGAGCCGAGGCCGCCGTAGACGGGCGGGTAGTAATCCTGAATGCCGGCGGGAACGCCGAGGAGGCGGGTCTCGAGGTCGCGGACGAGGAAGATCAGCTCCTCGCCTTCGAGCGGGTGTCCGGCGATCTCGGAAAGCGCCCGCACGAGCGTGATCGCCAGTGCCGACGACCCGCCGAGGCCGGAGCCGCGCGGGGCGTCGGTGCGCGTGGTGATCTGGATGCCCTTCAGCTTGAAGTGCTCGATCGCGCGATGCAGCAGCGCCGCCTTCGGATCGGCGGACAGCTCCTGCATCGACTCATAGCGCTGGCGGTATTGCTGATCGGAGAGATGGATCTCGATCGCGCCGCCGCCGGTCTCCGTGACTTCCGACTCGGCGTAGTACGAGATCGCGACGTTGATCGTGCGCGCGCCGGGGTGGAAGAGGTAGAGCGGCCAGAGATCGAGAGTACCGCCAGCGAGATCGGCGCGCACCGGCGCGCGGACAGTGACCTTGTTCATGTGAGTGGGAGCCTGAGCTAGAACAGTGCCCGTTGTTGTATCACGTCCGGCGCGACATCGCGCGTCCCCGATAGACGAGGAGCGAGCTGCGCGACCGAGGTGCGGAATCGGCGGAGCGAGTCGCCGTACAGCGGATCGGGCGTAATGGACTTCAGTTTCAACGGGTTGAGCCACTTCCCGCCCTCGGTGACGCGATAGTCGAGGTGCGGGCCGGTGGCGAGCCCGGTCATGCCGACGTAGCCGATGACCTGTCCCTGCTGGACCTTCGTTCCCCGTTTCATGCCCTTCGCGAAGCGGGAGAGGTGCAGGTAGTACGTCTCGACGCTCGCGTTGTGTTTGATGCGGACGAAGTTCCCCTCGCCTGCTTTGTAGCGCGCCTCGAGCACGACACCGTCCGCGGTCGTCATCACCGGCGTCCCGGTCGGGGCGCCGTAGTCGATTCCGTAGTGCGGCCGGAAGTACTTCAGCACCGGGTGGAAGCGGCGGCGCGTGAAGCCGGAGGTGACGCGGCTGAACTTCAGCGGCGCCTTGAGGAACTGCTTGCGCAGCGGACTGCCGGCGCGCGCGTAGTAGCCCGCGCGTCCGTCCGGCATCTCGTGGCGGAAGGCCTCGAAGGTGTTCGACTTGTGGGTGAAGCGCGCGGCGGTGATCGGGCCGTAGCCGATCAGGTCCTTGCCCGCGTACTGCTTCGTGACCACGAGGCTGAAGGAATCGCCCTTCTGCAGCTCGAAGAAGTCGATGTCCCACTGGAACACGTCGACGAGCTGCTGCACGAGCTGCGGACCCTCGCCGCTCTCGCGCAGCGCCTCGTAGAGCGAGCGATCGATCGTGGCGGAGATCGTCGACTCGACGGTGCGCAGCGAGGCGGGTTTGGCGGTGACGCCGAACGTGGAACCGTTGCGGACCGCGCCGATGTCGCCCCAGCCGGTGACCTTCATCTGCACCGCGTCGACGGCGCCGGAGGTGTCGTAGTGGAAGCGGAGGAGATGGCCGGGACGCAGGCGGCGGACGTCGAGCGATTTCGCGAGCTCGCGCGTCAGGAGCGCGCTCTCGCCGCGGGTGAGGCCGCCGTCGACGAGCACGCGGTCGAGCGTGTCGTTTTTCTCGACGGTGAGGATGAGGGAGTGCTCGGGAAGCTCGGCGGCGAGCGGCTGTGCGAGCTCGTCGTAGCGGACCGACGGAGGCGCGAGGACCGCGGCCGACGCGGCGTTCATCAGGCCGAAATCGGGCTGGCTGCGGACGGAGGCGAGGATGATCGGGACAGCGAGTGGGAGAATCAGCGCGAGGTATGCCCGCGGCCGCTTCACCACCCCACCCAGACGCTCGCCGAGCGCGCGACGTTTCTTCATCAGCAATTCGAAGAGGAACCGGGGACTAACTTCGACCGCGATGGTAGCACACGCTTACTGCGCGGCCGGCTCGAAGGTTAGCATCTCGCTCGCGGTGCGCGGGCGCTCGCCGGGATCGGCGCGCCGGAAGTCGGGCGGCACCATGAAGTCGGTGGCCCGCGTCAGCACCTCGCGGACTGAAGTCACGAGCATTTCCCGCACGATGGTGCGCGTGGGATTCACCTGCAGTTTCGAGGTCGCGCTGCGGTTGAGGAGCGTCGTGCGGATGGAGACGCTCTGCTTCATCGGGAAGCCGTTGATCTTCGTGGTCTCGAGGTCCAGCAGGCGGTCGACCTCGGGATTGCCGGTGCGCATGCCGCTGCCGAGGGCGTTCCATCCGAGGTTGCCGAACTTCATCGTCGTCCAGGTATCGATCACCGTATGCACGGCCTGCTTCAGAGGGATCCCGCGCATCGTCAGCGTGACTTCGTAGTCGATGGTGAGGCGGTAGTGGCCGGTCTCCACCCCGGCGATCATCGGGTTGTCGGTGGCGTTGTCCATGCTGGAGCGGACGTTCTGGATGCGGATGTCGTTCGCGCCGATCGCGCTCACCGCGCCGGCGGTGTTGAACTCGGTGAACCACTTCTTCGTGGGGTCGACGAAGAAGAGCCGGCTGCCGTCGTTGCTGACGACGTAAGTGCCGGGAGGGTAGAGGTTGCCGGAGAGGAAGTCGACGCGGGAGCGGATGCCGTCGACGACCGCGCGCGCCATGAGGTCGGTGGTGGGCGCGATGGCGTCTTCGCTGATGCTTTTCTGCGTGTATTCGTACTGGATCGCGGCGAGACCGGGAAAAGCGAACAGCGCAAGAGCGAGCGCAAGCAGTGTTCTTTTCATTTTCAATAACCTCAGCCGATCCTTCAGTATACACGGGAAATTTTCATGATCTCCACGGTGGTTGGGCAGCGCATGTCCAGACGAATCGCCGTGGCGGCAGCTTTCTGTGCGACCCTCGCCGCCGTCGCACCCCTGCATGCCGCCGGTCCCGTGACCCTCGAGACGGTCATCAAGAGGGTCCAGGAGCAGCAGAAGAACATGAACACGCTGCAGGCGAGCTTCCGCCAGGAGAAGGAGCTCGCGCTCCTCGCGAAGCCCGAGGTCTCGACCGGGACGTTCCTCTACTCGAAGCCGAACAACGTGCTCTGGACGTATGACGCGCCGAAGCGCGTGCAGATGGTGATCGCCGGCGGGTACCTGACCACGTACTACCAGGACCTCGGCAAGGCCGAACAGATCGACGTCAAGCGCTTCGAGGACCGCATTTTCAAGTACATGGGAGCGACCGGCGCGATCGACGAGCTGGCGCGCTACTTCGACTTCACCTTCACCGACTCGAAGTCGAAGCCGGTGTACGTCCTCGACCTCACGCCGAAGAACCGGGCGGTCTCGAAGCGCGTCCGCCGCATCAAGCTCTGGATCGACAAGCAGACCTTCCTCACCTCGAAGATCGAGTACGTCGAAGGCGACGGCGACCTGACGCGCTACGAGTTCACGAACGTGCGCATCAACGAGCCCGTCCCCCCGAGCCGCTTCGCCCTCCACCTTCCCTCGAACGTGAAGGTCGAGCAGATGAAAGTGCAGTGAGAGTGCTGCGTGCTGAGTTCTGAGTGCTGAGTCAGGCTGCGCGGCTCGCTTTTCGTCTTCTCAAGACTGAAGGTGCAGCGCGTCTCGGAGAAATCGAGACGCCGCATGGCGTCATCGATACGCCCGTATTCATGCCTGTCGGAACCCTCGCTTCGGTCAAAAGCCTGACGACCGATCAATTGAAACGACTCAGCACCCAGCCCCCGGCACCCAGCACCGGTTCCCAAATCATTCTGGCGAACACCTACCACCTCATGCTCCGCCCCGGCATCGAGCTGCTCGAGCGGCTGGGCGGGGTGCACCGGTTCATGGGGTGGGACCGGGCGGTGCTCACGGACTCGGGCGGGTTCCAGCTCTTCTCGCTCGCGGCCATTCGGAAGATCCGCGAGGAGGGGGTGGAGTTCCGGAGCCATATCGACGGGTCTCCGTACTTCCTGAGCCCGGAGTCGTCGGTCGAGATCCAGACGCGGATGGGTGTCGACATCGCGATGGCCTTCGACGAATGCCCGGCCTACGGCATCTCGCACGGCGAGGTGGAGAAGTCGATGCTGCTCACGCACCGCTGGGCGAAGCGCTCGCTCGCGGCGCGCACCACGTCCGCGCTCTTCGGCATCGTGCAGGGCGGCGTGCATCTCGACCTGCGGAAGCACAGCGTCGAGGAGATCGGCGCGATGGACTTCGACGGGATCGCCATCGGCGGCGTCTCGGTCGGCGAGCCGAAGGAAGAGATGTTCGAGGTCGTGAGCTTCACCGCGCCGCTGCTGCCGGCGGACAAGCCGCGCTACCTGATGGGCGTCGGCACGCCGGAGGACCTGGTCAACGGCGTCGCGGCGGGGATCGACATGTTCGACTGCGTGATGCCGACGCGGAACGCGCGTAACGGCACGCTGTTCACCAGTTCCGGAAAGCTGCAGATCAAAAACGCGAAGTACGCCGCGGACTCCTCGCCGCTCGATCCGGAGTGCTCGTGCGTCACCTGCACGACCGTTTCGCGGGCCTATCTGCGGCACCTGTTCATGAACGACGAGATCGCCGCGCTGGTGTACAACACCATCCACAACGTTTCGTTCTACCTTGACTTGATGCGGGCGATCCGGCAGGCTATTGCGCTCGACTCGTTTGCCTCGTTCCGCGAAGGCTTCCTGTCGCGGGTCAGACAAGAAGAAAAATCATGAATGCGATAGCTCTGCTCCAGTCGGCCGGCACGAGTGCGGCCATTGTTCAGTTCCTGCCGATCCTCGCGATCGGCCTCGTTTTCTACTTCCTCGTGATTGCGCCGGCGAACAAGCAGCGCAGGAAGACGCAGGAAATGCTCAGTTCGCTCAAGAAGGGCGATCGCGCCGTGACGACCGGCGGGATTTACGGGACGATTCAGGGTGTTGAGGCCGAAGTCGTTTACCTGAAGATCGCTGAAAACGTCAAAGTCAAGGTCGCGCGCTCAGCGATCTCCGGTGTCGTGACCGAAGAGACTGAGTCCTAGAGCGCGCTGTTCGGTCCGGAGGAAATCTTGAATCGTAACGTTCTGTGGAAAATCGCGTTGATCCTCGCGGTGCTGGTGGTGTTCACGGTCGCCATCATCCCCACGAAGGCCAACCCGGAGCCGATCCAGCGGGGTCTCGACCTCAAGGGCGGCACCAATCTCAAGATGCGCGTGAACGTGGAAGAGGCGCTTCGCCTGGAAGTCGATCAGGCGATGAACTCCCTGCGCGCGCAGGCAACGACGCAGAAGCTGCCGGTGCCGGTGACGCGCCGCGTCGATGACTCGACGTTCGTCGCCACGCCTCCGGCGGGCGTCGGCACGGCCGAATACGAGCGCATCTCTGGCGACTTCCTGCCTTCGTTCGAAGTGCAGCGCACCGCGGAAGGGCTGCGCCTGCATCTGAAGTCGTCGGCCGCGTCGCAGCTGCAGCGCGACACGATCGAGCAGGCGGTCGAGGCGATCCGCCGCCGCGTCGACGCGCTCGGCGTGACGGAGCCGGTCATCGTCCCCGAGGACCAGGACCGCATCGACATCCAGCTCCCGAACGTCGACGATCCGGCGCGCGTGAAGGACATCATCAAGACGACGGCGCAGCTGCAGTTCCGCATCGTGGAAGGCGGCTCCTTCCCGACGGCGCAGGCCGCGTTCGACGCGACTCCCGCCGCGATGCGTCCGAACGTCGACATCCTTCCTTCCAGCAAGGAAGACGAGATCGGCCGCACCATCGGCGTCGAGTACGTCGCGGTGAACAAGAACGTGCCGGTCAGCGGCCGCGATCTGAAGTCCGCGCGCGTCGACAAGGGTAACGTCGGCCAGCCGGTCATCGCGTTCTCGCTGACTCCGGAGGGCGGGCCGAAGTTCGGCGCGCTCACGAGGCAGAACGTGAAGCGCCAGCTCGCGATCGTCCTCGACAACAAGGTCATCTCCGCCCCGGTCATCGACGAGGAGATCCCGAGCGGCCAGGGCATCATCCGCGGCAACTTCACGCAGCAGGCGGCCAGCGATCTGGCGCTGCTGCTGCGCAGCGGCTCGCTGCCGGCGTCGCTGACGACGCTCGAGGAGCGCACCGTCGGCCCGTCGCTCGGACGCGACTCGATCCGCGAGGGCGTGCTCGCCTCGACGATCGGATTCATCCTCCTCGTCGCCGCGATCCTGTTCTACTACAAGGGCGCCGGCGTCAACGCCGTCCTCGCGCTCCTGCTCAACCTGGTCATCCTCCTGGGCGTGATGGCGTACTTCAAGTTCTCGCTGACGCTGCCCGGCATCGCCGGCATCGTCCTCACGCTGGGCATGGCCGTCGACTCGAACGTGCTCGTGTTCGAGCGCATCCGCGAGGAGCAGCGCGAAGGCAAGACCACCCGCGCCTCGATCGAGCAGGGCTTCTCGCGCGCGTTCGCAACTATCATCGACACGCACCTGACCACGATCATCTCGGCGCTCTTCCTCTTCCAGTTCGGCACCGGTCCGATCAAGGGATTCGCCGTGACGCTGCTCGTCGGTCTGGCCGCGTCCGTGTTCACCGCGTTCTTCGTGTCGCGGATGATTTTCGACATCGTCTACAAGGCGACCGACCGCACGAAGGCGCTCAGCATCTGACGCGGCCGAGGAAACGATCATGCAGATTTTCAAAGATCCCAATTACGACTTCATCAAATACCGCTGGCACGCCGTCGTCGTCTCGCTGCTGATCATCGGCGCGGGCGTCGTGACGTTCATGACGAAGGGCATCAACCTCGGCGTGGACTTCGCCGGCGGCGCGAACATCATCCTGCGGTTCCAGGAAGATGTTCCGCTCGCGCAGCTCCGCGCCGACCTGCCGGTCGCCACGATCCAGCAGTACGGCAAAGCCGAGGATGACTCGGTGCTGATCCGCCTCCCGCAGCTGAAGAAGGAAGGCGACTACGCCGGCGAGGAAGTGGAGAAGCTCCACACCAAGATGAACCCCGAGTCCGCGGCGAAGTACGACCTCAACTTCCGCGGCAGCGACAACCTCGCCGGGCTGCTCATGCAGACCGATCCCGATCTGCGTGGCACGAACCCGAACTCGGAGCAGCACTACCGCACCGTGGCCCGCTCGATCATCGCGAAGCGGTCCGAGCTCGGCATCTTCCGGAAGATGAGCGAGGCGACGAACGTGGAAGGCGTCAGCACGGCCGTGGCGCGCGTCCTCAACGAAAAGGCCTTCATCGGCCGCTTCAACCTCCTCAGCCAGGAGACGGTCGGCCCTCAGGTCGGAAAGCAGCTGCAGGGCAAGGCGTTCTGGGCGATCGTGCTCTCCGCGCTGGCGATGGGCATCTACATCTGGGTGCGCTTCGACTTCGTCTTCGGCGTCGCCGCGATCATCTGCATCGTCCACGACGTCCTCGTGGCGATGGCCTTCCTGCTCTTCCTGCGTCTCGAGTTCTCGCTCAACGTCATCGCCGCGCTGCTGACCATCGTCGGCTACTCGGTCAATGACACGGTCGTGACCTACGACCGCGTGCGCGAGAACAAGCGCAAGATCAAGAAGCCGATGAGCCTCGCCGAGCATCTCAATCTGGCGATGAACCAGACCCTGTCGCGCACGATCCTCACCAGCGGCTCGGTGTTCCTCGTGCTCATCGCGCTGCTGATCTTCGGCGGCGAAGTGATCCGCAGCTTCTCCTGGATCCTCACCGTCGGCGTCTTCAGCGGCACGTACTCCACGCTGCTCATCGTGCCGGCCGTCGCCGTCGCGTGGGACCACTGGAACTCGCGCCGCCGCCCGGCCCCGACGCCGTCCCGCATCGATCCGCTGCGTGACGAAGTGCAGACAAAAAAGCGCAAGGCCAGCTGACGCCGGCACGGCGGTGCTAATCTCGCGGGCATGAAGCGATTCATGCCCGCTTTTCTTTTTCTGCTGCTCTTCGCCGTGGTTCCGCTGCAGGCGCAGGTGCGGTGGGGCGCGCGCATCGGCGTCGTCGACGGCGGTCCGATGATCGGCGGCGACATGGTGAAGGCGCTGGGCGGCGGCTTCATCTTCAATCCCGGCATCGAGATCTCCGACGACCTGATCGCGACGAGCGCCGACGTGCATTACGACATGCAGATCCAGCGCGATGCGGCGTTCTGGATCGGCAGCGGCATCGCGCTGCTGAATCCCGAGGACCAGGACCTCGACGTCGGCGTGAACCTGATCGCCGGCATCGGCACGCGCCGCGCGGGACGGATCATCTACTCGCAGCTGAAGCTGACCGCGCCGGCGGACTACGACAGCTTCACCACGCTCGCGGTCGGCATTCGTTTCTAGATTAGACTTCGCCGTCATGGCGAACGATCGCGACGAAGCGCTCGAGTATCACTCGACCGGACGACCCGGAAAAATCGAGGTCATTCCCTCGAAGCCGACCGCAACCCAGCGCGATCTCTCGCTCGCCTACACGCCCGGCGTCGCGAAGCCCTGTCTCGCCATCGCCGCCGATCCCGCCGACGTCTACAAGTACACCGCGAAGGGCAATCTGGTCGCAGTCATCACGAACGGCACCGCGGTCCTCGGCCTCGGCAACATCGGCCCCGCCGCCGGCAAGCCGGTGATGGAGGGGAAGGGCGTCCTCTTCAAGCGCTTCGCCGACATCGACGTGTTCGATCTCGAGATCGACACGCGGGATACCGAGGAGTTCATCCGCTGCGTCAAGCTCCTCGAGCCCACCTTCGGCGGCATCAACCTCGAGGACATCGCCGCTCCGGAGTGCTTCGAGATCGAAGAGCGCCTGAAGAAGGAGATGAACATCCCCGTCTTCCACGACGACCAGCACGGGACGGCGATCATCTCCGCCGCCGCGCTGATCAACGCGCTGCAGGTCGCGAACAAGAA
>Ga0134123_10000522_pt1 | contig 25248 bp, 21 predicted proteins | sample KB303_FD_96460 | JGI IMG/M metagenome (GOLD analysis project Ga0134123, IMG submission 96460) | Terrestrial soil microbial communities without Nitrogen fertilizer from Kellogg Biological Station, Michigan, USA - KB3-0-3 | ecosystem: Environmental > Terrestrial > Soil > Unclassified ...
CCGGCGACGAACAGGTTGGCCGGCTGCTCGTAGACCTCGAGCGGCGTGCCGACCTGCTGCAGCTTCCCGAGGCGCATGATCGCGATGCGATGGCCCATGGTCATCGCCTCGATCTGGTCGTGCGTCACGTAGACGGTCGTCGTCTTGAGCGTCTTCTGAATCTTCGAGATCTCGGCGCGCATCTGGACGCGCAGCTTGGCGTCCAGGTTCGACAACGGCTCGTCGAACAGGAAGACGGCGGGCTTGCGGACGATGGCGCGCCCGACGGCGACGCGCTGCCGCTGGCCGCCCGAGAGCTGCTTGGGCTTGCGGTCGAGGAACTCGGTGATGCCGAGGATCTCGGCGGCTTCCTGCACCCGGCGGGCCATCTCGTCCTTCGGCGTCTTGCGGATCTTGAGGCCGAACTCCAGGTTCTCCTGCACCGTCATGTGCGGGTAGAGCGCGTAGCTCTGGAAGACCATCGCGATGTCGCGATTCTTGGGGGGGACGTCGTTGACCACCCGGCCGCCGATCGAGATGGTGCCGCCGGTGATCTCCTCCAGGCCGGCGATCATGCGCAGGGCCGTCGACTTGCCGCAGCCGGAGGGGCCGACGAGGACCATGAACTCCTGGTCCCGGATCGCGAGATCCAGGCTCTCGATGACGACGTTCGAGCCGTAGGCTTTGCGGATCTTGTCGAGCACCACGTCGGCCATCTGACTTCCTCCCCGGCACTTCTATCGGATCAGGGTGGGTTTCGCCCCGTCCGTTCAGGTAGTTTTTCTGGCGAGAATGCGGGCGCCGTGCGGCGGGACCGCGACCTCGATCCGGCCGCCGCTCCGCGGGACGTCCTCCCCGCTCCATTCATCTTTCACGGGCACGTCTCCCCAATCGGCGGGAGCCTCGAAGCTCGCCGTCGCCGGCTGGGTCCCCCGGTTGACCGCCACCACCACGGCGTCCCCGCCCGCCTCGTCGCGGCGCAGGAAGACCAGGAGGTCGCCGTCGCTCGACAGGCCCGTGTGGGTCCCGCGCGAGAGCGCCTTGTGCGCGCGGCGGATTGCGATCAGCTTCTTGTAGTCAGTACGCAGCGCCTCGTCGCGCGGCTTGCCGGCGCCGGGCTGGATCTCGCGGTCCCCCCAGGGCATGTCGCTCCGGTTGTCCGGCCAGTCGCCGCCCGGACGGCCCACCTCCTCGCCGTAATAGATCATAGGCAGCCCCTGCGCGGTGAGCTCGAGGATCGCCGCCAGCCGGAACAGCTCGCGGTCGCCGCCGAGCTGGAAGAGGGCCCCCGGCACGTCATGCGACGAAAGATACGGCGACAGCAGATAGCCCGGCCGGACCTTCTCGCGCGACTTGAGATAGCGGTCGAACGCCACGGTCCGCCCGCGTCCCTGGACCCAGGCAAGGACGCTCCCCTGGAAGGAGAAGTCGAAGCCCGCGTCCATCTCGTCGCCGGCGAACCAGGGATCGAGCGACTGCGCGTCGCCGCCCCAGACCTCGCCGATCAGGAAGAAGTCCTCGCCGAGCTCCGCGTTCACCCGCCGCCGGTGCTCCTGCCAGAACTCGTGGCTCACGTGCTTGACCGTGTCGAGCCGGAAGCCGTCGAGGCCGGTCCGCTTCGCCCGGTCGATGTGGGCCTTGAGCAGATAGTCGCGCACCTCCGGGAGCTCGGTCTTGAAATCGGGTAGGCCGGAGACGCAGGACGTGAGGTCGTCCTGACCGCAGGTCCCCAGCCCCTCGGTGCGCAGCCACCCCTTATAGGGCGGGTCGGTGGTGTACCGCGAGTCGTAGCCGGCGTGGTTGTAGACCACGTCGAGGAGCACCTCGATGCCGCGGGCGTGGGCGTCGTCGACCAGGGCCTTGAGCTCCTCCTCGCTGCCGAAGCGCCGGTCCACGGCATAGAAGTCGTCCGCCCAGTAGCCGTGGTAGCCCCAGTCGGGAAAGCCCGCGCCGGTGACGAACCCGGGGATGTTCTCCACCACCGGGGTGATCCACAGAGCCGTGATCCCCAGATCGGCCAGCTCGTCGAGCTGCTGACGCAACCCCCGCAGGTCGCCGCCGTGGAACGTCCCCTTGGCGGACCGGTCGACGCCGTTGTTGTTGCCCTTGTCGCCGTCGGCGAAACGGTCGACGATGACGAAGTAGAGGACGGCGTCCTCCCAGCGCTCGTGCGGCTGGACGCGGACGATCGGCGGCGCCGCGGCCGGCGCTCCGGCCGGAGCGCTCTGTGGAGGAGCGGTGCCGCCGCATCCGGTGAGGACGAGAAGGCCCGCGAGCGCGAGAGCTGCGATCTGGGGACTGCCCGGCTCGAGCGAGAGAGACCTCAGGGAAACCTCCTCTCCGGGACGTCTCGATGTAACCGTTCCCATTCCAGCGAGGCCGATTCTAGGAATGGTGTCAGGGGCGTGTCAATTCATCGCGGCCGGAGCCAAATGGTCGTCGAGAGGGATTTCCGGGCTTTTCCGCACTTTAGGCATGAAGATATGGACAGGCGGTCGGGATTTACGGTCAGTCCGCGAGAAGAACGCCCGGAACCGGCAGGAGCGGCAGGAAATCGCGGCCACCTGGCAATCCATGAACCGCTGACGCGGTAGGGCGGGGTAGAGACGCCCCAGTCGGATGGCACGGACCTCCCGTGACCCCAGCGGCCGGGGCGTCTCAAGGCCCCAGATACCACCGACGCCGGCAGCACGCAGTGGGAGGCAGGGGCGCAAGAGCGCAGCGATGACCGAGTCTCGCTGCGAACTGCGCTGGGCTCGGTGGTAAAGACGCTTTCAGGCTTCTGAAGTGACCTCGTCGGCAGAGGTGGCCATGCTGGCCCGAAGCAACCACCGCTCCAGTCGCTCCAGGTCGGTACAACCCAGGATCTCCTCCCGTTGCCCCGAGCTCACGGCGATCCCGCGCGCCTCCAGGATCTTGAGAACAGACCTGGCAATCCCCCTGGCTTCTCCCTCGGCTTCCGCTGCCGCTTTCAGCTCCAGGATCGCCGGCTCGCCCTGAACTTCCAGAGCACGGACGACCGCCCTGCGGACCGCCGCGGCATCGAGCAACGCCTTCACCGGAAGCGGTGCCCCGAAGCATGGATCCTCGATCTGAGACCCCTCATCCAGCAGGCGCCAGCTCCGGCTCTCCGCGGACCACTCACCGACCCTCGGGCGGCCTCTGACCCAGACCCCGAAGATCCGCCGCACGCCGCGGCGATGCATCACCTCGGCCTTCTCCATCGCCTTCCGCTCGCTCTGCGTCGAGACCACCTCGAAGGCGATCTCCTCCAGGTAGCGGCTGCCGGTCGCCGGGTCGATCCCGTCCTTGACCACACAGGAGTCGCTGGCGAAGTCGGAATTCACCGCATAGCGGGTGAGCAGGTCCGTCGCCACGCTGTAGCCCGGGGCCACGTGATTCGCCAAAAGGGTGTCGAGGGAGGCTTGCTTGACCGCATGCGGTTTCTCGGCCGGGAAGGCCACCACCCGCCGGCCCGCGATGATCTCGTCGCGCGTGACCTCCGGCTCGACCAGATGATCATCGACCAGGGGAAACGACCCACGGCCCGGCAGGTGCAGGGAGCCCCCCGAGCCCGCCGGCGCTTTGAGACTGAGTCCTGGGCGGTTTTCGTCCATCCACGACATTCTAGCAGAGAATCGGGTCCGCGGTCGAGGGGGGCTGGAGTTGGCCGCCGAGCTGCCGTCATCTCCTCATCGGCTCAGCAGCGCTCCGGAGACGCCGCGTAGACCTTTTAGCGAGTTCGATTCTTTTGGCTGACACCTGTTAGAACCAGCTTGAGATCGTTCGGCCCTAGATAAGTGATATCGAGATAATCCTCATCGTCGGCGACCGTCGCCCGCACGAGGCCAAGCCGATTGGGATTAATTGGCGACTTCAGCCGCCCAAGTCGGGTGAAATCGGCGCTAAGAATGAGGGTGAGGCCATCCTCATCGTGCAGGCGGACGGGCGTACCGGCTTCCGCACAGACGTCGTCCCATTGGACTTCGAGCGTCTCCTCCCACTTGGCCCATGTACGGTGCCGGGCCGGGGCAAGGCTCTCAATAAACTGTAGCCACAGGCCATGCGATTGCGCGGTCGGCCAATCGGGATCGAGCGCGCCATCGGCTACTTCATCGCTCCGCAGCCAGCGCCGAAGCTCGCCCATACTGGTGAAGTCAGCCCCAGTTTCCTCTACCGCTCGGATCGCGGCGATGCGCGAGCTGAAGCCGGCATGCATGAGAATTGACGCGGACCGATTGAGCGTACCGGTCTCGACCGCGGCAACGGCGAGACCAAGCTCCAGATCTTCCATCATGATGCCGCTTTCGAGAGTGTCACTATTGGCGAGCGCGCGGACCCGGACGGCCTCCATCGCCCAGGGCAGCCGATAGACAAGCGCCCGCTCAATAAATTGCAGTACCTCATCTTCCCCACCCACCGCAAAGCTGGCGATCGTCTCGCCTTTAAGCCAGGCGCTCAGGATGTCGCGCCAGTCGGCCGGAAGATCGTCTGGTGCGAACGGATCAATCGTGAATGCCACTTCAGCAAAGGCGGTGATCGCCGCGATGGCTGCGTCATCATCGTCGTTCAGGATCGCGCCATTGGCCGTGGCGAGTAGCTGGTTGAGGTCGGCTGCGTGCGCATCGAGCGTCTCGCCGGTGCCTAGGCCGACGCCCGCGAGGAAGTAGCCGCGGCGCTGCGCCGCCGACGTCCTGCTCCAGACGTATCGTGCACGCGCCACCAAGCCCGCCTTCAGTATCTGGCGCCAATTCTCCTTGCGGCTGAGGAGCCGCCGCGAAAAGAGTGACGAGGTCAGCACCTCGTCCAGCGTCGCTTCAATGTCCTCGTCGGCGACCTCCCGCTCGCCGAGCATGCTGAGGATTGCCGTGTCGAGAGTGGTCAGGTAGCCTGCCCAGAGGCCGCGCTCCATCTGTGCAACCTCCATGCGTTCTCCTGCTAGCACCGGGAAGTCCCACGCCGCATTGCCAGCAAGATAGGCAACCATGTCCTCGACGCTCTTGGGCTTATGTTTCACCAACATCCGCTGCATCAGGGTGAGGATCAGGCGGAGCAGCCCGCTCTCCATTTCCTTGCCCTTCGCGCTCGCGATCATCGCATTCCACGCGGCCCGGCTCTTCGCGATCTTGTCGAACATCGGCAGGAGCACCAGTCCTTCAACGTCAACATAGGCACGGCCGGCGCGACCAACGACGTTGCGGAACTCCGCGATATCGATCTCCCTCCCGCTGCGCATCAACCCGTGGAAGATAAGCGTCGTAGCGGAAAGGTTGAGGCCTTGGGCGAGCGTTGGCGAGGAGATGGTGACCTTGAGTACGCCGTCGCGCAGCAGCCGCTCGATCTCTTTGCGGAACGGAGTCGGCAAGGCGCCGTGATGGACGGCGACCCCGAGGCGGAGGCATTGGAGGATGGCGCTATCCTCGCCCAGCCACTCCGCCCCAATGGCCAAGGCGTTGTCGAGGACGGCGGGATCATGCTCAAGGATGGTCGAGAGTGTACCGCGCTTCGCAAGGTCAACGATAGCCCTGGCGAACGGCTCGACCGATCTGCGCATCGGACAGAAGATCAGCACCGAATGCGCGTCCGCCACCAGTGCCCATGCGGTTGCGATGCACAGCTCACGCTGATCGCAGGGAAAGAGGCGCGTCTTCCGTCCCTTGGGCAGGCTCGGCGTCAGGAACGTCTCGATCCACGACTTCTCGGCTCCGATCGAGATGTCCAAGCGCGCATGGTCGCCTTTCCAGGAGACCTCGCCGTAGCGAAGCCGCGTCGGCCGCCAGTCCTTCTTGACCAGGCCGCCCGGTTGGTCGCCTGTCAGCCATGCAGTGAAATCCTCTAGCTGTTTGCCGTCAGGAAGGATGGCTGACAGGCAAACAATCCGCCGACCGGCTGCATCGGCCCGACGCAGCAGCCGCTGGATTTGGACCTCGTAGCGCACCTCGCGCTCGGTAAGGCCGATCATGTGGCCTTCGTCGAGCACGACGAGGCCGACATCGTTGAGCAGATCGGGATCGTTGCGCAGCGCGAAGTCGAGCTTCTCGGGCGTCGCCACGATGATGTTGCTGTCGCGCAGGAAGTTCTCGTCGATCTCGCTCACGCCGATCGCGCCGTAGAGGCTCGACACGGTCTTGCCGAGTGGCTGGAAGGTGCGCTGGAGGGTCACCTCGGTCTGCGCCGACAGCGCGCGCAGCGGCGTCACAAACACGATCCGCCGGCCAGCGGCCAGGCAGGCGAGCATGCACAACTCCGCAACCCGCGTCTTGCCGGCGCTGGTTGGCAGCGACACCACCATATTGTCAGCTAGGTTGAACGCGCGGCTCGCGGCATCGATCTGCGAGGGCCAAAGATCAATCTCGGCACGGTGTCGCCGCATCAAAGTCGCGATGAACAGCTCGCGATAGTCCTCCCAGTCCTCGAGGCCGTCGCCCGGTGGCGCGAGCGGCAGCCGTTCATGGAAGCTCGATGCCCAGAGGTCGCCGAGCAGATGGATGGCAAGGCGATGGCACCACCATTGGGGCACGAGATTGAGCTCACCTGCAGACGCGAGACCGACGCGAATCCGGGCAAGCGCGGTTTCAAGCAGCTCGCGCTCGCCGCGCTCAAACGCCAGCATCGCGATACCAATCGCACCCATGAAGTGATCGGAGAGAGCGATGTCGACGACATCGAACAGCCGCTCGTCCGGCTCCGCATCATCATCCAGGTCGTCGTCCGCCTCAACGAACTCTTCGATGCCGGACAGCATGGCGATGAGCGTGTCGTCGCTGGCGCGTCCACCAAGCCGATCTTCAGCAATCAGCTCCTCGAGCCCGTCCAGATCGCGCAGCATGAGTAGCGCGAGCGCCCGCTCGGGATGGGCGAGATTCGCCTCGCTGAGTCCCTCATGAAGCAGTGAGAAGGCACGCGCCGAATAGCGGGCAAGGTGGTAGCAGGCGCCCGCGACAAGACGATGGAAGTCGCGCTCATTGCTGGCGCGGCCTCGCGCGATCACGGCTTCAATGGCGGATGCGGCGCTTTCAAACGCGCTGCGCGCCGCCTCGAACTCTGCCTCCTGATCGAGCAACCGCAACCCCTGTGCCATCAGCGCATAGGCATAGGACAAGAGATCGTAGCTCAGGAGCTTCGAGAAGGGCGGCGCGTCAGCCGGGAGGTCGCCATCCCGCCAGATCATCGAACGGGCCTGTCCCTTGGCGAGCAGATCGTCCTGGAAGCCGGGCGCCGTCGCCTCTCGGATCAGCGCTGCGATTTCCTCAGGGCTTGTTGCCATCTGCAATCACCTTCTCGAAGATCTCCTTGATGAAAGCCTGATGCTTGGTCACGCGGAGGCCCACCGCATATTGCGGGATCTTGCCCTTGTACGCGTCAAGATCGGCGGTCATCAGCTTGCACGGATTGTTCCCCGTGAACATGAACATCAAATGCGAGAGCTGCTCGATCTTGATCCGCTCCTTGAGCTGATATTTGTCGATCAGGTCTGACAGCTCAGTCTCGCCAGTCTCAAACAGACGATCGGAAACGAAGGCGAGCGCATGTGGGGTTGGCCGCCCATGGCTCGAGAGCAGCGCCTTGCGGGCCTCATCGACGGTCTTCTTGGGTAGGCTCGCGCGGCTCTTCACCTCGCCCTTCAAGAACCGCACCTCGACGTCAGGATCGAAGCACACCGCCAAAATGTCGTCGCCATGCATTGCCATCTCGCGATGGTCCTTCCAGCGCAGCTTGAGGACACCGATCTTATAGCCAGTGAACTCGCTGACCCAACTTGAAGCTAAAATCTCGCCAATATCACCGGAGCGGCTTCGAGGCCCGGTCGGCAGTTTGGTCGCGACATATTCCGCCGCCTCCGCCTTGCCGAGTTTATCGAGGATGTGCGCGACCCGGTTCGCAGCGGTGTATTGGTCGGGCACAATCGCGGCGACGTCGGCGACCGCCGTTGAGAGTTTCGCCCCATCCGCCTCGAAATAAATTAGACTATGTGTATTGACCTTGGAGTCGGTGCGCTTGCACCAGGCATTTATCTTTGCCAACTTGAACAACCTCTTGGCGCCACCCACGCACAGAAGGCAACGCGAAGGATATGAGAAACGACGTGTTGCGCAGCGCCTCGGCCACTCCTTTAACTCTAGTAACCCCTTGAATCGAGGCCGTCCCCCTGTCGCAGCGAGGCGAGGAGGACGTCACACTCCTTCATGGCAGAAGGTCGGCGCTCGAATACTCGGGCTCAGAGTCTCCGTAGGCCCGGGCCAACCCGCGGGCGCTCAGGTCGAACCATGCGGCTCTCTCCTGGTCGTCTGGTGTGGGTTCCAGCACCGTAACGAGCAGTTGAGCGCCTTCCGGCAGATCGAAGGGTTCGTCGAGGTGGATCGTTTTTCCCTCGTAATGGGCCCTGAGACTTACCGTTGGCATGTTGAAATCCTACCTGCAGTCGCAGGCCGTGGCAAGTTGTTCACCGGGAACGCCGGGCAGCGGCTAACGGTCATCGGGCAGCAGGATCGGAAGGACTGTACGGCCGTGCTTGCGGTAGATCTTGAAGTCAGAGTCGAGGGTGAATACTAGGCTCGGTTCATGGACCTCGGCGAGCCGGACCAGGCAGGCGTCCGCCAAGGCCATCGGGACGTCGGAATACCGCAGAATGAGACGTTGGACGGCTCTCGCCTCGTCCTGGAAGGAGAACGAGACCGTGACCAAACCCTTGGTGACGAGCTCGACGACAGCCTGAGGCCCTCCCGGTAGATGCCCGAGGAGAAAACACGCTTCCGAGAGGACGGCTTCGCACGTGTCGAGAGGCGAATTCATCGTGCGCAGCTGCGCTTTCACCCAGCTGTGATAGTGATCCCGGCGGTCGAGAAGCGCCACCAGAGGACCGGTGTCGACCAGGATCCGAGGTCTCACCGGCCGTAGTTGGCGAGGTGCTTCTTGTTGTACGACAGGTCTCCAGGACCTTCGAGACGCCCGACCAGGTCTCCGGCCAGATCCAGGAACGAGCCCCTGTCCGGTTGCGGCGCCTTGGCGAGAAAGTCGGCGAGCGCCTCACGGAGGATTTCCGACTTGGTCGTTCCGCGAGCTCGGGCTTGAGCTGTAAGCTGCTCCGCCAGATCTTCGGGCAGCTTCAAGGACAAGATCTTCATCGGTCAGCCTCACGGTAATACCACGGTAACCAGGGTAGTAGGGAGCTGGCCGGGAGTCAATCAGACGCCCACCCCTCTCTACCCCCCAAGGCGGCCCCTCCTCCAGCATGGCATGGAACGTGGTAGGGTGTCCCCGGGGACTCCAGCGCGGCCCGGGCGTCCGCGCTGCAACAGGTTGGAACGAGTCGGAAGGGAGGTCGTGCACATGCCCACCCGCATCGGATTGATGGGCCTGGGGCGCATCGGGCGGAACATCTTCCGCATTCTCTATAACAGCGACGACATACGGATCGAGGCGATCAGCGATGTGGCCGACCTCACCGGGCTGGTGTACCTGCTCCGCTTCGACACCCTCCTCGGCCGGTTCCCGGGCGAGATCAGCGCGCACGACGGGCACATCTACGTGGCCGGACGCCAGATCAGGATGGTGCCCGACGAGCCGGGCAAGCAGATCCCCTGGGGCGAGCTGGGAGTGGACGTGGTGATCGAGGCGACGCGGCGGTCGCGGACCCGCGCCGAGATGGAGGGCCACCTCGCGGCCGGAGCGAAACGCGTGATCCTCTGCTCGCCCCCGGCCGAGCCGCCGGACATCACCGTGGTGATCGGGGTCAACGACGGAGACCTCCGGCCCGAGCACCGGATCATCTCGAACGGCTCGAACACGGCGCACTGCGCGGCGCCGGTCTTGAAGGTCCTGGATGACGCCTTCGGCATCCGCCGTGCCTTCCTGACCACGGTTCACGCCTACACCAACCAGCAGCGCCTGGCGGACGTGCCCGCCGAGGACCCGCGGCGCGGGCGGGCCGCGGCGGAGAACATCATCCCGCAGGCCACCAACTCCGCGCAGGTGATCATGGGCCTCTTGCCGCAGCTCCAGGGCAAGCTGACCGGCCTGGCGATCAACGTGCCGGTGGCCAACGGCTCGGTGGTCGACCTGGTCACCTGGCACGACCGGCCGGTGACCGTCGAGGCGGTCAACGAGGTGATGCGCACGGCGGCGGCGAGCAGCCGCTGGCGGGGGATCCTGGAGTACGAGGACGACCCGATCGTCTCCTCGGACATCATCCGCAGCGAAGCCTCCAGCACCTTCGACAGCCTCGCCACCATGGTGCTCGGCGACAAGGTGGCGAAGACCCTCTCCTGGTTCGACAACGGCTGGGGCTACTCCCACCGGGTGGTGGACCTGATCCGCCGCTTCGCTAAGCTCGAGCAGAAGGAGGTGTCGTGATGGCGATCCGCGTGGGCATCAACGGCTTCGGCCGGATCGGCCGGAGCGTCTTCCGCATCCTGGCCGACCGGGACGACATCGAGGTCGTGGCGATCAATGACCTGTTCGAGAACGACCAGCTCGTCTATCTCCTCAAGTACGACACGGTCATGGGGGTGTTCGAGAAGGAGGTCACGGCGGACGACGACTACATGTACGTCGAGGGCAAGAAGATCGCCATGACGGCCGAGAAGGACCCGGCGAAGATCCCCTGGGGGGATCTGGGGGCGGACATCGTGGTGGAGTCGACCGGCGTCTTCACCAAACGCGAGCCGCTGGCCAAGCACCTGACAGGGGGCGCGAAGAAGGTCATCCTGACCGTACCGCCGAAAGAAGAGATCGACGCCATGATCGTGGTCGGGGTCAACGACGACATGCTCAAGCCCGAGCACAAGCTGGTGTCGAACGCCTCCTGCACCACGAACTGTCTGGCGCCGATCGCCAAGATCCTCGACGAGCGGTTCGGCATCGAAGAGGGCTTCGTCACCACGGTGCATGCCTATACCAACGACCAGCGGCTGGCCGACGTGCCGCACAAGGACCTGCGGCGCAGCCGGGCGGCGGCGGAGAACATCATCCCGACGACCACCGGCGCGGCCCGCGCGGTCGGCAAGGTGCTGCCGCAGCTCAAGGGGAAGCTGGACGGCATGGCCATCCGCGTCCCCGTGCCCGACGGCTCGATCGTCGACCTGGTCTGCCGGCTGCGCCAGAACGTCTCGGCCGCGGACGTCAACAATGCGGTCCGCGAGGCCGCCGCGGGGCCGCTCGCCAGGATCGTCGAATACAGCGAGGTGCCGCTGGTCTCCACCGACATCATCGGCAACCCGCATTCGTCCATCTTCGACGCCCTGTCGACTCATGCCGAGGGGGACGGCTACGTCAAGGTGGTCGCCTGGTACGACAACGAATGGGGCTACTCCAACCGCGTGGTCGACCTGATCGACCGGCTGGTGGCCGTCGGAGGGATGTGACCGGACTCGGTCGTTTCTCATGGCGAAGCGAGTCGGGATCCTGACCGGCGGCGGCGACGTGCCGGGCCTGAACGCGGCGATCAAGCAGCTCGTCGTGCGGATGGCGGACGCGGGATACGAGGTCCTGGGGCTGCGCCGCGGATGGGCGGCGCTGCTCCACACCGTTCCCTTCCACGGAGCCGACAACTCCGAGTGGCTCATTCCACTGACCGTCGCCAGCACGCGCACCATCGACCGGAGCGGCGGCACCGTGCTCCACAGCTCGCGGATCAATCCGGCGCTCGTCCAGGCGGAGAGCGTCCCCGAGCATCTGAAGAGCATGGCCCCGCCGCCGGGTCCGGACGGCAAGGTCGACCTGACCGAGGCGGTGCTGCAGGTGCTCCAGTTTCTCCGGCTGGATAGCCTGGTGGCGGTCGGCGGAGACGGCACTCTGTCGTTCGCGCGGCGCCTCCATCTCGAGGGGGTGCCGGTCATCGGCATCCCCAAGACCATGGACAACGACGTCTACGGCACCGACTACTGCATCGGCTTTTCGACCGCCGTCACCCGTTCGGTGAACTTCATCAACGACCTGCGGACGGTGGCCGGATCGCACGAGAGGTATCTGGTGGTCGAGCTGTTCGGGCGCCATTCGGGGGAGACCTGCCTCCTCTCCTCGTACCTGTCCGGAGCCGACCGGGCGCTCATCGCCGAGGTGCCTTTCGACACCGACGAGGTCGTCCGCATGCTCGCCGAGGACAAGCACACCAATCCCAGCAACTATGCCGTGGCGTGCATCTCGGAAGGGGCCTACCCGGTGGGCATGCGGCCTTTCGAATCCGGCGAGGCCGACGCCGTGGGCAACCGGGAGCTCGGCGGCGTGGGGCGCTATCTCCGCGAGGCGCTCCAGAACACCACGGGCGAGCGGGTGATCTACCAGCGCCTGGGATACCTGATGCGCTCCGGTCCTCCCGACTCCCTCGACCGGCTGGTGGCGTCCAACTTCGCCACCGTGGCGGCGGACCTCGTCCTCGGCGGCGAGACCGGCCGCCTGGTGTCGATCACGGACGGGCGCTACGCCACCCAGCCGCTGCGCATCGTCGGCGAGGGCAAGAAGCGGGTCGACGCCGACAAGTTCTTCGACCGCGAACGGTACCGTCCCAAGATCGTCGGCGTGATGGGCCTGCCGATGTTTCTCTGCTGAGCGCTTCGTGAAGATACCCTCGCGAGCCACGCTTGCGGCGGCTCTCTTCGCCGCCTTCTTCCCCACTCTCGCCACCTGGCTCTACTTCGTGGTGCTTCCGGGCAGCCGCTGGACGCTGCCGGTCTATGCGGTCTGCAAAGTCCTGCAGTTCGCGTTTCCGCTGGTGTGGGTGAAGCTCCAGAGGCCGGCTTCGCCGGGACCCTCACCCCCTAACCCCCTCTCCCACACGCACTCACACCCGCCCGGGAGAGGGGGGACCGGAATCGGTTTGCTTGTTGGGTTCCTCTCGGGACTGGGGATCTCGGGCTTCCTCTTGCTCGTTTGGAAGACCCTCCTCGCGGGCGGTCCGCTCGCCGCGCGGGCGGCTCAGGTGGCGAGCGCCAAGCTCGCCGCGTTCGGGATCGAGACCGCGGGCGGCTACCTCCTGCTCGCCGTGTTCTACTCGGCCTTCCATTCCTTATTAGAAGAGTACTACTGGCGCTGGTTCGTCTTCGGCCACCTCCGCCGCTCCCTGTCGGTCCCCTGGGCGGCCATCCTCTCCTCGCTCGCCTTCATGTCCCACCACGTCCTCGTCGTGGGAGAGCTCGCGGGCGCCTACGACGCGCGGACCTGGCTCCTCGCTTCCACGGTCGGCGCCGGCGGCCTCGTCTGGGCCTGGCTCTATCACCGCAGCCGCTCGCTCTACGGCCCCTGGCTCAGCCACGCGCTGGCCGATGCGGCGCTCTTGTGGATCGGCTACGGGCTGTGGCGGTAGGCCCCTCACCCCCTGACCCCCTCTCCCACCCCCTCCCAACCTCCGGGAGAGGGGGAAACGCGGATAGAGCCGACAAAAACAAGGCCGAGCATCTGTAGGCCCGGAAACATCCCCCCTCTCCCGGCGGGAGGGAGGGGCCGGGGGTGAGGGGCTTACTGAAACCTTCTCCACCCGCCCGCGTATCTCCCCTTGACGACCGACTACCCGGGTAGTACTATCCCGGTAGTCGCAGAGAAGGAGAGACGACCATGGAAGCTTCGTACCACCTCGGAGACCTGCAGCTCGCCATCATGCGCGTGCTGTGGGGCCGCGGCGAGTCCACCGTGGCGGACGTGCATGAGGCGCTGGAGCCCGAGCGGGGACTGGCGCTGACCACGATCGCCACGATGCTCGCCAAGATGGAAAAGAAAGGCGTGGTGGACCACCGGACCGAGGGCCGCCGATTCATCTACCGGCCGCTGGTGAGCGAGGGGAAGGTGCGCCGCTCGATGGTGGCGGACCTGACCACCCAGCTCTTCCGCGGCGACGTGGCCGCGCTGGTGAACCATCTCCTGTCCGAGCACGACATCCAGTCGCAGGAGCTAGCACAGCTCCGTGATCTGATCGAGGCGCACGAGCGCGAGGAGGGCCGCTGAGATGTTCGACGCGATGATCTCCCGAGAGGTGGCGTCCCAGGCCGTGGCCTGGCTGCTGACCTACACCCTGCACAGCACTCTGTTCCTGGGGCTCGCGTGGCTCGCCTCCCGCCGTCTGGCGCAGCGGCTGCCGGCCGTCGAGGAGGCGGTCTGGCGGTTCGCCCTGGTGGCGGGCCTGCTCACCGCCTCTCTCCAGGTCGCGGCCGGACGCGAGCCGCTGACCGGGAGCTGGAGCCTCGCCTCGATGGCCGCTTCGACGGAAACGTCGTCGGTCATGGCTCCGGCGCCGTCGGCGAGCGCGCTGGGAGCGCCGGCTTCCAGCCGGCCAAGAGCCGCCAGGATGGCGGCGCTCCCGGCAACGCGGGCCGAGGCTCCGGCTCCTTCCCGCTCCCTGCCGGTGTCGCTGCCCGGGGTCCTCGCCGGGATCTGGCTCGCCGGAGCCCTGCTGCTCTCGACAGTCTGGCTCGCCGGCCATCTGCGGCTGCGCCGCCGGCTGCGTGCACGGCCGGTGGTGCTGGAGGCGGCCATGGTCTCGATCCTGGGCGAGTTGCGCGAGCGGGCTGGTCTCGAGCGGCCGGTGCGGCTGACCTGCTCGTCGCGGCTGCCGGTGCCGGTCGCGCTGGGGCTCTCCCGTGCGGAGATCTGCGTGCCGCCGCGGGCCCTCGCCAGTCTCGCTCCGGAGCAGCAGGAGGGGATGCTCGCCCACGAGCTGGCGCACCTGGTGCGGCGCGATCCGTTCTGGCTCGCGTTCGGCCGCGTGCTGGCGAGCGTCCTCTTCTTCCAGCCGCTCAACTGGTTGGCCATCCGGCGGCTGCGCGAGCTCTCGGAGCTGCTCTGCGATGAATGGGCGGTGGGACGCACCGGCCGGCCGGTGTCGCTCGCCCGCTGTCTGGCCGAGGTCGCCGGCTGGTCGGTCCGTCCCCTGGGTGGACTGCCGGCTCCGGGCATGGCGGACCGGCCTTCCCACCTGGGCAAGCGGATCCGCCGGCTCCTGGAAGAGACCCGGTCCCCCCAGCGCCGGGTGCACCCGGCCTGGCTCGCCGCCGGGATGGTGATCCTGGTGGTCGCCGTGGCCGCCGCCGCGCCGGGCGTCCACGCGGTCGTGACCGGAGGTCAGGCCGTGGCCGGAGAGCGGGCCGAAGACACCGTCGAGGCTCCCGCTCTGGCCGACGAGCCCGAACAGACCCCCGAGCCCGATGCGGTGTCCGAAGACGCCGAGGCAGAAGATCCGGAGTCCGACATCGATCTCGACATCGACGTCGACGTCGACGCCGCGGTCGAGGCCGGAGAGCTCGCCGGAGACCTTGCCGGGGAGCTGGCCGGAGACATCACCGAGGACATCACGGACAGCCTCGCCGACTTCTCCATGGTTTCGGCGGACATCGCGACGGACCTTTCGGGCGATCTGATGGCCGCCTCCCTGGCCGGCGATCTCTCGGAGGACGAGATGGAGGAGATGGAGCAGCGCTACGAAGAGCTCGCCGAGCGGGTCTCCCGGCAGGTCGAGGAGCGTCTCGATCCGCAGATGAAGGCGCTCGAGAAGAGCATCGAGGGCAACCTCTCGCAGCTCCAGGACAGCGAGGAGATGCGCCAGCTCGAGCGCCGGGCCCGGGAGATCGCCGAGCGCGCCCGCCCCTCCGACGAGGAGATGGCGAAGCTGCAGGCGGAGATCGACAAGATGCGCGCCGCGGGAGGGATGTCCGAGGAGGACAGGCGGAAGATCCGCGAAGAGGCGCGGCGGATGGCGGAGGCGCACCGCATGACCGACCAGGAACGGGCCGAGATCGACCAGCTCCGGCGCCAGGCCCACGAGTTGGCGCAACGCTCACTCCACGAGCACCGGGCCGAGATCGACAAGCTGCGGCAGCAGATGCAGGAAGAGGCCCGGCAGATGCGCGAGGAGATCCGGCGGCAGATCGAGAACGACCCGAAGATCCGCGAGCTGCGGGAGCGCCGGAAGGAGGACCGGGAGCACATGCGGATGGACCGGGAGCGCCAGAGGGAGGAGCGGGAGCACGTGCGGGAAGAGCAGCGGAAACGGGAGCGTGAGCGCGCTCCCCGGGCTCCGCGTCCCGAGCGCCAGGTCCGTCTCCACATCTCTCCCGACGTGCGGGTGCGGGTCGAGCCCGCGCTGGCACCGACGCCCGAGCCGCGGGTCCACGTGACGGTCGAGCCCGCGGTCGCGCCTGTCGCCACGCCGGCTCCGACTCCGAGGGCGCGGCCCGCGCGGGCGCCCAGGGCCGAGGTCCAGCCGACTCCAGCGCCCGAAGCACGGCCTGTCCGGGCTCCCAGGGCCGAGCCGATGCCGACTCCGGCACCCGAACCGCCTGCCGTGGCACCCGCGGCCGAGCCGGCGCCGACCCCGGAGCCTCCGGCCCTGGCCGCGGCGCCGGAGCCGCCGGCTCAGTAGTTGAATCCAAGGACAGCAAGGACGGCAGGGACAGCAAGGACGAAGGAAAACTGGTCCTTGCCGTCCTTGTTGTCTTTGCAGTCCTTGTCTGGCTTTACCCTTCCTTCGGCTTCACGCTCCGCAGCATCTCCAGGAAGTGCTCGCGCTCGGCTCCCAGGGCGTCCTTGGGGCCGGTGGCCTTGAAGAACCAGGGACCTCCGGGTCCCTCGACCACGGCGCCCAGCAGGCGTGAATCCGGCTGCGAGCTCGTCGGACCGGTCCCCATGGTGCTCGGCAGGAGGGTGCCGGTCACGTCCACCCAGGTGACGCGGCAGCCGGTCCCGGTTTCGAACGACTGGCGCGACGGCTGCGTGCCCTGGTCGGGCTCCATCTGCCCGATCCACCGCTGGATGTTGGCGTCAACGCCGCCGCCCCCCCCGGGGCCGAAGTAGAAGACCTTGAGCTGGCCGAGCCCGTTGGTATCCGGGATGGACGCCTGCGCCATGCTCATGCCGGACGCGGGCTCGGACTTCCATCCGGTGGGGAGGGCGAAATCGAGATTCGCCTCGCTGGCGGCAGGCGGGGCAGATTCTTCACGCGACGAGATCGGGCCGAGCGGAGACGAGGCGGTCGGCGCCTCGGTGGGAGCCGGGGCTTCCTCCCGCCCGCCACCGCACGCGGCCAGGGTCAGCAGAAGAACAGGGACGATCGGACGAAGCTTTCGGGACATGGCGCTCTCTCCGGTTCGGGGCGCGGCAGGCGGGCCGCGCAATCGAGACGAGAGCGTATCACCGCTCCGGCGCTCTCCGGCGCCCCGTCAATGTCCTCCTGCCTTGTCCCCCCAGATCTCGGCGAGCCGGCGGTCGCGGCCGCAACCGTTCCGGTAGTACTTGTAGCGGATCGGATTCTTCTGGTAGTAGTCCTGGTGATACTCCTCAGCCGCCCAGAACGGCCCCGCCGGCACGATCTCCGTCACCACCTTCTGCCCGAGCTCCTTCTCCACCTCCGCCCGGGTCTTTTCGGCGAGCCGCTTCTGCTCCTCGTCGTGGAAGAAGATCGCCGTCCGGTACTGCTCGCCGTGATCGCAGAACTGGCGGTTCGGCGTGGTCGGATCGACGTTGTGCCAGTAGACCTCCAGGAGCTTCTCGTAGGAGACCTTCGACGGGTCGTAGATCACCTGCACGGATTCGGCATGGCCGGTACCGCCGGACGAGACCTGCTCGTACGATGGATTCTTCACGTGGCCGCCGGTATAGCCGGAGGTGGTGGAGACCACGCCGTCGGTCTTGTCGAACGGCGGCTCCATGCACCAGAAGCAGCCGCCGGCGAACGTGGCCTTCGCGAGGCCGCCGGGAGCTGGATGCGCCGGCTGCGCAGCCGTGACCTGCTGGGACTCTCCGCCGCCGGACCGCAACCCGAAAACCAGCAACGCCGCGAGGGCGATGATCGACAGGGCAAAGACGACTTTCATGCGGAACCTCCTCTCATCGTCCAGGGAGTTACGGCTGGCGCGCCGCCGCCGGATGGCTCTACGGCGCCGCCTTCTCCCCCTTCTGCCGCTCGGCGATCCACCGGTCCACGTTCTGCTCCAGGACGGCCAGCGGGATCGATCCGCTGCCGAGCACCACGTCATGGAAGGCGCGGACATCGAAGGTCTCGCCCAGGGTCTTCTCGGCGCGCCGGCGCAGCTCCTTGATCTTGATCTCCCCCATCTTGTAGGAGAGCGCCTGCGCCGGCCAGGAGATGTAGCGGTCCACCTCGGTCTCCACCTCGTGGAGCGACAACGCCGTGTTGGACGCCATGTAGTCGAGCGCCTGCTGCCGCGTCCAGCCCATGGTGTGCACGCCCGTGTCCACCACCAGACGGCAGGCCCGCCACATCTCGTAGGTCAGGCGGCCGAAGTTGCTGTAGGGGTCCTTGTAGAGCCCCGCCTCCAGGCCCAGCCACTCCGAATAGAGCCCCCAGCCCTCGCCGAACGCGGAGAGGTACGCGTAACGGCGGAACGGCGGCAGGTCGTCGAGCTCCCGCGCCACCGCGTTCTGGAGGTGATGGCCGGGCACCGCCTCGTGGAGCGTCAGCGCCTCCAGGTTGTAGAACGGCCGGGTCTCGAGCCTGTAGGTGTTCACCCAGTAGATCCCCGGTTGCGTGCTCCCGACCGAGGGCTCGACATAGCGTCCGGACGTGTACTTGGGCGCCATGTGCTCGGGCACCGGCTGCACGGTGTAGGGGAGGCGCGGCAGGTGGCCGAAAAGCGCCGGGAGCTTGCCGTCGATCGTCTTCGCGATCCACGCCGCCCGCTCCAGGAGCTGCTCCGGCGTCTTGGGATAGAACCGCGGATCGGTGCGCAGGAACTGCAGGAACGCGGCGAAGTCCCCCTTGAATCCGACCTGGCGGATGACCTCGTCCATCTCCTTGCGGATGCGGGCCACCTCGGCGAGGCCGATCTGGTGGATCTCCTCGGGCTTCAGGTCCAGGGTCGTGTAGCGGCGGACCTCGTGGGTATAGACGGCGCGGCCGTTCGGCAGCTCGGAGGCGCCGAGGGTCGTGCGGGCCTTCGGGTAGTACTCCTTCTGATAGAAGTCGAGGAAGGCGCGATAGCCCGGCACGATCCCCTCCTGGATGGCGCGCCGCCCCTCCTGGCGCAGGCGCTCGCGCTCCCGCTCGGGAACGGTGGAGGGGAACGCGGCGAACGGCGTCCAGAACACGCTCTTCTCCGGATCGTCGACGACGTGTGCCGAGATGGTGGTCTCGTATCCCGCGAGAGTCGCCTTGGGGACCGTCATGCCGCGCTGGATGCCGATCCGCATCTCGGCGATCAGCTCGCCGACGTAGCGCGGCCAGGCGCGCAGCCGCGAGATGTAGTTCTCGTAGTCCTTGACCGTGGCCGGGGCCATGTCCTCGGGGAGCCGGGCGAAGCCGATGTGGAAGCCCGAGTCGGCGTTGAACGGCATCTGCCAGGTGCCGAGCTCGTAGTCCGCGACGCGGTCCTCGAGCTCGCGCCGGAGCATCGCGGCACTGACCTGGTCCTCGGCCGAGAGCTTCGCGGCATCGATGCCCTGGATCTCGGCGAGGAACTTCCGGTCGGACGCGACGCGCCGCTCCAGATCCTCCGGGCGTTCGGAGGGCAGCAGGGCGTCGTACTCGTGGCGGCCCACGGCCGTGGCGCTGAGAGGGTCCTCCTTGAGGCGGACCTCCCACTCCCGGGCGAACAGGTCATGGAGCCGGGCCGCCTCGTCCGCGGCAAAGGCGGGCAGGGAGGAGAGGAGCAGACAGGAATAGACAAGCAGAAATTTCTTCATGATCGGGGTCTCCCGCGAGCGCTGCGCTGATAGAAGCGAGGATATCCGATCGGGGGGACGGGTGGAGGGGTAGAGCCCCGGCGGCCAGCGGACGGCCGCCGGGGAGGGAGAAGACGGCCGGTCAGAAGCGCCAGGCGATGCCGGCGTTGACGGCGAAGCCGTCGAGATCGATGTCTACCTCGTCGACCGCGTCGCTGGGATCGGGAATGTCGTCTTCCGACCTCCGCAGCGTGGACTCGGTGCTCCGGTAGATGGCCTCGGCGAAGAAGCTGGCTCCTTCGGGGTCGCCGAAGAAGGATCCGGCCGAGACGTGCCAGCCGGTTTCGTCATCGACCTCGAACTGGTTCTCGGTCGTGTCGAGCAGGAAGTAGGTGCCGCCGGCCCCGATCCAGGGGCTGAAGTTGCCGCGCGGCTGGAAGTTGTAGTGGAGCCCGACGTCGAAAGGCACCACCTCGAGGCTCTCCTCCCGGAAGACGCCTGCGTCGTTATCGAAGAGATTGTCGATCGGCTCGTCGCTGAGCTCCTGGTAGTAGGTGCCGGCGAGGGACAGAGCGAGCCCGCTGTCGCCGAGGGGGATGTCGAAACCGAGACCACCGCCGAACGTGCTTCCGACGTCGGTGGTGTCCCAGTAGGAGCCGTAGATCTTAAATTGGGCCTCCGCCGGCGTCGTGAAGACGGCGAGGGCCGCGAGAATCGCGAGGACCCCGAGGATCTTCTTCATGTTGTACCTCCTTGTTGTACTACAGGCAGGCCCACACCCACCCGTACTGCGGGACGCACCGCGCGCACCCGGTATCGAGAGACGCGTTTTTGCAAGGGCAGTGCCCGAAACGGGGACCACCACGCCCTGGAATGGGTCGCGTAACGCCGGGCCGGGCTCCTTCGCCTGAGGGGAAGCGGATGATATCGTTCTCACCGTAGACCGATTTCAGCGAGCACTCGCGGAAAAGGAGCCCAGCATGACCGTCGCCTCTCCCCCTCCTCCACCCGGAGCGCCGGCCCCCAAGAAGGGCCTGGGCCCGCTCGGCTGGATCGCCATCGGTTGTGGAGCCATCGCCCTGATCGGGATTCTCGCCCTCGCCGCCGCGGGCTGGTGGGCCAAGCGGCAGGTGGACAGGTACAAGGACAACCCGACCATGGCCGCCGCGGAGGACATCGTCCGCATCAACCCCGACCTCGAGCTCGTCTCCTCCGATCCGAAGGCGGGCACGATGACGATCAAGAACACGAAGACCGGCGAGACGGTGACGATGAACGCCTCGGACATCGAGCACGGCAAGCTCACCTTCAAGACCGACCAGGGGACGACCGTGGTCGACACCTCGCAGTCAGGGGAGTCCGGCAGCGTCAAGGTGACCGGAGCCGACGGCCAGCAGGTCACCTGGGGTGGCGAGGCTCCGAAGAACCTGCCCTCCTGGGTGCCGATCTATCCGGGCAGCACGGTGACCGGCGCCATGGACGCCACCAATAACGAGGGCCGGAGCGCAACGTTCTCCATCTCCTCCGAAGATACGGTCGACAAGGTCATCGAATTCTATGAGTCGAAGCTCAACGAGGCCGGCCTCAAGGTCTCGAAACAGACCATTGACGCCAACGGCCAGCACTCCGCCATCCTCACCGCCGCCAGCGGGGACGACAAGCGGACCGTCAGCGCGATGATCGGCCAGAGCGAAGGGAAGACGCAGGGCACGATCAGCTTCGGGGAGAAAAAGTGACCTCAGCCTCCGCCGGTCCGGCCTCCAGGGTCCATCGGCCCTGGCGGGTCGGCAGGCGGAGGGCCCGCTTGAGCGCGGCCAGGAACCGGGGGCGCGGCCATTCGACGGCGCCGAAGCGCTCCAGGTGCCCGGTCCAGCTCTGGCAGTCCACGAGCTGAAAGCGCCAGCGGACCAGGTTGGCCAGGAGCGTCGCGAAAGCCACCTTGGAGGCGTCCGGCGCCTCGGCGTACATCGACTCGCCGAAGAAGACGCCGCCCAGCGACACCCCGTAGAGCCCGCCCACCAGCGCGCCGTCCCTCCACGCCTCGATGGAATGGGCGAGCCCCTCGGTGTGGAGGGCCATGTATCCCTCCCGCATCTCGCCGGTGATCCACGTCCCGTCCTGGTCCGGCCGGGGCTTCCGGGCGCAGCCGTCGATCACCGCGGCGAACGCGGTGTCGGCGCGCACCTCGTAATCCCCGCGGCGCATCCGCTTGCGCAGCGAGCGGGAGATGTGCGCCTCCTCCGGCACCAGGACGAAGCGCGGATCGGGACAGAACCAGAGGAGCGGCAGGTTCTCGTGAGGCCAGGGGAAGATCCCGCGGCTGTAGGCATCTTTCAGCGTCTCCACGTCGGGCCGGCCGCCGAGAGCCACGACCCCGTCCTCGGTGGCCCAGCTCACCGGTGGAAAGAGAGAGCGGCGACGGGAGGTCCAGACGGGCATGGGGAGCACTCTACTCAATCAGCTCCCGGAACGAAGAGAAGGTCATCCGGAAGCAGTGCCGCTCCAACACGGCTTTCGCCTCATCAGCCTCGTCCACGGTCATGGCTCCCCGGCGGATCGCGAGGAGGAAAAGCCCCGGAGTGTTGAGGATGCGTCCAGGACCCAACCGCTTCTCCGCTTCTCGCAGGAAGCGTCGTTTCTCGTCCGAGGCGACCATCGCGTCACTCCGGGCCGCCAGGGCCATGCAGGCTGACTCCCCGAGACCCAGGAACTGCCGAAGGTCCGCGAAGATCGCCAGAGCGTCGGGCTCGGTGAGCGGCATCTGGCGGAGAAATCCAGCTCCGAGGGCCTCATCCACGGCTCTCCGCTCCTGTGGCCTGCGGATCTCTGCCATGACCTCCTCCGGAACCCTGAACTCGAGATCTGGGAGCACGCCGAGGAGAGCCATGCGCCCCGCAAGGGCGAGGTTGATCAGAACGCAGGCATCCGTCAGGACAACCCGAGGCTGGCTCAAGCGAGGGAGCCTGGCAGCAGGACTCCGGACTCCTCCTCTGCGCCGAGCCCGACATCTCCCAGCAGATCACGGAGGTGGTCCTCCGAGAGCCCGACCAGGGAGACCAGCTCCCGCAGTTTCGCCCGGGAGATCGCCTCGCGGCGATAGGCTTCGAGCGCGAGCCCCAGGAAGCGAGACCGGAAGGCGTTGCGCGCGGCAGTGTGGTCGATTGCGTGGAGGCGCAGGAGACGCTCGATCTCCCGGCCCTTGTCGTTCTCCTCGTCGCGGAAGAGGCGGTCGCGCTCGGCTGCGGTGAGGAGACGGAGGTTGTACAGCCGGTGCAGCATGGCGCTCCGGCTCACCTGGAAGTGATGGGCCAGGAGGACCACGTCGTAGAGCTGGATCGCCTGGGCCCGGGGCTCTTCCCGGATCTCCGCGGGCACGACCGCCTCTTCATCGAACACCTCGAAGCGCTCCCGGCGAGCCCGCCCCTTTCCGAGATGAGCCAGGAAGCCCCGCACCCCCTCCTCGGGCATCAGAAAGCCGGCAGCGAAGGCATTGGCACGGACTTCCGAGAGCTCATCCCGCTCGGACGCCAGGCTGATCATCCCCCGCCGGTCGCGGTCGAGAAGAAGATGCGCGTGCTCGTGAACCAGGGAGAACCGCCGCCGGAGATGGTGGTGCCGCCGGTTGACGATGACCGAGAGGCTCAGACCGCGCTCCATCAGCGCCAGCCCCGAGACTTCTTCCGGCAGGTCGATGACCGCGGTGCGGATGCCCTGGTCCTCGAGAAGCTCTTCCACGTCTCCGAGCGGCCGTTCCCCCAACCCCAGCCGCCTCCGCTCCTCCGCGGCCACGCGCGCCCCCTGCTCGATGGCCTGGCCCCTGCTGCGGAGCGGGCCTGGAGAATAGGCCGGGACGACCGGCCTGGAGCGATCGAGACCCAGCAGGCTCTCGAGATTGGCGAGCTCGCGGGACAGGACGATACAGTCGCGGAGAGCTTCCAGAACCTCGGCGCGCTCCGCAATCGCCGGCTCCGCCCGGAACAGGGCGATGACCGACTCCTCGGGCGGGAGCTCCGCTGCGAGAAATTCGCGAATGTCCCGGCCATAGAGGCGTGCCAGACGATCGAGCTCCAATCCGGACACCGCCCGGTGGCCGAGCTCGAGCTGGGCCACCGAGGAACGGGCGAGCTCGAGCTGGCGCGCGACCTCCTCCTGGGTCAGCCCGGCAGCGTCCCTGGCTTCGCGAAGTCTCTGGGCCAGTTGTTGGGAGGTGGGAGCCATAGATCCTTCCTTCTGGAGTTGATGTTAGAAAAACGAACGCCAGAAGTCAAGCACGCGGCCTATAGCAGTGAATTTCGAACAACTCTCCGCCACGGCCGGCATGGTTCACCGGCCGCGGCGGAGAGACTCGCTGATCGCTACTCCGGCACCTTCAGCGGCTCCCACTCAGGGAGAAGCTGAAATTTCGTCTCCTGGACCTTGGCGCGGAAGGCGGCCACGTCCTCGGCGAAGAAGCGGTTCAGGTCGTCGAGGACCTGCCTCGTCTCCTTGTCCACCTGGTCGAGATAGGCGAGCTGGGCCGGCGTCGGCGCATCCCAGGAAGAGCCCAGGGAGCGGGCCACGTAACCGACCCGCTGCTCCAGGTCTTTGTCCTCCGTGAGCCCCTTCGCGTCTTCCGTCTGCCAGAAGCGCTTCTCCAGACTCCCGAGCTTGCTCTGCAGGTCGCGGGCCGCGTCGAGCACGGCCTTGCGCGCCGGGTCGTCCGCCGCTCCCCCCTGCTTCTTCGCCGCTTCCTGATCGCGGCGGAGCTGCGCCACGACGGCGTCGACGTCCCGGCGGGTCCGCTGGATGCGCTCCACTCCGTCCGCCACCACGTCGACGAGCTTGTTGGTCCGCCGGATCGCGGCCAGGTTCGCCTCGCGCGCTTCGCGGGTGACTTCGAACCGCGGATCGCCCAGCACCTGCACCTTCCCCTCCGCGTTTTTGCCCGCATAGCTCACCCGGACCCGGTAGGTGCCGGGCAGCACCTCGGGGCCGCGGTTGCCGCGGAACTCCGCGAAACCCTCGTCGTCGTTCTTGCGCGGAATGCGCTTCGGCGCGTCGGAGCGCAGGTCCCAGGTGGCGCGGTTGACCCCCTGCTTGACCGGGGCGTCGAAGGTGCGGATCACCGCGCCGGACTCGTCGAGGACCTCGATCTTGGCTTGCGGACCTTTCTTCTTCCCCCCTTCGTCCTCCGCCGGCTGCTCTCCCGTCGGCGGCGTCCCTTCGAGCGGCTTGCCTCCCTGGGCCTGCGCCGGCACCGCCGGCGGCGTCTCCTTCGGCGGAGCGCCCGCCTTCTCGCGGGCCTCCTTCTCCTTGCGCTCCCGCTCCTTGTCCACGTCCGGATGCGGCAGGCCCGGAGCGTTCAGTGAGAAGGTGATCAGCGATCCGTACGGCCGGCTCTCCCCGCGGAACTCGCCGTTGCCCGGGAACCGCTCGCCGGCGCCCTGCGCCACCCGGTACTGCTGCGCGTCGGGGATCGGGAACAGGTGGATCGGCTGTTTCTGCACCTCCTCCGACAGCTCCCGCAGCGGCCGGATGTCATCCAGCACGAAGAAGGCCCGGCCATGCGTGGCCAGCACCAGGTCCTCCTCCCGCGGGTGGATGATCATGTCCATCACCGAGACGGTCGGCACCCCGTGCTTCCACTGCATCCAGTCCTTGCCGCCGTCGAGCGACACCCAGAGGCCG
>Ga0134123_10000529_pt1 | contig 25071 bp, 14 predicted proteins | sample KB303_FD_96460 | JGI IMG/M metagenome (GOLD analysis project Ga0134123, IMG submission 96460) | Terrestrial soil microbial communities without Nitrogen fertilizer from Kellogg Biological Station, Michigan, USA - KB3-0-3 | ecosystem: Environmental > Terrestrial > Soil > Unclassified ...
AGAAATTCGCTTGTTCCATTGATAGGTCAGGTTGGGATCATTTGGTGTGGTCAGCGTTACAGAACCACCGTCACAGAAGCTTGTTGCGCTCAACGCCTCAATTACCGGAACCGGAGGTGCAGGGAATGTATAAATCAGAAAAGTAGAATTATTTGCTGCGGTACAACCGAAAGCATTTGTCATAAAACATGCCGGTGCAGGATAAATTCCACCATTATGACCAACCCCGATGGTTTGTGTTGTTGCTCCATTGTCCCATAAATAAGTATAAGGACCATTGTCACCGGCAAAATCCTGGGCATAAATATTCGTTGTTGTACCCTCACATCCCCCTGCCTGGCCGCCTGTGTAAACCAACGGAAGGGGATTCTTTAATACGACAGTTGAATCAGCTGAACTGCAGCCCAAAGGGTCTGTAATAATAACCTTATATGTTCCCGATAATGATGCAGGAGCGGAGTAAATATTTATGACCTGATCTGATGATGTAAATCCCAGCGGTCCGGTCCATTGATAGGTAAATCCGTTGGCGGTTCCGTTACCCGAGGCAATTAATTCAATATCCGTATTGGCACAATCTCCATGCGGAATATTAATAATGGAAGCCGAACACTGAGCATACGATTTTTCCTGTAGAAATAATATTATTAAAGCAGAAAACACAAGTTGGTTATTTTTCATAAGATTTAAACTTGATTTTATGAGCGACAAAATAAATTACAATTTTCAGTCCAAAAAAGAAAAATTAACCTTATTTGATGAATACCAATTAATTGTCGGCAAACGCAAGTTTTAGATTGGTGAAAAAAACCCTTGAAAAATACTTTAAATAAAAAAGGCCGTTCTTTCGAACAGCCTTTTCTGATTTTTTTAATAAAGTTCTTACATTTTTATTGAATAGTTTCTATTTATGTGACATTGAGCCTTCGTCAGAAACAGTTAATTTTTTCCGTCCCTTTTTTCTGCGTGCTGCAAGCACCCTTCGGCCGTTGGCAGATGACATTCTTTTCTTAAAACCGTGCTTATTTCTTCTCTTTCGCTGGGATGGCTGATACGTTCTTTTCATAATTCTGTAATATTTTGTATTTTTTTATAGAGGCGCAAAGGTAGCGGAAAAGTTTAAAGTTCAAAGTTTAAAGCTTAAAGTTTTAGAAAAATATTTTGCCTGCTTAACCTGTCAATGATGATTCCTTTATTTCCGGAGATAATGGAAAATTTCTAAGGCGGTCTTTTCAGCAGCACCTTTCCCTCCCAGCATTTTTTTAAGCTTTTTGAAACTATCAAGCATATCATTTCGGTAAGATGGATCATACAACAGTTTTTTTAATTCAGCAGACAGGTTTTCTTTTGTAAAATCTGATTGAATCAACTCTTTTAATGCAGGATGATCAAGAATAAGATTTACAAGCGAAATATATTTTACCTTAACCAGTTGGCGTGCTATCTGATAAGACAAAGTATTTCCTTTATAACATACAACTTCTGGAACTTCAAACAATGCAGTTTCGAGCGTTGCCGTTCCTGAGGTTACCAAAGCTGCTTGGGCAACTCTTAACAAATCATAACTCTGATTGTACACAATTTTGATGTTTTTATCCCCAATTAAACTATTATAAAAATCTTCAGAGATTGAAGGTGCCGCTCCAATTATAAACTGGCATTCATTGAAATCTTTTTGAATACCCATCATCACGGGGAGCATTGTGGCTATTTCCTGTTTACGGCTACCCGGAAGAAGCGCAATGATCTGTTTATCCGGAAGGTTGTTCTTTAAAAGGAAATTACCATTTGATTCTTCTTCTCCGATTACATCGAGCAAAGGATGGCCGACAAACGCCACATCGTAATCAAACTTTTTATAAAAATCTTTTTCAAAAGGAAGAATGACAAACATTCGATCCACATTTTTTTTTATTGCATGCACACGTGATTGTTTCCATGCCCACACCTGGGGAGAGATGTAATAAAAAACCGTGATACCGATGCTGTGCGCAAATTTTGCAATGCGCAGGTTGAACCCGGGGTAATCCACAAGAATTAATGCATCGGGCTTAAATTTTATAAGGTCTTTTTTGCAAAACTCGATGTTTTCAAGGATGGTCTTAAGATTTGCAATCACTTCAATAAATCCCATGAAAGCCAGCTCGCGGTAGTGTTTCACTAAATCCACTCCATGCGCTTTCATTAAATCACCTCCCCATCCTCTTAATTTTGCAGATGGATCTAACAATTTTAATTGTTTGACGAGATTGGAGGCATGAAGATCTCCGGAGGCCTCGCCTGATATGATATAATATTTCAAAGTTGCAGGGATAAATGGTTTTTAAAACGCTTTGAAATAAATTACTACAAACGCATAAATAAATGTTGCAGCAAGAACTCCTCTTGCTGAACGATCGTCCTCTCTTCGGTAGAAAAAAATAAATATGCTGAGATTTAGAATTACTCCCAGGCTTAGAACCGAAACCCATGTACCGGAATTAATGATGTGGTTGATAAAATTATCCAGCTGCATATAATTGAAAAATAAAAAATAAAAAACCAGGCTGCCGAGAAACGGTGCGATCAATCCGGGAATAAATCCTTTGATGAATAAATCTTTATTTAACATTTACAAAAATTTATACCGGTGATTGAAGAAATAAATGATGGTGAAAATAAAAACCGTGAAAAATAAACCACGGCCGGTTTTAACCATATTCCATTTCACCATCATGAAACGAAATAGTATCAGTATTAGTGCAAGCAGGATCAATTGCAATCGCGGAGGATATAGCTTAATCTTCAAATAATCGTTCCCGCTCATTAATCCATCATAATTTATAATCGTATAAAAAGCAATTCCCGAAAAAAGCATTCCGATAAATATCCCCAATACAAAAGAGTCTTTTCCGAAATATTTAAACATTCCATTTCATTTTGTTAAGATATGTAATCGCATGATGTGCCGTAAAATCAAACTCTACCGGTACAATGGAAACATACCCGTTTTTAAGCGCCCATTCATCGGTATCCTCTCCTTTATCAGGGTTAATAAATTTACCGGTGAGCCAATAATATGGACGATTGTGAGGGTCAAGCCGCTCATTAAATTCCTCTTCCCATTTTGCCATTGCCTGGCGGCATATTTTTATTCCCTTAATTTTATTTAAAGTTAAATCGGGAATATTTACATTGAGCAATGAATTAACGGGCATTCCGAAATTAAGAATTTGCTGCGCAATAATTTTTGCTATCTGGCGGCCTGCTTTTAAATCTGCATTTAATTTGTAATTGAGCAAAGAAAATCCAATGGATGGGATCCCTTCAATAGCACCTTCCATGGCAGCTGACATCGTTCCTGAATAAATTACATTGATAGAAGAATTGGAACCATGATTAATTCCTGATACACACAAATCAGGCTTACGGTGAAGAATTTTATTTACCGCCAGCTTTACACAGTCAACAGGTGTGCCTGAGCATTGATAACCTAAAGTTTCTCCATGTACTTCCACTTTGTCTAATCTCAACGGGGTATTCAATGTTATTGCATGACCCATCCCGGACTGCGGACCATCAGGAGCGACTACCACCACTTCGCCCAGTTCGCTCATGGCTTCCACCAAAGCGCGGATACCCGGAGCGGTAATTCCGTCATCATTGGTAACTAAAATGGTCGGGCGTGATTTTTTTCCTGCGCTGCTTTTCTTTTTTGCCATGAAGGCGAAATTACAGCTTATTTGGATTTTGCAATCACAGCTCTTTTTGTTAATGGAGTTGAATAGTTGATTAAGTTAGCCACCAATTACCCTCTTTCCATTCCACCTCTCACCTGTTGGCCCCCTAATCCCCCGGTAGGGGACTTTCCACGCATCTGCCAATTGTTTTAATGAATTATTATTTTTCCAAATTGCATGGTTTCGCTGTTTATATTTTTTAAACCAAACAAATAAACTCCCGGCTGCTTGCTGCCTTTGGTTAAAATAATTTTATTGTTGATTGTGCTTGTTGTTTCGGTAACTCTCCCCGTGATGTCATAAAGTGTGAAAACAAATTTTTCTTTGCGTGGATTATTGAAAGTTAAAACGGACTGCGTGATAAGAGGGTTTGGATGAACATACATAAAATTTGAAACCCCCTGCTCCTGAATACTGACCGAACCCGAGGGCAATGCTTTAGTCCTCCAGTAACCTCTTCCATATGTACCGATCCTGATGGTAGTATCGGGTTTGTAGAAATGAATATCTTCAACAACAAGAACAGGTAATCCTGTATTAAAGGATGTCCATGTAGCGCCACCATCCTGCGTAACCCACACTCCAAGATCGGTTCCGGCATAAATTATTGAACTGTTCCATGGATCAACAGCAAGAGTGATTGCAGGAACTGCAGGAAGATTGGCAGAAATATTTGTCCATGTACTTCCTGAATTTACCGATTTAAAAACCTGGTCCTGGTTGGCAAACGAACCGACAGACGCATACACAATACCTGAATTCTGCGGATCGGCAGCAAGATCAGTAACCGGGAAGCCGGGAGAGTTAGCAAGCTGGAACCATTGACTTCCTCCGTCTACAGTACGATAGATTATTCCGCCAAAAAGCAATGATGCATAAATAAGATCGGGATTTACTTTATCATACTCAAAACACCCGATGGACCCGGTTGTTGCCATTGCCTGCCAGTTTGCTCCTCCGTTGATTGTCTTGTACATAAAATTATCATTGGAAGATAACAATGTTTGATTATCGTCCGGATGCATCGCCATCGGCATCCGCCATTGGTCCGTTGTATTAGTACCATTATTTATTTGCGCCCAGTTAAGCCCGGAAGTAGTGCTTTTAATACGCCTGAAATTTAAATACACAGTTGCATACCATGTATCCTCATCCTGGTAATCAATGGTGCAGCCAAAAGCATCACCAGAAAATTCATTCTCCCATGCAGCAACGCTTAATGACTGTGTGCTGGAAAAAAGCCCTACATCCTGTGCACCGCCAATCACCACTTCCGAATCGGTTTCTGCAAATGCTATGCTGTAAAACTGGTGCGTGATGAGTCCATCAGATATGCTTGTCCAGGTTGCTCCTTCATCATCTGAATAATTTATTCCTGCGTCATTGCAATCAAAAAGGTGGCCGGTAAGAGGGTGAAATAAAGTCTGGTGATGGTCAGGATGAACAGCATAATTAGTACCGGCCGAATCTAAATCGCAATTTGTCCAGGTGTACCCGCCATCGTAACTTTTCCAGAAACGTGTTCCGCCAGCAATAAGAACATTGGTATCGTTGGGAGAAATTACAATTGTATTATCATACCAGCCCTGGCAAATATTCTGGTAAGGCGGCTGATAGCAATGTATGTCAACATTAGTCGCAACCTGCGTAAACGTTGTACCGAAGTCATCCGATTTATATAACCCTTCCATTGGTCCCAAACCGTTGATTGAGCTTTGTGAAATGTTTGCAAAAATTATATTGTTATAAACAGGATGAACTGCAAGGCTTGTATAACCAATGGCAGTTGGAGCCGGTAATCCTGACCCTGTAACAAGCGACCAGGTTTGCCCTGAATTAAATGAACGGTAAAATCCCCCCGTATACGTTCCACTATAATAACGGGCAGCGAGGTAAAGATTGTCAGGATTTTGCGGATCCTGCAACATTCGTGATGGCATGCGTGCCAGCACATAAGAATAAGTGGTACCGCCATCATCTGAAAAATAAATTCCGAAAGAGGTGGCCACACATACTTTAGAAGTATCGTTCCAATTCCATGAAATATCCATACCGGCAAAACTGTCACCAAGCCCTGCAGTGATATTAGTTAAATTCCATGTCTGACCCGCATCGTGCGAAATAAGGATTCCGAACCCGCTGGTGAACTCACTTCCGAAAGCATATCCTTCACCGGTTGCAATGATAATGGATGAAGGATTTTGCGGATTGATCGCCACAGCGCCTATTCCCATAGTAGGATAATTATCAGTGATGGGCTGCCATGTGGCACCATAGTTCGTAGTCTTCCATAAACCGCCACTGGAAGAGCCGGCATACATAATATTTGTATCGGTGGGATGAAATGCAATGGAAATAATTCTTCCGCTTTTCGTGTGCGGTCCAAAATTTTCCCATGTATTAACCTGTGTGGTTTTATTCTGTGAATGATTTATTTTTTCCCATTCCTGCCATCGCGCCCAGTCCATATTCGGATGCCCGGCAGCATTTCTTCGCTGGTTTAAATCATTAATGCGTTTGTATTGTTTTATCTGCCATACACTGTCGGGCAAATCAGGTTTGTTAATGCGCAGATCAATCTGTGAAACAGATTGAAAACTGAAAATTAAAAGTTGAATAATTAAAACAAGTATAGTTTTACAAATCTTTTTCATCTCTTTGTTTCTTTAATTACTGATCACAATTTTCCCATTCCACCTCTCCCTAGTTTTTTCATTCACAAGATTAAACAAATAAACTCCGGGCTTTTTATTGTCCTTGTTTAAAATGATTTGATTACCCATAGTGCTAATGCTTCCGCATACTCTGCCGGTGATGTCGTAAAGGATGAAAAGGAATTTTTCCTGGTTGGTATTATTGAAAATTATTTGGGGTTGGGCGGAGAGAGGAGTATTGGAAATTTTAATATTAAATGAATGTTGAGTCCTGAATGTCGGGATATCAGGAGCGAGCTTAATGATCCAATAATCATTTTTTCCATTCGTTCCTTCGGTCTTATCACCTCCTGCATGAAAATTTGAATAGCCTCCTGCCATATATCCTCCATCTTTTGTTTGCAGAATACAGGTTAAGAAATCATTTCTGAGGCCCCCGATTGTTTTGTCCCAAAGAACATAACCCGTACTATCCGTTTTAACGATCCAATAGTCATAAGTATCTATTCCCTGATTATTTTGACTATTTTGTGTCTTATCACCGGAAATATTAGACATAGAATATCCGCCCATTATATATCCGTGGTCAGAAGTTGGCGAAATTGAAGTTAAAAAATCATATAAAGTTCCTCCAATGGTATTATCCCATAGAACATTTCCAAGTGAGTCTGTTTTCACTATCCAATAATCAGGTAATGCTATAACGCCAGAGACAATTGCAGCCTCAGATTTTTCACATCCTATATTTGAAGAGGAATACCCTCCTAATATATAGCCTCCATCATAAGTTTGCTTAAGACCCGTCAGATAATCATCAAACCCGCCTCCAATCGCTTTCTGCCACTGAATGTTGCCCAGCTCATCGGTTTTTACAATCCAGTAATCTCTGCTTAAATAAGTGCCATTGCAATTTGGAACCGTTTTATTTCCTGAGACCGCAGAAAAGGAAGTTCCCCCCAGAATATAACCGCCATCAGCAGTTTGCTGAATGGCATTCAACTTATCCTCACCACTGCCTCCTAAAGTTTTCTGCCATTGAAGAGTCCCTGAAGAATCTATTTTCACAATCCAATAGTCCAGCGAATTGTTCCAGGATGGCTCCGTTTTATCACCTGAAACATTTGATATGGAGTACCCGCCAAGTATATAGCCATTATCTGTTGTTTGCTGAAGAGCTGTTAGCTGATCAATGTTTTTGCCCCCAATGGTTTTTTGCCATTTAATATTTCCCATTGAATCTGTTTTTACAATCCAATAATCAGAGCCGCCCTTACACTTTTCTGTTTTGTCTGCATAAATAAATGAATTGGAAGAACCACCGAGAATATATCCTCTATCATTTGTCTGCTTAACGGATTGAAGATTATCATATTTAAGTCCACCAATAGTATTTTGCCACTGTATATTGCCGGCTGAATCCGTTTTTACAATCCAATAGTCATATTGTTGAATATTGTCAATGCTGTTTTCAGTTTTATCACCCGATATGCCTGACCTTGAATATCCGCCAAGAATATAACCCCCGTCAGCGGTTTGTTCCATTGATTTCAAATAATCATCTTTGCTTCCTCCAATTGAATTCTGCCATTCAATTGGAGGAGCGGTTTGGGAAAAAGAAGCCGAAAGGTGGGAGGCGGAAGTCAGAAAACAGAGAAGGACAGTTTTGTAAATGTTTTTCATGTTTTTAATTTTTAGTTAGCAATAATAATTTTCCCATTCCACTTCTCCCCATTTTTTTCATTCACAAGATTAAACAAATAAACTCCCGGATGTTTGCTGCCTTTGGTTAAAACGATTTCATTGTTTGTGGTGCTAACGCTTTCTGTTATTCTGCCGGTGATGTCGTAAAGGTTGAAAAGAAATTTTTCTTTGTCGGGGTTTTTAAATGTCAGTTTGGATTCGGTGGTGAGGGGATTGGGTGAAATGGTAATCGGGTGATCGGGCAATTGAGGTAATTGGGTAATTGAAGTAGCTTCAGTGCTATCGCAAAATTTTACAATCCAGTAATCTTCAAAACCCTGCGAAGGTTGTGATTTATATCCGCCAATACCACCGGAAGTATAATTGGCTATTGCGTAACATCCGTCAAGGGTCTGGATGGCAAAGTTATGTTCATCATGACCTGTTGTGAATATGGTTTTGTCCCATTCCAATATTCCGAGAGCATCCGTCTTAACAATCCAGCTCTGCTCCGCACCCAGGTTATTCTCAGTTTTATTTCCGCTCAAAGGAGAATAAGATGTGCCGCAAAGTAAATATCCCCCATCAGCAGTTTGAGAAACAGCTCCAAAGTCATCTTCGAGGCTAAATCCTCCGAAATCTCTGTCCCATTGCTTAGTGCCGAGTGAATCAGTTTTAAGTATCCAGTAGTCAGAACGATAAATACAGGAAATGCAAGTATCCCAAAGAGGTTGCGTCTTATCTCCGCCAATGCCCGAAAAAGAAATTCCTCCGAGTATATATCCTGCATCTGTTGTTTGCTGCAGCGAAAAAATGTAATCATCATCTGTTCCTCCAAAATCTTTATCCCATTGATAGTTGCCCAGCGAATCTGTTTTTACAATCCATAAATCATTTTCTCCTATTGATAGCTGCGTTTTATCACCACCGATTCCCGAAAAGGAATATCCTCCGAGCAGATATCCACCATCAGCAGTTTGTTGTATAGCATATAAATTATCGATATTTAACCCGCCAAAATCTTTATCCCATTGATACATGCCAGCAGAATCTGTTTTTACAATCCAGTAGTCAGAGCGGACAACGCAGCTTAAGCACGTATCCCAAAGAGGTGTGGTTTTATCTCCGCTTATGCCTGACCCTGAAAAACCTGCGAGTAAGTAGCCGCCATCCGTAGTTTGCTGTATTGCATACAGCGCATCGTTACCGGTTCCGCCAAAAGTTTTATCCCATTGTTTGGCGCCAAGCGAATCAATTTTCACCATCCAGTAATCATTCATTCCGAGATTCGCCTGAGTTTTATCTCCACTTATTCCGGATTGGCTGTAACCACCAAGGATATATCCGCCATCAAAGGTCTGTTGCACAGCATGAAGTGCGTCAGCGTCTGAACCTCCAAACCGTTTTTCCCATTGCAGTGCTCCAAGCCCGTCAATTTTCACCACCCAGTAATCACTCGCTCCCTGTGAAGCCTGTGTTTTGTCTCCGCTGATACCTGAATAGGAGATTCCGCCAAGTATATATCCTCCATCAATAGTTTGCTGAAATGCAAAAAGATTTTCAATTGCCGATCCGCCAAAGCGTGCGTCCCATTGTTTTGCTAAAGGGTTTTGAGAATAGGAAGACGGAACGCAGAAGACGGAAGTCAGAAGACAGAGAAAAAAAGTTTTGTAAACCTGTTTCATGATTGTTTTATTTTTTTCTTCGTCACTTAGTTACTAATCACTCACAACAATTTTTTCAACTTGTCCCGATCTTCCATCGGGATTCCACCTCTCCCCCGTTTTTTCATTCACAAGATTAAACAAATAAACTCCCGGCTGTTTGCCGTCTTTGGTTAAAATGATCTCATTGGTTGTTGTACTAACGCTTTCTGTGATTCTGCCGGTGATATCATAAAGGGTGAAAAGAAATTTTTCTTTGTTGGGATTGTTAAAGGTGAGTTTGGATTGGGTGGTGAGAGGATTGGGAGAAATGGTAATTGGGTAATTGGGTAATTGGGGTAATTGGGTAATTGAAGTGGTGGTATCGGGACCAAGTTTTACGATCCAAAAATCCGTTGTTCCTCCACCGGTAGTATCATGATTACCCGATACATCTCCATCGTTTGAAGAAGCATAACCTGCTAATACAAATCCGCTGTCAACAGTTTGCTGAATAGACCAACACACTTCTTCCCAGAATCCACCAAGACATTTTTGCCATAGAATATTCCCGCTGCTGTCAGTTTTAAAAACCCAATAATCAGGCATAAAACTATGATTACCTGATACATCACCATCATTAGAAGAAGTATGACCCGTTATAAGGTAATTTTTATCGGAAGTCCCAATTATTGAAAATACTCTATCAGATCCAGTTCCTCCGTAACATTTTGACCATTGAGCATTACCGGTGCTGTCTGTTTTTACGATCCATGCATCTTCAAAACCGTGATTACCTGAAACATCACTGTCATTGGATAAAGAATAACCGCCAAATATGTATTCTTTACCGGATGTAACTAAAAGTGTTGCTGCCCGATCCTCATCTGTTCCTCCAAAAGATTTTTGCCATTGCAGATTTCCAATACTATCTGTTTTCACAAGCCAATAATCATAACTTCCGTGGTTACCTGTTACATCCCCGTTAACTGAATTGGATCGTCCGATTATTGCATAGCCATTATTGGAAGTATGTTGAATGGAATATGCTATATCAACTCCTGTGCCTCCAAAACATTTCTGCCATTGTATGTTTGCGCTGCTGTCTGTTTTTACAACCCAGTAATCAGCAGCACCGTGATTGCCCGATACGTCTCCATCATTAGAAAATGATCTTCCTGCAGCAATGTATCCACCATCTGAAGTTTGCAAAAAAGATTCTGTCCATTCGGAATTGGTTCCACCCAGGCATTTCTGCCATTGAATATTTCCGGCACTATCTGTTTTTACAAACCAGAAATCAAAACTGCCATGATTACCTGCCACGTCTCCATCATTCGAAGATGTGTATCCGGCAAAAACATATCCGCCATCTGCAGTCAGGCAAACTCTGAGTATGCCATCTTCCGCAGATCCTCCGAGGCATTTCTGCCATTGAAGATTTCCGATACTGTCTGTTTTGACTACCCATCCATCATATTGCCCTCCGTGATGACCCGAAACATCTCCATCGTTTGAGGAAGCAGCTCCTGCAATAATATAACCTCTGTCATTCGTCTGTTGAATAGACAAAGCACTTTCCAAATCTGTTCCTCCATAACATTTTTGCCACTGAATTGCAGGACCAGTTTGACAAAAAGAATTCAAAAAGCAAAAGATAAAAGTCAAAAAAAGAAAATAAGTTTTCGAACTTGGCTGAAGCTTACAACTATGTTTAAACTTCGATGTACAAGTCGTTGGATAAATGTAAATGCTTTTCATACTTTAAATTTTTTTAATCAGCAATAACAATTTTCCCATTCATCCTCTCCCCTGTTTTTTCATTCACAAGATTAAACAAATAAACTCCCTTCCGCAGTAATACGGGATTGCCTTTGGTTAAAATGATTTCATTGTTTGTGGTACTAATGCTTTCGGTTATCCTGCCGGTGATGTCGTAAAGAATGAAAAGAAATTTCTCCTTGTCTGGATTTTTAAAGGTGAGTTTGGATTGGGTGGTGAGGGGGTTGGGAGAAATGGTAATTGGGTAATGGGGTAATTGAGGTAATTGGGTAATTGAAGTGGTGGTATCGGGACCAAGTTTTACGACCCAGTAGTCTGGACGATATTGAGTGCCATTAGTAGTATCATGATTGTTGCTTACATCACCATCATTGGATATAGAAATACCGTTAATAATATATCCTGAATCAGAAGTTTGGCGGATACAATTAGCAATGTCAATATTTGTTCCCCCAAAACATTTCTGCCATTCCAGGTTTCCATTTATGTCAACCTTTAAAATCCTGTTACATCGCCATTATTTGATCCGGTGAAGCCTGCTATCATATAACCACTATCTAAAGTTTGAATGACAAAATTTCCTTCCTCATTATTTGTTCCCCCAAAACATTTTTGCCATTGAATATTGCCTGTACTGTCCGTCTTTAAGATCCAGGCATCCCCTCCTCCATGATTACCGCTTACATCACCATTATTTGACGTGGTTTTTCCTGTTACAATATATCCGTTATCAAAAGTTTGATTTATGCAATGAGCTCTGTCCTGTTGGGTTCCACCAAGACATTTTTGCCATTGCATAGTACCAGCCGTATCTATTTTAACTATCCACAAATCTTCGTTACCATGATTTCCGCTGACATCTCCATTATTCGACAAAGTACCTCCTGCAATAATGTATCCTGCATCGGATGTTTGCGTAACAGAAAATCCCTGTTCAAGCTGGCTGCCACCATAACATTTTTGCCATTGTATATTGCCAACAGTGTCAAGTTTAACCGCCCAAAAATCAGTATTTCCGTGATTCCCCGTTACATCGCTATCATTCGACATTGCGTAACCACTTGCAAAAAATCCCCCCTCTGAAGTTTGAATAACACGACATAACTGCTCCTGCAATGTACCTCCAAGACACTTTTGCCATTGAAGATTTCCAACACTATCCAATTTTACCAGCCAATAATCAGCACTGCCAGAGGCAGAATGATTGCCTGTTACATTTCCATCATTTGAATAAGAGAAACCACCTATTATATAACCCTGGTCAATAGTTTGACAAATTGAAAATGCCGATTCTGAAAGTGAACCACCGAAGTTTTTCTGCCACTGAATATTGCTGATATTATTTAATTTGACAACCCAGTAATCACTTCCTCCAACCTGACCTGTTACATCACCATCAGCTGAGGTTGCAAATCCGGCTGCAATATATCCTCCATCATTTGTCTGTTGAATTGATTCACCATCCTCACGCATAGTTCCTCCAAGGCATTTCTGCCATTGAATGGCAGGTGCGGTTTGGGAAAAGGAAGACGCAACGCAGAGGACGGAAGACAGTAAACAGAGAAAAATAATTTTCCAACATAGCTTCCACTTCGTTAAAGCTATGTTGAACAAGGGAAGCTTCGCTGGATAAATGTAAATCCTTTTCATAGGTCAGGGTTTGGAATTCCATATCAAAATTAAACAAAAAAAAACGTTCGTTTAGTGGCGCACAGTTTTTTAAATTACTACCATACGATGAAAGGATGATTTTTCGGATTTCTTTTTTATGCTGTGTGATGATATGGATAAAAAGATAACTTTGATGGATGAATTGACCAATGACAAATAACTACTTGCTGCTGAAATCTTAACCCGATGAAAAAAATTATTTTACTTATTGCATGGTGCGGGATAATGGGGGAAGTCAGAGGACAGGGGGTGGACAGGAATGTGATTAATTGTCCTGGTGATATGTGGATTTATGGAGATACTTGGGCGCCTTTGTACCTTGACATGCCCAGCTCATTTTTTTATGGCTGTAATGGTTTTCCAAATGCCGGTGGTGAAACAGTTTATCACTTTACTGCACCATGTACTTGTACTTATACATTGGAATATACAGATTACAACGGTACGATTTCAGTTTCTTACCGGTCCTACTATTGGGATTATTGTGATTCCACAGGCTACAGCTGTTTAAATCCTCTCTATGTTGGAAATGATAAATATAAAATTGATATGGCTCTTGACAGCACCTTATCCTATGATTTTCTTTTTGAAAATTCTGATACCACAAATTATGGATCCAGCCTGATAATGAAAGAGCCACACATTACTAACATTCAATTTTATGACATATCTTCTAATGCTGTTTCGGTTTCATGGGAGGGGTTATTTGATGATATGGTGATAGAATATGGAAACAAGGGTTTTATACCAGGAAATGATACATTGCCCGGTATTGGGGGAACTATTGTCCACAACCCCGCCTCACCTCATACTTTTACCGGACTGATACCCGATTCTGTTTACGATTTTTATTTCAGAGACAAGTGCGGAGTTTTTAGTGCAAATTCAACCAGGTTTAGGAAAAGAATTCCAAATTGCAGTAATCTACCTTCTTTAAACTGCAATACTTTTTTTAATTTCATACTTTATACCGATACTGCATATTTCGATGCTTCATGGGTTATGGATAGCTGTGGAAATTCCACTCATCTTTCACAGGAAAAAATTTTTACGTTTACATCTGATACTACCGGCATTTTTTCATTTGAACATTATTCTGGTTCCTGTTCAAATATAGAAATCGGAATATACTATAAAGAAAGTTCGCTTGGCTGTGATGAACATAATTGGATATGCATAGGTGCAGGCAGTAATGCTTATACATGGAATGCAAGTTTCGGACCTCTTATAGCGGGAACAAATTACAATATCATGTTTAAAAGTAACCCTCATTATTGTGGTCCGATAACTACGGGTTTTAGATTTAACTGTCCGTCTGCTGCTTGTTCTGTTGCTCCTTATAGTATTAGCACTAATACAACAAACGATACCATCTGCTCCAATCAATCCGTAACATTAACACAGCTTGGAGGTGTGCTCAGCATAAACGGTGCTTTCCACTGGTATGCTGATTCCTGTGGCGGCACATCGCTTGGTACAGGATACAGTAAAACCTTTTCTCCTGCTATCACTACAACCTACTACGTTAGAGCAGAAGATACCTGCGGAGTTACGGCATGTGCTTCCATTACAATTAATGTAAACCCCTCCCCTGCTCCGCCCACCATTACAGGGTTTACAACGTTTTGCCAGGGATCTTCAACTGTTCTCAATCCGGGTAACGGATATTGGTGTTATCAATGGTCGAATGGTGCAACTACACAAACAATCAGCGTTTCAACAGCCGGCACTTATACCGTTACAGTTTGCGGTACATCCGGCTGCACCACCAGTGCAAGTGTAACTGTTACCGTTCTTCCTTTGCCAACTGCTGTTATAACCGGTACAGCAAGTATCTGTGCCGGGCAAAGTACGAACCTTACCATCGTCTTTACTGGGACAGGCCCCTGGAATTATTCTTACACTGCACCGTCAGGCGTTGTTAATGCAACCACTCCGGTTAGCCCGGTGGTAATTTCAGTCAGCCCTTCTGTAACTTTTAATTATACCCTGGTTTCGGTTAACGATCCGGTTTGCGTTGGCACCGTAAGCGGAAATGCAACCATTACAGTTTATCCTTTACCCACAGCAACCCTTACGGGCAATGCAAGTATATGTGCCGGAAGTTGTACTAACATTACTTTCCTGTTTACAGGAACTCCTCCCTTTACCTTTTACTATAACGATGGAACAACAGTTTTCGGTCCGTTTACAACTTCTAACACCACAGCTACAATTACCGTTTGCCCGCCCGTTACCAGGACTTATACACTTGTCTCAGTTAGTGATTCCCATTGCGCAGGAATAGTTTCGGGCTTTGTCATTATTACCGTGAATCCCCTTCCCAATCCTGTAATCAGCGGGCAAGCGTATTTTTGTCCCGGAAGCAATACGGTTCTTGATGCCGGTCCTCTTTATTCAAGCTATGCATGGTCAACCAGTAGTGCATCACAAACTATTATTGTGGGCGTTGCCGGGGTTTATACCGTTTGGGTTACTGATGCTAACGGCTGCATCGGAAGCGATAGTGCTACTGTAACAGCACTTCCCAATCCGCCCGTTTCATTAACTCCTTCTTCCAATATAAATATCTGCCTGGGTGATACAGTTCACTTTACAGCAACTGCCGGTGCAGGTTATACCTACCAGTGGTTTAAACATTCGATACCTGTTCCAGGCGCCACCAATTCATTTTATGATGCAACACTCAGCGCATTTTATTCCTGCCGGGTAACGGACAGTAATTCCTGCGACAGCACTTCCGCTGCCGTTAAGGTCACAATTATTTGCCTTCCCCCGTTAGATGACCAGTTAAGAAAATCCGGTGATGTTTTTGATGATATTGTTATTATTCCTAACCCCGCCAAAAAAGAAATCACTATTTTTAACCTTCCCGAAGAAACTGAAATCACAATTGAGATATTTTCTGTCATAGGTGAAAAAGTGTATGCACAACCAGGAACTTTAAAACTGAAGCAAGAAACTAAAATTGACATCAGCAATTTTTCAAAAGGAGTTTATTTCGTTACTGTTGATAATGGAAAAGAAAAAACGGTGAAGAAGTTTTTGAAGGAATAAAATAATAGTAATATGAAAAAACTATTCACACTGCCATTTATTTTAATTTCTCTCTTAACTAAAGCCGATTATTGGACACAGAAAGCAAACTTCCCGGGCTCAGCAAGAGAGGGACCGGCCGGGTTCGTGATCGGCACTAAAGCATATATGGGCACCGGGTATATGCCGCCCTGCCTGAATGATTTTTGGGAATGGGATCAATCAGCGAATACCTGGACACAGAAAGCGGCATTCCCCGGTGTAGTCAGGAATGCAGCTTTCGGATTTGCTGTCGCTAACAAAGGATATATCGGCATGGGCACCAGTTGCGGGGGAGGAAACTATGCAAATGATTTTTATGAATATGATCCATCTGCCAACAGCTGGACACCAAAAGCAAATTTTGGCGGAGGCGCAATGGGATATGGCTCCGGGTTTGTGATCAGCGGTAAAATTTATTACGGAACCGGCACAGATGCAAATTACCCCGCACTGAGAAATGATTTTTGGGAATACGATCCCATTGCTGATGTGTGGACACAGAAAGCAAATTTTTCAGGATCATCAAGAATTTATTCAGTGGGGTTTTCAATAGGAAACCTGGGTTATGTAGGAACGGGACAAGACAGCTTCAATATAAGCCTGCAGGATTTCTGGGAATATAATCCCGCCACAAATACATGGCTGCAAAAAGCAAGTTTGGCGGGTCCTGCAAAAAACTGGGCGGCCGGTTTTTCAATCGGAACTGGTGGCTATATAGGCACAGGCAGAACGGGCAACGTTAATACAAATGACTTTTGGAGATATGACCAGGTAAACAATGCATGGATTCAGAAAGCAACCTTCGGGGGAGTTTCCCGCAATGATGCTTTCAGCTTTGCTATTGGCACTAAAGGATATATTGGTTTGGGAAGCAGCGGCATTGAACTTAGCGATTTGTGGGAATACACTCCTGATAGTACTAACGGAATTTCGGATTCAGGTCCGCCCCAGGCGGATTCAGATTTTAACGTTTCTCCCAATCCTGCAAAAGACTATTGCGAATTGCGATTCACCTTACCTGCATTCGGATTGAAAAAAAATATTGATATAACAATTACTGACGTCAACGGAAAAATAATTTACTTAAAATCACAAACAACAGACAACTTTCCACTGACAATTGACATCCGTAATTTTTCAAGTGGAATTTATTTTATCGGCATTAATAGCGGCAACAAAAAAACAATGAAGAAGCTATTAAAAGAATAACAACGATTAAATCACAACCACATGAAAAGCTTAATTTCTCTCCTGTTAATTTTATTTCCTTTCATTGGGCAAGCTGACACCTGGATACAAAAGGCCGACTTTGGTGGCGGAAACAGGCAGTGGACCTGCGGAATTGGAATCGGCAATAAAGGCTATTTAGGCCTTGGTTCCCCTCCTCTTTCAAATGATTTCTGGGAATTTGATCCGGCCTTAAACAGCTGGACTCAAAAAGCAAATTTTGGCGGAGTTGCCCGTTACGGAGCTACGGGTTTTTCAATAGGAAATAAAGGATACATAGGAACAGGAGGAGGCAATTCGGATTTCTGGGAATACGATCAGGCTACTAATACCTGGACGCAAAAAGCAGATTATCCCGCTGGAGGACCATCCGGTGCAGTTAGCTTTTCCATCGGGAACAAAGGGTATATTGGAACAGGATATGAATCGGGAATGGGGGTAAACAACGAATTTTGGGAATGGGACCAGGCTACTAATACCTGGATCCAGAAAACTAACCTGGCAGGCCCGGCAAGATGGCTGGGCGTTGGATTTTCTATTGGCAATAAAGGATATATCACCACCGGTGCAGTCGGAGCCGGGGCATCCGACTCCTTGTTAAACGATTTATGGGAATGGGACCAGGCTACGGATGTTTGGACACAAAAAACAGGATTAGGCTTCCCAAGAGTTGAAGCGATGGGTTTTTCCATCGGCAACTACGGCTACGTTGGAGTGGGCAGCGTGGTATGGGGGTCGGCTGATATCAATGATTTTTGGGAGTACAATCCTGTAACGGATGCATGGACGCAGGTGGCGGATTTTGGAGGAGGTCAGAGGGAATTGGCGCAGGGTTTTTCTGTCGGATGCAAGGGTTATTTCGGAGCCGGCATTATTAACGATGCAAATCAGCACAGTGATTTTTGGGAATATACACCCAACAGTTATGTTTGCGTTACAGGAGTAAATGATATTTCATCATCCGCTACCGGGCTTATAATTTCTCTCAATCCTGCCAATGATCAATTAATTATTTCAGCTGTTTTAACAGCCGGAGAAAAAAAGGAAATTAATATTACAGACGTCAACGGTAAAAACGTTTTCAGGCAAACCTTTGTTCAGCGCGGGCAAATGACTATTGATATAAGTTCCTTTGCAAAAGGTATTTATTTCGTTATAGCCACTAACGGAAAAGAAAAAATAGTGAAGAAGTTTTTGAAGGAATAAATTTTTATATTTGATAATCCTTAAAACCAAAATACCATGAAAAAAATTTACTTAACAATTATTTTATCCTCCTTTATTATTAATCATGCATTTTGCCAGCCGGGCATTCCATGTAACATAAATACTTTCTGGGGTATTACAGGCGGACAGGTACAGGAATGGTTCATTATGGGCACAACTGTAACCAGCAATGGAACTATAGTCACTGCACCTTCGCCCGGTAATTCTCTCGCATTTTGTGATAATCTTGCGGGAGGCACCTTTAGCCCTACTTTTTACAGTCATTCAGGCAACAATGCAGTTTATTATGACGGAACTTCGTGGATTACCGATCCGTCTGTATCGAATTGCACACTCTCCAACTCTGCCGGGGCGGGTAATTATCTTTATTATAATGTATACGGTCAAAGCTGCCTGGACCGGTTTAACGGAACTTCTTTTGTACAGATTTATTCCAGTCCGTCTCTGCAATTTACCATTGCTGATTTAGCTGTTGACGATGCCGGAAATGCATGGTGCCTGATGGGTTTCAGCACTTCAAATACAGATTCTATTATGGTCATATCTCCGTCCGGGCAAGTGATCAACCAATTTGCTTTCAGCATGAATACTGTAAACGGTTATGGCTGTTTTTTAATGGATGCCGCATTGTATGTGGCATTTGGGTCGGGGAATCCAATTTATCCCAATACACTGCTGCCTGTCACCTTTACTTCAACAGCTGCCATTCCCGGCACACCGATAAGTTTTTCCAGCACTGCACTCGACCTTGCAAGCTGCAATGCAGGCGTTCCGCTTGCGGTCGCTCAAAATCACAATCCGCCTGAGGCGGATGCATTTTCTGTTTACCCGAATATTGCTTCTGATTATATTAATTGTTCGCTGACTTCAAAAACTAAATCTGCAATGCAACTTACTATCACTAATGCTTTAGGTGAAGTGATTTATTCTAAGCTGTTGCAAAACCAAAGTGGAATATTTGAATGCCGAATTAATATCGGCAATTTTTCAAAAGGAATTTATTTTGCTTCTATAGATACTGGAATAGGAAGAGCAATTAAGAAGTTTATTAAAAATTAATTTATTTTGAAAAAAATTATTTCTCTGCTATTTATTGGCCTGCCCCTCTTAGCGAGGGCAGATTATTGGACACAGAAATCATCCTATTTCTACTCTGTGAGCGGAGCAACCGGGTTCGCTATAGGAAATACCGGCTATTTCGGAACCGGCATATTTAACGGAAACCCAATAAATGTTTTTCGTGCATATAATCCCGCTGCGAATACATGGGCAGTAAAAACATCATTTGCCGGAATATTAAGGTTTCGTGCTACGGGTATCTCAATTGATTCACTTGGCTATATAGGAATGGGCATCGGGGTAAACAATGATCTGCAGGATTGGTGGCAATATAGTCCTTCCACAAATGCCTGGACACAAAAAGCTGATTTTGGTGGTGGCGCTATTCGTGACGCTGCCGGTTTTAGTATAGGAAGTTACGGATACGTGGCAACGGGTGGAGTGAATTATTCAAATCAATTGTGGAGATTTGATCCGGCAAATAACAGCTGGATGCAAATGACAAATTTTGGAGGAGCCGGCAGGCAATTAGCAATTGCATTTGCAGCCGATGGAAAAGGTTATGTAGGAACAGGCTATAATGGAAATACATTAAGCGATTTTTGGGCCTACGATCCACTAACTAATAGCTGGTCACAGAAAGCTGCTTTGCCGGGGCTCTCAAGGTATGCGGCATCAGGTTTTTCAATCGGGAACAGGGGATACATAGGAATGGGATTTCACAGTTCGTATGCGCTCCAGGACTTTTGGGAATATTATATGGCAACTAATACCTGGAATCAAAAGGCTGACTATAGCGGAGGCGATATTCAGTTTGCAGCGCACTTTTCGATTGGAAATAAAGGTTATGTGGGTACGGGAATGGATGGAGGAAATAATTCTACCCCGTCCTTTTGGCAATATACTCCTGACACCGTTACAGGAATTTCAGATAATGAATTTACAATTCGTGATTTTAGTATTTCACCCAATCCCGCAAATGAGGTTATAACTATAAATTTTCCTGCGCAACTGAAAACACCGGTTGACATAGTTATAACTGACATCAATGGAAAAAAAATTTTTGAAACACAAGCATCGTCTATTGCCAATCAATCAAAAATCTCTGTGACAGATTTTTCAAAAGGAATTTATTTCGTAACTTTTGATAACGGCAAAGAAAAAGCGGTGAAGAAATTTATTAAAATCTAACCCATGATGAAAAAAACTGTTGCGCTCCTTTCACTTTTGCTTTCGCTTTTACTCGCCAAAGCTGATTCGTGGACACAGAAAGCGAATTACCCCGGGCAGGGCAGCTCACGCACTTATTTTTTTTCAATTGATCAAAAAGGTTATACCGGCTGTGGATATAACACAGGAGCTTATTCCGATTTTTGGGAGTATGATCCGCTTACAAACAGCTGGTCTCCCAAAGCGCCTTTTGCCGGAGGTACAGCACATTCGGGAACCAGCTTTTCTATTTTAAATAAAGGATATGCCGGGTTAGGATGGATTCAAAATATTCTTTCACGCAGTTTTTGGCAATACGATCCGGTAACCGATTCATGGACCCAGGTTGCAGATTTTCCGAGTAAAAGACAAAGCACAATTAATTTCGTAATTGATAACAAAGCTTATGTTGGAACAGGATATGATTCAGTAGCCAGTGTAACCTCCGATTTTTATGCATACGATCCTGTTGCAAATACCTGGACTCAAAAAAGCAACCTGCCGGGAGCTCCGCGCGTGAGGGGAATCGGGTTTGCAATTGGTTCTTTCGGGTATGCCGGCCTTGGAGCAAATGGCAATACCTGCCTTTACGATTTTTATAAATACGATCCGGTGACTGATTCATGGTCAACCGTAAGCAATTATCCGGGCATTGCCGCATGGGACATGGCTGCGTTTACTATTTCCGGCTATGGATATATGGGTACAGGGCAGGTTTATCCTCCTGGCAACACAGTTGTAAACGATTTTTGGAAGTATGATGCCGTATTAGATCAATGGGTACAGAAAACAAATTTTTCAGGAGCTGCACGCGATGAATCATGTTTTTTTTCTATTGGCAATAAAGGATATATAGGTTGTGGCGGAGTAAACGCACCTCTTACAGGTATATATTACTCCGATTTTTGGGAATACAGCCCCGACAGCACAACAGGCATTGAAGATATTCCTTCCGCTTCAGACGAATTACAATTTGCAATTTCGCCCAACCCCGCAAGAGATTTTATAGTTATCAGTTTAACGTTGTCCGAAAAAGGAAACGTAGAAATAAACATAACCGATATGCAAGGTAAAAAAGTTTATTTTACACAACTCCAGGCAAAAACTTCAAGATTTAAACTTCAAACTTCAAACTTCTCTAATGGAATTTACTTTGTTCATATAGATAATGGAAAAGAAAAAGCGGTTAAAAAGTTTGTTAAAGAATAAAAACAAACTGTATTCTTCAATTATTAAACCTTTACCCTTTCTCCATTCCTGCTGATAGATTCAATAGTTTTAAAAGTAGCAAGTGAGGAAAGATAAATCTCATCAAAGGGAATTGGAGTTGCATCTCCGGATTTTACCGCTTCTAAAAATTGCTTTACTTCCGCGGCATGACCTTTATCCTGCGCTTTTAATTTAGCCGTTGAAACTGTTTTTCCATAATCAGTCATTGTAATAAAGTCTTCAATTACTGTTACACTGCCCGAATGAAATACTTCCAGAAATTCTTTCGGAAGGTTTTTGTTGCCGTTGCTGAAATAAGAAATATTAGCCACACTTCCATTTTCAAAAGCGAGATTAATATTCACCGTATCATTATGATGCATTGCATCATTCATAGAATTAGCTGCAAGGCTGATAACCGGGCTTCCGGCAATATACATGGTAAGATCAATAAAATGACATACTTCACCCAGGATCCTTCCACCGCCAATATCTTTATCATGTACCCAGTGATCGTGAGGTAAAATACCTGCGTTGATGCGATAGTTAATTGCAACAGGCAGGTTTTTTTCACGAAGCTTTTGAATAAGCTTCATAATGTACGGAGCAAACCTTCTGTTATATCCAACCATTAAATGAACTTTTGATACACTATATAGATCTCTGATCTCATCGAGTTCATCATGAAACATACACAATGGTTTTTCTACAAAAACATTTTTCTGATGCCTCAGGCATTCCATCACGTATTTTGCATGAGAATCATGGCGGGTCGCGATAAAAACCGTATTTATATTCTTGTCGGAAAGAATTTCATCGGCAGAACCTGTACAATAGCTGAAGCCGTATTTGTCTGCGATATACCTGGAATTATTCGGACGAGCGGTTGCGATCCCTACGAATTCTGCATGGTGCTTAACAGAAGGTAAAAGAAAATTTTGTGCAAATGTTCCTGCACCGATAAAACCTGCTTTTGGTTTACCAGAAGATTTTACATGATGCGGAAGGTTTACACTTTTCTTAATTTCTTTCTGCACATCGTACTTCAAAACTATTCCTGCAAATGGTTCAGTTTTGTCAAGAATCATCTGGTATGCTTTTGGTGCGTCCTTAAAATCAAAAGTATGTGTGATTAATTTTTCAAGTGAAATCTTTTTTTCTTTCAGCAACTCCACAAAAGCCTGCATGTTCCTGTTCTCCGTCCAGCGCACATAACCTATCGGGTAATCCACATTTTTTTCTTCGTATTCTAAATCATAACGTCCCGGGCCATATGAACAGGACATTCTGAGGTCAAGCTCTTTTTTAAAATAATTCGGCCGTTTAAATCCGGTAGGAACTGCACCCACAATAATTACCTTTCCTTTTTTACGGCACAATTCTCCGGCAATATCCACCGGGTCATGCGTGGAAGTGCTGGCCGTAATAATCACTGCATCCGTTCCATAGCCATCCGTAAATTCATTAATGACTTTTTCAATTCCTTCGGTTCCCCTGTCGAGAGCAAGATCAGCAATGGTATCCTTCGCTAAGTGCACCTGGTTTTTATCAATATCAATCCCGATTGTTTTTACACCGGAAGCATCGAGCATTTGCAACGTTAGCTGGCCGACCAATCCCAGGCCAATCACCACACAATTTTCTCCCAGTCTCAAATCTGCCTGCCGGATGCCCTGCAGTGCGATTGCGCCAAGAGTAGTAAAACTTGCGTGTTTTAAATCAACACCCGCATCAACTTTTACACAAAGATTTTTGGGAACGGCAACAACTTCTGCATGGACAGCAGTATTTCCTCCGCACGCTACAAAATCACCGGTCTTAAATTCAGTAACATCCTGCGCAACATCAATGACTTCGCCTGCGCAACTGTAACCCAAAGAGGAAGGTGCTTCCAGCCTGTTCATCACCATCTTGTAAGTATTCATCCATCCATGAGTTTTTGCAGCATCCACAACTTTTTTCAACTCATCGGTTCTCGATTTTGCTTTGCCAATGTAACTCAGACGTGCATCTTTCACTGTTTTTCCTTCTGTTCCGGGACTGATCAGTGAATAGTGATTTCTCACCAGTATACATCCCCTGGATAGAGCGGGAAATGGAACTTCCAGCAATTGCATGGTTCCATCCTTAAGCGTTTGAGTGAGTTGTTCCATAAATCCGATATCCGTCTTCTGCGTCTGGCAAATGTAAAAATTATTAGGCAGGAACATTATAATTTCTTTATTAAAGGACACTGCATTTCTGACAATCTTTTGTAATTCTTACATCCTTCTTACATCATTGTTTTTGCTTTTTCCGCGAAAAAACATGTCAGGTTTTCATCAAATTATTCGAAACTAATGCATGGCTGAAGTGTATAATATGGAGTTTTTTAGAAAAATATTTCATCAAACCAACATATTAAACTTTTTAGGATATTATGAATATTGAACAGAAAAAATGGACAAAGACTAACGGATGGGAAACATTAAGAAATGATAATCTTGATTATTTAAATTGTAATCTGGTTATTGCATTCGGCAGCCGTGAAATTCTTAGCGATAACTTTTTGTATGAAAACATAAAAAAAACTTATCCTAATGCGAACGTCCTGATGAACTCCACATCAGGTGAAATCATAGACCGCCAGGTGAATGACGATACAATTTCACTCACTGCAATTGAATTTAATAAAACAAAAATCAAAACTGCCATCACGAATATAGCAGCGGTGAGAAACAGTTTTGATGCCGGCTACTTTCTGGCCCGCGCATTAGATCCCGTGGATCTTACCAATGTATTAGTTATTTCTGACGGACAAAAAGTAAACGGTTGTGATCTCGTGATGGGCCTGCAGGAATTTTTGCCAAAGGGAACCATCATTACCGGTGGGCTGGCAGGAGACGGAAGCCTTTTTCAAAAAACACTTGTCGG
>Ga0134123_10000532_pt1 | contig 25045 bp, 17 predicted proteins | sample KB303_FD_96460 | JGI IMG/M metagenome (GOLD analysis project Ga0134123, IMG submission 96460) | Terrestrial soil microbial communities without Nitrogen fertilizer from Kellogg Biological Station, Michigan, USA - KB3-0-3 | ecosystem: Environmental > Terrestrial > Soil > Unclassified ...
AGTGCCGGTTCACCAAAGGCGAGAGCTACCAGAACATCATGCGTTACGGCCGCGCGGGCACCGACATCCCCGGCTATGTGAAGCCCGACGTCATGGCCCCGGCGTCGCTGATCGTTTCCACGAGCTCGTCGATCCTCTGGAACAATCCTCCGGGGTACTGCTTCGACAACATGTTCGGCCGGCCCGAATTCACCGGCGACAGCGGAACCAGCTTCGCCGCTCCGGTCGGCGCGGCCGCCTCACTGCTCGTGAAGCGCTACCTCGGCACGACGCCATCCGACATCAGCCCTGCCCTCACGCGGGCCGTGCTGATCGCCGGCGCGCGCAGCGTGCGCGGCGGCATGGACAAGAGAAAAGAGTTCACCCAGACCGGCATCGTCCCGATCGGCCCGATCCCGAGTCAGCAGCAGGGATTCGGCAGACTCACGCTCGAAGACATCTTCAATGGCTCGCAAAAGCCGGTCGTCTACGACCAGGCCTTCAATCGAACCTTCACCGCCGCGGGGCAGAGCTTTACCACCTTTCTGCGCGTGCTCGATTCCTCGAAGCCGGTGAAGATCGCGCTGGTCTGGACCGACACGCCGGCGGCGGCCTTTTCGCCGAACCCGCTGGTCAATGACCTCAACCTGGAAGTGCGGCGCAGTTCCAATGGGAACGTGGTGTACGTCGGCAACAGTCTTTCGGTGACCGGCAACGGAGAAGAATCGACCGCCTGGCCGTCGATCGGAAGCCTGCCGTACGACAACAAAAACAACGTCGAGATTTTCCGCCTGTTCGTCAATCCGGGCGAGGAGCTCACCATCACGGTAAAGGCGCAGAACATCGCCGGCGACACGAACGAAAACCCCAACAATTTCGAGCAGGACTTCGCGCTCGCGGTGCTCAACGCCGAAAACCCGTGCGTGCCCGGCGCCATCACCCAGCAGCCGCAGTCGCAGACGATCATCCCGGGCGGGTCAGCCACACTGGGCGTCACGGTCACCGGCACGGGACCCTTCCAATACCAGTTTTACCAGGCTCCGAGCGGCACATTCGCCAACCCGACCGGCGTCAACCAGCCCATAAACACCGGTCCGCTGACGACGACGAAGCCGTACTGGGTGCAGATCACCGATACGTGCGCCGGCACGTTCCTCAACAGCGCCACCGCCACCGTCACCGTGCAATGCACGGCCCCTCCGGCGATCACCGTGCAGCCGACGTCGCGCGTGACCACGCCCGGCCAGTCCACGACGCTCAGCGTCGCCGCCACGCAGGCCGTGTCGTATCAGTGGTACGTCGGAAATGCTCCGTCGATCGCAAACCCGATCCCCGGTGCGACCGGTCCGAACCTGACCGTGGCGCCGACGACCACGACCAATTACTGGGTGCGCGTGACGAACGGCTGCGGGACCGCGGACAGCGTCACGGCAACCGTCTGCGTGCTCCCTGCGATTACCGCGCAGCCGACGTCACGCACGATCAATCCCGGCCAGTCGACGACGCTGACGGTGACGGCCACCAACGTCACGACGTACCAGTGGTATGTCGGCACGTCTCCGTCGACGGCCACGCCGACCGGCGGGAACAGCAGCTCGCTGACCGTGTCGCCGCTGGTGACGACGAGCTACTGGGTGCGCGTGAGCAACTCCTGTGGCATCGTCAACAGCAATACCGCGACCGTGACGGTTGCTCCTCCCCCGTCGCCGCAGATCACGCGCATCCAGTCGTCGTTCTCACTCGCGAACTCGCAGCAGAGCATCACCGCGAGCTGGACGCAGCCGACACAGCCCGGCACGTTCCTCGTCGCGGTGGTCTCCGCCGACATGGACCTGTACTTCAACTTCACCCCGCCCGCCGGCTGGTCGCAGGCCGTGACGTCAGAGTGGACGTGGCTCAAGCTCGCGATCTATTACCTCCCGAACAATGCCGGCGGGCGGACGTCGGAGACGTTCACCGTCTCCCGCGGCTACCACGACATGACGCTCTACATCCTGGAGTACTCCGGCATCGCGGCCACGAATCCGCTCGACCGGACCGGCCTCACCGGCGGAGACACGAACAACGGCTATGTGCAGACGGGATTCACCGCGAACACGACCCAGGCGAAGGAGCTCGTGATCACGGCGCTGTCGACGTACGCGCAGACGGAATTCACCGTGACTCCGGCGGATGGCTATGCCGAGGTTTATGACAAGTACATGCTCTACCACCTGACCACGGCCATGTACGAGAAGATCACGACCTCGATCGGCTCGTACGGCCATGGCGCCACCGTCTACGTGCCCGCGCAATGGGTCGGGCTGGTGGCGACCTTCAAAGGCGCGAATTAGCGCGCACGAATGTGCCGGCGGTCCTTACCGGATCGCCGGCACGTCCGACTCCTTCACGAGTTTGTTGAGCGCCGGCACGTCCTTCTCCCACACCTCGCGCAGCTTCGCCAGCTCGGCGTCGACCTTCTGCGCCAGCTGCGTGTACACCGCGCGCTGCTGCTCCGTCGGCGCGAAGTCTCCCGACTCGGCGGAGGACGCGACTCCGGCGAGCTTGTCGTTCAGGCGGATCGGATAGTTCAGCGGGTCCTGCGAGCTCTTGTTCTTCGTCTGGTACAGCGCTTCTTCGATTGCAGTCATCTTCTTGTCGAGCGCCTTCGCGGCTTCGACGACCGGCTTGCTGTCCTTCGCCTGCTTGCGCAGCGTCTCGAGCTGTTTCCGCGTGTTCCGGATTTTCTCGATCTGCTCGTTGACCTCGGAGAGTTTGTTCCGCGCGGCAAGCAGGAAGTCGAACTGGGTCTTCAGCTCGTCGGCCGTGACGGCCGCCCGCGGGTCCTGTTTCAGCTGTGCGTTCGCGGTCAGCACTTCGTCGCCGACCGTGAGCCGGACGCCGTACGTGCCGGGGAGGACGCGCGGTCCCGAGCCGTCGCCCGACCACATGATCAGTCCCTCGAACTTCTTCGCCTCGGGATACCGCAGGTCCCACGCGAAGCGATTGAGGCCGTGCTTCACCTCTTTGATCTTGTTCTTTTCTTTTTCCTTCTCGGCGGCCGGATCCTTCTCCTCCGGATCCTTCGGCGGCTCCTTCTCGGCGGCGGCCTTCTTTTCTTCCGCCTCTTTCTTCGCCTTCTCCATGTCCGCCGGCGACTGCACCTCGCCCTCGAACTCGCGGATGACCGAGCCGTCCGCGTTCAGGAACGCGAGCTTCACCTTCGTGCCGGCCTTCACGTCGGGCGAGAGCCAGTAATCGACGATGAGTCCCTGCGGCGGGTTCTTGCCGAAGTTCCTCCCGAGCCGCTCCGACTGCGAGCCGAACATGCGCCACGCGGAGCGCGGCGCGAAGAGATGCGCGCGCTTCGCGGCGACGTCGCTCCCCCACTGCTGCAGCGGCGTGACATCGTCGAGGATCCAGAAAGCGCGGCCCTGCGTGGCGGCGATCAGATCGTCGTCGCGCACGGCGAGGTCGGTGATCGGGACGATCGGCAGGTTGAGCTGCAGCGACTGCCAGTTCGCGCCGTCGTCGAACGACACGTACATCCCGCGCTCCGTGCCGGCGTACAGCAGTCCCTTGCGGCGCTTGTCGGAACGGACGACGCGCGTGAAGTGATCGCTGGCGATGCCGCTGGTGATCTTCGTCCACGTCGCGCCGTAGTCGCTCGACCTGTAGAGATACGGGCGGAAGTCGTCGGTCTTGTAGGTGGTGCCGGCGACGTAGACCGTGCCTTTGTCGAACGGCGAGGAATCGATGCTGTTCCACATGATCCACTGCGGCGCGTCCTTCGGGGTTACGTTCGTCCACGTCTTCCCGCTGTCGCGCGAGAGGTGGAGCAGGCCGTCGTCGGAGCCGGTCCAGAGCACGCCGCGCTCGAGCGCCGACTCGGCGAGCGCGAAGATCGTCCCGTAGTACTCGACCGAGGTGTTGTCCTTCGTGATCGGCCCGCCGGACGGGCCCATCTTCGTTTTGTCATTGCGCGTGAGGTCGTCGCTGATGCGCTCCCAGCTGCTGCCGCCGTTGGTCGAGCGAAAGAGATGCTGCGAGGCGGCGTACATCGTGTTGACGTCGTGCGGCGAGAACGCGATCGGGAAGTTCCACTGGAACCGCTCCGCCGCGCCTTCCGCGCCGTAGCCCATCGGATTATCCGGCCACGGGTTCACATCCCGGAATTCCTCGGTGTCGTGATTGGCCATCGTCAAATAGCCGCCGTATGAGCCGCCGTAGACGATGTCGGGGTTGTCGGGCTTCGCGACGATGTGCCCGCTCTCGCCGCCGGCCGTCTCCTCCCAGTCGCGCGGACCGATGCCGCCGCCCGTGGTGCGGTGGCGGATGCGCACGGCGCTGTTGTCCTGCTGCGCGCCGAGGAGGCGGTAGGGGAAGGAAGTGTCGGTCGTGACGCGATAGAACTGCGCGGTCGGCTGGTTGTCCTGGCCGGTCCAGCTGCGGCCGCCGTCGGTGGTCACGTTCGCGCCGCCGTCGTTCGACTCGATCATGCGCAGCGGATCGTTCGGCGCGATCCAGAGATCGTGGTTGTCACCGTGCGGCGTGGCGATCGAGGTGAACGTTTTCCCGCCGTCCTTCGATTTGTTGAAGCGGACGTTGACGACGTAGACCGTGTCCTCATCCTTCGGATCGGCGTAGATGCGCGAGTAGTACCACGCGCGCTGGCGCAGGTCGCGGCTCTCGCTGGTCTTCTCCCACGTCTCGCCGCCGTCGCGCGAGCGGAACACCCCGCCCTCTTCGGCTTCGACGATCGCGTAGACGTTCTGCGGATTCGACGGCGAGACGCTCACGCCGATGATGCCGAGCGTGCCTTTCGGCAGGCCCTTGTTGGTGCTGATGTTTTTCCAGGTGTCGCCGCCGTCGGCCGACTTCCAGAGTGCCGAGCCCTCGCCGCCGCTCTCGAGGCTGTACGGCGTGCGCCGCACGCGCCACGTCGAGGCGTAGAGGATGCGCGGGTTGGTCGGATCCATCGCCAGATCGATCGCGCCGGCGTTCTCGCTGGCGAAGAGCACGCGCTCCCAGGTCTTCCCGCCGTCCTTCGAGCGATAGACGCCGCGCTCCGCATTCGGCGCGAAGAGGTGCCCAAGGACCGCTGCATAGACGAGATCGGGATTCCGCGGATGGATGCGGATGCGCGGGATGTGCCGCGATTCCTTCAGCCCGGCGAACGCCCACGTCTTCCCGGCGTCGGTCGACTTCCACATCCCGTCGCCGTGCGAGACGTTGCCGCGTACGGTCTTCTCACCGCCGCCGGCGTAGACGACGTTCGGATCCCACTCCGACACCGCGACCGCGCCGATGGAGCCACCGAAGAATCCGTCCGAGACGTTCTTCCACGTCTCCCCGCCATCGATCGTCTTCCACACTCCCCCGCCCGTCCCGCCGAAGTAGTACGTCTTCGGCTGCGACGCGATCCCCTCGACCGCCGCCACCCGCCCCCCGCGCACCGGCCCGACATTGCGCCACTCCATCGGCTTGAACTGGGCGGGATCGAACTTTGTTTGCGCGGTTGCGGCGACGGCCACGATCAGCGTGAGGAGGAGGATCGGTCGTTTCATGGCGGGGGATAGTCTCATAGTCTCCGAGTCTCCTGGTCTCATAGGAGGGGGTGGTGGCCAGGAGACCAGGAGACCAGGAGACTATGAGACTCTGCGACTCCTTACGAACGCAAACACGAGAACCCCGAGGAACGTCGCAAACGTCACCCCCCGCCCAACCACAAACGCCCCCGGCCAGTACGTGAGCCGGACGCGATGGCGGCCGGCGGGGGTGTGGATGCCGAGGAACGCGCCGTTCGCGCGTTGCGTGTGGATGCGGCGGCCGTCGAGGTAGGCGCGCCAGCCTTTCCAGTCGCTGTTCGTGACCACGATCCAGCCGTCGCCCTGCATGTCGGCATCGAGCTCGTAGCCCTGGCGCGCGCGGCGGATCGTGACGCGGCCCGGACCGTTCGTGCGCTCGTATGGCTGCCCGCTGGCGGCGATCGTGGCGCTCTCGCGATAGTCCGCGATGTCTTCCAGCGCGCCGCCGACGGCGACGGTCCGCGGCACGAACGCCCGCTCGAGCGCGTTCGTATTCTCCAGCAGCACCGCCTGCCGCTCGCGCGCGACCACGCGCCATCCGGGCGGCGGCTGCACCGATTCATGGGCAAACGCGAAACGGACGTTGAGCATCGACAGGAACGGCCGCGAGAGATCGTCGACGCGGTTGAAGAACACCGGCTGGTGGACGCACCAGAGGCGATACGTCTCGAAGTATGGCGCGAACGTCAGCGCCTCGTAGCCGCGCACGTCCTCGAGTCCGTACAGCGCGCTCGTTCCGGGAATTAGCGACCAGCCCTGGCCCGCCACGCGAAAGATTCCGTTGGCGGGGATCGCGTCGAACAGCGCCATGTGCGGATACGCGGCGTCCGCGGGAAACGACTTGTGCACGCCGCCGTCGCTCATCACGCGCTGCGAGAGCAGCAGCACGACCAGCGCGGGAATCGCGAAGCGCGTTCGTACGACAAGCGCGGCTACGCCGAGGAACGCGAGCTCCGCGAAGATCTTGTAAGTGCCCCAGTCGGCGGGGCCGTCGTCGATGACGAAGGTCCGCGTGATCCAGACCGTGCCGGCGGCGAGGAGCACGAGCACGAGCGTCAGCGTGATCGCCGCCGCGCGCCCGTCGCTGCGGCGCGCCATCGCCTCCGCGCCAAGAGCCGCGAGCGTCGCGAGAAAAAACGCGGCGGCGAACGCGAGGCGCTCGTTGTGCGTGATGTCGAACAGCGGCAAGACGTGCAGCGCGGACGCCACCGGCTTCCACGCCGCATGGGCGGCGAGACAGAAAAGCGCGAGCGCGGCGAAGAACCACGTCTGCTTCGAGCGCACGCGCCAGACCGCGTAGATCGCGAGGCCGAGGACGATGCTGCCGACCGCCGGCGTCTCCGCCTTCAGCCCGGGAATCGGCGGATCGATCCATCGCCGGACGTGGAGAAACGGGAAGACGTCGGTCGCGAGCGACGCCAGCACCTGCGGCGGCGGATCGCCGCGGGGCGCCGCGCGCAGCATCGCGCGGAACGCGTACTCCGTCGACTGCGGGATCGCCTCCAGATGCGGCAGCAGATGGATCGCGCAAATCAGCAGCGCGACGACGCCCGCCGCGATCGCGGTCCCGATCGCGCGCAGCGGATTGCGTCGCGCACAAACGAGCTCGAACACGCCATACGCCGTCGCGAGCGCGACCACATGCAGCGCCGACTCACCGTGACCCGCGAGAATCAGCAGCGCGAGCGCGGTCGTCAGCAGCGCACCCGAGCGCACTGACGGCTCGTGCGCCACGCGCCGCGTGCCGAGCAGTACCAGCGGCAGCAGCGCCCATGTCAGCCCGAGCGGCCAGAGCACGTAGAGCGCGAGGCCGGCGGAGTACGCCCACCCGCCCGCCGCGATCGCCGCCGCGGACTCCCGGCACCCGAGCTCGCGCGCGAACACGAACGCGCCCGCCGCCGCGACGAGGAAGGTGATCGCGGCGGTGAACGTGAAACTGATCGCCGCCGGCAGCAGGATCGCGATCAGCGTGAACGGACTGTACGCCGCCGGCTGCGATGCCGCCGCGAGGACGTCGCCGGAGAGGATGTATGGATTCCACAGCGGCCACTCCCCGCGCGCGTACGACTCCCGCACCGCATGCCGCCACGGAATCATCTGCGAGAAGATGTCCGCCGTGACCGGATTGTGCGGCGGCCCGAGCACGCCGCGCTGCAGCTTCACCACCGACAGCGGCTCGCTCAGATACGGCTTGTCCACCGGCGCATACACCTGATTCCCCACCAGCGCCGGCCCCACGAACAGGAACGGAACGAGAAACAGAAACGCCCACGCCGCCGCGGAAAGGCGCGTGACGAAGCGATGCACCAGCCACAGAGCCGCGAGCGCGGTGAGGGTGTAGAGGAGGAGCAGCAATCGGGCGGGAGGGTATCAGGGTTGGGAGGTGCGGTTCTTCTCCTGCTTCAGCGCTTCGAGAAGATCGATAGCAGCGCGATCCTTGACTCGTCCCGCCGTGCGTTTCATCCGGAGGAGGTCATCGATGGATGCGACGAATGCGGGGACTCCGTTGATGTCCATCTCGGTCGCAGTGCGCATCAGATCGTCGTATCCCTTCGTTCCCGCCGGCGTGCCGAGGCAATCCAACGCTCCCGCGGTCGTGTCGAAGGTGAACGAGTCACCCATGGTGATCGTGCGCGCGTCGAGCTGAAAAGGAAGTCCCGCCGGCGCCCCGCGCAGCGTCGCCTCCAGTTCACGAAGAGCGCCCGCGAGCGCTTCGTGATTCGCGGCAGTGCGCTGGTAGCAGACGTCGAGGTCGAACGTAGAGTACGCGGCTCCGTGCAAACCGGTGGCAAGTCCGCCGATCACCACGAAACGCACCTGATGCTCGTTGAGCATGCGCAGGGCGCGCAACGGATCAAACGCGATCATCTCGGGCGTGCGCTTTCGAACAGATCGGCGAGATTTCGAGAAGACTCGACAATCATCTCCAGTCGCTCGCCGGGCGTCATTGCGAGAAGTTGCCGGATCAGAGTCAGATCGACTCCGTTTTCCGCGATGTCCGTCGGGTGGTCGCGCTCCACTGTTTCCACATTGTCAACGTAAACCGCCCGGTCGTCGGGGTCAATGGCTTGCAGCGCCGTTCACGCGGCGTTATCGTTTCCCCATGATCCGTGCAGGCCGGTGTTTCCTCGTGTGGACTACGTGTGTCCTGGCGTTCGGGGTGCGGGCGCAGGAGAAGCCGCTTCACAAGTTTCTCGCCGTCGAAGACAAGTCCAACGTCTCCCTCGCCTATGTCTGGCTCGACATCGCCGAGGAGGTGACGGCGCGGGAGCATGACGTGCACGACCCGCGGCCGACGGTCGGGTCGCGCACGCTCGCGATCTGGGCGACGTCGATGTACGACGCGTGGGCGGCATACGACGACAAAGCCGTCGGCTCGCGGCTGGGCGGCACGCTGCGGCGGCCGAGTGCGGAGCGCACGCTGGAGAACAGGAAAAAAGCCATCAGCTACGCGTCGTACAGGGCGCTGCTCTTCGTCTACCCCGAGGCGAAGGACTATCTCGACGGCGAGATGAAGAAGCTCGGCTACGACCCGGCCGACCAGTCGATGGACCCGGCGAAGCCGCAGGGCGTCGGCAATCTCGCGGCGCAGGCGGTCATCGACTACCGCCGCAACGACGGCGCGAACCAGTTCGGTGACGAGGTCGGCGGCAACGGCACACCGTACGGCGACTACACCTACTACACGCCGGTGAACTCCGTCGATCGCGTCCTCGACCCCGATCGCTGGCAGCCCATCACCTTCACGCTGAAGGACGGGCGAAAAGTCACGCCCGGATTTCTGACGCCGCACTGGTACCGCGTCAAGCCGTTCGTCCTCGAGAAAAGCTCGCAGTTCCGGCCGGGGCCGCCGCCGAAGACGACGACCGACAACGAGCGCCTGCGCCAGGAAGCCGATCAGGTCCTCGCGTACAACGCCCACCTCACGAATCACCAGAAGGCCATCGTCGAGTTCATGCGCGACGGCCCGCGCTCGACGGGCCAGAGCGGGCACTGGCTCCGCTTCGCCCAGGACGTCTCGCGCCGTGACAGGCAGGATCTCGACAAGGACGTGAAGCTGTACTTCGTCGTCGCCAACGTCGCCTTCGACGCGTTCATCTCCTGCTGGGAGACCAAGCGCTTCTACGATTCCTCGCGTCCCTGGACGCTGATCCGCTACTACCACAAGGGCGAGAAAATCACCGGCTGGGCGGGCGTGGGCGGCGGCGTGCGCGAGATGCCGGCGGAAGAATGGCATCCCTATTCACCCGACACGTTCATCACGCCGCCGTTCCCCGGCTACACCAGCGGCCACGCCACCGTCAGCGGCGCCTGCGCGAAGACCATCGAGCTCTTCACCGGCACCGACACCTACGGCTTCGCCGAGAAGCGTCCCCACTGCGAGCTCACCGAAACGGCACGCGGCGAGATGGAGACGCTCGACCTCCCGACGTGGAGCGCCACCGCGGAGATGGCCGCGCTTTCGCGGGCCATGGGCGGCTACCACATCCCCGTCGACAACAACGTCGGGCTGAAAGTGGGACGCGAGATCGCGGTGTGGAGCTGGCCGAAATACCAGGAGTACTTCGACGGGACGGCGAAGGTCCGCCCGTGATCTAGATGTCGTGAAACAGCGCCGTCGAGCCGGCCTTCGCGACGAGGAGACCTTCCTCGTCGCGAATTTCGCACTCCACATACGCCGTCCGCCGTCCTCGGCGTACGACATTGGCGTTCGCCTTCAGCACGCCGTCCTTCACCGGCACGAAGAAGTTGAGGCTCAGCTCGAGCGTGGAAAAGCTCTCGCCTTCGTTCGCCACCGTGGCGGCGGCGATGCCCATCGCGGCGTCGGCGAGGTCGGCGACGATGCCGCCGTGCACGTTGCCCATCGGATTCAGATGCTGGTTTCCGATCTCCAGTTCGCAGGAGCCGGTCCCCTCATCGTAGCCGGTGAGGCGAATGCCGATGAGCGCGATGACCGGCGGCGGCGCGACTTTACCGCTCAGCCAGGCATCGAGGATCGTGCGCAGGCTCATCTCAAGCCGACGACGAAATTCTTCGCACGCTCCCACGTCCCCGGCCGCGGCCCGCGCTCGGTGCCGCGCTCCGCGACGACGTGATACGCCTGCAGGCGGTCGTCGTGGAAGGCGTGGCAGCCGCCCCAGAGGTAGATGCGGAAGGCGCGGTACAGCTCCTCGCCCCACTTCGCCGCGATCTTCTCGTGCGCGGCGTCGAAGCGCTCCGCCCACTGCTTCATCGTCAGCTCGTAGTCGCGCGACTCGTTCTGCACCTCGATCACCTTGAACCCGTTGAGCAGAAACTCCTGCACGATTCCCTGCAGCTCGAGGAAGGTATGCGTGCCGTGCCAGATGTAGCGGCGCGTGAACGCGCTCATCTTGAATTTTTCCTTCGACGCCGACGCATCCATGTAAATGCGCCCACCCGGCGCCAGGCACTCCCACACCCGCTCGCAGAAGCGGCGGTAGTTCGGGATGTGCTCGATCACGCCGTAGATCACGATCGCGTCGAACGGCTTCTCCGGCCGGTACTCCAGGAAATCCTGCAGATGGATTTCCGCGTCGTAGCCGCGCTCGCGGATCAGGTTCGACACGAAGCGATACGAGTCGTCGGCGATCGTGAGTCCGGTGTAGTTCACGCCGCGCCCGGCGCAGTACTCCATCGCACCGCCCCATCCGGCGCCGATGTCGAGAATGCGCATGCCGGGCTTCAGCTGCAGCGCGTTGAACATCGTCTCCAGCTTGTGCGTCGACGCCTCTTCGATGCTCTCCGTCTCCGAGGCGAAGATGCCGTGGGAGTAGAAGCGGTGCCGCGAGTCGATGAAGGTGAGATAGAAGTCGTCGCCGAGGGTGTAGTGGAAGCCGATCGCCTTCTTGTTCATCGACGTCGGCTTCTGCAGCAGCTGCGCGAGGAAGTTGAGCCGCGCCATCCACGGCGTCCGGTCGGCGAGGCGCGAGCGGACGTCGAACATGCTCAGCAGATCGCCTTCGAGGTCGATCCTGCCTTCGACATAGGCGGCGCCGAGCGCGAGCTCGTCGGTGCCGGCGCGCAGCGCGCTTTCATCCTTGATGGTCACGCGGAACGTGGGCGCGCCTTCGCCGCAGCGGACGACCGTCCGGTCGGGCAGGACGATCTCGCACGGCACGCCGGCGGACTCGAGAACATTGGCGAGAATGCGCGCGCGGCGGCCGGGCACGGCCTGCGCGGTTGCGGATGCGGGGAGCTCGCTGATCTGGGTCACGTCATCCCTCCATCGTGTTCGGCTGCGACGGCACGCCGCGCAGGATGCGCGTGGCGAACCAGAGGCCGGGATCGAACTTGCCGGGTCGGAACGTGGGACTGAAGACGTAGCGGTGATGGTAGTTGTGGCCGAGCGTCTCGCCGCCGGTGAGGTAGCCGAGAATGCGCTGCCAGAACGTGACGGCGTCGGTGCCGAGGTTGTCGAACTTGCGCGTGCCGTAGCTGTGGCCGATCGCGTTCACCAGACCGCTGAGCACCATGTAGGGCACGATGCGCGAGAACCAGAACGCGAGGATCGCCGGGCCGGCGGCGATGCTGGCCGCGATCTGCAGGTAGAAGTTGAGGAACGCGACCCATTTCCGGTCGAGGAAGTGCAGCACGCGCTCGTTGCGGAACTTGCGCAGATACCGCGCCTCCGCGAACTCGCGATTCCCTCGCACCCACTGCGGGACGTAGAACCACGTCAGCAGCGCTACTTTCCAAACTCCTTTGCGATTCGGCGAATGCGGATCCTCCTCGGCATCCGCATGGACGTGATGATGCTGATGCGCCGCGACCCATGTCAGGACCGGCGTGCACGTCGTCGCCCAGAGCCAGATCCCGATCATCCGCTCGACCCAGCGCGGATACGTGATCGCGCCGTGCGTCGTCCCGCGATGCAGGACCGCCGTGGTGAGATAGAGATTCAGCTCACAGAGAACCATTCCGGCAAGGCCGGCGATCGCGATCGCGGACCAGGATGGGGATGTCCACCACATTTTTCGACCTCCGGTTGCGGGTCACGCGGTCTCGCGGTCTCGCGGCGGATCTGCTACCGCGTGACTGCGTGACTCGTGACCCGGTTGGAAGGCGGCAGTATATCCGGAATGGAGGCCCGAAGGCGTATCACTCTTGACGCGCCGGCATGCCGGTGCTAATGTACTAGCACCATGTCAGTACGCAAGCATCCGGCGGACCTCGGCAAGCTCGGGCGGCGCGAGCGGCAGATCATGGACGTCGTCTTCCGCCGCGGGCGCGCGACGGTGAACGAAGTGCTCGACGAGCTGCCCGATCCGCCGAGCTATTCGGCCGTGCGGGGAATGCTCAGGCTGCTGGAGGACAAGGGCTTCCTGCGGCACGAGTGGGAAGGGCCGCGATACATTTACGTCCCCACCGCCGATCCCGAGCGCGTCCGCGCGTCCGCGGTCCAGCACCTGCTGCACACGTTTTTCAGCAACTCGATGGAGTCGGCGGTCGCGGCGATGCTTGGCTCCGCCGAGAAACCGCCTTCGGATGAAGAGCTCAGGCGGATGTCGAAGCTCATCGAGCAGGCACGCCGCGGGAAAGGTCGCCCATGAACCAGACACTGATGCTGCTCCTCGCCAAAGTGACGCTGCTGATCCTCCTCGGCGCCGCGATCACCACCCTCCTCCGCGCCCGCTCCGCGGCGACCCGGCACTTCATCTGGTCGCTCACGCTCTTCAGCACGATCGCCCTCGCCATCACGTCGTACATCGCACCGCCGGTTCCCCTCCCGATTCCGTACACCGCCAAACAGGCACCCGCGATCGCCACGATCGCCGCGCCAGCCCCAACCACCAGCACCCAAACCCCAATCACCAACACCCAACCACCACCCACCAACAACCAGTCACCAGCAATCCACCCCCTCGCCCTGATCTGGCTCCTCGGCTTCGTCTCGGTCCTCGGCTGGCTCGTCGCCGGCCACATCGGACTCGCGCGCATCGCGCGCACCGCGATCGCGCCGGCCGGCGATGAATGGCGGGCGCTCCTCGGCGAGACCCGCGACGCGCGCGTCGCCATCAGTTCCGCCGTCAGCGCGCCGGTGACGTGGGGCTGGCTCCGTCCGCTCGTGCTCTTCCCGAGCGAGGCGAACGCGTGGCCGGTCGAGCGCCGGCGTGCCGCGCTGATGCACGAGCTCGCGCACGTCGCGCGGCGCGACTATCTCGTCCAGATCGTCGCCGCGTTCGTCTGCGCGGTCTACTGGTTTCACCCTCTCGTCTGGCTCGCCGTGCATCGCCTCCGCAGCGAAAGCGAGCACGCCTCCGACGATCACGTGCTCTCCGCCGGCGCCGAGGCGCCGGAGTACGCGGAGCACCTCCTCGAAGTCGCCCGCGGCGCGGTCGGACGGAAGCTGTGCAGCCTCCCCGCGGTCGACATGGCGCATCCGTCGAACCTCGAGAGCCGCGTCCGCGCGGTGCTCGACGGCGCGCGCAGGCGCTCGTTCGTCCCGCGGCGCACGCGTTACGCGGTCGCCGGCATCGTCACGCTGATCCTCGTCCCGCTCGCGGCCGCGCGGCCGGAGCTGCGGGCCATGGCCTCGCCGATCGAGGATCTGCTCGAGCCGATCCGGCGCGCCGCCGGCGTGAAGACGAAAACCGCGTTTCAGCCGACCCAGGAGAACGTCGCCCCCGCGTCGCCCGGCGAAGTCCTCGATCTCGACTTCGACGCCGGCGCGAGCGTCGACATTCGCGGGTGGGACGAGCCGAGCGTGCGCGTCCGCTCGCAGATCAGCGGCGACGATGCGCCCGACGCGCGCGTCGGGTTCGATCACCGCAACGGCGTGACCACCGTGCGCACGTCCTACAACGAAGAGAAGAAGATCCGCTCCTCGTCCATCCGAATGGAGATCCGCGTGCCGCGGCGCTACGACGTACGCCTCCACTCCGCCGGCGGCGGGATCACCATCGTCGACGTCGAAGGGCGCTTCACCGGCAACACCGGCGGCGGCGAGATCGTGCTCGAGCGCGTGAAGGGCGAAGCGCGGCTTTCGACGGGCGGCGGCGAGATCAGCGTCGACGACGTCGATCTCGACGGCCACGTGAGCACGGGCGGCGGGAAGGTGACGCTGTCGCGCGTGCGCGGCGGGCTGACCGGCTCCTCGGGCAGCGGGCCGGTGACGTACAGGAAAACGGAACGCGGCGACATCGGCGACATCGCTTCTCCCGAAGGAATGCTGCACATGGAGAAAGCGGGCGGCGACATCGAGCTCAGCGAGGTTCCGAACGGCGCGACGGTCTCCACCGGCGGCGGCGACATCGAGATCGGCCGCGGCGCGGGCGTGATCGAGGCGAGCACCGGCGGCGGCGACATCCGCATCGGCCCGATCGCCGGCTCCGTGATCGCGGGCACCGGGGCGGGACGCGTGGAGATCACGCTCGTGGACGCGAAGGGCGCGGAACAGTCGGTCGAAGTGACGACCGGCGCGGGACGCGTGGTCCTCGAACTGCCGCCGAATCTCGACGCGCGCTTCGAGCTGGAGACTGCGTACACGCGGGGCTTCGGCCGCATTTCGCAGATCGACAGCGAGTGGTCGCTGGCGCAGGAAGAGACGAAGGAGTGGGACGGCACCGAAGGCACGCCGCGCCGCTACGTCCGCGCGCGCGGCACCGCCGGCAGCGGCCGCGGCCTGATTCGCGTCAAGGCCGTGAACGGCGACATCTTCGTGCGGCGCGGTGCCAGGTAGGAACTGACGGGCGGCGGTCACTCCTCATCAGGAGGGATGACACCATGCGCCGTCTCCAGTTCGCCGTTCTCCTGTCGCTCGCCGTCGCGGGATCCGCAAGCGCGCAGGTGGCGCTCGGGCGGATTCACGGCAGTTCGAGTTACTCGCCCATCACCGGGTTCGTCGCGCTGATCGACATCTCGGATCCCGCCGTGTTCGACGTGGTCGTGACCGGCATCGCCGGTTGCGCGCCTCCCAACGTCGCGCTGAATCAAACGGACCTGTTCGCGGAACAGCAGGGCGCGCTGGTGGCGATCACCGCGAATACCGGTCCGTACGTCGGCTCGCTCGGCGAGTGCGCGGTGCCGGAGGGAGTGCTCATCGACGACGAGACCACCATCAATCCCTATCCTCCCGGCGGGCTGACGCTCTATTTCGACAATGACGAAAAGGCGACGATCACCGACGACGTGCAGCCGGGGGTCATCATGATCAACGCCGTCGGCGGCTCGCTCAAAGTCGGCCTCGACGGCACCTGCAACAAGGGAACCCTTCTGGTCAAAGGCGGCCATCCCGGAACGTGCTCGATCCCCAAGCCGGCGACCATCGCGCCGCGAGGAGCGATCGGCCTCGATTCCGACCGCAAGCTCCTGATCATCGTGACGATCGACGGACTCGAGACCGACACCGGCCTGTACACCTCCGACCTCGCCGGAATCATGATCGGCCTCGGTGCGCAGAATGCGATCAACTTCGACGGCGGCGGCTCGACGTCGTTCCTCTGGAGGCCCGGCACGAACCCGCCGCCGGAAGACCCGAAGCTGGTGACGAAGCTCCTCAACGCGAAGTATCCGGCCATTCCCAACAAGAACAACGTGCAGTTCAAATGCGTGCGGCTCGATCCGGCGCTCGGGTGGTTCAACTCGATCCCCAACTACCCGACCTATCGCCCCGTCTACGCATCCTTCGGACTCCGCTACACCGGCGCGCTGAAGAAGGTCGAGCCCCGGGCAAAGGAGTGACCGCGCGGCCGGAGAACGGGTATCCTCGGCGCCATGCGCGCAATCGCCTTCGGAGTCACTCTTCTCCTGGCTCTCACCGCGCTCGGGCAGAGCGGCGTCGGCGTCGAGGTGGATGACGTCACCGACAACCGCGTCAACGCCGGAATGTTCACCGGCTCGCTCGAGCTGCGGGTCAAGCTGACCGGCAACAACCTCGACAAAGCGACCGCCGCGCGCGTCCTCGTCAAAGAGGCGAAGGACGACCGCGGCACCTCGCTTTCCGACGGAAAAAGCCAGCCCGACTTCTTCCCGCGCGAGTACAACAGCGGCACGCTGCAGGTCTCGGTCAGCCAGCCCGCGCGCGCCGCGAGCTCGGTGCGGGTGAAGGGAACGGTCGAGCTGCTCGTACCGGCGCGCGACCCCAACGCGCAGGTGAAAATCGACAAAGCGCTGTCGAAGCTCGACGCGCCGTTCGCGAACAAGACACTGAAAGCGGCGAAGCTCACCATCACGCCGCTGTCGAAGGCGGGCTATGCGGAGCTGATGAAGTCGCGCAAGCTGGACGACAAGAAGATCGAGGAGATCCGCGCCCGCGCGAAGAAGGAGAACATCCCCGAGGCGGAGGTCGAGATGATGATCGGCCTCGCCAAAGCGATGGAGGGACTCGACGACACGCCGGCCGAGGGAGCGGTGATCCTGTCGGCGAAGGAAGCCGATTTCAAACGCGTCTATCGCGTCGAGATCCTCGGCAGCGACGGCAAGCCGATGAACGTCACCAGCCGCAGCACGAGCACGCGCGGCGACGACTCGATCATGATCCTCCAGCCCTCCGAGGCCCCGCCGGCCAACGCGGCGCTCGAATTCACCCTCGTCACCGACAAAGCGCGCCTCTCCTTCCCGTTCGACCTGAAGGTGCAACTGCCATGAGAAAGCTCGCACTGCTCGCGCTCTTCGCCCTCCCGCTGCTCGCGCAGCCGAAGGTCGACGTCACGGTCAAGCAGGTCAACGACCGCCGGACCAACGGCTCGTTCTCGCAGCTGATGATCACGCTCGAGCTGCCGAAGGTGCCGTCGCCCGACGTCGCGGCCTCGCGCGTGCTCGTCTCGACCGCCGTCGACGACACCGGACGCAACCTGATCGACACGGAGCGCGGCGAGGCGGAGCTCGAGGCGAACCGCTCCGGCTCGATGGATCCAAAGGAAAAGCCGCCGGTGACGGTCTCGATGACGCTGAAGAATCCGGACCGGAAGGCGGTGGCGGTCAAACAGATCGCCGGCGAGATCGAGCTGTTCATGCCGTCGAAGGACCCGAACAGCGTCGCCGAGATCCCGAAGTTTCTGTCGCAGGCCGGCAAGCCGCTGTCGCATCGCGCGCTGAAGGCCAACGGCGTCGAGATCGCGCCGCTCAGCGCCGCGCAGATCGCCGCGGAACGGAAGCGCCTCTCCGACATCAAGCGGAAAGAAGCGACCGAGGCCGGGATGACCGGCGAGGATCTCGAGAACTACGTGAAGACGTTCGAAGGCATGCAGCTGAACGTCGAGCCGGGCGATGTGCTGGTGCGTCTCAAGGACCCGAACAAGCGCATTCAGGACATGAGCTACATCGACGGCAAGGGCGAGGTGCAGCACCTCTCGCAGCGCGAGGACGAGGGTCTGTACATCTTTTCGACCTGGGGCGAGAAGCCGCAGGCGGACTGGAAGCTGCGCGTGAGCATGAAGACGCCGAAGAACCTCGCGCGCTACCCGTTCACCCTGAGCAACGTGCCGCTGCCGTAGAGTGTCATCCTGAGCCGCGCAGACGGCGAAGGATCCCCTGCAACGTGCGCGTCTCTCGCCGCTCGCAGGGGATTCCTCACCGTCTTCGCGGTTCGGAATGACACTTACTTCTGCATCCGCACGACGTTCGCGAGCTGTTCGCGCGCGAGGCGCAGGCGGTTGTCGTCGGCTTCGACGAACTTCTCCAGCGCGGCGAGGCCTTCGCGGTCGAGCGCCTCGGCCTCGGCGAGGCGGTTCCGCCGCTCCACGATTTTCCCCAGCTCGAGCAGGCTGAGCGCGTAGGCGTAGCCGGTGCTTCCCGCCTGTCGCCGGATCTCGAGCGACTTCCGGATCTTCGCCTCGGCCTCGGCGAAGCGTCCCGTGCGCGCGAGATACAGACCGAGTCCGTTCATCGTCAGCGCGACCTCGTGCGGCTCGACCTTCAGCCGCTCGCGCAGCGCGAGGCTCTCGCGGTACGCCGCTTCGGCCTCGCCGTTCTTGCCGCGCTCGGCGAGGATCGACGCGAGATCGAACAGTCCGCGCGCGACCGAGCCATGCTCGTGACCGTACGCCTTCTCGCGAATCACGAGACTCCGCCGCAGCATCTGCTCGGCATCCGCCATCTGGTCCTGATGTTTGCGGACCATGCCGAGGTCATTCAGCACGCCCGCGACGCGCCCGCTCTCCGGGCCCTCGAGCTCGATGCGCAGCCGGAGCGCTTCGCGCAGCAGACGCTCGGCGGAGTCGAGATGGCCGAGGTGAAACTCCGATGAGCCGATGGTCTGCAGCAGTTCCGCGCGTGCCGCCGGCTGATCCTTCAGCTCCGTCGAGATCTTGCCCGCGGCCTCCTCGAGCAGTTGCCGCACGGTCGTCTCGTTCTTCCGGTTCCACGGACTCGCCGACTCCAGGAGGTCGGTGAGAAAGGTCGACACGGCCTCGGCCTCGGCGCGGGCGTGCTGCGCGCGCAGCATGCCGATCGTCGTACCGGCGATACCGCCGACGAGCACCAGCGCGATGATCGCTCCGGCGATGACCGACGCGCGATGCCGCCGCGCGAATTTTCTCGCGCGATAGCCGAGGGACGGCGGCGTCGCGAGCACCGGCTCGTGATTCAGGAAACGCGCGAGATCCGCGGCGAGGTCGGCGGCGGAACCGTATCGCTCCTCCGGACCGCGCGCCGTTGCCTTCCGCGCGATCCATCCGAGGTCGCCGCCGAGCGCGCCGGCGAGCGAACGCTCGTCCTCGCGGCGCGCGGCCGCGACGCGCGTGCGCGCCGTATCCGTGAGCGTGCGGTAGCGCACCAGCGGCAGATCGGCGTCGCGCTCCATCACCAGCCGGATCACCATGCCGAGCGGCAGGTCGTCGACGTTGTGCGGACGCGCGCCCGCGATCAGCTCGTACAGGATCACGCCGAGCGAATAGACATCGGTGCGCGTGTCGAGATCGCCGCCGCCCAGCGCCTCGGGACTCATGTACGCGGGCGTGCCCATGACGCCCTGGCTCGTGACGACCGCGGTGACGTCGCTCAACGGCTGATCGATGGCCTTCGCGATCCCGAAGTCGATGATCTTCGGAAGCGCGCGGCCCTCGGCATCCGCGACCAGCACGTTCGACGGTTTCAGATCGCGATGGATGACGCCTTTCTGATGCGCGTGCTCGACGCCCTTGCAGATCTGGATCAGCAGTTCCACGCGCTGGCGGATGGTGAGGCGATGCTGGTCGCAGTAGTCCGTGACGGGGATTCCCTCGACGCGCTCCATCGCGAAGAACGGGAAGCCGGCCTCGGTGGCGCCGGCGTCGTACATCGCGGCGATGTTCGGATGCGAGAGCCGCGCGAGGGCCTGCCGCTCGGCGCTGAAGCGCGCCGCCGCCGTCGCGCCGGTGAAGCTCGAGCGCATCAGCTTCAGCGCGACCGTGCGCTGCACCGGCTCGCGCTGTTCGGCGAGATACACCGTGCCCATTCCGCCCTCGCCGAGGATCTCGATCAGCCGGTAACGGCCGATCCAGCGCTCGCGTTTCGACGCGAATTCGGCGTCGGGAGGCGTGCGCCCGCGCCTCAGCCGGGCGGCCAGCGTAGCCGCGTCGGCATGATCGGGAGTGTCGTCGGGCATGGGGTTTCGTCTATTTTATGCGTCATGAAGCCGCGCGACACGACTCCTCACCTCCACACCATGCCCGGGGTGAAGGCCGCGCTCGCGCCGGCCTGCATGATCGTGATCTACGGCGGCGAGCTCGGCCGGCGCATCGAGCTGCCGCGCGGCGAGATCATCATCGGCCGCGACGACGACAACGCCATCAGCCTTCCGCTGCACACGATCTCGCGCCGCCACGCGCGCCTCTTCGAGCGCGACAACCTCCACTACATCGAGGACCTCGACAGCACGAACGGCACGCTGGTCAACGAGGAAGAGATCGCCGGCGCGCGCCCGCTGCGCAACGGCGATCTCGTGCGATGCGGCGGCGCGGTGCTGAAGTTCATCGAAGGCGGGAACATCGAGGCGCTGTACCACGAGGAGATCTACCGCCTCACCATCACCGACGGCCTCACGCAGATCGCCAACAAGCGCCACTTCGTCGACTTCCTCGAGCGCGAGCTCGCGCGCGCCTCGCGCCACGGACGCCCGCTCTCGCTGGTGATCATGGACCTCGATCACTTCAAGAACGTCAACGACCAGTACGGCCATCTCGCCGGCGACCGCGTGCTGAAGGGCATCGCCGCGCTGCTCACCGGCCAGGTGCGGCGCGACGAGCTGCTCGCGCGCTACGGCGGCGAGGAGTTCACGGTCGTGCTGCCGGAGACCAGCCTGCGCGCGGCGGAGATGTTCTGCGAGCGCGTGCGCAGCGAGGTCGAGGCGACGGTGATGGACTGGGACGGCGAGTCGCTCCGCATCACCATCAGCATCGGCATCGCCTCGCTCACGCCGGAGGACTCGGTGCAGTCGCTCGTCGCGCGCGCGGACGCACACCTGTACGACGCCAAGCTGCAGGGACGCAATCGCGTCGTCAGCGGAATGTAGGACCGCCTCTCAGGCGGCCTTCGCCTCGCGCGTCTTCCGCCGCACGCGTTTCAGCAGCGCGAGGCTCTCGCTCATCACTTTCTCGGAGAGCGTGCTCTCGAGGTCGTGATGCGCCTCGCGCCAGAGCTGATGCGCGCGCGCCAGCGCGTCGCGGCCTTTCGCAGTGAGCGAGATGCGTCCGGGCTTCGGCCCGGAGGACGGCCCGAGCTTCACCCAGCCGCGCTCGCGGAGATAGCCGAGGTTGCGCGACAGGGTCGAACGATCGAGATCGAGCTCCTCGGAGAGCTGCCGGAGACTCATGTCCTCCTCCGCCTCGATCTTCGCCAGGATCGGCAACTGCACCGCCGTCACACCGGCGGGCGCGAGCCACGCGTCGTAATGCCGGGTCACGACCCGTTCGGTCTTGCGCAGGCTCGCGCTGAGACAGAGCGCATTCATGGCGAGGCACTCTTCGCGGGCCGGGGGAGCGACTTTCAAGCCCTTCATGCGTGCATTCTAGGCTGCCCGCGGTCCGTTCACAAGTAATACAGCGGTGCAACTACAGCGGTGTAAGCAGATAACTATTGAGCCGCGCGGTACTTTGCGGAATCTCCGATTCCGTGCAACCATCCCTGCATGCGAACAATTTGTGTCGGGCTCCTGTTCTTTGCCACGGCCGCGCTCGGTGACTCGGCGACCTGCCCGCCGAACTACGCCTACTCCGGATTCACCCAGCCCACGCAGTGGCGATACGTCACCGACTGGCGCTGCAACCCGGACCAGTACCCCATCCAGTCCCCGATCAACATCGCGGGGCGGTTCGACGAGCAGCGCGACAAACCGATCACCGTGACCTATCAGCCCATGCCGCTCATTGTGAAGAACAGCGGCCACGATTTCCGCGTCATGCCGACCCTCCTGAACACGATCTCCGTCGCCGACATCGAGTCGGCGACGCTCGACAACTTTCACTTCCACACTCCCGCCGAGCACACCATCCTCGGCCAGGCCAGACTCGCCGGCGAGATCCATTTCGTCCATACGGATGACAAAACCGGCCGCACCATCGTCATCGCCATCCTCCTCAGAGCAACCGGGGCGACCAACAACATGTTGCTCCAGCCGATCATCAACCAGCTTCCGGTCAATCTCTGCGATACGGAATTGACGACGGTCACCCTCGCGCCGCTGCTCCCGACGTCGATCACGACCTACTACCGCTATATCGGCTCGCTGACCACACCCAAATGCGACGGAGACGTCACCTTCTTCGTCGTTCCGGCACCGATGTCGATCGGCCAGAGCCAGCTCACCGCGCTGCGCCACTTCGGCGACAACGCGAGAGTGCCGCTTCAGGAGCGGAACGGCCGCGAGATCATCTACGTAAGGCCGTAGATCGATCGCGCCCGCCATCGGTGCGAAGCGTGACCCTGCCGGCGTCGACCGACACGACGCTGCCGTCGAACAACGCGGTCCCGGGATCGAGGGCGATCAGAAGGCCGGATGAGCCGAGGGCGCGCCCCCACGCTTTCCAGTCGCCGCCGGCGCGGGCGAGGACGGCGACGCGGACGTCTTCGACGCCGATCTTTTTCGGGTCGAGCTCGACCAGCGTCCGGCGCGACGGCGCGACGCGCAGCGCGCCGATCGGAATCGCCGTGGCGCGATCCGCTCCGATCCGGATGCTCGTGGCGTCGATCGAATACGTCTGCCCCAGGACGGCCATCATCGCCTCGAGCAGCTGATCCCAGGGCATGTCCCGGACGAAAAACGCGAGTCTCCCCTGCAGATCCCGCGGAACCAGGATCTCGCGCTTCGTCACATCCGAGAGCACGTGCAGGAGGTCTCCAGCCTCGGCGTCGTTCACCAGTATCGACAGCAGCTCGCCCTGATACGTCTGCTCCGACGCGCCGCAGTCCGACCTGCAGACGCGATGCAGCGGCCCCGGACTGATGTACGCGACGCTGGCGGCACGCATGGCGTCGAGTACTTCAGCGATCGTCGCGCCGTTGATGTCGGCGTCGATGCGGCCGGCGATACCCGGCGCCACGACATAGCCGTCGGATGGACTGAGGTCGTGCAGCACGCGAAAGACGCTGGCAATGTCGATGTCGCGCGCATGGAGCGTCAGATTGCCCGAGCCATGCGGGATGGCGATCTTCACCGGCGCCGGCGCTCTCGAGTGGCAGAGCGTCGATGTTCGTTCGTCGAAGAGCTCCTTCGCCGCGAGATGATGCTCGTCGAAATCGCGAGCCGGGACTCGGGCGGTGGCAGTGAACGCCCGGCAATGGCCTGCCGGCGACCACTTCACCTCGGCCGTCCGCTCGATCGCTCGCCTCGCCGGGCTGCCGGGCGCGATTCCCTTCACCGTCAGTTGCGTGGCGGCGTAGTGAAGCTCACTGAGCAGCACGGAATGCTCGCCCCACTGCTCATCGAGCGCCGCCAGCCAGTCGACGAAGCGCAGCGGCCGCATCCGCTCGCCGAGCTGCGTGAATGCGCTCGCCGCGGCCTTCAGCTCGCCGGTCCGCCGGCGATACATCTCCGCCTCGTCTCCCGGCAACGGGATTACCGGGTGCGCGTCAGCCAGCCAGCAGGCCTCGGCGATCCGGGCTCCGAAGCGCACCGAGCCGCCGTCCAGCGCCTTCACCTCGAGCGTCTCGATGTCGAGCCTCCGAAATTCGCTTTCCATCGCCAGCCGGTGCAGCAGCTCGTGCACGTGCACGAACTCGCCGCGCCCGCTCATGTCCATCCGCTGCAGCCGCACCGGAGTTCCGGCGACCGGCTCCGACCCTTCGATCGGTTTCACGGCAAAGGACGTGACGCCGGCGCTCTCCGCGTATCGCGCCGCGTACTGCGCGAGATCGGACGCGCTGCCGCACGGCGGAACCCTGTAGCGCATCTTCTCCACGGCGATCTCGGCGTCGTAGAGCTCTTTGCGCAGGCGATCGAGATCGGCCTTTTGCGCGGCCGTATGCGAGGCAAGCGCCGCCACCAGTACGACCGCCGCGGCAATCCGGCAGCTCAGTTTCATGAACCTCACCGTGTGGGTAGAAAGATGAGACCGCCATGGCCGGCGCGCTGTGATCTGCGTAACGAAACCGTGTCCTCCCGTGACCGCCTGGGGCCGTTCGTGGCAGACTGCGCCCATGCGTCAGATTTGCCGGCTGTTCGTCGTCGTCGCCATTCTTCTGCTTTCGCTCTCCCCTGCCTACGCCACCTGCGGCGGCGGAGGCGGCGGCGGGATGGGCGGCACGATGCCCTCGGGCATGGGGCAGCCGCAGGCCTACGTGGTGCCGTGGAAGATCCTCAAGCCGGACGAAGCGCCGGTCAGCGCGCCGCTCATCGTCTACTGGTTCCCGGCGACGAAGGAAGAAGTCAAAGGAAACGAGCTCCTCTCCTCCCGCTCCCTCACGCTGGCGTCCGCGCAGTGCGTCGGCATGCAGCTCGTCGTGCCGATGGACACCGCGAGCCTCACGAAATGGGAAGTCACGGACAAGCTGCCGACCGCGCTCCTCGTCAGCGACGGCACCGCGATCGCGCGCGTCGAAAACGAGAACGGGAAGCTGCGCGGCGCGAAGGTCGAGGAGATGCTGCGCAACGAGCTCAAGGCGCGCGAGACCGCGCTCGACAAGCTGCTCGACGAAGCGAAGCAGAAGGAGAAAGCCGATCACGACGGAGCGGTCTCGCTCTACCAGCAGGTATGGGAGCGCCGCTGCCTCGCCCCGAAGAAGGGCCGCGCCGCGCAGAAGGCGCTCGGCCGCCTCGGCGTGGAAGTGAAGGACGCGCAGCTGCGCACGATCGATCCGATCATGACCCCGCAGATGAACGCGAAGATGACCGCGGCCATGGACCGCGCCTTCGCCGCCGAGCTGGCCGAGGACTACGCGCTCGCGCGCAAGCTCTACGCCGCCGCCGCGAAGCTCGATCCCGCCGACCCCGTCCCGCAGCGCTTCCTCGGCGAGCTCTATCGCCATCACACCGGCGAGTGGACGCTCGCGAAGCAGACCTTCGCCCACCTCCTCACCATCCAGCCCGACCCGCTCTCCCGCGCCGTCGCCCTGCACGGCCTCGG
>Ga0134123_10000533_pt1 | contig 25044 bp, 22 predicted proteins | sample KB303_FD_96460 | JGI IMG/M metagenome (GOLD analysis project Ga0134123, IMG submission 96460) | Terrestrial soil microbial communities without Nitrogen fertilizer from Kellogg Biological Station, Michigan, USA - KB3-0-3 | ecosystem: Environmental > Terrestrial > Soil > Unclassified ...
GATACAGGCGGAAAGGATGGCGCGGTCCGGCGTGTGTTTAGCGGCGTCAACCCGGCAGGTGTGCGTGTGGCAAGTTTCAAAGCGCCCACGCTTGAGGAACTGGACCATGATTATCTGTGGCGCGTGCATCGACAGGTGCCGGGCAGAGGGGAGATGGTCATCTTCAATCGCAGCCACTATGAGGATGTGCTGATCGTGCGCGTGCATAACCTTGTCCCGCTTGAGGTGTGGAGCAAACGCTTTGAGCAGATCAATCACTTTGAGCGCACACTGGTAGAAAATGGAATGACCATTTTGAAGTTCTATCTGCACATCGATCTGGATGAGCAAAGGGAGAGATTGCAAGCCCGACTGGATGACCCCGCCAGGCGCTGGAAGTTCCGCCTTGCTGACCTGGACGAGCGCAAGCTCTGGCCCGACTATATGAAGGCTTATGAAGACGTTTTGAGCAAAACCAGCACGGAACATGCTCCGTGGTATATCGTCCCTGCCAACCGCAAATGGTTTCGTGATCTGGTGATTTCCTCCGTGCTGGTCGAAACCCTGGAAGGCTTGAACATGAAATATCCTGAATCGGAGGAAAAGCTGGAGGGAGTTGTAATCGAGTAGGCGTAGTCATTACGTACGTGCACGGCAACTATCCGTGGGTGGCTGCCCAATGCGCCAGAGAGCCGTCGCTCACTATAGTTCAAATCCCCGCTGCGAGAGGCAGCTTACTGTTCCACGCTCCAAAGGTGCACCTCGCCATTGTCTCCGCCGGTGGCGAGCATCCTGCCATCGGTGGAGAGTGCCATTGCCCCGAACCCGCCAGGTTCTGTGGTTTCGAACACGAGTAGATAGCCTGAAGTGCTATAGGCATGCAGCGTCCCGCCGCGCGACCCGGCGATCAATAATGAACCGTTCGGAGAGAATGCCACTTTCTCCACCTCATCGGGAAAGTCCGTGAGCTGTGCGATCAATTTGCCTGTGAGCAGGTCCCACAGCCATACCGACCCCTGTCTGCAGTCCGAGCCTTCCACGGTTTCACAGGTTCCCGTTGCCACGGTGGTGCCATCGGGCGAGATCGCCAGGCTCGAGACCTGATGCGGATGGTTGAGGGTGAACACGGGAGCGCCATCGTCCGCCCTCCACACCTGCACGTTGCGTGAACTCCCGCCACCCACCAGCAAACTGCCATCGGGTGAGTACGCCAATGCAGGGATGTTCAGCAACTCGGGGAATTTGAGCAGAGGTTCACCTGTGTTGACGGAAAAAGTCCAAACAGCGGCGTTCTGCTGTTCATCCTGTGACTCATCGACGCCGCCCACCGCCAGGGTTTGACCATCGGGCGAGAAGGCGACGCTGACCACCTCGCCGGGAAAATCCAGCGACTTTAGCAGAATCCCCGCGCGCCAGTCCCAAAGCTTTGCGGTTCCATCACTCGAAACCGAAACGAGAATATTGCCGTTGGGTGAGAACGCCAGTCCCCAAACATTGGCACTGTGGCCCTCCAGCCTGCCCAGTGCAAACCCGTCCGCCACCTTCCATAACCGGATGGCAAAGTCTTCGTTGTCGGTTGCCATCGAGGCGAGCACCGTGCCATCGGGTGAGAAAGCGAGACTGCGCAGAAAGTCGCCCTGCCCGATGCTCTTGAAGATCGAGAGACGGGGAATTGTATCCACACCGATCACCGGCGCCGGAGTTGGGCTATCGGTTGGCGGAACCGCTATCGCAGTTGGGGGCACCAGGGTAGCTGTCGGCAGGAAGGATGTAGCCGTGGGCAGAACGCTGGCTGGAGCACTACAGGCGTCAAGCCACAGCGTGGTAAACGCAAAAACGAAGATCAGTGGTAACCATCCGGGTTGTTTCATTGCGGTCGCTCCTTCCGCCGTGGTTCTGTCGGCTGCGGGTGTATGGAAACTGCGTCCCCCACAAGATAACATATTTGAGATGACTTGTGTGAAGAGCTGAAGCGACCCTAAATTCCGCGTCCCGAAAATCGACCGAAATCTATGAATCTGGAATGGATTTCTTTCCTGAAAACGTTAAACGATTATTAGGAATTGCATGTCTGCGCTTTTGGACCCAAATACTGTGTTACACTGATACAGGCATACCATAAACAATGTGTTTATCATTTTGGGGGAATCGGAGGATGTTCCACAGGGAGCATCCATTTCGACCCAGGCCCATTTGCTCGGAAATTGTGTACGAAGTGGAAGTAGCAGTAGTAAAGGAAAACAATATGAATAAAAGAGAAACCGTCCAGGCCCTCATGGATTCTGTCCAGAAGGGTGATTTTGCCGCCGCCAGGACCATGCTCGCAGATGATTTTAGCTTCAGCGGTCCCGTCCCTGAACCTCTCAATGCCGAAGCCTGGCTTGGCATGAGCGCCAGCTTGAAGGCCGCGTTTCCGGACCTCAACTATCATTTCAAGGTGATGGGTGCCGATGGCGATGTGGTGAAATCCTCTGCGCAACTGAGCGGGACTCACACTGCCCCGTTTGACCTGACGAACATGCACATGGGTGTGATCCCCGCCACGCATAAAGCCTTCTCGGCGAAGGTGGAAAAGACAAAGGTAACTGTCAAAGCGAATAAGATCACCACCTGGGCAGTTGAGTCGACCGAAGGTGCTGGCCTGCAGGCGATCTTAAAGCAACTTGGCGTTATGCCCGGTTCCAACTAATCACCTGTGAGTTCAAAGTGGGCTGCACCGGATGTAACAGTTAAGAATTGAAGAACTGGATTTGTATGGCGTCAAAGCCGTCGACCCGGTTTTATGGGGTCGGCGGCTTTTTGTATCAACCCGGCAGCCATGCCGTAGAAAGCAGTATAAAAATGGAAACAAAGTTATATATAGGAAATCTGCCCAAGTCAATGACGCAAGAGGAACTGAATGTGCTGTTCGCACAGGCGGGCGAAGTGATTTCGATGGAAGTGATCAAAGACCGCAAGAGCGGTCAGTCCAGAGGTTTTGCCTTCATTACCATGAGTGCGCAGAGTGAAGCCGACAAGGCTGTCAGTATGTTCAATCTGTATCCACTCGGTGACCAGCTGTTGAAGGTCAGCCTGGCTACACCGAGAGAACAACGCGGCGTACACAACCCCATCATCGAGCCATAAAGCTTCGACTGTATGCACCTGCCTAAAAAATATATCAACTATTCCATATTCGGATTGGCGGCGGCGATGTTATCCAAAGCCACTTCCGAATCAATAACCAAAATAGAAAAACGCAGGGGGCGTTTGAAAGGAGATTTTTTATATGGATCAAACCATCCCTTCGATCATCAAGCGGGTTGCCTTTATCGGTAATTACCAGCCGCGTCAATGTGGGATTGCCACTTTTACAACAGACCTGTGCGAGGCGGTCGCGGATGAATATAAGGGCACGGCGTGTATCGCTCTGCCGGTCAATGATACGGAGGCAGGTTATGAGTACCCGTCCCGGGTCCGCTTCGAGCTCACTGAGAAGGATATCGAATCCTATCGACAGGCTGCAGATTTTCTGAACATCAACAATGTGGATATGGTCTCTTTGCAGCATGAATATGGCATCTTTGGGGGGAAGGCTGGCAGTTATATCCTCGAAATTCTGCGTCAGTTGCGCATGCCGGTTGTCACAACCTTACATACAATTTTACGCGACCCCAACCCGGATCAACGCCGTGTGTTGGAGGAGATCATCGCGTTGTCGGACCGTGTGGTCGTCATGAGCGACCGCGGTGCGGAATTCCTGAAAACGATTTATCACGTGCCTGAGGAAAAGATCGACCTGATTCCCCACGGTATTCCAGACATCCCTTTTGTGGACCCGAGCTTCCACAAAGACTTGTTTGGTGTGGAGGGCAAGACGGTGCTCTTGAGCTTTGGCTTGCTCTCACCCAACAAGGGCATTGAGAATGTGATCGCCGCGATGCCCGCCATTTTGGCGAAAAACCCAAACGTCGTGTATATCATCGTCGGTGCAACGCATCCCCATATCCTGCGGAATGAAGGCGAGACCTACCGGCTGTCGCTGCAGAGGCTGGCGCATGAGAAGGGTGTGGAAGGCAATGTGATTTTCTACAACCGCTTCGTCAGTCTGGAGGAGCTGGTTCAATTTATCAGCGCCTCGGACATCTACATTACACCCTACCTCGATGTGGCGCAGATCACCTCCGGAACGCTGGCATATACTTTGGGTGCTGGCAAAGCCGTCATCTCCACACCCTATTGGTATGCGGAGGAATTGCTGGCTGATGAACGCGGCATTCTGGTCCCGTTTGGAGATTCGCAGGCCTTGGCTGAGCAGGTGATCGACCTGCTGGCCCATGAGTCGAAACGGCATGCCATGCGCAAGCGCGCCTATTTATTTGGGCGCGATATGATCTGGCCCCAGGTTGCCCGGCGTTACATGAAGACGTTCGAGCGCGCGCGCGCCGAACGCCATCACTTTGTGCAGGCTGATTTTGCGGTCAAGGCTTTGGATAAACGCGTGGGCGAATTGCCTCCGCTCAAACTGGACCACCTTCGTCACCTCACCGATGGTACCGGCATATTCCAACATGCCATTTTCACCATTCCAAACTACAGTGAGGGCTATACAACCGACGATAATGCCCGCGCCTTGCTGGTCAGTGCCTTGTTGGAAGAAGTAGGGAACAAGGATGCTACAGAATTGGCGACCCGTTATCTCGCATTCACCTGGCATGCCTTCAACACCGAAACAAAACGCTTCCGCAACTTTATGGATTATCAGCGTAACTGGCTTGAAGAGACCGGTTCGGACGACAGCCATGGCCGCGCCTTATGGGCGTTGGGAGTTGTGCTGGGTCATTCAGATACACCCACCCTGCACAATATGGCGGGACGTGTCTTCCAGCAATCCCTGCTTTCCATTCTCGAGACGACCAGTCCGCGCGCCTGGGCTTTTGCGCTCATTGGCATCCATGAATATTTACAGTTGTTTGCCGGTGACCGCCGCGTCAGCCAGGTGCAGGAGGAGTTGGCGGGCCGCCTGCTCGCCTTGTACAGGGATAACCAGCGTGATGGGTGGAAATGGTTCGAGGATAAGCTGACATATTGCAATGCCGCACTGTCACATGCCATGCTATTGTGCGGCGAGTCGATACCCAACCCTGAAATGACCGAGGCGGGCCTGGAGTCGCTCAGCTGGCTGGCAGACTTGCAGCGTTCGGATACCCAAGGTAGGCACTTCGTCCCGATCGGTTCCAATGGCTTTTATGAACGGGATGGCGAACGCGCCCGCTTCGATCAGCAGCCGGTGGAGGCGCAGGCGATGGTCTCAGCCTGCCTCGCAGCCCATCGTGTCACCGGGAAAAAGAATTGGCATATGGAAGCCCGCCGCGCGTTCGAGTGGTTTCTCGGACGCAACGACCTGCACCTTCCGGTGTATGATCCAACAACCGGTGGATGTCGCGATGGTTTGCATCCTGATCGGCCCAATGAGAATCAGGGCGCAGAGTCGACTCTCGCCTTTCTCCAGTCACTCCTGGAACTAAGATTAGCGGAAAATATAGGTCAACCTAATGAGCATACCCACACGGAACAATCATCACACGGAACTATTTCAACGCTCCAAACTCAACCCCATTCTGACAGCCGTGAACTGGCCCTATCAGGTCAATAGCATATTTAACGCCGGCGCCACCTTACTGGCTGATGGCACCACGCTGTTACTATGTCGCGTGGAGGATCGGCGCGGGTTATCGCATTTATGTGCCGCGCGCTCCGCAAATGGCGTCGATAATTGGGTGGTCGACGCCGCGCCCACTTTTATGGCGGACCCGGAAAATTATCCCGATGAATTGTGGGGTGTCGAAGACCCACGCATTACCTATGTCCCTGAGTTGAGTCAGTATGCCATCGTTTATACGGCATACGCCAGCGGTGGACCGGGCGTGTCATTGGCACTTACGAAAGATTTCCACGCCTTTGAGCGCTATGGCGTGATCATGCAGCCGGAGGATAAAGATGCGGCTCTGCTGCCGCGCCGGATAAATGGCCACTGGGCTTTGATCCATCGGCCCGTCTCTTATAAGAGTGCAAATATGTGGATATCTTACTCTGCAGACCTGCACAATTGGGGTAATCATAAGAAAATCCTCGAAGCACGTCTCGGCGGATGGTGGGATGCCAACAAGATCGGTCTTTCCCCGCCTCCGATCGAGACACCTCAGGGTTGGCTGGTCATTTATCATGGCGTCAAGCTTAACGCTTCAGGCGCCATCTATCGGTTGGGTCTGGCATTATTTGATTTGAATGATCCGGAAATTTGTTTGAAGCGCGGTGATGAGTGGGTGTTTGGCCCTGAAGAGTCCTACGAGCTGCACGGTGACGTGGATAAAGTTGTCTTCCCCTGTGGTTATACCCTTGCGCCTGACGGCGATACCTTGCGCATCTATTACGGCGCGGCAGATACCAGCATCGCCCTGGCTACAGCCAGTGTGAAAGCGTTGCTGGCATGGCTGGAAATACACAGTAAGGAATAATTAGTGATTAAGCGACAGTCACCTTCAAGGTGACTGTCGCTTCGTCACTGCCTCCAAACACGCCATCGATTCTAACAACAATTATTCCATTTTCTCTTGCGTATTTGGAGGAAGCATCAACCGTAAGTCTCGACGGGGAATCGTTGGAGAGGTATAAAGACTTCCATCGCACCGGAACAAAGATACAATGGTAGGCGTTGTGAACAAAGATATGGATGAGAACCTCCACACGGCTGAAGTGCCTGCCCGCCGCTTCCCGATCCCTGCCCTCGTTTTCTGGGCGCTGGTGTTGGCGGGCACGGTGAGTCTTTACGGTGTTGTCCGCGATTTCACCATGTGCTGGCGGCTCACATCCCTGCCGGGTATTCCAACAGCGGGCTGCGCCAATGCGCCAGCGGACCCGCTTGCAGAGCCGGTCATCCTCACGGCGCAGGAAACAGCCGCTCCGGCGTCAACGCCCGAAGCGGCCGCTCCGGAAGCTGAATATCCCAGCTGGGATGGCGCCAGCCGCATCAACGTCTTATTTGTGGGACTGCGCGGCGGCGATCCGCTTAAAGAAGATTGCCCCTTCTGCACCGATACATTGATCCTGTTGACGGTTGACCCCACTACGAAGACAGCGGGGATGCTGTCCATTCCACGCGACATGTGGGTGAACATCCCGGGCTTTGGATACAGCCGCATCAACACCGCCTGGACGCTGGGACGCGGCTCCAAACTACCCGGAGGCGGTCCGGCGTTGACGATGAAAACGATCTCCCACTTCATCGGCGTGCCCGTGGATTATTACGTGCAGGTGGACTTTGACACCTTCATCGATATCATCGACACGTTGGGCGGCGTGGATATTTACAGCGACGAAAACTTGATCCTCGATCCCGTGTCGCATGGCAGGGATTTTCCCAAGGTCAGATTGACCTGTTGCGGGATGCGGCATTTGAAGGGCCGGGTCGCTCTCGCATATGCGCGCTGCCGGCACGAAGAACAGGGCTGCAAAGGCGGCGACATCGGCCGCGCCAAACGCCAACAGAAAGTGATCCTTGCCATTCGTGAAAAAATTCTTAACCCCGAGAATTTTCCCATGCTGCTGGCACAGGCGCCGGAACTCTACAACACTTTTTCAGCGGGCATTCACACGAACCTGTCGTTGAATGAAGCCCTTCGATTGGCAGTGTTAATGCGGGATATTCCAGAGGAGCATATCCGCAGTGAAGTCATCAACAACAAAATGCTGGGATCCGGCAATGTCGTGCTGGGCGGTCAAAACGCCAGTATTCTGCGGCCGATCCCAGACCAGATCCGCATCCTGCGCGATGAGATCTTCACCGCCAGTGGACCGGCGAGCCCGCTGGCGCACGGCGACCTGCCAACGCTGATGCTGGCAGATCGTGCCCGCATCCGCATCTTGAACGCTACATCCACGCCCGAGCTGGATACCCGGACACTGGCTTATCTCGCCCAGCAGGGGATTGTGACGACCGAGTTTGGAAAAACCAAGATCTCCAGCCGTACACTCATTATTTTGTATTCGCCAAAGTTGTATACGCTACGATTTCTGATGGATACGTTCGGCATTAAGAGTAGTACGCAGATTCGAATCAGACCCGACCCTTCTCAGACGGTTGATATTGAAATACAGCTCGGCGGCGATTGGGTCAGCCAACTGCCTCAAGGATATTAGTCTTTGTCGTCCCTCGTCCAAATCAGCATTTGGGGCGTGCGGCTGTTATCTACCCTCCAATCTGCTTGATTAGCCCGGCCTTATCCCACCACGTGTAATGCTCCATGATCCTGTTCGCAGCAATGCGCGCCCACGTGACGCCGGTGTATTGAATGAATCTTCCGGTTGGCGTGAAATGCATCCACGCGCCCGTGTGGGTCCCATGTGCCGAGAAACGTACCGCGATCTGGTCGCCATCCACGATCATATCGTCGATGACATGTTGCAGATCGGGAAATGACAAGAGGAACTGACTCACGAAGCGCTCCACACCCTGTGGCTGCTCAAAGATCTCCGCCGCTAACACGGGCCTGCCCTGGTTCCACATCTCCTCGTAGATGCGGCGCATCAGGGTTTTGTCGTTGCTCATTAATTCAGACATGCTTCACACTCCTTTGTGTGTTAAAAAGTTGAGAGCCTGGTTTTGTCAGGCAGGTCAATACACATTGACCTGCACGAATCTTCCGACTGTACGCGTTTGCGCGCGCAGCCGGAAAGAGCAAATACTACACGGTGTGAACGGGGGAATAAAAAAACTCTGCGCGCTTCAGCGCAGAGCGGTGAGATGGTACACCCGCCTGAATTGTGTTGTCAAGGGTTTACGCGAAAAAAACTGTCTCAAAGTACAGGGCTGTGGGTAATTAGTCCTATTCGCGGCGTGATTAAGTAATTTCTAACACCAAATTAATTGAAACCCAGCCCTGGTATGATATTTTTAGGATTGTCCCACGAAAACGGCTTGCCTCACGGCAAGTTCAGGGCTAGCGTACGACAGATCAACCATTGGTTCGGGCAGTCCTGCCTGAACCACCCAGAAAGAAGGAAAAAGACATGAATACCAAAACACAGGAAACTGAATTGAAAGCGCAGTCGGGTCATACCCTTTCTGTTCTCACCGGACTGGTGGTCGGCGGGCTGGTGGGCGCGGGGACGATGTTGTTATTGGCTCCGCAGCCTGGCGAGAAGACACGCGCCGAACTCAAAGAGGGTGTGTCGGAATTACGCAACCGCACAGCGGAAACCGTGAATGACACGCTGACGCAGGTCAAGACCAGGGCTAATCAGGTAAAAGCCGAGGTGCAGATCAAGGCGCATGACCTCCAGCACCAGGGACAGGATCTGCTTGTCAGACAGTTGGAACATGTCTCACAGGCGGCAGAAGCCGGGAAGAAGGCGCTTCAGGGTTCGCCAGACCACAACGTGGTTTAGGCTCTGCCGCCAATAGCTAGAGATTCAAACCGCCCTCTCCGTTCAGGAGAGGGCGGGTCCGTTTGAAAGCGGGAAAGAATCTGTCACCATTCAGACATCGATTTTTGTTAACATCTTCCTAAATGATCAAATTCATGTCCCCGAATTCGTGCCACAAATACTGTCTCTCGATGGCTTGCAAGTAAACTGCCTTCAGGCGTTCAGGCTCAATGAATGCGCTCAACAAATCGAGGTGGCTGGATTCGGGTTCATGCATTCCGGTGAGCAAGCCATCCACCACACGCAGGTGATGACCCGCTGCAATATGTAGGCGGGTCCAGCCATGCGCGGCCGTCAAGCCCTGCTGTTGAGCGGCTACCGTCTCCAGTGTGCGCACGACGGTCGTGCCCACCGCGATCACGCGCCCTCCGGCTTCGTGACAACTGTCGATGGCGCGGACGGTGGCTTCGGGCAGATCATATTCTTCTTCATAATTGGGATACGTGGCGTCGATCGCGTCATCCCGCGTGGAGGAGATCCCAGTGTGCAAAGATATCGTTGCCAGATGTATTCCCCGGCGTTCCAAATTCAAGAGCAACTCCCAACTGAACGGCCGCCCTGCGGAAACCATTTCCACCGAGCCGGGCGGACCGGCGTAAACGGTTTGATACAGATCCAAGGGCAACGCTTCCGCCACATAACTGTAGCGGATCGGCACCCCCATGCGATAGATCAGATTGAGCAGTTCCTTGCAACAGATATTGAATTGCACCTGCCATAGAAATGGCAGATCAGGGTTCGGGGCTGCGACTTGTGCCATGAGGTCGTGACCGAAGTCCAGCCGCATCCCGCTTCGACCGATATGGGTTCTGCCATCCAAAAGCAGCGCATCCCACAGACTCTCTGTGCGGCGCTGTGCCAGCCGCACTTCGACTCGGGCGCCAGTCTCGTCATGTGCTTGTAAAAGCGCCGGCAGGGTCCGGCTGTTATTCACAACCAACAGATCACCCGCGCGCAGATAATTCCCGATCTCTGCGAATTGCGTATGGACGACAGGCTGGTTTGCATTCCTAGGTAACACCAGCAGTCGCACCTGGTCACGCCTTAAGCCGCGTAGTTCCGGCGGTTCGTGCGCTTCCAATTCAGTGGGCAGTTCAAATTCGATGGCGGGTTTTTTCATCATGTTTGCATTCCCTGTCGAGCGTGGAACCGCACGCTCTTGTTTTGTGCGGCATTGTCGAAGTACCGGTTCGGGCGAAAATTCTTATTTCGCCTGCTCAAATTCCCGTGCCAGGAAGCGCTGGCCATTGACCTCGGTCGATTCATCCGAAGCCAGATAAACAAAGATCGGCGTCACCGCTTGCGGGTCGGCCCAATCAGAGGCATCGCCCTCCGGGTCGGAGGCGCGCTTCATAGTGGTATTCATATCACCCGGATCCACGCTGTTGGCGCGTACACCGGTACCCTGCAGTTCTGTTGCCCAGGTGCGGGTGAGCTGATCCAGCGCTGCTTTCGAAACGCCATACGCGCCCCAACTGGCATATCCCACCACCCCGGCATCTGAGCTGACATTAATGATGGAGCCGCTCTTCCGGGCGATCATCTGACCGACCAGGGCGCGCGTCAGCATGAAGGGTCCGGTCATATTCGTGCGGATCACCTGCTCATAATCATCGATGGGATAGTCGATGAGATAGGGCATCGGCGTGGGTCCGAGCGCGGAAGCGTTGTTCACCAGCACATCCACATAATCAAATCTCGCCAGCGCCTCGCCAGCCAGACGTTCCACGTCGGCACGAACGGAAACGTCCGCGACCACACTCAAAACCTCGACACCGAGATCTCTGAGCGTGCGTTCAGTTTCGGCCAGCTGAGCCGCACTGGCTGGACGAGAGTTGATCACCAGTTTTGCGCCACGCCGCCCGAATTCGAGCGCCAGGGCTTTGCCCAACCCGCGCGATGCGCCGGTGATCAGGCAGACCTTGTTATTCATATCATTCATGGTAACCGTCTCCTGTTCTACGTGAATATGAATAAAACCACTATGGCATAGACAATTCCAACCGAAGAATTTGTACCGGACATCCTAAAAGAGAACAAGTTCCGAACGAACTGTCATATTTGGCAAAGCTGGCACATCCCCTGGTCAACATGCCGCAATATCAGTTGTGAATCGAAAACAGGAAGGGTATTGCTACCCTCCCTGTTTAATAATTCTTACCCGCATTATTCAGAGTGTCGCGATGGAGTTATGATCCCTTTCTACGCACCTAGACTCATCACTCGCCATTATGGAATTGGGATGACAGTGAATGCATCTGGCAGAATCGCGGTCGAATTATCCGGGTTGGTGATGCGTACATCCCAGACTTGCAGGCTGAGAACTCCAGGATTCTGGGTATTGACCGTCAGGGTGATCGTTGTGGAATCGACCACTTGCACAGCCAAAACCTCTGGTGGGAGTCCCTGACCGCCTTCAAATGTCACAATGGCGCCGCTCTGAAATCCTGAGCCAACGATGTTGGCGGTTATATTCGAATTGATTTGCACAACATTTGGGCTGATCAACTGGATTGTCAACTGAGGTGTTGGAGTTGTGGTCACGATTTGCGTGGATGTAGATGCAGCCGTGGGTGTGGCCAAGCCGGAAGTTGCGGTGGGTGAAGCGGGAGTGGCGGTGATGGCTGTTGGCGAAGGTGAACCGGGCAGCGTTGTCGGAGTCGGCAGGGGGGTCTGTGTTTCCACTGTCGCAGTTGCCGGCGAGGTCGATGAAGACAGCGCTGTTGGAGTCGGTGTGACGAAGATCGGGGAACCAAGTTCTCTCCAGCCCAGGTCGGGTGCTGCGCCGGTAAAACCTGCGAGCGGGCTCGGTGGGATCGGCTCGCCATTATTGGCAATATATTGAGCAACACCTTTGTCGATAGCGGGAGATCCGGACTGAAGCACCAATCCGCTGAAATCATCGTCCACAGTCAACCACGTTCCATCCGGACCCGGATTGGGCGCGGCTTCGAAGAGCGGATCCACGCCCAATATGTTGCCAGCCCCCAGACTCGCCTGATCGGCATCCATCCGGTTATTGTGGAACAAACTATATGCCACTACAGCGTTTGAACCTGTTGGTCCCGAGACTCGCCATACAGCACGCGTCGGCGAATTGGCAAAAATATTATTGAACGCCACCAGATTGGCACCGCCAGAAATACCGTAGTTGTTTCCGTAAAAGGTATTGTTATAGACGCGCACAGCCTCAGCGATATTCGCGCCGGAATAATCCTCCAGCGTATTGGCGTTGGGCATCAAGCCCAGCCCTGCCTTGATATTGTTGGCGATCAGGTTGCCTGCGATGGTGAATCTTCTGTTGGTATCCTGTGGTTCGCCGGGATGGTCGATCACTTGAATACCGTCATCGCCATTCCCGAGAATCATGTTGTTCCAGATATTAATTTCTATTGGAGCAGGCGGGATGGGGGTGTTTTGCAAACTAACCTCGATGCCGTCTGCGCCGCTATATAGGATGCGGTTGTTCTCGATCAAGAGCGGTCTGTCCATATGATCGAGTCGAATGGCATTTGCAGCGGCGTGGAAGTAGACGTTATTGCGATTGATCCCGCCTCCGCCGATCTGATACGAGACCAGGTTGTCGGCTGCATAAACGAAATTATATTCAGCGATGAATGGGGAGTTGGCGAGGATGCCATCAGTGGCATTCCGGATGACGAACCCGCGAATGGATGGCATTTGCGTTAACCCGCCCGGAATGCGAATGACAACTGTGCCGCCGCTGCCATCGATGATCGTTTGGTTGTTGGTGGGATTGATCTGGTCGAAGGTCTCAGCGGTCAATGACACAGGCTTATCAAGCGTGATGTTTTCCTTGTATATCCCTGGCTTCACTTCGATGATGTCGCCGGAGTTGGCGGCATTGATCGCAGCCTGGATTGTCGTATATTCGCCTGGGACTTTGAGCAGACTTCCGCCCGCCAGATCCATTGTTTCCACTGCACGGACGCCAAACACGATGGCGAGCACGGCAGTGAGCACCAGGATCGCGGTCAGGAGCAGTTTCAAATTAAGAAACTGCCAGCGCTCAGGTTTGATCTTGACTCGTGATTCTCTCATATTCATTTTGGGACCTCCAATCGTAGGGGTGCAGGCAGTAGGAGTTTTCGCGACGCGATCAGGATTGGCAGTACGGCGCAGACTGCCAACAGAAGTCACGTTCTGTCTGCACACAGTTAGAAAGAGCAATGAGAGGTGATAACAGCGAACCGCAACTTGATATTCCCCGCACAGATAAAAACTTTTCGAATGTTTAGTTGATAACATCTCTCACATGGAGAGTCAAGATATATCGCATGGGACAAAAGGGCTAAATTAATTGCAACGAATTACTTATCTAACATTCATACCTGGCTAATTTCATTTTTACTTATCACCTGCCATGGATGGGCTACGAGGGTCATCAATACAACATCATGTACTTGATACGTTTGACTGCATCGCCGGCTAAGCGGCTGGAAACTTATAATGGAACCAAAACAACGAAAGGGCTTCACTCATGAGAAAACATTACCCCTGGTTATGGTTCGACGCCGATGGCACGTTGTTCGATTACAACCGCGCAGAAGCCAGCGCCCTCAAGCAAACCTTCCACGCGCTCAGTTTGCCTTTTGAAGACGGCTATCTTGAAGTCTATCAGGGGATCAACGCCGGACTATGGCAGGCTTTGGAAAGGCAGGAAATTACCCAGGGCTTCCTGCGCCATCGCCGTTTTGAAATGTTGCTGGAAAATATTCAACTCCATGGCTCCCCTGAGCAGATGAGCAGCGTTTATATCGAGCAGCTGGCGATCTGCTCCGAATTGATGGACGGTGCATATGAGATTTTGAGAGCTTTAGATGGAAAATGCCGTATTGCCATCGTGACCAACGGCTTGCAAGCGGTTCAACGCAGCCGCCTGGCACACTCTGCGATTCGAGATCTGATCACAGATATCATCATCTCTGAAGAGATCGGCGCGGCAAAACCGCACAATGCATTTTTTGATATAGCCTCTGCCCGCCTGGGGCACCCAGCCAAGGATGAAATTCTGATGATCGGCGACAGCCTTACCTCCGATATGCAGGGCGGCGTGGATTATGGCATCGATACCTGTTGGTACAATCCCGCCTCTGCACCTCGGCCGGCAGCGCTGCCCATCACCTATACGATCAAACAATTTCGTGAATTGCTTGAGATCATTGAATAATGGTTGGCATTCCAAGCGTGCCGCCTTAGGGACGTTCCGGTGTCTCTACCTTAGGTAGTTGCGGCGCACGAAATAATGCGTCCTGTGCCAGAAATTGCAGGCTGGCTATTTCAGCTGGTGAGGCTTCACGATCCGCCCACTGGATGAAGTCCTGTCTCGTAGATTCGCTGGGTGAGCCGCAGGAATTCCCTGTATCCAGGTGATACGTATAGAATTTGATGGTCTGGTTGTCGGCGCTCAAAACTTCGCGGGCGACCTTGCGGCGGTTATTCACGTAACATTTCCCCGGTGTAATAATTCGATTGCGTAACATAGGGTTCCTTTCCAGGTCTAAAGCATGAGCACAACAACTTGATTTCATGTGCTGTGGATATTTTCATTCGTCGGCACACAGAGAACGCTTCATTCCGGACCCTGGGCTAATTCGGTCGCGATAGAGGATTTTCCTGATGTAAGTGGGGTTGAATGAAGTGTGAGGTCAGGCAGCTTTGAGCGGAATATTGTCATGCCAGACCTGCATGCCTGCCGGGTACCAGGTCGTCATTCTACCAAGGCCCTGGGCGATGACAACCACCGATACCCATACGATTGTTATACTCAGTATAAACCCCTATTTATGAAATTAACTTAAGAATATACGACTCGAACGTGGATTCCTTACAGTTTTATCTGGGGCCGGAAATTAGGATTGTATAATAACACTCCCCCGACGCCATCAGACCCCTGTGATGATCACATGGCATTCTCAATTAATGTTAGACAAACTCTTTAAACCGCTAAGCCCGCGAAGGACGCAAAGAAACTTCCCTAATTTTCTCGCTTTGGCCGTTCGCGGTTAATTTCCTCAGGATTGTGAATATCGTCCTACTTTGAGAGAGCCATTGCGATGATCAAGAAGCCCCTGGATTTCAGTCAGATCCTTGCGGCATACCCAGCGTGCACGCCAGCTCAACGCCAAAAAGCAGGGAAAAAGGTCCGGAGCAGTGTATCGACAACCAAACCCAGCACAAAATAATTGCTGAACACACGGTTGTGGACGAAACATACCGTGGAAAACCAACGCGGCCAGATCGGATATCCCGCTGGTGGTTGGGAGGGCCGCGATTTGGAAAGACGCTGAATCGCTGCCAGCGCAGGTTTATAAGCGACGAAGATGAGCAGCATCACGGGCGTAAAGAAGCGGGTGACGAATATCAAATAGAGGACGATGATATACGACAGGACGATCGCAGACATCGTGATGTAGCGTGCGGCTGTTTCACCCACGATCACAGGCAGGGTCCGAACGCCCTTGACCACATCCTCCTTGCTCTTATCGGTGTGCTTGCCCAAATTGATCGTCACCACATTCAAGCCGATGGGAATGCTGGCAAGGATCACAGCCCAATCCCAAATGCCAGTCAACACAAAGTAAACGCCACCGATCATCAACGGTCCCCAAATAATGAAAATGGATAGTTCGCCGATGCCGATATATTTAAGTGGATAAGTGTAGAATAATAGAATGAATGCACCGACCGCGAAAAGCCAGATCACGATGGGCGCAAATTGAGTAACGAATAACGCATACACGCCTGAGATGGTCGCCAGCACTCCGCTGACGCCGAACCAGCGCAAATGAGTGGGCTTATCCCAGAAACCCTGAGCCAGCGGATGGACGCCATATTGGGTGCGGAAATAATTATCCTTGTCGATGCCGCGGCTGAAGTCTGTGTAATCATTGATCAGGTTGTTCGTGCCGTGCGCAATAAAGAGCCCTACGGTGAGAACGAGCCACGTTAGGAAATTGAAGGGAGCATGGTTTGTGTAAAGGTATTGCCAGGCCAGCAAACCGCCGATCAAACCCGAATATAGGGTTATGGTTCCCACCGCGGAACGTGTAGCGATGAACCACTTGGAGAGCACGTCGAGCGAGTCCCATTCTTTCTTATTTTCCATTTTGATCAACTGCGAAAGGGATTTACGCCACATGGCAAAAGTTGTGTTCATGGTCGCTCCTTTATATTATGGCGTCCATTATACATCTGCTATAACCCCAAGGCGGCGGTTGCTGATGGAAATTATTGGGATGATCCAACCCTTGCTGATCAACATTAAGGGCTGTTGCAAAAAGCAACTGCTCTAGCTTTTCTTTGGCTACACTAGGGGCGATGATTCTTCGCTCACCATGGCTAAGAAAGCCGCCACAATGCGCGGTTCAAAATGCGTCCCCGATAGGTTTTGAATATGTTCCAGTGCTTTTTCCGTCGACCAGGCCATGCGATAGGGCCGGTCGGAGGTGAGAGCATCATATACGTCCACGATGCAAAAGATACGCGCCATGAGCGGAATCGCCTCACCTTTGAGTCCGCGCGGATACCCCGTGCCGTCCCATTTTTCATGATGACATAAGGGAATATCCAGCGAGCGCGCAAGATAGGTGATGTGTTGAAGCATCTGGTACGCATAGATCGGATGCATGTGCATGATCGCTTGCTCATCCTTCGACAATACATCTGGCTTGAGCAGGATGCGATCTGGGACACCCATTTTGCCGATATCGTGCAAAAGTGCGCCGCGTCTGACGTGGACCAATTCCTGCTCGCTGAACCCCATCCTTTCAGCCAGCCTGGCGGTCATTTCTGTCACACGGCGTGTGTGCCCCTCCGTCTCCCTATCACGCAGGTCGAGCGCCGCCGACCAGCCTTCGATGGTTGCTTCGTATGCCTGGCTCAACTCCAGATTGGATTGCTGCAAATTTTGGAACAGGGTCGTGTTGTCGACGGCGATGGCAGCCTGCCCCGCCAGGGTTTCGAGGAACTTTAGCCATTCTGTGGTCATTATCAAGGGTGCGTGATGATATATTTCCAGAGCACCCAGAAGTCGATTCTTGGTGACCAGCGGCGCCATGAAATACGCCGTAAAGTCCTCAGCGACGATCAGCTCGGCGCGGTCTGGGACTTGCTGAGGCGATTCAATCTCCGCCCGTCCAAATATTTGTTGTTTTAATGCGGCGTTCCCGACCCGGCCCTCGCCCAGATGGATGTGGGTCTGTTTGATGAGCTCGGTGCTAAAGCCCTGGCTGCTGATATATTCCAGAGTTTGGGTGTCGGCATCGAACAGGAGAATTGCGCAGGCATCCACTTCCAGTTGGGTGCGGGTTTGGTAGAGCACAATCTCGAGAATCCTGGTCAATTCCAGGTTGGATGTGATGGCACCGTCGATTTCCCGCAGGGATTTTTCATGTTCAAGATGCAGGTGCGCCCTTTCAAAGAGTTGGGCATTATCGATCGCCAGCGCAGCGTGGCCGCCAAAAACGGAGGCGAGTTTGAGGTCATCATCGGTGAAGCGCTGCGGGTTTTCTGAATCCATGATCATGAGCGAACCGAGGATCTGTTCCCCTTTGATGAGGGGAATGCCCATCATCGATTGGATATGGAAAAGCTTGATCATGTTTAGATCTACATTGGTAGCCTGGGCCGCATGGTTGACGAGAATCGATTTGCGTTCGCGAGCGACGCGGGCGCCCAGCAGGCGCGGGTCATAGATGGGATATCTCATCCCAATGAACTGGTCAGAGCCCGGTCCATAGGCGGCGAATCCGATCAATTCCCCGCCTTCCAACAGCCACAAAAGAGCCGTATCTGTTTTGAACACCTCGACGCTTTCGCGGCAGATCAGATCAAGCAATTTCCGCAAATTGAGTGACTCGCTCAGTGCGCGGCTGACGCGTTCAAGGGTTTCCGAGACTTCCCGCCCCTTTTGTTCAGCGGTCAATAAGCGTTGATTTTCCCGGTTGCTTTCGATCAACTTGCGCGAAGCGTTGCGAATCAGAAAGAACAGTGTTCCATAGAGCAGCAGAAACGCGATGCCCACACCGCCCCATACCACACTGCGGAGACGCATGATCCGCGGTTCAAGTTTGGATAGATCGTAATAGACCTCGTAGACGCCCACAATGGCATTTGAATCAACGGGTTGAAGCGGAACGTAGATTTCATAGAGCTTTTTATAAGCCGGGCGTTCGCTGGCGTTTTCATCCTTATCGAGCAGCGAGATTTCTGTGGCGATTTCGCCTTTTAACGCTGCCTCCAGCTCGGTCGAGAGCGGAAATTTTTCCCCAACGATGCTTTCGTCATCTGAGTAGACCAGCAAGCCGGCCGGATCCCAGATTTTGATGCGAACAATGTTGGCGTTTAGCAGGGTGTCATGAATTAAGGCATCGACCTCTGCATAGCGTTGTCCGCGCATGGGATCCTGTAGATCCGCGCTCGTCAGATTTTTATTAAGGATATTTGTCGCCTGCCTGGCGGTATTTTCCGCCACCTCTCGTAGGGCGTCGTTCTCCAAAGTGGATTCGAGGCGCCATGCCAGACCGGCAGCAATCAATACGATAATTAAGAAGGAAACCAGCGAGAAACGGAATAACAGACTTGTGCGGCTAATGAGATTCTGCAACATTGTGTTTCAACCTATGATAAAACCATGATACCATCTTGAAAGATGAAATTTCATCTCAAATATGTTATTTTTTGACCGGATTTCGTGGCAATATTAACCGTTTAACCTTCAATACCCTCCTTCACTGTCCAGGTTATTGTCAATATTTTTGTTAGGAGTAAATATGCCAAAGCTAATCCCCGCCGCTGACCGCATTCTTCGGGCCCGGGCATTGATTCAAAAAGCGCGGGATGTACCCGTCCCTCCAACCGGGCTTGGCAAAAGCGATTTCTCTTATATTGCGAATGTCAAAGACCTTTTGCGACAGGCGCGCGACCTGGTCAAGTTCATTCCTCAGACGGCTGGTGTCTCGGCTGAAATGAAAGCCGAGGTAAAAAAGGTGTATGAAGAGATCGAACAGGCGGACAGGGATATTTTGTACTAGGGTATTCAATAGGTTGTCCTGATATTATGGAAGTATTGAGGAATCGGGGTAAGCGCGATTGACCCAGGAATACCCAGCCGACCCTCTATTAATGGCGCTACCCCGAACTCACCAGGTTCGGGGTAGCTAAAGAGGGGAGAAAACTCTAAACTCGTGCGGATATTACCCTGTAACATAAACCTTTGATGGGCTCTTCTCCGTGCACTGTATGGGCTGACAGACAGCTGCGGACTTGTTCAGCACGTTATGTTCCCAAATCTGCGCCTCGATAAATTCCACATGGAGCGCGCGTGCCACAGAGACACGATGATGCCCGTCTTCGACGAAGTATTGTTCTCCGGCTTTATGGACAATGATTGGGGACCAGCCATCGTGCTCATGCTGAATGTAGGCATGAACCCAGCGTTCCAGAGTATGCTTTTTGAGCGGTCGGAATTGGCGATCAAAGTCCGCTTCTCTGTAAAGCGTGCCAACGATCTGGTCCACGCGAATATTTTTGATACCGATCAACTTCCGGCTGGGAGAGATGCCGGATTCTTTTCCGGGGAATACCTCCAGTTTTGATTCCGCGCCGATCAACTTCTTCAGATATGAATCGCGCAGGGCGCGCATCCGCAGTTCGGAAAATTTATAGGATACGGAACTTCGAAGGGTGGTGAAAGACGGATACATATTCATTTTGTTTTCCTTTCATGGTGTTGATAGAGTGCTTTATGCAATCGGTTGCATTACCGGCTAAAAAAAGAGACAGTACGTTTAGGCCGATTTTCTGATGACCATCTCAACGGGGATGGATACATGGGTAGCCATACCGGATTCGAGATATTGAATGAGATTCTGTGCCAATAACTTTCCTGCCAGCGGGACATTTTGTCGAACCGTTGTCAACGGCGGGTTGCTGTGTTCCGCAATGGACAGATCGTCGTAGCCGACCACAGCGATATCTTCGGGCACGCGCTTTCCATTTTCGCGAATCGTGTCCATCGCGGCAATAGCCATCAGATCGCTGTTGACGAAGACCGCGTCGAGCCCCCGCGATTTTTTGAGAAGACGCTGCATCGCTTCGCCTCCCGATGTGTTGGAGAAATCTCCATACTCGATCCATTCAGGCTTGATCGCTTTGCCCGCGGCTTGTAAAGCCGACTTATAACCAGCAAGGCGCTGCTGAACTTCCATTTCATAATCTGGTCCGCCAATGAAGCCGATATTCTGGCGTCCAATCCCGATCAAATGCTCTGCAGCCATTTTGCCGCCGTTAAAGTTGTCACCCGTGACTGAGCAATACTTCTGATTGGGCTGGGGGACACCCCAAATGATGAACGGAGCGCCCACATCCAACAGTGCCTTCACGTGGCTTTGTTTCCGTGACGAGGTCATAAGGATGAACCCATCCACCCGGCCGGTATCGAAATATTGGTGCGCCCACTTCGTATCCTGTGGGTCAACGTGGATGACCAGCATATCGTAACGTTGTGCCATGAGTCCGTGGGAAATACCGCCCAGGATCTCCAGCCCGAAGAGGTCTGCAACTGAAAATTCCTTGTGGTAGGCATGGGTGATAAAAGCGACTGTGCGGCTCTGTTGCATGCTTAACTGGCGGGCGGGGACATTGATCTGGAAACTATGCTGGCGGGCAATGGCGCGGATCTTGGCCTTGGTCTCTTCTCCGATGAGCGGACTGTCATTTAATGCCCGAGAGACGGTGGATTTGGATACTCCAGCCAGCCGGGCGATGTCTGAGATGGTCTTGACAGTGTTCCTGCTCATTGGATTCTCGAGTTCTGCAACCGGTTGCATTATAAAACCTCCATGTTGCCTTGTCAAGAGGCGGAGGGGGATTACCTCCAATTCATCCAAAACGTTGTAAAATAGTATTGGCACGAATTTCCCAAACCCAGCGACTGGAAGGAGGAGCACCCCCATGACAGATAAAAAATTAGGCGAGCTTCTCGAAGAACTTCACAATGAACTCAGCAATACGGAGGCTGTTGATGAAAAGGGGCGCGAACTCTTGCGCGCCCTCAATAGCGAGATTCAAAAGTTATTGGATCAATCCCGGGACCGCGGTTCAGATGATTCCCTGCTTGAACGGATGCAGGATACGATCGACCATTTTGAGGACACACATCCCACGCTCACCCTGGCGCTATCACATATAATGAATGCACTGAACAACGCCGGGATTTAGTTGCGGCAGAAAATTCAAAAAGCGGACAAAATATTTTGTCCGCTTTTTGAATCCCTGGATACTTCAAATCTTATTGCTTGGGCATTCCCAATATTTCCCAGTTCTTTTCTTTTGCCAGTGTATGCAATTTGCTGTCTGGATAAACCGCTACGGGATGCCCAACCAAATTGAGCATGTGGTGATCGGTGAAGGAATCGCCGTACGCATAACTCGCAGCCCAATCGACATCCCAGCCGCGTGAACTGACCAACTCGTTCACCTTGCTGGCTTTGGTCGCACCGCTGATCAGTGGCGGGATGGTCTGCCCGCTATATTTTCCATTCTTAAATTCAGGCTGCGTGCCGATGGCACCCGCAGCCCCCAGATGTTCCTTGAATATTTCAGCGCAGGGCGCGAGCATCCCCGAGACGATGATGATCTTATGCCCCTGTGCCTGATGATCTTTTAGTCGTTTGAACACATCTGCGCGTTGGGTGGGAAGTAAATAATCAAATAGCAGCCAGTTCAACGCAGCTTGGGCTTGTGCCTGATCCATACCCTGCAACAGCCCGCTGAGATTGGCCAACAAGGCATACTGCATATTTTCCCAGCTCGCGAGTTTGGCTTTGAATAACGCATAGGTGGGGAGGATGCTCGCATAATAGCGCCAGGCAAAAAAGCGGCGGCTATGGCTGGATGAATATTTCATCATCCCGCGCCCGAATTGCCCGGTATATAAAGTACCGTCCGAATCGAATAACGCTACGATCATACATATTCTCCTGAACCATACTCCATCGTGAATACAACACATCATATAGCAAGATGGATACGAAGAACGTCTCACCCAAAATCGAATCGCTAAAAAATCCCTTCTTTTTTGTTGAAGGGACTTTCAGATATTCTACGGTGTCGATGTTGCGGTAGCTGTTGCCGTTGCCGTAGCAGTTGCTGTGGCTGTCGGGGCCGAAGATCCTGTTGTGGAGGTAGCGGTGGGCGGCGTCCCGGTTATCCCACCGACCATGATCAGAACATATATTTCATCGCCGAAGAATTGTCCGCCAGCGGTGGACATGCGCCAGTTGCCGCGGATGGCTCCGGTCTTGTTGGTCGGCGCAGTCATGGCAACGGAAAGAGTTGCTTCGGCATTCGCAGCGACCGCGGAAGGCAATGTGTAGGTCGCACCGCTCATCGCATCGCCGCCGGTGAAGGCAAATTTGAAGCCGGCATCCCAGGCACATGAACCGGTATTTTTCACCTTCCATGTTTTGGTGAAGGTTTGGCCCGGTGCCATGGGTGTGTTATCGGGGATGGTCACATCGCTGACAAACCGCATTTGATAACAAGACACAGTTGCTGGAACGGTAGCGCCGCCCAAGACTGGTTGAGTCCCCGCGCTGGTGGCGAACGGTTGGAAGGTGGCGGAGGCTGTCAGTGTGGGGAAGGGTGTGTTGGTGGGTGCAGCAAGCGCGGTCTGAGTTAGCTGCGCGGAAAACGTTTCCACAGCCTGGGTGCGGATCAGGTTGGGATCGAAGGTGGGAGTCAAATCCGCGTTACTGCCCGCGCAGGCTGTCAGCAGAATGACTCCGATCATGAAGGTGATTATTAATTTTTGTTGCATGCTTGTACTCCTTTTATTGCGAGCGACTATTTTACCCGCCTTTCGCATAACGATTAACGTACGTTACCCCTACAATGTTCCTATTCTTAGAATGTTATAATCTTTGATTATGATCTATTTGGACTATTCTGCCACAACGCCGGTGGATTCGCGCGTGCTCGAAGCGATGACTCCCTACTTTTCCGCTTCTTTTGGCAACCCGTCATCTGTTCACCGCTACGGACAGCTTGCCGAAGCTGCGATCGATTCGGCGCGTGAGACGGTCGCGCGCGTGTTGAATTGCAGGCCAGACGAAATCATTTTCACCTCCTGCGGCTCCGAATCGGATAACCTCGCGATTCGCGGCGCGGCTTATGCCATGCGCGAAAAGACCGGTGCAAAATGGATTCTCGCATCGCGCGCGGAACATCCTGCGATCGTGAATACATTGAAGCATCTTGAAAAATATGAAGGCTTTCTGATCGAGTGGCTGGATGTGAATGAACACGGTGTAGTGACACCAGACATCGTATCGAAAGCCATCTGCAATAACACGGCGATCGTTTCGGTGATGTATGCGAACAATGAGATCGGCACGATCAATGGAATCAAAGAGCTTGCGGAGATCTGCCGCGCGAACAATATTTTATTTCACACAGACGCCGTGCAAGCCGCGGCATATTTGCCCGTGGATGTGCAAGCGCTCGGCGTGGATATGATGTCTTTGGGCGCGCATAAATTTTATGGACCCAAGGGAGTCGGTGCCTTGTACGTTCGTAAAGGGACGCCGCTGGTCTCGCAACAAACGGGAGGGGGGCAGGAGTTCAATCTGCGGGCGGGGACTCAGAATGTGTCATATATTGTCGGTTTTGCGGAAGCGCTGCGACTCGCTCATGCAGAGCGTGAACAGCGGGTTGCGCATGTGAAGCCCCTGCGTGACAGAATTATTGGACACATTCTCGAAACGATCTCTGACTCGCGGCTCACCGGTGACATGGCATCCCGTTTGCCGCATCACGCCAGTTTTGCATTCAGGGATGTGGATGGTAATCTATTGCTCACGCTTCTGGATGCGGCGGGCTTTGCCTGCTCGTCTGGTTCGGCTTGCAAGACGGGCAATCCTGAACCCAGCGAAGTGATGAATGCAATTGGCTTATCCCGCGATTGGGGCCTCGGGTCGTTGCGAGTCACGTTGGGCAAGGATACAACAACACAGAATGTCGATTCGTTTTTGAATGTGTTGCCCGGGTTGGTGGAGAAGGTACGGAAGTTGAAAAAATAATGATGTCATTGCGACCTTCGGGAAGCAATCTCATGTAACCACCAGACAGGAGATTGCCACGTCGCCCTGCGGGTTCATCGCAATGACATGTGAGGTTGAGGAAACTACATGACCATAAAACATATATTTGTCATCGGCGCGGGGACGATGGGGAACGGCATCGCGCAGGTAGCAGCGACCTCGGGTTATGAAGTCACGTGCATGGATGTGATGCCTGCGGCGTTGGAGAAAGCCAAAGTGGCGATCGCCAAATCCACGACAAAGTTGTTGGAGAAAGGGACGATCACACAGGCGGGAAAAGATTCGGCGGACAGTATCAGTTATGTGGGAAATATGGACACGATGAAGGATGCGGATTTTGTCATAGAAGCGGCGACGGAAAATCCCGAACTCAAGTTCAAAATATTCAAAGACATGGATGCCGCCGCGCGTGAGGGTGTGATCCTGGCAAGCAACACCTCGTCGATTTCGATCACGAAGATCGGCGCACAGACCA